>Ga0073928_10003029_pt1 | contig 27310 bp, 26 predicted proteins | sample PaiPotPPA55metaG_FD_76969 | JGI IMG/M metagenome (GOLD analysis project Ga0073928, IMG submission 76969) | Iron sulfur acid spring bacterial and archeal communities from Banff, Canada, to study Microbial Dark Matter (Phase II) - Paint Pots PPA... ...
ACGGAAATGCCAGGGGCGGCGCTGCGCGGCGCCCGTGGCACCCTGCGGGCTCATCCGGCTAGACGGCCGATCTCTGCGTTGCCGGCTGCGCTACTCGCTTACAGGTCTACCGACATGCGCGCTACGTTGCTCGCCGGCGCCTTGAGCTCGGCCGTCGATCCGGCGATTTTCCGCCGAACCTCCGGAGCACGACACTAGTTGGCGGCGCAGGCGCGATATTGCGGGCGGTGCGGAGCACCAGTGCCGTTCGGGGCGCCGTTCTGCGGGCGCTGTGGGGCGCCTCTGCAGGCAGCGGCGGTCGCGGCGGCGGCGCCGGTTTACAGCTACCCGGTCGCGCCGCGCGCGCCTTACCGGACAGCGCGGCAGTGGACGGGGTCGCAGATCGCCGTCGCGGGCGGGCTGCTCGCGATCCTCGCGATCGTCACGGTGGCGATCAGCATCTTCGCCGTGTCACACGCACTCGGAGGAACCCACCCTCCCTGCACCGTCAACTGCTCCCCGAAGTTCGTCACCCCACTTCCGGAATCGGCCACCTTCCACAGCTCGGCATTCGGATTCGAGGTCGACTACAACGGTGCGTGGACGGTGCGCAGCCAGGATGCGAACGGGATCTCGCTTGGCACCAAGCTCGGCCTGGTCACAGTCGTCGGATCCAGGGGCGGCCAACCTCTCACCCAGGTGCTCCAGTCCACGGTGGCGGCGCTGCCCACCGCACAGTGGCAGGACGTGAAACTGGTCTCGGACCTCAAGGGCGCCCACATCGGCGACCAGGACGCCATCGGTGCCGTCTACTCGGCCAACCTGATCGGGACCAACTCGACATTCGCGCAGGTGCGCCTGGCGGTCATCGCCGCGACACGTGGAGGAGTCACCGTTGTCTTCTTCGCCGCAGACCCCGCCGATCCCAAGAACTCGCCCAATGGCATACCGGAAGGCCAGTCGTTCGACTACATGTGCTCGGAGTTTCGCTGGGCGGCAACTACTTAGAAAATGCTCCGCTCCCCTTTAGGGGGAGGGTGGCGCGAAGCGTCGGGTGGGGGGAGGCGCATCATTGCTCCCCGTCGAAGACACAGACCTGATGAGCTCCCAGGTCGCGCGCACGTCGTCCGGCGTCGTGCGCAGGTTGCCTATCGCGATGCGCAGCGCGTAGACGCCGCGCACGTCGGTATGCGAGATCAAGGCCTCGCCTGAGCGATTGACCTCATCGTGAATGCGCTCGTTCACTGCGTCTCCCGCTCGATGGCGGAACACGACCGTTGAGAACTGCGTGGGAGCGAGCAGCTCAAACTCAGGATCCGCTTCGATCCACGCTCGCAGCTCCTGCGCCATAGCGATGTGGACCGCGATTCGACGCCGCGCTCCATCGATGCCAAACGCACGGAGCACGAACCAGAGCTTGAGGCCGCGGAACCTGCGGCCCAGCGAGGATCCGTAATCCATCAGGTTCCGCACGTGGTCCGCCTCGGAGGTCTCGAGATAGGCCGGGGTCAGGCTGAAGGCTCTCTTCAACATCTCTTCACGCCTGCAGTAGAGGACGCTGCAGTCCATCGGAGTGAAGAGCCACTTGTGGGGATTGACCACGAGCGAGTCGGCGTGCTCGCAGCCGGCCAGCACCCACCTGTGGCTGTCCAGGACTGCGGCCGCTCCGCCGTAAGCTGCGTCGACATGCAGCCACAGGCCCTCGGCCTGGCAGATCGCGGCGACCTCATGCACGGGATCGACCGCGGTAACCGAGGTGGAGCCCACTGTCGCCACCACGGCAAAGGGCACGTGACCGGCACGCCGGTCGCGATCGATCGCCTTCCCGAGCTCGCTCGGGTCCATGCGAAATGCTGAATCCGTGCGGACCTTGACGACGTTGTCCTGACCCACTCCCAGGACGATTCCAGCCTTCTCCACCGATGAGTGTGCTTCCTCCGAGGTGTACAGGCGCAGGCGCGCCGCCGGCATCCCACGGCGGCGAATCTCGGCGTCAGGCACCGCCTCCCGAGCGGCGGTCAGCGCGTAGAGCGTGCTCGACGACGCCGTGTCGTTGATCACCCCAGAAAAACCTTCTGGCAATCCGATCGCCTGGCGCAACCAATCGCACGCCACCTCTTCCACCTCCGTCGCCGCGGGCGATGTCCGCCACAACATCCCGTTCACGTTCAGCGCTGCGATGAGCAACTCCGCGAGGATGCCTGGAGAGGACCCCGTGATTCCGAAGTATCCAAAGAACCGCGGATGGTTCCAGTGGGTAATTCCTGGCAGCACCAAGCGTTCGAAGTCGTCGAGGATCGCATCGAGCGCCTCGCCTTGCTCCGGCGGCATCCTGGGCAGGCGCCGGCGGATGTCCCCTGGCGAGACGTGCGGCATGACCGGCCGCTCGCCTATCGTGTCGAGATAATCGCCGGCCCATTCCACAGCGCGATGCGCGGCCGCGCGGAACTCCCTGGTGTCGATGTCGCCCAGCGGTCCCGCGGGGATCTCGGACCGGCTCATGCCGTATCCGGCAAATCAAAGCTGATGTCGTAAACGCCGCCGCTGAGCTTGGCGTGGTGGATCCATCCCATCTTCCTGAGGAGCCCGAGCATCTGCTGGTTCTCTGGAAGGACGATCAGCGTGAAGGTTTTGATGCCGTGCTCGCGCGCGGCCCGGGCGAGGATCGCAAGGAGCGCTCCCCCAAGACCTCGATGCTGGAACTCGTCCACCACCGCCACCGCGACCTCTGCCACGTCGGTGCCGGGCACCCGGTCATAGCGCGCCACGCCGAGGATGCGCTCCTTTCCGGTCGGCTTGCTGGTCGTCGCTACGAGCGCAAAGCGATCCTTCTGGTCCACCACGGCAAGTCGGTGAGCGAGTGCCTCCGGGAGCCGCTTCAGCGGCGAGAAGAACCTGAAGTACACGCTGCGCTCGGACATTGCGGCGACCGCCTCGTGAAGGAGCGGCTCGTCCTCGGGCGCGATCGGCCTGATGTGAACCCTGGTCCCATCCTCCAGGTCGAGCTCCCGCGGCTCGAAATATCGCGCCGGCACCGTAACAAGGTAGCGGCCTATAGCATCCGGGGTGCATGAGTCGCTCCCTCGAGCAGCGATGGCGCAACCTGGGATACGCCGGGGGTGCTGCTGTGGCGGTGCCATTTGCCGCCTGGGACCTATACAAGTGGGGAGAGGCGTACACGTCCGACCACTTCCACAACGACTTCACCTTCTATGTGGCGGCTGCTCGGATCGGCGTCGCCCACGGTTGGAAATCGATCTACGACCTGAAGCTGCAGCAGCTGGAACTCAACTCCATGGGATCGCATATCAACATCGCCGACCTCGCACGCTTCATCAGCCCACCACCAGTGGCGTGGCTTGCCCTGCCGCTTGCGCCGCTGCCCTACGAGGTCGGCTACTGGGTCTGGAGCGCATTGCTTCTGGTCGCCCTCGTGGGTACGTGGTACCTCGCGGCCCCCGGCATCGGACGTTGGCGCCTGGTCCATGTTGCGGCCGCCGTCGGATGGCTTCCTGTGATCTATACGCTTCAGCTTGGCCAGCCAGGTCTGTTCGTAGCGCTCGGCGTGGCAGCGTGCTATGCGCTTTTACGTGGAGGCCGCCCGTTCTGGGCCGGTTGCGCGCTGGCCGCGCTGGCGCTCAAGCCTCAGCTTGCGTTCCTGGTTCCAGCCGCCCTGCTCGTCAGTGGAAGGACGCGCGCCTTCTGGGGCAGCGCGTTCGCTCTCGGCCTCCTCGCGGCCGCATCGGCGATCGCGGTTGGCCCGAGCGGCGTGGCTGCCTATGAAGCTCGTTTGAGCTTCGCCGCAGGTGTGCCGGTAAACCGGGCACTGACGCTTGCACCCCTGATCGGCAGCCTCGGGGTGACACGGGTGATACAGGCCGCGATTGCACTCTGGGCTCTCGTTCTCGCCTACCGGCTGCGCCGCCGAGGACCCGAATGGATTTTTGTCCCAGCGCTGGTCGGTGGGTTGCTCGCCAGCCCGTACCTCCATCTCGACGACCTGGCGATGCTCGGTCTCGCCGCCTGGCTCTACCTGCGCACATCGCCTCGCGCATGGATGCTGGGATTCACCTTTGCGGTCATCGTCCCCGTCGAAGGGCTTCCTATCTGGGGACCTGTACCCGTGCTCGCCGGCGAGGTTGCAATGCTCGTGCTCTTCTCCGTCACTCCCCGTGGCGTCCCGCGCCATCCACAAAACGACGTGCTCCCTGTTGCGCCTCGCCTGACATCAGAACATCAAGCCCGCCCTGATACTCAGCCCGCGCCGCCTCGTCGAGACTGAGAGACCACTGGCTCAGAACACCCAGGCGGTCGGCTCTGAGCGCGCCCTGCGGGAGCTCGGCGATCTGGCGCGCGAGCTCCCGAGATTCGTCGAGCGCCGTGCCCGGTTCGACAAGGCGGTCGACCAGGCCGATCTGCAGCGCCTCCGTCCCGGGGACTGGACGGCCCGTAAGGATCAGGTCCAGCGCACGGCCCTGGCCGATCATGCGCGGCAACCGGACCGTGCCCATGTCGATCAGCGGCACCCCGAAGCGCCTGTTGAAGACGCCGAGTGTCGCGTTCGTGGCGGCCACGCGAAGGTCGCACCACAACGCCAGCTCGAGCCCGCCGGCCACCGCGTAGCCCTCGATCGCCGCGATCACCGGCTTGCTGAGGACCATACGTGTCGGGCCCATCGGACCGTCGCCAATGTCCGGCAATCGGCCTGGAGTCTCGGCGGCAAGCGATTTCAGATCGAAGCCCGCGCAGAAGTTCCCGTCCGCACCCGTCAGGACCGCGACCGCCAGGGAATCCTCCGCGTCGAATTCTTCGAAGGCCTTCCTCAAGGCAGAAGCAGTTTCCATGTCGACGGCATTCCTGGCCTCGGGCCGCGTGATGGTCACCGTCACCACGCCGCCCTCGGCTGTGACCTGGACTTTCGACTCCGAGCGCTCGACCGTTCGCCTACTCCGCATCCATGAACGGATAGCGGTGGTCCGTGGGCGGCGCGTATGTCTCCTTGATCGTCCGGGGGCTGACCCACCGAATGAGGTTCAGGAACGAGCCAGCCTTGTCATTGGTGCCGGACGCCCTGGCGCCACCGAACGGTTGAAGACCGACAACCGCGCCCGTGGGCTTGTCGTTGATGTAGAAGTTGCCCGCGGCGTTGACAAGCGCCTCGGACGCCTTGCTGATCGCGTGACGATCCGTTGCGAAGATGGCGCCGGTGAGCCCGTACGGACTCGTGCGGTCGCACAGCTCCAGCGTCTCTTCGAACTTGCCATCGGCGTACGGGTAGACGGTGAGGATCGGGCCGAAGAGCTCCTCGCGAAGCAGCTTGAAGTCGGGGTCGGTGGTTTCGATCACCGTCGGCCGTATGAACCAACCGACCTTGTCGTCTCCCTTGCCTCCCGCGACCACCTTCGTGCCCTCGGCCTTTCGCGCGAAGTCGATGGCCTTCATGTGATTCGAGTAAGCGTTTCCGTCGATCACGGCGCCCATGAAGTTGCGGAAATCCGCGACGTCTCCCTGTGGGATTGCATCGACCTCTTCCGCCAGCTCGGCGCGCATCTCCTGCCACATCGATTGAGGAATGTAAGCGCGCGAGGCGGCAGAGCATTTCTGGCCCTGGTACTCGAACGCACCGCGGATCAAGGCGGTGCGGAGGACGTCCGGATCGGCCGACTCGTGGGCGAACACGAAGTCCTTGCCGCCGGTCTCACCGACCAATCGAGGATAGGTTCGGTAGTGACCCACGTTTTGGCCCACCGTCCGCCACATGCCCTGAAAGACCTCGGTCGACCCCGTGAAATGGATCCCGGCCAGCTCCCTGTGCAAGAGGACCTGCTCGGAAATCTTCGCGGCGCTGCCGCTGACCATGTTGATCACTCCCGGCGGCAGGCCTGCCTCGTTGAGGATCTCCATCAGGAAGTGGCTCACGAGGAGCGTCTGCGTCGCCGGCTTGAACACCACGGTGTTGCCCATGAGCGCCGCGGCCGTGGGCAGGTTCGCGCCGATGGACGTGAAGTTGAAAGGGCTGACCGCGAAGACGAATCCTTCGAGCGGCCTGTACTCGAGACGGTTCCATGCGGTTCCGTCATTGGTCGGCTGCTGGGTCAGCAGCTGGTCGCCGAAGAACGCGTTGTAGCGCCAGAAGTCGACCGACTCGCACGCGGCGTCGATCTCCGCCTGGTGGACCGTTTTGGACTGACCGAGCATGGTGGCCGCATTGATGGTCTCCCGCCACTTCCCCGCCAGCAGCGAGGCGGCGCGGAGCAGGACCGCCGCCCGCTCGTGATACGAGGTGGCCGCCCATGCCCGGCGTGCCTTGAGGGCGGCGTTGATGGCGTCGGTGAAGTCTTTGTCGGACCCGACAGCGTACTCGGCGATGCTGAGCTCCTTGCGGTGAGGCGAGCGGATGTCCGCCCGCGACGCGCCCCAGCGCCTTTCGCCGCCGATCTGCATCGGGACCTCCGTGCGAGCGTCCGTGAGCTCCGCCAGGCGCGCCTTGAGGGATTTACGCTGGGGGTCGCCCGGCGCGTACGGGCGCACCGGCTCGTTGACTGGAGTGGGAACTCGGAAGTGTCCGTCGGCGGTCATTTCGACTCCTCGGTGGTGCTGTTTAAGATGTTCCAAATCGTAACCCGGGCACGTATCCAACCAAGTTGGCCGTCAAGACTGTTGCGAGGGGTTCGATGGTCGGCCTGAACCCGGATTCCGCGGCTCGACCCGAAGCCGTTTCGGACCGGGTCCGCCAGACCGTGGCGCTGCTTGCGCGGCGCGGCTATGCCCTCAGCGCCGAGCGCGTCGGGCAGGTTTGCATGGGGGGCGCGATCTCACCGCAGGCGGTGAGATGGGCGGTTGCCGCGGACCACGACCTCGCGATCATGGACAGCCTCGTGGTCGATCGCGATGGACTTGCCAGGGTCGACCAGATTCGTTCTCGGGCTCAGGGACACAACGACGACGCCGGCGCATACGTCGAGATGACGGTTCGGTTTGCGCGTTCGCTGGTGACCCTGGCGCCCTTCATCCGCAGCGTGTCGCTTGCGGGGTCCCTCGCGAGCGGCGGGTTTAGGGCGTCCGACGACGTGGACCTCAACCTGATCGTCGACGACGGCCACCGTCATCTCGCCTACGTGGTGGTGAACGCGCTGGGGCTGGTTCACGCGCTGGCGCACCGCGCGAAGCCCGTCGACGACCTGACGCGACGCCCCATTGCCCCGCGGCTGATGACCGCGAATCTCATCCTCGAGCGTTCGCAGTACCTGCCGCTCGAACGCCAGGACGAGGGCATGGCGTTTGAGCTGCTGATGGCCGAGCCGCTCTTCGGCCTCGAATCGATCCAGGAGCTCATGAGCGCCAACCCCGCACTCGTCGAGCACTTTCCTCAGCTCGCGGACAAATCCGCCGCCCTGCTCATGGAACCCCCCGCCCGCCGCTTGCCGGCCGCGCTGTTTCCCGGGTTTCTCGACGGGGCCGCGCGCGTGCTTGGCGAAACTGCATGGCGATACATGCAGTGGACCCGGCGGCATCATCCAGACGCTCTCGAGCGCGTGAGGTACGTGCGTTCGACCATGCGCCCTTACGCGCTTTTCGACCGTTGATCCAGGCCGCCACCCTCGGCATCATCGGCCTGACCAGCATTCTCCTCTTCGGCTTCGGTCTGAACCTTCTCTTTCTGACCTGGCGCGCCACACGGTTGCGCCCGCGCGCGGAGCGGGCGATCGCACGCGGCGACGAACCTCTAGTGTGCGTGCAGCTGCCGGTTTACAACGAGCGCTACGTGGCCGAGCGCGTGCTCGACGCTGTGTGCGAGATCGATTGGCCACACGATCGCCTCGAGGTCCAGGTCCTCGACGACTCGGACGACGAGACGACCTCGATCGTCGCGCGCCGCGCGGCGGCGTGGCGGCTCGAGGGAATGCGGATCGCTCACGTCAGGCGCGGGACGCGCCGGGGTTACAAGGCCGGCGCGCTCGCGTATGGCCTGACTCTCACGGAAGCTCCGCTCGTCGCGATCTTCGATGCGGATTTCGTGCCACCGCGAGACTTTCTGCGGCGCACCGTGGGCGCCTTCGAAGATCCGGAGATCGGGTTTGCCCAGGCGAGATGGGGTCACCTGGACGAGGGTTACTCGTGGTTCACACGACTCCAGGCACTGGCGATCGACTTCCATTTCCTCGTCGAGCAGGCCGTGCGTTCCGCCGACGGTTACTTCACCAACTTCACCGGCACCGCGGGGATCTGGCGGCGCGCGGCGATCGATGACTCGGGCGGCTGGAGCGCGGACACGTTGACCGAGGACCTTGACCTGAGCTACCGCGCGCAACTGCGTGGATGGCGCGCGGCGTATCTCGAAAACCTCGTCGTGCCGGAGGAGCTCCCCGTGTCGATCGACGCCTACCGCCGCCAGCAATCCAGGTGGGCCACCGGAAGCTTCCAGTCCGCGTTCAAGCTGCTGGTTCCTGTGCTGCGCAGCCGCAACCGCGCCGCGGTCAAGCTCCAGGCGACCGTCCATCTACTGGCGTACGGAATCGGCCCGTTGATGCTGCTGCAGCTCATGTGCTACCCGGTGCTCCTCTTCACGCTCGGGCGGCGCGGCCTCCCGTGGCCCCTCGCGGATGCCGCGATTCTGGTCGTGCCGATCGCGGTGTCTCCGTGGTTTGGCTTCATCGTCGCCCAGACCCGGCTCGGGCGGCGGTGGTGGTCCGGTCTGCCCTCCCTGGTCTGCCAGGTCGTCGGCGCCGGGATGTCGCTGACCGCGCTGATCGCGCTGTTTCGCGCCACGCGACGCGGCGGCAAGTTCGTCCGAACGCCGAAATACCGGATCGAGAAACCCGGCCAGGAATGGCGGCATCAGGCATACGTGCGGGTCGGAGACCCGCGCGCTCTTGGCGAGGCTTTTTTCGGGATTGGTGCCCTCGCGATCATCCCCGTGGCGGGTCTGTACCACCAGTGGCTGCTGGTCCTGTACACCAGCATGTTCGCACTGGGCTTTCTCACCCTGGCGTCGCTCAGCGCGGTCGACGCGCTCGAGGTCCTGGCCTTTCGCAATCTCGGCCGCCGCGCACTGGCGCGATTCCGGACTGCAAAGCTGACGCCGATCCTGATCGGCATCTGCGCCGTCCTTCTGCTGATCGCGGCGCAGATGCCGGAGCCGTTCGAGGACGGCTACGGGCACTGGCTGATCGCCGCAAACCTCGCGTCGACCGGGCACCTCCACGACCCCCTGTTCGGCATGGAGGACACGTGGCTCCCCGCCTACCACGTGCTCGCGGCGGCAGTCCTGCGTGTGTTCGGCCTGTGGCAGCTGGGGGCATTGAAGGCGCTCGGAGCTCTGCTCGGGCTCGTCACCCTTTCCTGCGTCTACGCACTCGCGCCAAACACGCGGCAGGCTCGGCTTGCGGTCGCGCTGCTGGTCCTCAACCCCGTCTTCTTGTTCACCTCGGGGTCGGCCGTGGTCGAACCCCTGCTGACCGCGCTCCTCACCGGCGCAGCCCTCGCCGCGGTCCGCGCTCGCATGAAGGTCGCGGCCCTTCTGGCTGCGCTCGCCTGCCTCACCGCCACAAAAGCGTGGATCTGGATCGCGGCCGTGGCCGGCTTCACAGCCGTCGAGGTCCTGCGCCGGCGAGCACCGGCGGGCCGGCGCTGGCCGGCTCTGGCGTGGGCGGTGCCGGCGATCGCTGTCCTTGTGTTCCTCCAGCTCGGTTTTGCGCCCGCCACCCACTCGGTCACGCGCGGCTCGATCGAGGTGGTCTCGGCCACAACGCGCGGAAGCATTCCGGTCGGCGCCCTGGGCCGAGTCGTCGAGCTCGCTCTGACGTACGGGCGAGCGGCCCTGCCCCTGTTCGCCTTCGGGGCGGTGGGCCTCTGGACGGTGGTCCGCCGCTGGTCATCAGGTCCCGAGCGAGCAAGGATGCGTTTCCTCCATTTCCCGGCGCTCGTGTACCTCGCAGCCGTTTTCGGGTTGGTCGCGATCGGGGCTTACACCGGGAGTCATCGCTACCTCTATCCCGCGCTGCCTTCGCTTGCGCTGCTCGCCGCGGCTGCGCTGGACCGGTACGCTCCGGCCGTCCGATTGGCTGCGGTCGCCGCCACGGGTTTGATCGCAGTTGCCTTCTTGCCGGCCTTCGCGAGCTTCGCCGCCGACAACACCGGTCTGATCGCGGCCGGTACCGCGGCGCGCGGCTCGGGAATGCTGATCACCGATTCGCCCGTGGTGGCCTTTTACAGCGGTCGCACGCCCTCTCAAATCGCCGGCTCGATGGCGCTTCCCGCGAATCGCCAGGACGCTATTGCGTGGATGACGTCACATGGCGTGACGGACGTGGTGCTCGAAGGGATCAGCTATTACCGGGCCACAGCGTTGTTTCCCGATCTCGCGAGCGGTCATGCCGCCGCGCCTTTCGAGCCGCTCGGCGAGCAGGCGCACTACCAGGTCGCCGGCGGCAAGCCGGTCTACGCGTATCGGTTCGGCACGGCGCTCCTCAGCCAGTCGATCTTTCCGGGAGTCGACGCATGCATCGAAAGCGCCCCAGGCGAGGGCAAGACGGCGCCCCTCGCCAAGGGCGTGGTGCTGGAGGTGGCAGGAAATCAAGTCGCGGGCGAGGGCATGGGTTTTGGCGTTCCAATCGCCCACTACCCCGACGGATGGGTCTATTCGCGGACCTCGACCACTGTCGACCTGTCGACGCCGACCAGCACGGTGTGGAAGCGAACCTACGAGCTCGACGAGATCGGCGGCGACGCCGTGCGCAACTACTCGTTCGTGGCGATCCCTTCTCGCGGCGCCATCGAAGTGACGTACACCCTCGACTCGAGCGGCGTCGCTGTGAACGTCCACGCGATCCGGCTCGACCCCGGGTATACAGAGATTGGAGTCCTCAACGAGCAGTCGGCTGCTTTCAACGACTTCGCCGCGGACGGGAACGCGACCCTCGTCGATGGACGATTCGGCAACTGGGAACCGGTGACCGGCGCCTGGGCCCGACTTCAATCCACGAGTCTCGACGTGCAGTGGTCGGTCCCGAATCTGGCGGGCGCCCAGCTCCATGGCGGGCGCGAGCACATTCCACCGGAGTTCAACTGGGCCGGTCTGGACTATCTCTTCCCGTCCACGTTCGCGGGCATCGGCTACCACATCAACGTGCAGGAGGCGAGATGACGCCAAACCAGAAAGTCGACGTCGTGCTCGTCTATCCTCAGCGCGCTCCGGCGCAAGGACGGCACTGGATCATGCCATCGCTCGGGCTCATGTACCTGAGCGCGTCACTGCGTCAGGCGGGCTACTCCGTGCGTCACATCGACCACACGTTCATGGAGAGACGCGAGGTCCTCGCCGAGATCGAAAAGCTGCGCCCGTCGGTGATCGGCATCTACTGCATGATCACCATGCAGGACGAGGCGCTTTCGCTCGCCGAACAGGTGCGAGGAAAGGCGCTGACCGTGGTCGGAGGCCCATACCCGTCTGGCGAGCCCGAGACGTTCGTCGACCAGTTCGACCTCGTCGCCGTCGGCGAGGGCGAGCAGACGATCGTCCAGATCATGGAGCACCTCGACGACCGCCGGTTCGACGAGATCGCGGGCGTCGTCTTCAAGCGCGAGGGAGAGATCGTGCGGGGCGCGTCCAAGATCCGCACCAAGGACATGTCGCACCTCCCACTGCCCTATCGGGGCGACGTGCCAAACGCGGAGTACATCGCTTACTGGCGCAAGCACTGGAAGGACGCGACGACTCCCCTGATGTCGACGCGCGGGTGCCCGTTCCGCTGCGATTTCTGCCACAAGTCGGTGTTTGGCGACCTCTTCAGCGCGCGGCCGGTGGAATCGGTCGTGGCAGAGATGCGAGAGATCGCCGCGCTTGGCTACGACCACATCTGGATGTCGGACGACCTCTTCACCCTCAACTACAAGCGCACCTTCGAGCTCGCGCAGGCCATCGAGGCGGCGCACCTCCCGCTCACGTGGGAATGCCTGAGCCGCGTCACGCACGTCGACCGCGCGCTCTTCGAACAGATGCGCCGCGCCGGGTGTAAGCGGATCTTCTTCGGCATCGAGTCCGGCGACGAGAACGTGCTGAAAGAGATGAAGAAAGGCATCACGCCGGACCAGGCGCGCTCCGCGGTCGAGGCCTGCGTCGCGGCCGGGATCAAGGCGGCCGGCTTTTTCATGGTCGGCTACCTGGGCGAGACCACCGACTCGCTCATCCGCAGCATCAACTTCTCGAGCAGCCTCCCGCTCGACTACGTCAGCTACACGATCGCCTACCCGCTGCCTGGAACCGGCTTTTACGAGCGAGTGCGGGAGCGTCGCCAGCATGGAGAGTGGCACAAGGTGCGGCACAACAGGCTGCTGTTCAACACCGACTTCTCGGAGCACAAGCTGCGCGCCGCGATTCTCAAAGGTGCGATTCAGCACCGCCTCAACCGGATGCACCTGCGTCCGGCATCGAGAGCGTTCCAGCTCGCCACGGATCAAGTGCTACGCGCGCTGCGCTAGCGATCGCGCTGGTGGCGATCGGCGTGACCGCGTGCGCTGATCCGCCGCCTGTCACCCCGGCGCCCTACCCGGAAACAGGCCTGGTGCTGCTGTCCCTCCGGGACGGCACTCGGGTGGCTTCGGCATCAATCGGGTCCGACCTCGTCGCGGTGATCGTTTCGGAGGACGGCAAGACGGCGTACCTCGCGGACAGCGCCCCCGGGGACGTATATGCGGTTCGTGTTCCCAGTCTCCAGGTGGCATGGAAGCAGCATGTCGGCGGCGCGCCTTTCGGGCTCCTCCTTCACCAGAAACGCCTCTTCGTGAGCCTGTTCAGCGCCGCTTCGGTCATGGAGCTGGACCCATCGAACGGAAAGTCGCTCGCCACCAATCCGGTTCCCCAGGGGCCGGCGGCGATGACCGAGGACGCCGGCGGCCACGTCGTGGTAGCCGGCACGGGGGGTGAGCTGAGCGTCCTCGGCGGAGACTCGGTGGCGGCTGGAAACGGGTTCGGCGTGGCCGAGGTGGGCGGTCGCCTGTGGTCCGCGGATTACAAGCGCTCCGAGCTCGTGCCCGCCGGCGACGACCATCGTGTCCGGCTGCCGTTGCCGGTGTTCCCGTTCTGGCTTGCGCCGGGCGCGGGCACCTCATTGCTCATCGCGGCCGAAGGCGGGACCGAAGACACAGACCCCGGTGGTGTGTTCTCTTTCGATACGGTGTCCGGCTCGTTTCAGATTCTCGCGACTCCGAAGGATCCAGACCAGGTGCTTTTCGCGGGATCGACCATCTACGTCGCCGCCCACGGCGATCAGGACGTGCTTGCGATAAAGTCCGGGCTGAGGAAGGTGTGGGCCTCAGGGGCGGCAGCAGTCGGTTTAGCCGCCGACCCCGCACTCGGATTCCTGGTGGTCGCCGTGAACGCCCATGAATGAGGTCTGGGCCAGCGTCTTCAGAATCGTCGTCGGCGCCTACTGGCTCTACTACGCAAGCCAGAAATGGCACGGCGTGGGTTGGATGCGGAGCCTCATCGCGTCGACGGCGCAGGCAAACCCGATCCCGGGACTTCACGACTTCCTCGTGCAGGTCACGGTGCCTAACTGGTTCCTGTTCGCGGTCGCGCAAGGCGCGGGTGAGACGGTCGTCGCCGTGCTCCTGATCATCGGACTCGGAACGCGATGGGCCGCGGTCTTCGGATTGCTGCTCGCGATCAACCTGGCCCTCACCGTGGCTTTCGGCGCCGATCCCGGGTTTCGCTTTCTCTACTACCTGGCCGTGCTGGTCAACGCCCAGGTGATCGTGTCCGGCGCCGGCCCCGTAGCAATCTCGAGATTCGGTTGGGTGCCTGCCTTCCTCCGCTGACAGTCGTGGCTCTGAAGGCGTCATCACCCGGTGGACTCGATCCAGATACGCTAGATACCGTGAGCATAGACGCCGACGGGTACGGGTTCCCCGAGCACCAGCCCACCCTGGCACGCTTGATGGAGGACATCCGCGTGCTGTCCCCCGCGGGCGTTGAGCGGGTGGCTCGCGGATGGGACCTGCACGTTGGCAGCAAGGGCCTCAAGGAGTTTCAGGAAGCGGAGAAGGCGGCGACACATGCAATCGAGCAGGCAGATCGCGGGGCGGCGTGGGACCAGGTCAGGAGCTCGCTTTTCGGACTGACAGAATCCGGCGGCGCGCTCGTGTCCTGGAAGGCGGAGCACGGGGACATCGGGCACAAGGCGGAGCAAGCCGCTTTTGCGGCGGCGCTCGGCCTCGTAGCGAGCAACCTCGTCAGCAAGGAGCAGTCCGCCACGCTCATGCGGGCGATGGCGGAAGCGCTTCCCTGGCTCCTCCCGGAGCAGACCCCGGCCTAACCCGCGGCGACCGCCTCGATCGATCCCAGCTAGAGCCTCGCCTCGGCGTGTGATCGCAACCGAACGAACCTAATGGCTTGCCACCTCGTATCCGCCATCGCGTCGAGGTAGCGCTGCGCAAACTCGTGATACTTCACCCAGGCCCACAGGATTACGTTGTCGTCGGGGTCGACCGACACGAAATTGGACAGCGGCTCGCGATTGCCGTTCCAGAGCACTTGCCTCGTCACCGCGCGGCGCACGGTCCTCGCGATCACCTGCCGCATCACCGTTCGCCGGGGAAGGTCGAGCCAGACGACGGTGTCAGCGCGTTGCCAGACCGGGCCTTCTACGACAAATCTGCGGTAGTTGCCGTCGACAACCCAACCGGCCGCCGATGTGGCCTTCTCGACCTCGTCCATGAACTCGCTGTCAGGCCGCGGTCGCCAGCCCGCCTGGTGCATGAACGCGTCCAGCTCGTAGTACGGCACATCGAGCCGCTTCGCAATCGCGCGAGCCAGCGTCGATTTCCCGGCTCCGGTCGACCCGACGACTGAAACGCGACGCATGGGCGCGAAGCTTAGGACTCCGCGGTGGGCACGAGGTCCGCCAGGTCGATGCTCATGTCGGCCAGGGCCGGCTCGCTCACCGGGCGCCGGCTCTCGATGAGCTTGCCACCCACCTCGTTGGTCTTCGAGTCGTTCATCGATACCACGCCTTCGATGAGCCCGTTGCGGAGGTAGAACACCGAGAACGTAAACCCGTCGCGGTCTCCACGCCAGACGGCGCGGTCATCTCCGGATGCGTTGCCGCGGTACTCCATGTTCACGTCGTACTGGTCGGACCAGAAATACGGCAGCTTCGTATAAGGCCGATCGCCGCCGATGATGTTCGCAGCAATTCCACGGCCCTGGTTCTTGGCGACCTCCCAGTGTTCGACGCGGATCGCGCGGCCAAGCACGGGGTGCTGGTGAAGCGCGATGTCTCCGCCGCAGTAGACGCCCTCGGCCGCGCGCAGCGCCTCGTCGACACGAACGCCGCCGCTTTCGATGGTCAGCCCGAGGGCCTTTGGCAGATCCAGGTTGGGTTCGATCCCGACAGCCTCGAGGACGAGGTCGGCATCCTCGCGCCGGCCGTCCGAGAGCGTCACCCCGACCACTCGCCCGGCGTCGACATGCCATTCCTGGACGGTGGTGCCGGTGCGTAGATCCACGCCCTTGTTGCGGTGAAGCTTCGCGCAGGTCTCACCGACGTCGGGGCTCAACGCGCGAGAGAGCGGGACGGGCGCCGCTTCGATCATCAGGACCTCCTTGCCCATCTGCCTTGCCGAAGCGGCAACTTCCGCGCCGATGAACCCAGCCCCGATCACCAGCAAACGCGACGTGCGCTCGAGCGCCTGGCGAATGGCCTTGCTGTCGCGCAGCGATCGGAGTGTGACCACGTTTTCCGCCCGCGGTCCGTCGTGGAGGCGGCGCGGCGTCCCGCCGAGACCAAGGATGAGCACGTCGAACTCGACCTCGCCGCCGCCGTCCACCGCAAGCTTGCCGCCCTGGATCGATCCGCCAGTCACCTTCCGGTTCAGCTGGAGCTCGATGCCCTGTTTTGAATAGTCCGCCTCCTCGTGGAGAAATACCTTGGGCAGCTCGACGTCGCCACGCAGGAATTCCTTGGACAGGTAGGGACGGTCATAAGGCCGGTCGCGATCCGAGCTGATCAGCGTGATCATCCCGTCGAAGCCTTGCTTGCGAAGCGCGAATGCCGCGGCGTCCCCTGTGCCGCCACCACCCACGATGACGACCCGCTTCACGTCAGACACCGCTCGCGACGGGGTGCAGCCAGTGGTGGGTATCGGGCGCGGCGCCACGCTGTATGTCAACCAGCGACTTACGGAGGCGCATCGAGATCTCGCCGGGCTTTCCGTCGCTCACGGACCAGGAACCGCGCGCCGACTTGACTGCGCCCACCGGAGTGATCACCGCGGCGGTGCCGCAGGCGAAGACCTCTGTCAGTGAACCGTCGGCGCAGCCCGCTCGCCATTCATCCGTGCTGATCTTGCCCTCTTCGGCTTCGTACCCCAGATCCCTGGCCAGCGCGAGCAGTGAGTCCCGAGTGATGCCCGGCAGCAGTGTTCCGGTCAGCGCCGGCGTGAGCAGCCGCGCTTTGCTCCCCGTGCCGAATACGAAGCACAGGTTCATACCGCCCATCTCCTCCACCCACCGGTGCTCCTGGGAGTCGAGCCAGACGACCTGGTCGCATCCTTGCTTCGCGGCTTCCGCCTGGGCAAGCAGTCCGCCGGCGTAGTTGCCCCCGGTCTTCGCCTCGCCCGTGCCTCCCGGTGCGGCGCGGCTGAAATCCTCCGAAAGCCATACGGTAACCGGCTTGATGCCACTCGGAAAGTAGGAACCGGAAGGCGATGCGATCAACAGGAAGGCCACCTCGGAGGAAGGCCGGACGCCCAGGCCGACCTCTGTTCCGAACATGAAAGGCCGCAGGTACATGCTCTGCTCCGGTTCCGAGGGCACCCACTCGCCGTCGATGCTCAGCAACCGGTCGATCGCCTCGATGAACACGCTCTCCGGAAGCTCAGGCAGGGCAAGGCGGTGCGCGGACCGGCGGAATCGCGCGGCGTGGGCGCCGGGCCTGAACACGGCGATGCTGCCGTCCGCCTGGCGGAACGCCTTGAGTCCTTCGAACACCGCCTGTGCGTAGTGCAGCACGGTGACCGCGGGATCGAGCTGGAGTGGCGCATAGGCGGACAGCTCGGCGTCATGCCATCCGTGCTCGCGGTTCCAGTCGATGCGAACCATGTGCTCGCTGAAGATGCGGCCGAACCCGGGATCGGCGAGCATCCGCGCCCGCTGCTCGGGCCGAACCCGCTGGGAGGACTCCTTGACCGCGAATTGAACTGCCGAGGTTTCGGTGCTCACAACACGAAGAGTAGCTAGCCGCACGAGAGGCCGGGCGTCGACCGCCCGGCCCGCGAGAGGAAGGAAGGGGTTTTGCTAGGGAAGAATGTGGCTGGGCCGGACGTGCACGGCAACCGGCTCCACCGCCGGCATCGCGTCCCCTACCAGCTGGATCGGAGCCTTGATCACCGCCAGCAGTGGCAACCCGGAGCCCGTCCGCCGCCTGCGGCGGGGCGCCCCTGAAGCGACCACCGGATCCAACATCTCCCGAAGCCTGCTTTCCAGATACCGGTCAAAGTCGTTCATCTGTATTAGAAACGCCTCCCACAACGGGAGTACTCAAGCCATACCAAACAGTTTTCGCGGGAGATCTTTTCCGACAGGCGGACCCGATCCGCCCAGGACCTAGGCCGCGCGCTGCGCCGGGGCTTCGTACTTGGGCAAAACCTGCGCTTGCGGCCGCCCGTAAAGGGTATGGAAGTTCTGCTCCTGGTCACCCAGGTCGTGGGCCAGCTTGACCATCTCGAGCCGCAGCCGGCCTGGGCCGAGGCATTTCGCGGCCAGCACGACGAGGGGCTTGACGAAAACTCTTCGTCCGGTTCGGTGCAGCTCTCTCCTCGAAACCATTTGCAAAAAGGAAACGCCCTGATACGAAGGAGTATTGGAAGCTCGATGGGCTCTTTTGGGCCCATGTCGGTGGGGCCAGGTCGGTTAGGTGGGCGCACCAGATCAGGGAATTTCTCAAGGTGCCAACCGGTATGCCCGGAGGCTCAACCGCCCCCGCCCCAGATGGAGGAGCTCCTCTGAAGCAACCAGTCGGAGCTCCCTCGATTGGTCAACGCCTGGGCGGGCAACAGTACCGGCGCGTACGTGTTCGACACAAGCTACGCAGGGCCGGATGCACTAGTAGAATCCGACCGAGGGGGGAATGGAAAGCGAGACACGTGTGCGCGTCCTGATCGTCGAGGACCACCAGGTGGTCGCCGATGGCCTCGCCGCGTTGATCAATGACCAGGGCGACATGACGGTCGCAGGCCACGCGGGATCCGTCGCCGAGGCGATCACCCGCGCCGGCGAGCTGAGGCCCGACGTCGTGTTGATGGACTTTCGGCTGACCGATGGCACCGGGGCGGATGCCGGCCTGGGCATCCGGCAGGTGCGACCCGAGACCAAGCTCATCTTCCTGACGCGCGAAGACAGCGATGCCGCGCGGTTTGCCGCCCTCGAGTCGGGAGCCAGCGCTTTCTTGCACAAGTCGCGCGCCGCGGCCGAGGTCGTCGACGCGATCCGGGTGGTCGCCGGAGGCGGATCGCTGTTCACGCCTCGGTCCATCTCCGCCCTGCTCAACAAGCGGCGTGAGGCTGAGACGCAGCTCGAGAGGCTGACGCCTCGCGAGAAGGAGGTGCTGAGAATGATGGCCGAAGGAGCCGCCAGCCGCGACATCGCGAGCCGGCTCGGCATCAGCTACACCACCGTCCGGACCCACATACGCAGCCTGGGCAGCAAGCTTGGTGTGCACTCCAAGCTGGAGGCGATCGTCAAAGCGCGAGAGCTGGCGCTCGTCGAGTAGCCACTGTTACCCGCCGGCGACCTTCCGCCGGCCGCCCCGGCCGAGCAACCTGATCGGCGGTCTCTCGGTTTCAGGCTCGACCCAGCGGCGCGCGAGCTTGTGGCGTCGCTTGTCCTCGTAGAGGTCAGAGTCCGCGACCTGGTACACGGCCTGCCAATCCTGGCCCGGCCGCCACTGCGCGACGCCGATGCTCACCGCTACCTGGTCTGGTGACTTCGAGCTGAGACCAACCTGGCGAATCGAGTCGCGGAGCCTCGCCGCCACGTCTCGCGCACGCTCGATGCTGGTCTCAGGCATGGCCACGGCGAACTCGTCTCCGCCCACACGAGCACAAACGTCAGAGGCGCGAACGACCCGCTGAAGCTGCTGGGCAACGAGACGCAACGCCCCGTCACCGGCACGGTGTCCCTGCCGGTCGTTGATCCGCTTCAGGTTGTCGAGGTCGATCATCATCAGTGATAACCCGCGGCCGTGACGTTCCGAAAGAGCGACCTCGCGCTCCATCACGCGTTCGAACTCGCGACGGTTGGCAAGACCCGTGAGGTGGTCCGTGCGCGCCTCGCTCGCGAACTGGCGCGCGCGGTCGAGGGCGACGGCGACCTGGTCGGCGACCGCCGCGATGAACAACAGGTCCGACGCATTGAAAAGGCGATCCCCCATCGTGCCCACCGCCATCATTCCCCCGGTTCTGCCCCGCACCCGAAGCTGCGCGCGGATCGCATTCCATTCGTGGTCTGAGATGCGGTCGACACGCGATTCGGACCTTCCTATCGCGGACACTGAAGCCTTCACGTTCGGACCAACCTGGCGCGCAAAACCTTCGACCTGGTCTTCGTCCAGGCCCACCGTGTGCAGCAGCTTGAAAGAGGACCGCTCCCTTATCCAGATCCCACCCGTGCTCAAGCGCAACGCCGCGAGCGACTCGACGAGCGCGACCTCTGCGGTTTCGTTGATGTCGAGCGAGCGTCCCATCGCGGACACGATCGCGGCAAGTCCGAACATCTCGTTCTCCCGGGCCCGGTGCTCGGCGTCGAGGTGGTCAATGTACCCCCGCGCGATCGACGTGGTCAGACGCTCGGCGACGTTCTGCAGGCGGCTCTGCGCGATGGCGAATATCTCGTCGCGACGTGGGCTCTGCTGCAGCGGCACCGAGATCAGCTCGACAGTCGCGCGACGGTACACGGCGAGGACGTCTATCAGGGACTCGAGCGGTACGCCCTGCGCGGCGCGAAGGCGACCATAAGAGCGCGAGCGATCGTCGTACTCCGCCCAGGGCAGCTCGACGTCAGAACGAAGCGATGCGAGGAGCATGTCAATGAATCCCGCTGAGGTGGCGGCGAGATCCTCGCCCGTCTCCTCGCCGAGCAGGATGAGCTGAGGCGAGCGCGCTCGCACCACCTCGAGCGTCTTCCTTCCGCTCTCAGTCGTGTCCGCGGCCAGGCCCCTTGCAAGAGCGCCCAGCACATCGCTCGGATAGTCGGCTGTGGATCCCCCGGAATTCATCCCACTCTGAGAACGTCGCCGGCGCGGCTGGCACTTGAATGGGCTCTCTACTGCAAGTGAGTTAGTGAAAATCCGCCCATCGGTACGGCGACCGCGATGGTGCCGGGGCGCGACATTTGTCACAGGTAAAGCGCCCCAATCGGGAAGCGCACCTATCACGGAGGGGAGACCAAACACCAATGGCGGAGACGATCTCAGAGAGAGCGGAGGCCGGCGACGTACGAGAGGCCGCTAACGCATACGAAGCAGGGAACGAAGCTGATTTCGAACGCCTGTACCAGACGTCCTACGGAAAGATCCTCGGCACGCTGACGGCGATGCTAGGAGACCGTGCTGCGGCGGAAGACTGCGCGCAGGACGCCTTCGAGCGGGCTTACAAGAAATGGCCCACCTGGCAGCCGATCGCGCCGGCGGAGGCATGGGTGCACCGCATCGCGATCAACGCCGCCGTTTCGTATCAGAGGAAGATGCGCCTGCGCGAGGTCGGCGAGGTGATTCGCCGGATCGGCCGGCCTGGGCTTGCGCCCGACCCGCAGGAGCTGGTCGAGAACCGCGACCTTGCCTCGGCCCTTGCGAAGCTGCCGCCCAAGCAGGCGGCCGCGATCGTGCTGCGGCACTACCACGGGTACACCAACCGCGCCATCGCCCAAGCGCTGGGAATCCCGGAGCGCACCGTCGCCTCTCGCCTGGCCGTGGCGAAGGAGCGGCTGCGGGTGATGCTGAAGCACTCCTACGGCCCTGAAGCCGGCATTGAGGAGCGGACCTCGCAGCCAGGTTTGGTGACCGCCGCCGACTGAGTGGCGGCGTTTACGCAGGAGAACGATGCAAGCACGGTTTGACAAACACGGACGGCGACTCCCAGACACGGGACATGGATGCGGCTGCACACTTTGCGCCGCCTCCAATGCCCCCCGGTACGAGCGGCGCCATCAACCCCGCGACAGTGCCGACGGTTGGTCTTCTCTTCGGCGGCGGCTGGTTCGCTTCGTCATCAGCCTCGGTTCCGCCCGCCCATTTGCCGCGGGTTAGTCACCAGGCGCTGGATCGACTTTGAGAGCGCGCCCTGTCCTGGGCGTCCTCGCCATCTTCGGCCTGGTGGCCGGCCTCATGGTCGCACTGGTCATCGGCGGGCCGGGCGGCCCACCAGGCGACCGCAATCGAGTGGATCATCCAGGTCCTGGTCCTTCTGGGCGCCGTCTTCTTGCTGGCGAGCCGGATGAGGCGGCGGAGCTAGTGGCGCGGCCGGGCCTCTAGGCCGCGACCAGCTCGAACCACCGCCCAATGCGCCGCCTGTGGCGATTTCGGCGCTTGGTCTGGATTGTCTCGTGACTTGTGCTCATCTGCGCGCCCGCGGTCGTGCTGCTCAGGCGAGTCGCGCCGGCGCCCAGCGCCTGGGTCTACGGGTTGCTCATCGGCACGTGGTTGCTCATCGTCGTGATGGGATTGCTCGAACTGGTCATTCCTGAACCCGTTCTGACCTGGCGTCGATGGATGGTAGTTGGAAGTCCCGCCTCCTATCGGCGCCTCGGTGACCACATCGATGAGTTTCTCGGCACGGGTGATCCACGATCCGCCGGCGCGCAGCGGAATATCCGCCTCGTCGGAGTCTTCCTGGTCGTGGTCGGTTCCTTGCTCACGGGACTTGCTCTTCTGCTGGTCAGCCTCTTTGGCTTGCCATCGCCGGTTTGAGGTATTCAAGGCCGACCGAAGCGGCGAGCCGGTGAGGTGCCGCTCGCCGCTTCGTCGTGAGCTTTCTCCTAGTGCGTACCCGGCAGGTAGTAGTTGGAACCCTTCTGCACGAGTCCGGCCGGCTGCGAATACCACTCGTTGCCGATGCCCAGGGAGTCGAGGGCCGTCTGCATGAACTGGTGCCACATCGGAGCCGCGATGTAGTAGCTATCCGAGTTGAGCGTCATCTTCTGCCGCCAGTCGGGGTTGCCGCCCCAGACCGCGGTGACCAGGTGAGGGGTGTAGCCCACCGTCCAGGCATCGGCGAACGAGTCGGACGTACCCGTCTTCACTCCCACGGTGCGACCGGGAAGTGTGAGCAGCGAGTTGTGGCCGAAGATCATCGCGCGGTTGTTGTCGTTGGACATGATCGCCTCCATGATGAAAGCGACTCGAGGGTCCAGCACCTGCTTTCCCGGATCCAGCTGGTGCTTGAAGACAAGCTTGCCGTCCTTGGTCACGAGGTCGATGGCAAACGGCTGGCGGAGGATGCCCTGGGTCGCGAGCACCGACGCGCCGGTTGCCATCTGAAGGGGCGTCTCGCCATATCCGCCGAGGGTCAGCGACGGACCGTATGTGTTGAGCGCGTCGTCCGTCGTATAGACCGGGTTGCCATTGGCGTCGTAATGCTGTTGGAACGGCGGCGCACCCATGAGACGCGCCATGTTGACCACGCTCGAGACACCGACGCCGAGCTCGACTTTGACGGCGGGAATGTTGAGCGAGTTGCCCATGCAAACCTGCAGCTGGCAGGTGCCGTGAAAGTGGCCGTCGTAGTTCATCGGCTTGTAAGCCGTCGTCCATCCAGGTTCGCTGTAAGAGAACGGACCGTCCACGATGGGCGTCGTCATGCTGAACTTCCCGCTGGCGATTCCAGCGGTGTAGGTAAAGATCTTCATCGAGGAACCCGGGTTCCTCGGCGGCCAGACCGCGAGGTTGTACTGTCCCCCGCTCGCATTGGGGTTGGCCGAGCCGACCATCGAGACGATGGCGCCGTTCGTGGGGTCGATCGCGACCAGCGCACCCTGGCTCACGTTTCGGTAGGAAAGCCTGGCTATGTTTCCGCTGACTGCGTTCTGCGCGAGGTTCTGCAGTGTGACGTTGAGCGTCGTTACCACGTGCAGGCCGCCGCCATAGGTGGCATCTGAGCCGAACTGGCTGACCAGCAGCCCGGTGGTGTAGCGGACAAAGTCCTGCGCCACGAACTGGTTGCTCGGCAGGAACATGTGAGACGGCGCGGAGATGTCCTCGGCGAACGCTTTCGCCGCTTCGTCAGGGGTGATCTTTCCGTCGCGCAGCATCGCCTGCAGCACGTCGCGCTGGCGATTCTTCGCGGACGTCCAGTTGAGAAGCGGGCTGTACAGGGTCGGACCCTTGATGATGCCGGCGAGCATCGAGGCCTGGGCCAGGTCAAGATCCTTGGTCTGCTTGTGGAAGTAAATCTGCGATGCCGCCTTGGTGCCCCATGCGGTGTCGCCGAAGAAGACGCTGTTCAAATACATGTCGAGGATCTGTGGCTTTGTGAAGCGCCGCTCGATCTCGAACGCGAGCAGGGCCTCGCGGACCTTGCGGTCGATCGTCGGCGCGTTTCCGACGAGGCGCAGCTTGGCGAGCTGCTGCGTCAGGGTTGAAGCGCCCTCCACCGACGAATGGGCGCGCCAGTCGATCATCGTCGCGCGCACGACGCCCTGCGGGTCGACTCCAGGCTCCTCGTAGAAGTTGCGGTCCTCGATCGAGATGACCGCCTCGGGGAGAAGGGTCCCGACGTCGGAAAGCGGCTCGTAGTAGTGCTGGTAGCCGGGAGGGTGTAGGTCCGCTAGCAGCGTCGTGCCGTCCGCCCCATAGATCATCGTGTCTTCCGGTTGCGCGGTCGCGACCTGGTTGGGGTCGGGCAGCTTGTCCGCGAAGGCCACGTATCCGGGCGACGTGATCATCAGGCTCGGAACCGCGATCAGCATCAGCACGAACAGGCGCACCATCCACCCCGTGGGTCGAGACAGCCTGCCCTTGGTCAGCACCCGGGCGGCGCTGGCGCGCCGCCTCATTCCATTTGGCCTAAGAGGCCAAACGACCGGTCTGCTGTGATTCATCCTCATCCTCCTCTTCCTCCGCCTGGACCGCCGCCGGCGGCCGCATCGGTCCGTACCAACCAATCGACAAGGCGCTCACCAACACGTGGATGTCGACGGCACGGCCCGGCGTGGCATCCGGTGCCCCGTCGGCGCCGCCGATGGAGCGCGCCGCTTCGCTCGCCTTCGCGGTCAGGCTGTCCACGGCAGGCGCTCCTGCCGCCACGTACCAGGCGCGCGCCGCAAACTGGAGCTGCGCCGCGGTATCCCGCAGCGACTCGAGCCCGGCGCGTGACTCGACTCGTCCAACCGCGGCGGCATGAGCGAGACGCGCAGCCTGTTGCGGCAGCATCACGTCGCGAGACCAGATCAGGAAATCGACCGCCCAGGCGAGAAGGGTTGCGCCGGCAACGGCCATCACGCCTTCCAACTTGCGGCTCAGCTCGGCCACCGCATAGGGGACGGCGACGGGTGCTGCCGCGGGGGCCGTGAGCCGTGGCAGCTCCATCCACTCGTACAGACGGACGCGCGGCTGCCATGCACGGCCCTTCCTGTAAGACCCAAGCAGCGCCAGGGCCACGATGTCAACACCGCATGCAATCGTCAGGCAGGTGGCAAGGGTGAACCTGTTGTCGAGGAGCCACCCGGTCAGCCCGGCGCTGGTCAGGCCGGCCAGGGTCAGGATGACCTGGTCGACGCCCCAGAAGGCCGAAGCCGTCAGCTCACGAGCCTGAGGATTCGTGATGCTCATGACGCCGAAAACGCAGACGACGACGAGCACCGCCCACAGGATGATCTCGATCGGACGCGGAACGACCCGCCGGACTGGCGGAACAAGCGTTGCCGCCACCATCCCGGTGAACAGCGCTATCGAAAATTGGAGGAACAGCGGCATTTCCATCGCCAAGAAAACGCGGCTCTCACCGCAAGTATTGGAACCGGTCTGTCCGCGCCGCCCGATGGATGATCGCGCGCGCGCGGGAGTCCCCAAAGAAAAAATTGGTACGGCTATGTCTACTTTGGCGCAGCCCCGCGTTGTTCTGGACGGCGCGGCTGCTGACCCGCTCAGCACCCGCGCCGTTTTCTTTCCCTAGCCGAGCCTCTTGGCGCGCGCTGCGATCGCCGTTCCGCCGGCCGAGCGCGTTGTCTATTCAATGGCAGCTTTGCTTGTCATCCTGATTGCGACCATCGGCCTTGCGGTCAGGGCCGCCACCTATCGCGGCCAGTGGAGCGCGGCGGATTCCGAGACCACTGAGGTGGGCCTCGTCGACACGTGCGCGCGCACGTTCGTGCTGGTCCTACTCTCTCTGCTCGGGCTTCTGGCCCTGGGCATCATGTACGGGAACGTGCTGGGCTCCGCTAACGCGAGCCCGTAGGAACACCAGGCTCTAGAACCAAACTCGGTAGCAGCTCGCCCGGCGGCGTTTTCCAGATGGGACCAGCCCTTGCCCCGGGTTGGTCCCCGCCTGATCCCGAACCCGTCTTTCGGGCTTCGGGGGCACGGGAGACTAAGAAATGATGACTGCAGTGCCCGCCGTCCAATGAGCCGTTTCGGTCAAGAAATCGACGCGCTCGCCCTCGACCTGGCCTGGAGCCTCTGGGCCGAGCTTGGCGTCGACGGCGCCTCACGGCGCCACGACTGGCAGGCGGTCGATCTCGAGCCGCTGATCATCTTCACCGCGCACCTCGGTGGCGCCGACAGCCGGCTGCGCGCCAGCACAATCGATTGGTGCATCACGAATGCGCGCTTCGCCTCGGCGTTCCGGTTGCGTCACCTGGCCGAGCGCGCCAGCGCGGATACCCGCGCCGCCTTCGGACGCTATTCCGCGACGGTGCGAACCCACGCCAAGGCCACATGGCCTGGGGAGGGCGATCCGTTGACACTGTTCCACCCTGAGCGCATCGGCTCACCAGACCTGCGGCGACCCTCACTGGTCCAGCTCCGCCTCCGGGCGCTCGTCGGGGTCTCCGCGAGGGCTGAGGTGTTGAAGCTCATGCTGGCTGACCCTGAGCGGCCGCAGCCGGCATCGACGCTTGCGGAAGACGCCGCTTACGGAAAGGGCAGCGTCGCCCAGGCGCTCGACATGCTGACGATGGCCGGCATCGTGCAGGTTCAGCCGCACGGCAACCGTCTTCTGTACCGCCTGGCAAGGCCAGGCGAGCTCGCCCAGACGCTGCAATGGCTGCCGTCCGTCTTTCCCGATTGGTGGCCAATCTTCTCCATCGTCGAAGCCCTGACGAGCTACGCGCGTGAGTCGGTTCCAGCGGCTTCGCGGCTGGCCGCCCTCCAGAAGCTGCTCGAGCACATCGATCACGACCTCCACCGCCTCGGCATCGCCGAGCACGTGCCGCGAGTGGTCGTGCCTGCATCGGTCGCGGAGTTCGAGCGGTGGGCGATGGATTTCATGGCGGAGCAAGCCGGCCACGTACAGGCTGCGGGCGCGGCCCGCGAGGTGTCGTACGTGATCCACCACCTTTCATTTGGGGGATGGCTGGGGACCGTCAACATGGCCGGGCGCCAGCCACGCCCATTCGATTCCGAACACGGACACACTGAGGAGGCGACGGGGGCTGCCGAGCTCGTCCACTTCATGTTCAAGGACGTCGTGGGCAAGCGTCACCGCCGAGGGGAGCCGCTCGCGCCGGACGACGCACTGCTCCAGGTCATCAGCCGCGAGTTCGCCGAAGAGCTCGTGAGGCCGATGCGCGCGGGACAGGAGGCTACTTTCACGGCCGAGTTCGTGCGCCGGTGGCACGAAAACCGGCGCCGGAGGTTCGGGGCGACCGCCTAGGTCCCCTCGGCAGGTTATGGCGCCGGAATCAGTAGCCTGACCCGACTTCACCCAGGGACCGCATCGGCCCCGGGCGCCGGCTCGGGTTGTTGGAAGCTAGCCACCTTCAAGAAGGCGGCGCTCAGGCCGGATTCACTCCGGCCGTCCCCAGTGTCTCTGCCGGCCGCCACGCGTGGCCAGGAGTGACTACTAAGAAAGCCCAACCTCATACCGGAAAAGAGCAGGCCCGTCGGCGAAGCCGACCGGCCGATGAGGGAAACCATCCGGGTTTCCCTCATATCGGGGCGGCGCTCAGGCCGGATTCACTCCGGCCGTCCCCAGTGTCCCTGCCGGCCGCCATGCGTGGCCAGGAGTGACTACTAAGACAAGCCCAACCTCATACCGGAAAAGAGCAGGCCCGTCGGCGAAGCCGACCGGCCGATGAGGGAAACCATCCGGGTTTCCCTCATATCGGGGCGGCGCTCAGGCC
>Ga0073928_10003031_pt1 | contig 27291 bp, 17 predicted proteins | sample PaiPotPPA55metaG_FD_76969 | JGI IMG/M metagenome (GOLD analysis project Ga0073928, IMG submission 76969) | Iron sulfur acid spring bacterial and archeal communities from Banff, Canada, to study Microbial Dark Matter (Phase II) - Paint Pots PPA... ...
AGGGGAAGGAACACGTGGGCACCGACGACCATGAAGTGTTCGACGCGCCACCCCCACCGCCCTGTCCTTACCAAAGGGGACGCTTCAACCCGACAGGTTTGGGTGAGCAGCTGCTGAAGCGCGCGCCGAACGGGGCGGTCGCCTACATCGGCTGCAACACCGGGAGCCAGCCGTGCGCGCTCACGCTCATCGATGGCTTCGTCACAGCGCTGGCAGAGGCAAAGGAATCGCGGCTGGGCGATTGCTGGACGAGCGCCATTCGCCATTACTTCGAGCAGGAACATCTCGCGACGCTGAAACCAAACGAGGATTGGTATCCGCCGAGCATCTTTTTTCAGGGAATGAAGTACATGGTCTTTGGTGACCCCAGCCTCCGGCTGCCGGTCAACCAGCGGAAATGAAGCACCAGTGTCGAGGTCAAGCGGAGGCGCGGCCAGTAGAGTGGATGCCGTGAGAATTCGCATGAAGAAAGAAGTGTCCCTACAGCGTCGTCTTCCCTGCAGCCTTGGCTTTCGCCCAGCGTGCCTTCGCAACAGCCGCCATTCTCGCTCGTGCTGCGGCGCTCATCTTGCGCCGAGGTCTTACCACGACTGTTGCTTGCGTTGCGGACCGTTTCGTTCTTGCCCAGCGTGCTCGTTGTGCCGCCGCCATCCTGGCACGAGCCGCCCGGCTTCTTCGCCGCTTCGGTGCATGGTCGCCATTTCCGCCACTACGGCCCAGAATGGAAGCCAGCTCGGATGTTAAGCCGTCGAGTTTTTCCTTGAGATTTGCTGCACGCCGCAGCTCTTTGGGCGATAGATTCGTGATGTTCATTACCCGGAAGTCAGCCAGAGCACCTTGTTGGAGTCAAGATCGCATCGATTTTCATAGCTTCCGTGATGCGTCATGCTTTTTCGCTTTGAACCGTTGCTTGCCAATTCAAGAGAATCATTGGAGTACAACATAGAGCGCATCGACCGGAAACTTGAACCTCGCTCGACCAGCAGATTGTTCAAGCGGGATGTCTGCCGTGGGCATCCCATTTGCGTCCAAAGCTCGGGCGATCCTCAGGGAAGGACTTGGACGCGATAGTAACGGTTGCTGGACGTCAATGAATCAAGTTTGCTGGCGGTATTGCTGGAAGTCGTCACATCTCCTGGAACGGCGTTCCAATTGGAAGGCGCCAGGGCCGGGTTATATTCCAGGCGGTAAATGAGGTTTGAATTGGCCGTCCAGGTAAGCAGGATGTTGGACGCGGAAATCACCGGTTGCATCAAAACCGGCTGCGGCACGGAAGCGACGCCAGTCACTTGCGCGATAACCGAAGTGGCGGTGTTGCTGAGTTGCATCGTTACGATGTTCGACGGGTAAGTGAAGTTGGCGAACGTGTTGCTGCGCGCGCCGGCAGTCAGCAGCGTGAAGCTATTATTCGCGGCCGGGATGTAGCCGTTGGTGAGATTAACACTGAGATTTCCATTCAACACGGCGGTTCCGCTCACTTGAAGTTGCCCATAATTTGTGCCCGGGGTTTTCCCGCCGATGCCACAATTTAACAGTGAGTTCGAGGCTGAGGCGTAACCGCCACCCATGGCGAGTATGCCGCTCTGAATATCCACCGTGCCGTAATTGGTGAAAGGAACGCTGCCGCCAATCGTTGTTGTGCCGGTGCTGACGGACTTGCGAAAGGTTCCGGCATTATCAAACCGGGGAGAGCCGCCTCCGAAAAAGATGGGGGAAGAGTTTTGCGGATTGAACAACGCCCCAACCCGATTGCTGATCACTGCGGCGTTCAAGTTGATGTTGCCTGCTCCCGTCCAGACGGTCGTCCCGCCGTTATCCAGGGTGCGGTTGTTGATCGTAAGGATGGATGGATTGGCAATGGTCAGCGTGGCTCCGGGCGGAATCACGGTCCGCCCGGTCCCACTCATCGAACCACTCGTCCAACTCATGGATCTGCTGACCGTCACCACATTGCTGCCCCCAAGGGCACCGTTGCTCAAGGTCAATGTGGACGGCGCGACCGTCCCCGTGCCGTCGAAATCGGCCGTGACACCAGAAATGACCATCGTGTTGTTGGTGCAGATATAGTTGCCGTTCAACTCGGCGGTGCCGTTGCCAGTGAAGGTGTTGGTGCCGCTCAGGTTGACTAATCCCGACAGCGTGGCCGCCGCGAAACTCACCGTAAGGTTGCCGGCACCCGTGATGCTCGAACCGGCACTGGACGTGAATGTACCACCTAGATTGAGCGTCGTCCCGACCGGAACTTTCATCGTGCCGCTGTTCAGGCCGCCCCCCAGTTGTAATGTGCCGCCTTGAATCTGTGTGTCGTTGTAGTTGTTGAAATTGACCGAAGCGAAAGCGTTCGTCCCAGCCCCCGTACTGCGAAAAGTACCAGCATTGTCGAACCGCGGAGCTCCGCCGCCAAAGCCTATGTACCCAGGGCTTTGCATCTGGAACAGCGCCCCCGGTTCATTGGTAATCACGCCGGCATTCATCTCCATGTTCCCGCCCGACCAAAGCGCTGTTCCACCGTTGTCCAGTGTGTGGCTCGTGATCAACAGAGTGCTCGCGCCGGCAATGTTGAGTGTCGCAGCAGGCGGAATGACCGTTCGTCCCGTGCCGTTCAAGGAGCCGCCCATCCAAGTCATTGTGCTGCCGACCGTCACCACATTGCTGCCTCCCAGAGCGCCACTGCTCAACGTCAATGTCGTAGGCGCGACCGTCCCCGTGCCATCGAAATTAGCCGTGCCGCCGGAGATAATCATCGTGTTGTTAGTGCAAATATAGTTGCCGTTCAACTCGGCCGTACCGTTGCTGAAGGTGTTGGTGCCGCCCAGGTTGACTAATCCCGACAGGGTCGCTGCTGCGCCACTCACCGTGAAGTTGCCGGCTCCGGCGATGCTCGAACCGGCACCAGACGTGAATGTGCCGCTGCCCAAGTTGAGAGTCGTGCCGACCGGAACTTCCATCGTTCCATTATTCAATCCGCCGTCCAGTTGTAGCGTGCCACTTTGGATCTGCGTATCGCCGTAGTTGTTGAAATTCACGCTGGCGAAAGTGGTCGTCCCGGCGCCGGCAGTGCGAAAAGTTCCCGCATTGTCGAAGCGCGGCACGCCGCCACCGAAATTCATGGATGCGGGATTTTGCACTTGAAAGAGCGCCCCCGGTTCGTTGGTGATGACTCCGCCGTTGATGGTCAGGCCCTGGCCTGACCACGTAGTCGTGCCGCCGTTGTCCAGTGTGCGGCTGGTTATCGAAATGAAGGACGACGGGTTGTTGATGGTGAGTGTCACTCCCGGCGGGATTATGGTCCGACCGGTACCGGTCATCGCCCCGCCGGTCCAACTCATCGCGCTCAGGGCGGTTACGTTTTGCGCGCCGCCCAAGGTGCCACTGCTGAAATTGATAATGGCCGGTGAAACAACTCCTGTTCCGTCAAAACTGGCGCTGCCGGAAATCAGCAGCGAATTGTTCGTGCAGGTGTAATTGCCGGTAAAATCAACACTCCCGGCGGGGCCAAAGATATTGCTTCCGGAAACGTTAACTGTTCCAGCAAGTGTCGCGATGCCGCCGTTCACGATGAGAGTCCCCGGACCGGTGAGCGAAAGGTTGCTGGTGGAAGTAAAAATTCCGCTCTGGAAAATGATGGCCGACCCGGCGGGCACAGTCAACGAACTGGCCAGAATCCCGCCTCCATCCAACGTCAATGTCCCGCCCGGAAAATTGACCGTCCCATAATCATTAAATTCCATTCCCATGAAAGTGGATGCGTTGTTCGCCATGGTGAAAGTGCCGGCGTTATCAAACCGCGCCGTGCCTCCGCCATAATTGACTGACGCAGAATTTAGAAACTGGATTTGCCCGCCGGGATCGTTTGTCAATACACCACTAAGCGAAAAATTCCCGCCCACCCAAACAACCGAGCCGGCGTTTTCGAGCGTGCGGTTATTAGCAAGAAAGAGAGTCGAGCTATTAGCCATAGCCAGCGATGCGGCGGGCTTCACAACGGTCGTGCCATTACCGCTCATGGTTCCGGTGTACCAATTGCCGGTCCCGGAGATGGTGACCCGGCCGCTGCCGGTCAACTGGGGCGCGGATATGCCGTTGCCGAGCGCGAAATCCACCAAGTCCACATTGCTGTTTTCCGTAACCGTTGCGTAGGTTGCGATGACTACGCTCTCGTTGGAACCTGGGGACAGATTGGGCGACCAGTTTGCCGCCACATTCCAATCGCCACTGGCCGTATTCGTCCAAATGAGCGTAAATGGCAAAAAACGCGCAAAAAGGCTCAGGTTGTTGGTCATCGTAACGGTGATCGAATTGCTGCGCGTGACCGCATCGCCTGTCCACGCGTGGAATGGCGCCGAACTCGAACCGGTGGCCGTGAGTGTAACCATCTGGCCGCTGGTATAGGCCGATTGGTTCGGCGAAATGACGACCATGCCGCCGTCGTTCAAAAGAGTAATCTGATACAAAGCCGTCGCGGCGTTGGTCGGATTGGTTCCGTTGAGGAAATCCTGCAAGTTTGAGTCTCCCGCGCCATCGTAGTCACCGAGAGAATTTTGATTGAGATTTCCGAAGTACTGGAGCTGCCAGGAATCCGGCATGCTGCAGCCGCGCGAGTCAATGTACAAGTTGGCCAAAGCGCTGCCGATGGACCCGAAAGAGTTCGAAACGGCCACCCAATAAAATCCCTGGTTGCTCGTGCTCACATTGGTGATCAGGAGGGTGTCAGACGTGGCTGCCACAATGGGCGAGTTGCTGAAATACCATTGATAGGAAATGCCTCTCATGTCGGCGACGACAACGGAAAAGGATGCCGATTCACCTGGGATGACGACCTGCATCTGCGGTTGGCCAAGAATTTGGGGGAGAGCAAGTGTCTCAGAGGCCTGCGCCACCAGGTTGCCAGGGGGATCGAACACAAATTGCGAATTCTGGCCGAGGGTCAAGGGTGCGAGGGGAAAAATGAGCGCAGTGGTCAACCAGCGGATTCCCATGCGACGACGCGACAGAAATCGGTGCATACGCGGGCGCGCGCCGGCTACGCCTCGCCGCGTCTTCAGTGTGGCGGGCGTTTGCCTGTGGCTTGGCGGATGCGCAACCGGCAGGACCTCTGAACCTCTGAATACTTTGGAAATCATAGTTCGACTCGTGTGAGATATACGTGGGGGTTAGGGCACCCAATCAAGGGGGTTAATATAGCCCAAAACCTGCTCGGCCAACCTCTCGGCGCCCGCCAAGCCGCTTGTGGACACGCTGGGACCCCCCGGGGTTATGCCCGCGAAGGCGTCCGCCAATTCACCAAACTGCCTCATATAGTCATAGTATAAATCGCCATATACCATTCTGCCGCCCGACATGCGCGGGGTCAGTTCGCCGTTCTCGATCAGCCATTCCACTATTTCATTGCCTTGGTCCCGCAATGCGTCCAATTCCTCGGCCGTTGCAGGCTCGGCGACCAACTCGATGACCTCCCCAGCCTTACTCACGAGAGCTTCACCGCCCGCCTCCAAGGCGGTCCCACAAGCTTCTCCGGCGGCAACAACATCCTGTCCGACCGCTTCCGGACCGCCGGCCTCTTCCACCAGCACCCCGGCCGTCGCGGCCGCTGGCGCGGCGGCGGCCGCGGCATTCCCGGCGGCTGAGAGCCCGGCCATGGCGCACGCCTGCGGCTGTTCCAAGCAGGCCGAGTCCACTGTCGTCAAGCCCAACCCGGCCGGGTCCCTCCGGCCAATGGGCTCGTTACGGACATAGGCGTACAAGTTGGGCCCTTCTTTGAGCTCGGCGTTCGCCAACGGGTCGCGGGAAAGCCACCGTCCCAGTTCAGGGTCGTAGGCGCGAAAGTGGGTTAACGCCAGCGATGCTTCGGGGGACCAAAACATGCCGGCAAATCCGAAATCCGCGTCCACATCGCCGCTGACCTTGGTACTGCGGCCGAAGGGATCGTAGGAATAGCGCGCACGGACGTTGCCCGTGGCGTCCGTCAATTCGCGGATCGAACCCAAATGATCGCGTGTGTAATAATAAGCGCCTGCCTTCGTGCCGGTTTCCAGGACGACGCCCTGGGGATAGAAGCGCTTGGTGATGTTGGTCCCCGACATGTCCCGTTCCTCGCAAATGTGCTTGTTGCACCACACAAAGCGCCGGAAGGATACCTGGGAACCGTTTTGGAGCTGGCGAATGTACGCCAGACGGCTCAGGCCGTCGTAGGCAAACTCAGTCCGCAGGTTGCCCTGGTTCACGGCCGTGAGGCGGTTCTGGGCGTCCCACTCGTTGGTGCGGAAACTGATTGTGGAGTTTGCCGTGGCACTGAGTTGGTTCAACGCGTTGTAGCTGGAACTCGCCGCCGTGCCCCCGGCGGCTTCGGTCAAACGATTGCCGGCGGCGTCATAGCCATACGCAAACGTATTAACGAGCGCGCCGGAATTGGTGACCGTAGCGGAAAGGAGCTGGTTCACCGCGTCATAACCAAAGCTGAAGAGGGATGGTGATTGCGATCCTGTTTGCTGTGACCAAGCCGTAATCTGCCCCAGATGGATATCATGACTGTAGCTGAATTGGGAAATCGGCGTGGTCCCAATCGCATTCGTAATCTGCTGGAACGCGAAGTCCTGGATATTGTTCCCGTAGCCGATGGTCGTAGCCAGTCCATTGGGGCAGATTTCGGAAAGCAGCCGCTCCGAACTGCCCTCGTATCCATACGTAAACGCTCCCAGGGCATTGGATATGCCGGTAATTCGGCTGGCAGCGTCATAAGTCCGGGTCGTGACAACGCCGTCCGTGATCTGCTGCACAGGCCTGCCCAGAACATCGTATGCGTAGGTGTTGGTTTCGTTGGGAAGCGGCCCGGCTGTGCCTGCCAATTGCAACGCGCCCAACACGGGCGGCGATAAGACCGGGATGTATGAATAAGTCCTCGTGCCGATTCCATCGGTTACAGAGGTGATCCGACGATAAAACGGGTCGTACGTGAAGGACACGCTGGGTGTCACGACCGAGGCGTTGCCGTAGCCAATGTAGCTGACCGTGTCATCCGCATTGTACGCATAAACGGTGGTTTGCTGCCTTTCGTCGGTTACTTGCCGCAGGCGGCTGGTGGTGTTCTCGTAAACGTAATTCACTTGCGAGCCATCGCTGTATTGCTTGGCCGTGCGCCGTCCCTGAACGTCTGTAACCCAGGAAGTCATGCGCCCCATCGGATCAATGATGCTCTTGGGGGCGCCGCAGCGACACCATTCAAGGAGCGTCGTCCGGCCCAGCGGATCCGTCACCTTCATCAATTGCCGCATGTTGTCGTACGCGAAAGATGACAGGCGCCCCGCGCGGTCCTGGAATGCAACGCAATCCAAAATGTTGTAAGAATACCGCTTGAATGTGGAATCCGGAAAGGTAACGCGGGCAAGGCGGTTCAGGGCATCATAATTGAAAGTCAGCACGTAGCCGCTCTCATCAGTTATTGTCCCCATCCTCCCGAAAAAGTCATAAGTCATCGTAATGATGTCGTTGGTGCCCGGCAAAGGTCCATCCACATAGAGCAAATAGCCATTCGTGTCGTAGGCGCAAGTGGTGGTCTCATTGAGAGGGTCCGCTACGGTGAGCAACTGTCCCCGCGCATTGTAGGCATAAGTGGTCGTCTGGCCGGCGGGGTCGGTATAGGTCAGTGGACTATGCCGCGAATTGTAAGTGACTTTTGCCAGCAGTTCATTCTTGCCCAATCCAGTTTGCCGTGCCTCCAGCAAATCAATGCCATTTGTATCGTAAATGAAGCTAAATGTTCGCCCGACCGGATCAATGTAGTTGGTTATATGACCGAATGGATTGTATCCAAAGGTATAAAGCTGGGTGGTGCCGTCGTCCAAAACGCACCCGATGTGGACTGGCAGCGTATTGGAACCTTCGTTCACCGCCGACGATGGACCCCCGTAGTCAAACCACACGCGTCCTTCGAGCGGCATCTTGGAGTTTGCCAGAGTGCCGGCAGTCAGGCCAGCCTCGCTATGCAACCATTGATAATGTCGCGCCTTCGTATAGTCCCCATAAGCCAACGCGCTGGCCTTGCGGTCCCAATAATACGAGGATCGTAATTGCAGCTCAGCGTTGTCAGTAAAAACGCCGATCGGCACGCTTGAAGGCGGGTCAGACATGGGCACATTCGTGACGGTCTGGTTGTATTCGACCCGTTCACGGCTGCCGTCCGGATGCAGGATGTCCAAAGAGCGCTCGTCTCCATTGTTGGTGTTTATGAATGAAGTGGTTCCATACGGGGTGGTCAACGAATTGACGAGATTGGCGAAAAAGATAGTGACCTGGCCCCCGTTCGTGCGTCCAGAAGTCGGGATGGATTGGTAACCGAACTGGGAGGTGATGCCAATCACGTCGGTATCGCTGGCAAGTCCCCACGAGTAGAGGTTGTTTTGAGAAAAGAGTTGGCCATTAACATACGTATCAACTGTTTCCACGACCTGCGGTTCATAAATAAAAGTCATGGTCCGTCCGAAAGGGTCGGTGACGCTGGTGAGTTTGTAGGGATCGGCGGCACAAAAGCCTTGATTTGGTCCGGGGGGGCCGATATTCGTGCTTGCCAATCCATAGGTCAGGGTCGTGACCTGGCCGATAAAGTCCTGAACCGCCACGAGGCAAAGATTCGTATCGTAAGTAAAGGTCAGCGCGTTGCCCTGGGGGTCAATTTCCTGGGTCAGAAAGATGTTGCGCGAACTGCCAACCGAGCCGTCCGATTGGTTGAAAACCTTCATGGAGCCGTCGCGAAAGAGCAATTGATAGCTGCCTGGTCCCGTCCGCGTGAGGAGGTTCTGGTCAAATTGCTGGTAATCGAAGGACTGGGTATTCGTATTATACCCGGTGTAAGTCCGCTGGCCCCCGCCGGCGACATATAGATTGACGTCCGCCAACTGGTTGGTGGGATTGTCCGTGACATAAGTGAACCAATCACTGGTCCATTGCGCGCCCAGATTCCCGTAGGTGAAATTGGCAGGCTGGAAAGCCTCCCGCAGATTGTATCGCACAAAGAAACGCACCGGCGGCCCGACCGGCGGCGTATAGCTGAGTGGATTGTCGCTCAGGCTTAGATTGACATCCATTAAGTGAATCCGGGCGACCGCCATGCCCGCGCATGACGGACAGCTTCCGCCCGTGGCCATGTCGCACTTGGTGATGCGCTGCGGATCGTTGCCGCCGGTCATGCCCTTGCCCCAGATCTCGCCGCCCTCAGCTTCATTCACCGCCCGCCAGCCCGCCGGAAGCGGCCCGGACGCAACCAAAAAATAACCGCTGGTTTCGTCTTCAATCGCTTTTCTTGTCGCCCAGGTCGAGTTGCCGAATGTGGGGTCGTGCAATTCATACAAATCGCCAACCTTGCGGACCATCGCGGCGTAATGTCCCACCTTCCAATGAACGACCGACGGCACGACAAAATCTCCCGAATTGCGAAAAGCCATCCGGTAATTGAGGCCGATTTTTTTGGACAAAGCGGCCACTTGCGGCAATGAGCAACCCTTTTGAGTTGAGGCGGTTTTCAGAATTTCGCCGTCACTCGAACCATCCATGTTAAGCGCGGCGCGAATGCTGCGCAACGCCAGCGGCCCGCACTTGAACGAAATCTCGGGCCGGTTCTTCATGTTCCACAAAGCCTCGCGCGCGTCGGTGACACGCTGGCCTGCCGGTCCCGCTAGCGGCTGATTGCCTATGGAATTCAGCAGCCGCTCAACTTCATCCATTCGACCGAGCCGCGAATCCATTTTGATTAATTCGCCAAAGGCGCGCTGAACCAGAGCCGCCCCTTTCGCATCCGTGACGTTTTTTGCCAACGACCACGCGTTGCTCCACGCATCCAACGCCAGCGAATAATGGGCGGTGTTGTAATACTCAAGGCCGAGGTCCGTAAGCAGCGCGGCAGTCCAGGAGGAGTCCGGGTGCTCCTTCAAAAACCAGGTCAGCGCCGAGAAATCATCTGGCCCGGATCGTTTCGCGTAGGCAAGCAATGCCGCCGCCAGGGCCGAGTTCTCCGCCGCGGTGGGCTCGCCCCCGACAACGACCAGCGGCTCCTGAAAAACATGCGCGCGGAAAATCTCCTCCACCGTCGGACTCGCCGAAAACTCCAGGACGGTCTTGGGCGGCTCGACTTTCGGGAGCGTGCGGTTTGGGGCCGACACAGTCTGGACGGCGGGCGTTACATCGGTCGCGTTCGCCGTCGCTGCCAGCAAAAAGCCCACCAGCAGGCGGTGCCTCAGAACCCTCGCAATCAGCCCATTTGAGCTTGCTTTCATATGTGGTTGGGATTGTCGCGGTTCATTGTGTCCGCCATAGCGGCAGTACCGGCATTCCGGTCGTGCTTCATAGTCGTTTTGCGTTCCAGCTAAACAAACGCTATTTCGTGGACGAAAGGGCCAGTAATCTTTTCGTTCAGACAACGGGTTCCCTGGTGTTAGCCTGGGATGGAACGGACGTTTCCTGCCCGTACTCTCAAATCACCCCGCATACGGCCGGCGCTTGAAGTCGCTGGCGGGATCACGGGGAGCGCGGTCGGTGGGCTAAGTTGGATTCCCTCCCAGGGTTCCCCGGTCCTCGTGCGCGAGTTGGGCCTCAGGAATTCACGGCGCGGTCAGAGGTTTTGTATTTCTTTGAAAAGCCAGGCCCGCGCGTAGGCCCAGGAGCGTTTAGCGGTGCGCTCGGACAGACCGAGGACCTCGGCGGCCTGCCGGAAGGTCATCCCTGCAAAGAATCGCAGTTTGACCAGTTCAGCGGCAACGGAGTCGTGCGCGGTGAGCTTCTCCAAGGCCTCGCTGATCAGGAGAATGTTGTCGTCGGTGGTTTTTGTTGCGACGACCACGTTATCCAGGTCAACGCGCCGCAACCCACCCCCATGGCGCACGGCCGCCTTGCGCCGCGCACGGTTCACCAGCAAGTGGCGCATGGCCTCCGCCGCCGCGGCGAAGAAATGCCGGCGATCCTGCCACGAATGGCTTCCGTCACCCAGCAGGCGGAGGTAAGCTTCGTGGACGAGTGCGGTCGGTTGGAGGGTTTGATCGGGCGATTGGGAGGCGAGCTTTGATGCCGCCAGCTTGCGCAGTTCTTGGTAAACGAGCGGCAGCAACTCCTCGGCCGCCTTGGGATCCCCCTTCTGGATGGCGTTCAGGATGACGGTGAGCTCGCTCATGGTTTGTCCGCTCTTGCGGCCTCGACAATTTCGTCCGAGGTTGCCGCGCGCCAGTACTTGAGCACGCCGCTGCGCGAAAAGGCCCAGAGCGAGTTGCCATCCGGAGCAAAGCCGACTCCTTGCACCCCGATTTCCTTCCCTGGAGCAGGCTTCACATCGAACGTGATCGTGCAGACCTCCTGCATGGTCTGAAGATTCCAGAGTTTGATAGTGCCGTCCATGGCGCAACTGGCCAGCGTCCCGCCGTCGGGCGAAAACGCCAAGGCGGTAATTTCATGGGCATGCCCGAACAGGCGCTGATAGATCGCCCCTGTCCGGTAGTCCACCAGGCTGATACGCGAATGGCCGCCCAGCGCGATGCTTCCACCATCGGGCGACAATGCTATGGCGCGGCTGAACTGACCTACCTGAATCGCCCGGCGCGTCTCCAACCTGCCCGAACTCATCGCCCACCAATCCAACATTCCGTCACCGTGGGAAGCCAGGACGGTTTTGCCATCCTGCGTATAACGCAAGGCGAACACCGCGGAGCGAGGAATAAAGTTCGTGATAATCGTTCCTCGCTGCAAGTCCTGCAGTTCGGTCGGGGCATGCCGCTTGTCTTTGGAGTTGAACGAGTAAATGAGCCAGCGCCCGTCCGGCGAAACATCTTGTGTCCAGGGATATGCGACATCAGGGAATTCAATGGAACGCTCAACCTTGCCAGTTGCAAGATTGCCAATACCTCCGAAGCCGGCGATCCGCATCCTGTCCAGGGCAAACCTGGCGGGAAAGAACAAATCCTTGAATGACGTGGTTACCCGGCAGGAATCAGTGGCGACGACGCTGATGCCGTCGTCATCGGTTCCCACCGCCACCGTTCGACCATCGGGTGCGAAGAGGAGTCGATTGGCCAATTGCCTCGCAGCAATCACCGGGGCAACGCCGGACACGCCCGCACTTCCGAGGTCCCACAATTTGATGGACCCGTCGGGACCGGCGCTGGCCAGCGATTGGCCATCGGGCGAGAACGCTACCGTGAAGACCTCGTCCTCATGTCCCCGAAAGACGCGCAGTTCGCTAAGGCTCTGGGCGTCCCAGACTCGAACCGTCCCGTCATCTCCGGCGGTCGCCAGTTGCTTGCCGTCCGGGGAACAGGCAATGTCCCAGACAATGCCGCGATGTCCGTGTTCCGCTAGGGGCGGCGCGGTTGGCTCCCCCCACTGCCAACGGTGCAAATAGCCATCTCGTGTCGCCCAAATGGCTGTCCTGCCTCCGGGCAACAGGCGCAGCACATAGAAGCGGTCGGTCATGACCGTTTTCGGCGTGCCTGGCGCTTCATCGAGGTAGGTCGCCAGAACCTCGCCCGATTTCATGTCGCGAATCGAAAGTCTGCCGGTGGTCCCCTCCTCCTCGCCGTTGTCCAGTGAGAAAACCCACCGTCCATCGCCGCTCACGGCGCGCGCCTCGCCCCATGCATGCCATCGGAAGAAACCGCGGCTGGGCAGTTTGCATTCCCCGGTCACGCGCCCGTTTCGCACATCCACCAACGAAAGCCCGTTCGCCAACCCAGGAAGCACGGCGGTGAGTCCATCCTGAACTAATTGGGGCAGCCAGTTAAGGTGGGGTTGCATCGGGAATGTGGCGGTCACCCTGCGCATTTTTGGATCATAGCGAACCAGGGGGGCCTGGTTCTGCTCGCCCTGAAGCAGCACAAGTTCCTGCGTTTCCTTCGTGAATCCAGCCAGCCCGGTGACGTTCGTCAGGCAAACGCTCTCTGTCCGCGTGTCCATGTCCAACACGCGGAGCATTCCGCCTGAATCCAGTGCGGCAAGAGTCTTGCCGTCGGGAGAAAATGCGAGTTTCCAGACCCTGTTGCTGTTGCCATGGGAAGGAAAGGAATACGCAAAGTCACCAAGGCATTTTTTCCACAGATAACGCCACTCGAAGCCGTGCAAACGCTTCTGGCCGGCATGACGTTCCAGGAGCCCGCGCGCCGCCACCGGGCCTAAATCGTCGAGTACCTGAGCCGCACGATTCATGTCGGCGGCGTATAAGTTCGCCTCGGCCTCCTGGTGATTCCGCTCGGCTTGACGCCACTGCCAGAGGATTCCCACCAACCCAAATACGAGCGCCGCGGCCACGCCACCCGTAGCGGTAAAAAGCAGCTTGTTACGGATGACCATTTTTTGCAAGCGATAGGCCGTGCTCTGTGGGCGGGCGACAATGGGTTCGTTGCTCAAATGTCGCTGGATATCCATCGCCAGCCCGTTGGCGGTTTCATAGCGGCGGGCCCTGTCCTTCTCCAGGGCTTTCAGAACAATCCAATCGAGATCGCCGCGAATGAGGCTGATCAACCGCGGCGGTTCCGCGCCGTGCCTCTGCGCCACGTCCGTTAAGTCCGCGTTCAGCATGGTACTGAGTCGTGTCGAAGGGCGGAGGGGCTCCGTCTCCCGAATCGTTTTGCGCATCTCGTCCAAGCCCGACTTCAAAAGCACATTCGCATCGAACGGAGTTCCGCCGGTGAGCAACTCGTAGAGGAGGACGCCCAGGCTGTAAATGTCCGCGCGCGTGTCGATATCGAGCCCGCTCATCTCCGCCTGTTCCGGACTCATGTAAGCGGGAGTGCCAATGAATTGATGCAGGTCCGTATAAACCGTCAAATCCGTCAGCCGTCCTTCCGTCGCTTTGGCGATGCCGAAGTCGATGATCTTGGGAACGGGCACACCGTCGTGCAGCGTTACGAGGATGTTGGAAGGTTTGATGTCGCGGTGGATGATGCCCTTCTGGTGGGCGTGCTGAATGGCCTGGCAAACCTTGATGAACAAGTCGAGTCGTGCGCGCGTGGACAGTTTATTTTGGTCGCAATAGTCGGTGATCTTGGTGCCCCGAACCAGTTCCATCACGAAATAAGGTCTTCCGGCTGCCGTTGCCCCGGCATCCAGTACCTTGGCGATGTTCGGATGGTCCATCATTGCCAGTGCTTGCCGCTCGGCTTCAAAGCGGGCGATCACCGATCGGGTGTCCATTCCAAGCTTGATCACTTTGAGCGCGACGCGCCGGCGGACTGGTTTCTCCTGTTCGGCGACGTAGACCACCCCGCAGCCGCCTTCGCCCACCTTTTCACGCAATTTGTAGGGGCCGATCTTGTTGCCGGGCCGTTCCTCAACTGGAATCAAAACGAGGGCGGCGTTACCCAGTGTTCGTGTGACCGCATCGGGCTCCTGCATCGAGCTGTCCATCGGCAGGAATCCACCTGCCATATCATGAGCGCCGAGCAGTGCCGTGAGACGGGAGCGCATCTCGACATCCTCGCCGCAGGCCCCGTCGAGATAGGCGGCACGCTCGGCGGGCGTTGCGCGCTCAAGCGCCGAGTTGAAAATCTCCCGTTCGCGATCAGATTGCCCGGCCATAGGTGGGCGCCTGCCGTGCCCTACTGCAGTCAAACGCATTTTCGCGGCAATTCGGGCCAAGAAAATCAAGGACCGCAGACTCTGACACGCCCGGCTTGGGAAGAATGCAAGTCACGCTCTCGTTCTTAAGCCAATTTTCGAATGGATCTCGCATTATCTGACGATTCCAGGTTTGCATTCGCAAACGAGGAAAGGGTAAGGATGAGCGCAGGTCGGGGTTTCGTCAATCGGGAGTGCCGGAGTAATGCTTGACTCATCGGGAAATCAGGCATTTTGACATAGAAACGACGCTTCAGCCGACCAATTCCGACGCTCGCCTCCAAACTCATCCCCCTATGGAGTATGTTCGAATTCTGCAATGCTCACCGACGCTCAATGGAGATACGTCCTTGTCGTTTCCACGTTGGCGTGGCCGACCAGCCTGGCGATGTGGGGGGTCGGAATCCCCCGCCGCAAACAGTCCGAACAGAACGTGTGACGGAGATCGTGAAAGGAGTGCCCCGGAATCCCTATGGTCTGCAGGATGCGACTGAACTGCACGGAAAGCTTGTAGCGTTTTGTAGAACGACTGAGGGCGTCCTGTTCGGGGAAACAGATCTTTCGACCATTAGCCGGGATGGCCGAGAGTCCCTTGGCCAGGTTCTCATCCACCGGCAATTCGACCCGGGTGTCCCGTTTGTCGGTCCAGACAATGAGCTTGTCCGGGTGCTGGAGGCAGGACCATTCGAGGGAACAAATGTCGCCCAGGCGCAAACCGGCATAACGACCGATCAGCGCCGCGCAGTACCAGAACCGCGCCGTGTTGAGCTTGTGCATGGTGGCCGGAGTCTTGGGCAGGGTCATCAGGTCGAGCATCCGCAGCATCAGATGATCAACGATTCGGTTGACCTCCTCGTCGGTGAAACAGGTCTTCTGCCGGGCCTCCTTCTGTTCATGGGAGAGGAGCTTGGCCTTGACCCGGACTTCGGCGGAAGGGTCGAAGTGGATGTAATCGCGGTTGGTGCAGTACCGGAACAGTGAGCGGACGGCCGCCAAGCGGACCCTGCGGCTGGCCAGCTTGGTACCATCCGGTGCGTTGACCCATGCCGAGATGTCCGGTTCTTTGATGGTGGAGATTTTCCGCTGGAGGGTTTTGGCTTCGCGAGCCCAAGCCCGGACGAACAGGACATGATTGTCCGCGGTGCGATCGGAGTTGGCGGTGGTTCGGATCCACTTTTCCCATTGGTCGATGGCCCGCTCGATGGTGAGGTTGGCGCCGACGACGAGCTTGGCAATCATGGCCTGGCTGAGCGCACCGGCTTTGGCGAGGACCTCGACGCTCGCCACATTGGCGGCTTTGATGACCTCCTTGGCTACAACGGGGTCGGTGCAGCCCGTCGAGAAGCTGCGGCGGCCCTGGGGCGTCTGGATGACGACGGTAACGATGCCTGATGCGGGACGGATTTTCGTTTTCATGGTGCCCTTCGGTTGAGGAGTTCCTAAAGAGAATCGGCGATGCGTTGCCGGAGTTTGGGCCATTGGGCCTCGCAATCTGATTCGTCCACCGACTCGGATTTGAACCCGGTGATGGACATGGCCAGCACTTCGGAGAGGTCCAACGGCTTGAAGTGTCTCGGCACGCGCCGACCCTGAAGACAGATGCTGGCGGAATCGGATTTGGTGCCTACCACGTCGAAGATGACCTCTTCCAGGCTGTGCTTGTGCAGCACGCAATAAATGGTGGCAGGCCGCTGGCTGTTCACCCGGTCCACCCGCCCGCGCGCCTGCGCCAGCGAACCCCAGGAGTATTCCAGCGAACCGATGATCATGCAGGGACACTCGCTGAAACTGTACGAATTGGCGCACCTCATGCCGAGAAGCAGCCCCTGGGTTTTGTGGGCTTTGAACAGGTTCGATTGATGGCTGTGCTGCTCCGCACTGACCGTCGAATCGATCCGCGACAACAACACCCCGGCCTCTTTGAGAGCGCGGTGCAGCGTATCGGTCTGACCCTTGCGCGCGCAGACGATCACAAACGGGTCGCCTTTGGCGATGATGTCACGCGCCAGTTCGAGGATGGCGACGGTCTTGGGATTGAAGTTGCTCTTGACCTTGGGACCGCCGTGGTCGAATCCGGCAGGATCAGCGCAGATATTCCGCAGATAGGTGATTTGTTTGCGCGCACGGACCAGGGCATTGCAGGGCGTTCCATCCGGGTTGGTAATGTTGCCGCGATTCATGAAGTGGACATAGAGTTCCATCTGCTGCCGCCCCATGGGCACGCGCACATCCAGAATCTTCGGGGGCTGATAATCCGGCCGCACCATGGGCTTGGAGATGTAGGCCATGTTGGGCTTGAGGAGTTTGAGCAGGCGGGCCGGGGCGGAGATGATGGGGCTGACCTTGACGCACTTGCCGCGCTTGAAGCGGGTCTTGTTCTTTTTGTCCTCGGCCTCGTTCATCTGCTCCTGAGTGAAGTCGCGCTCGGTGCTTTGGAAGGTCTCGATGAAGCGACCGGTCTCGTCCCGTGCATAGGGCCAAGCGGCATTTCTCCGGCCGCCCTTGAACCAATCGGGAACACACACCCACCCCATGAGCGAGAACAAGTTGCTGACCACATTTGTAATTGGCGTGGCACTTAGTACGTAGCGGTATTTGGGCTGGAGCCGGATCAGCATTTGACTCGTGGTAGCGCCGAGGTTGCAGCAAAGGTGGCCCTCGTCTAATGCGACAAAGTCAAAGTGATGGCCGATGAGGGTGGACATGCAGGGGCGGAGGATACAGCGGATGCCATCGCGCTCATGGCCGATCATCGCGCACCAATAACGGTCAGGGTTGGCGCTGGGCTCGGGCGGTTCGGGCAGGGTGAAATCCTCGACGCCACTGAGCAACCGAATCTCCTTGGCCAAACGTTCGTCATTCCAACTCGACGCAGCAGTTTCGCGGGCACCATTGGAGAACATGGCCTGGTAATAGGTAATGTACACGCCGGCGGGAAGGTGGCCCTGGTTGGCCTTGAGGATGCGGTGGTAGTCGTCCATCGAGAAGAGTTGGAACACGGCCAGACCCGGGGCGTAGCGGCGCAGTTCCTCCACCCATTGGCTGGCCTGATAATCCGTCTCTTCCTCGTCATCGTCCCCGTCGCGCGAAGAGGAGCGCATGGTGCCTTGGGGAGCGATGATCAAGGCGCGGTGAGGGGCCTTCATCTGGATCAGGGATAGGGCCATCAAAGACTTGCCACAGCCGGTGTCCGCCGCGACCACGCCGTAGTCCTTCACACTCAGACGGGCGAGGTAATCGGTCTGGCCGGAATAATAGGTGAACCCCGCCAACAACTCGCAGGTCGAGAGAAGGAGGGCGTTCTTCCTGACCACTTCGGGATGCGACTCGGCCACGGTCCTGACCTGGGGACGATCGAAGATTTGCCACAGCGTGGTTTCGTCATGGTCCCACGGTTCGGCCTGGGGGCGTTCCATGAAGCGGTGGATCCGCTCCTGGTCGTCCTGAATGGCGATGTAGCGATCCGTGCCGGAGAGCTGGCACTTGTGGCTCGCTGTGTACATCTGCCCGGATTGCTCGTTGTAATGGGGCTTCTGGCGGGTGAACTCCTCGGTCAAGGAATAGCTGTTGGTGGTCAATTCGTAGCGTTTCCCCTTGATGAAGATCCGCTCGCCAGCCGGGTTGAGGAAATCGGCAATGCAGGTGAGGTGGTCCTCGTTCTCGGCGTAGGCCACGCATTCGAATTCGGTCACCGGCATGACCGGACAAGCCAGCCGGTTGACTTCACCCAAGGCGTGCTGAATGGCGGCCAGGGCCTCGGGCTGGATCGTGTAGAAGCCACAGGCGACCAACTCGGCCAGGAGCTTTCGCCCTTCACGGTCCGACGTGAAAGTGAGCGGATGCTGGCGGTCCACCTTGTGAATGCGCAAGACCTCCTCACGCGAGAGCTTGCGCTTGGTTTGGAACCGCGTGGAAAGGTAGATTCTGAGCATTCCGTTCGGATCGAGCCACACATTGAAGGGAGATCGCTTGGCCTTCTCTTCTTTGAGGATTTGTTGAACTTTGTGGAACGCGTCCCCAATGGCCTGAGCGTCAACCTCCGGCCGACTGACCTCGTGCTTCCGGTAATGGGTCCTGATCCGGGCCATGACATCGGCGTGCTCGGCCAGATCAAGGGTCTTGTACTCGACCTCCTGCCGCTCCGGTCGGGCAGCGCATACATCCCAGTGAACAACGCCGATCTCGACCTCGGTGTTCTTCCATACACCTGCGGGAAACTTTTCATAGAGATAGACGCGCGGATGCCGGTCGATACCGAGACGCCCGATGGTTTTGTGATTGGAAATGAACCACCCCATGCCAAAGGGCGAGGCGCGCTCCATAATCTTGGTCCAAGTGTAATCGGTCGAGTCGTGCTTCTGACCATCCGGCGTGGGCCACAGGCAGCCAAAAGGCGGATTGGCGTTTTGACAGGAGAACTCCAGTTCGGGATAAAGATCATCAAGGACCTCCCAGGCGGCGACACAGTTGCCGATCACGCGCTGGACGCCGTCATCCTGGTCGGCAAATCGGTTATCGATCTCGAAACCAAACTTGCTGCACCAGGGAGGCGTGCCGGACTTGAGAGCCTGGCCACTGGCGCACTGGGGGTCAAAAACAGAATGGGGGAATGCGGGTAGCAGCGAGTTGAAGAAGCAGGCGTACTGGCTTCCTGTCTCATATTGTTGCTGACCACCGAGGGTGGCGTGTTTTGCCGAGATCGAAGCATCGATCACCTCCTGCAAATTGGACGGGTCGATGGTCGAGCGCGTGGGTTTGATTGCTGTAGCTTCCATTGGTTTATCTTTCGTTGATGGTTCTTCTGGCGGGACCGAGAGCATGCCGGATGGACCGGCAGCACAGTCAGGAAATGGGGATTGACGAAAACGAACTCCCGGTATTTGAAATTGGCGCGAATCCGATGTACCGGCACAGAGGCACCTCGAAGCGCCTTCCTGCTTGTTATGCTGCTGGCTGAACGGGTGGTCTGCTTTAGACCTGCCCGACTTCAGGTCCGCCCTGCCCTGTCCGGTTTAGGCTCGGGGGCTTATATAAATCAACGGTGGTTCGGGGCGCGCCACGTTATGGAACAAGAGATCATTTAACCAAATGCTCGTTACCCGCTTCCGGCGGGACGTTCATCGGGCTGTTTGGAGGAACAGCTCTGAAGACCAGTTTGAAAGTAGCATTATTTTGAAACACCTGTCCGTCGCGCCCGATTCTCGAAATGGGAACCATCGCTAATCCGCGCTTTTCGCAGAATCGGTTAGCGTCTTTAAGGCAGTGGGTTTCGAGCGCAAATTGGTTCATGTGCGGCCAACCTCCACGCTCTACCATGTAGGTGTCTTTGCCCATTGGGACGATCCTGCCACCTGCGCATCCCGCCACGACAATAGAACAGGCAAGAATCCAAACCGGACCTCTCAACAGGATGATCTTTTTCATTGCTTTGTTGTTTGATGAGGAAGCGCCGTCACGAACGCGGTGGGTAAAGACCGGCCGCCCAAGGGCGGCTGCGTGACGGCGCTAAAGTTTTGTTTCGTTATCGTGCGTTTACGGTGTTTGGTCTTGTTTCGCCTTCCTGACAAATCCGGCGGCTTCCAAATCTGCGAGTTTTTGCCTGGTCGAGGTGTGGGCGTCGGTAGCCAACCTTTCCAACAGTTGAATTTCAGAGAGTGTCCAGTAGGCACTTGCGGCCCCAGAATTTGTTCTGGTCGCTTCCGCATATTCGGCCCACGTCAAAAACGTCTTTCCGTCGATTTTCTTCTGCTCTTCAGGTAGGCGCTTTAGCGCTTGTTCCTGCTCAAAGCAGAATTTCACCAGCCATTGGTCAGACCGGTTCTTATCGTCGAAGCCTCTGAGATTCGAGCTAACTTCGATCAATGCCTTCGCGGCATCCAGATGTGCTTTGATCACAGGAGCCTCGACTGGGTATTTTTTCTCTGCCGCCTCGAAATCTGTTTGAACCAAACTTACGGCATTAGAATTGAACGCCTTGGCTCCGTCCGGCAATTCCAGACCGGGCGAGGTGAGGTAATTAGCGAATTGGCTGACCGCCGTCGGGACTAGCGCCAAAGCCTGTTCTCGTCGCGCGGCCAAAGATTCGAATTCCAAGTCTTTCCGTGCCTTTGCGTAAGCCTCCCTTTCGATCTTCTGACGTTCGATTTCTCCTAATATTTCTCCTGATGTTGGCTGCGAGGATTCCGTACGGAGTGTTTCCAGCCGCATCTCATGTTCACGTTGCAATTGCCGCTGTCGATCAATGAACTCTCTCTGCGCTGCCAGATCTTGCAACTGACGTCGTCGCGCCATCTCTTGCTGAGCGAGCGCCTCCCAAGCCAACGCTGGAGCGGTTACGTTTTTGTCCATGCTCTCACGCAAGGCCCCCGTGATGGCATTGTAGTTCCCCATGTTCATCGGTGCGTTGGCTTGACCCCGAGCAACCGACGCCTTCGCTAATAGAGCCGCAAGCGCCAAATAGGCCGTGAAGCAGCATGCATTGGCTGCACAAGCCCGAACCCAACGCGCCAAAATTGAGGCACTTCCGCACGCCGGCCATTTCTGAAGAGTTCCCATCACAACCCTCAGTTGTAAACCTTCACTCCAAACGCGCAAGCATAATTACAGTATATACACTGTAGCACGGCTGTTCCCTTCCTGTTTCGGTAAGCCCGCGTGTCGTCGATTCCACAACATCGCAGGACATTGGGCGAAAACATCCGCATTCATCGGAAGCGGCTTGGCTTGAGTCAAGAGAAGCTGGCGGAAAAGGCCGAGCTGCATCCTGTTTACATCGGCCATGTGGAACGCGGTGGGGAAAACATTTCCATCGACAGTCTGGTCAGAATCACCAAGGCGCTAAAGATCTCATTGCGCGATCTGGTCAGCGGGATTTGAGAAAACGCTTCCGTGACTCCAGAGCCGGTCTGACGTGCGAGTCAGTGGAGGCGGCGCGTAGCGGTGTCATAACGAATCAAAGATGCGTTCGTACTCCTCGCTGCGTTCGACCTGCTCGGCTTCGCCGACTTCGAGGTCTGGGGCGGGCCCATCCTGGTCGCGGTCAACGGCATCCCGAAGCGCGAAGAAGTCCTCCGGGGAGCCCTCAACGCGCGGATCGTCGGTAAAGGCAGGGCGGAAGAAGGCGCGGCCCACTCCGTTTCCTGCGAAGCCCCAGTCGGCCACATAGGCGCAGTCTGGCATAGGCGTGCCGATGGCTTCGAGAGCACCGGCGATCAACCTGGTGGCACGCTGTTGTTGTCCGTCCGGTGGCACGTTGGTTTCGTTGGAGGGAACGGCGACGACAACCTTGATCGTGGCCGTCCAGTAACTTTCATCCATGATTTTCCTTTCGTTGCAGTATTGATTCGGTGAATTACCAATCCCAGCGATACTTGACCCAGGCGCTGATGGTCTGGTCGGGGGAGACAAGTTGGATATTGTAGGGCGAGTCGGCGCGTTTGGCGACCATGCCCTCGTAGAACTCGCAGCCGAGCCGTTGGTTGATCGCCTGGAGCCTTTCCCAGTCTGATGGAAAGACTTGGGGCGGCAGGCTCAGGAGCGGAATGGCGTTCGGGGTGGAAGGCGTCAGGTCGTGCGGTTGGAGCACAACCTCCAGCCAGCGCCGGCGCTCAGTGTAGGAGGCGTCGGCATAGGTCGGTCCGGGCACCACATCCAGCACCACCAGACAGCCGCGCCCAATACCATGCCGCCGTTCCAGGGCCTCGCAATCGGCCCATTTGAACGCGGTGGCGTCCAGCACGACACGCATTTGATCCAGCGCCGGCTGGAACTCCTCCGCAATGGAGAGCAATTCGCCCCGACGATTGAACATGGTGCCTGTTTCGATGTGAACCAGGGCACGCCAACCGTTATCCTTGGTTTCATGGATGAAGTAACCCGGAAGACAACCCGGCCTGCCGCCGCCATTCGTCGGCCGAGCGGGGTAAGTGATAGGTTTCAGGCGACCCTCCTTCCGGCAATTTCCTCGAAGAGCGGAGTCAGGGTGTTGGCATACGCTTCGAGGTTGCTCAAGTATCGGCGGTAAGCCTCGACGATTTCAGTGCGGCGGGAGACAATCGCTTGGGTGTCGGTGGCAAGGTTGTAGGTGGGTTTAAGGACGCCTTCAAAGACAGCCCATTCGATGGCGTCGGCTTCCTCCAAAGCGGCACCGAGACTGGCGAGTTCCAGCAGGTATTGTTTCGTTGCGCCCATATCATTTCTTTCTGCCTCGGGCGGCGGTTATGGCGACTGTCATAAGCCCTTTCTCCCCCATGCCTTTCTCGATGGCCATGTTCTGCTCCGGGGTCAAAACCTTGTACCGTTCGCAATGCCAGGATTCGACCGGCTTGAACGCCGCCGAGATGGCGACGGCATCCTCGATGCCCAGTTCAGCGGCCAGGGCTTGCACCTTGTCTACCACGGCCTGGAGCTTGTGCTTCGGTATCTTCACCGAATCGATCTCGACGGTGAAGGTCTGCCGGAAGTACTTGGCGAACACTTCGGCCGGCATGGCTTTGATGCGCTGCTCAGCGGTCATCACGATGTTACCGGCCTTGTCCTTAACATCGGTGATGTTCTTGTATGCATCCTTGAACTGGACCAGGACTTCGGCGCCGGTCTTGCCCTTGACGCTGACGGTGCCGGAGATTTCTCCCCGGCCACAGTTGGTCTGCCAGTGGAAGGGGGCGGCCCGCTCGACCAGTTGTCCGCGGGCGACTTCCTTGGCGCCTTTGGCCTGAGCTTCGGCCGCGTGCCACTTGAGGAAGTCGTCGGCCAGGGAGGATACTTCTCCCTTGGGGTCTGGCAGAACCGGGTATTGAGTGTTGCCCGCGTCAGCTTTGGGCTTCTCCTTCAAGCCGCCGAAGTTGATGCGGGTGATGGTGGGAGCAGCCGGTTCAGTGTCCGCCTGCAGGTCGGTCTCGAGGGTTGATGGTGGCGAGCCGAGGGCCGCCAACAGTTCCTCATCGGTGAGGACTGCATCAGTCATGGGATGTTACCTTTCGTTACGGTGTGGTCGAAGATGGCCGCACTGGGAGATGACTCCGGTGTGGGGGCGAATTAGGCCGCCACAACGGGGCTATCTGCTTTGATCTACTCGCCACAGGCGAGACTTGCCCAATGCCCCGCCGCCTCACATGCTGAGCGGCGACTGCGTTAACCACCAAACTTGAAACCAACCACAGCCAAAAAACCGGCAGACCCTAATAAGTTGGATCGTATCATCGCCTATCACGACCGGACGAAACATCACCCCGAGCGCTATGCCCGGGGACCAGGCGGCCTCGACTGGGCAACTCAGCCAGATCCGTTTCGCCGTTTCCATGGTTCACCTGTGCTCGAACTGCCCTTGACCGATCTCGACGACACGCCCGACGCGGGCATCTTGTTCGGTGTGGGCACAACGCCGTCACAGCCGTTCACCTTTCTGGCCTTGGGGTTGTTCTTTGAATTGTCCATGGGTCTTTCCGCACGGAAGGAGATTCCCGGTATGGGCTGGTATCTGCGGATGAATCCTTCCAGCGGCAATCTGCATCCGACCGAAGCCTATGCCGTCCTGCCTGCGGTGGAATGGTTGCCTGGCGGCGCGGGTGTTTATCACTACGCGCCGCTGGATCACGCCCTCGAACAAAGGGCGCGCCCATCGCAGAGCGCCGAACCGGACACCGTCCGATTCTGGGTCGGACTGTCATCTATTGCCTGGCGCGAGGCATGGAAATACGGTGAGCGGGCCTTTCGTTATTGCCAGCACGATGTTGGGCACGCTCTTGCCGCCCTTCGCTATGCGGCCGCGGCGCTGGGCTGGCGTGTGGAACTGTTGCCGGAGTGGGACGACGCGCAACTGGCCCGGTTGCTCGGCCTTGATCGGGCGGAAGATTTTTCGGATGCCGAACGCGAAACTCCGGAACTACTCGTCATCGTGATGGTGAACGGAACTGCAGAGCCTGCTTCGGCACCCGTGGCCGAAGCCTCTGTCGAATGGTTCGGACACGCCAACCGGTTGACTCGTTCCCACGTCAAGTGGCCGGTGATCGACGAAGCCATTGCGGTCTCGGAGCGAGAAGCCACGACGATAATCGAATCCGTCGTGCCACCTTCGTGGCCGCCGCCTGCTCCGCCGGCATGCAAACACTCGTCCAGTCAACTGATCCGCCAGCGCCGTAGCGCGGTGAATTTCGATGGCCTCGCCAGTATCACGCGCGAAACGTTTCTTTCCATTCTGGATGCGACCCTGCCACGGGCAACCGGGCCGCCGTTCGACGCCTGGCCATTTCCGCCGCGGTTGCACCTGGTTTTGTTCGTACACCGCGTCACGGGATTGGAGCCCGGCATGTACCTTTGGCTGCGCGCGCTGGCGGACGAGGAAACCTTGCGGCACGCCTTTCGCAACATTCCCGATTGGGAAGTCCCAGCGGACCTGAGCCCCACGGTGCCACTCCGGCGGTTGGGAAGGGGGGACCTGCGCGATTTCGCGCGGACCTTGTCTTGCCACCAGGACATTGCCGCCGACGGCGCGTTCAGCCTGGGCATGCTGGCGCGGTTTGAACCGGTCTTACGGGAACGAGGCGCGTCAGCCTGGCGCGAATTGTTCTGGGAATCCGGAATGATTGGTCAGGCGCTCTACTTGGCCGCCGAGGCTGCCGGTGTGCGTGGCACGGGCATTGGCTGTTACTTCGATGATGTCTTGCATCGCGCCCTCGGTTTGACGGGGCACGATTGGCAGAGTCTTTATCATTTCACCGTCGGCGGTCCCGTCGAGGATCTGCGGCTGCGCACTGCACCGCCGTACGCACATCTGGAGAGGGATAGGAGATTGCCGATTGGCTAACCTGGCTCGTCAGACGCACACCCATGGGTCTCCCCCTGGATCTGACGGCCTTTCGATTGGGTGAACAGCACCAACTGGCTGGGGTCTGGTGGCGTTTGTTTTGGCGGATTCGCTGGCACGGTCATGATCTCGCCGGCCAACTTGAAAGCCTCACCCTTGAAGCCCAGTTCAAACTGAGGGATTGGTTTTCGTTTCCTGCTTCTCACGCTGCCTGCACTTCCATTCGGTCAAGGTCGCGCTCCCAGTCGAGCAGGGCGCCCCGCACATTGCCGTAGTTGGCTTCGGCGATGGCGACGGCACGGCCAGGAGGCGCACCCCATTGGTTGACCAACCAATCGGCAATCTCCTGCGTGCCGACGCGGCTGAATTTGTAGAGCTGCATCCGGGTCTGGTCCCGCTCGGGTATCCCGTCCTTCGGTTCCCGGGTCCGAATGTCTTGCAGCGGCTTGTTGGTCGTCACGATGTAGATGCACCGCTTCCACCGCAGGTCGAGCAAGGTGAGGAACGATGCCTGGGCGGCCTCGTTCATGCGGTCCCACTCGTCGATGATGCGGGCGGTCCAACGGCTGAATAGCGAGCCGACCGCGCTCCGCCGCCATTCCCGCACCATTTCCACGGTCACATCCTGGCCGTTGTAATGTTCGATGGCCAGTTCATGGCCCGTGGCGTGCAGGGCCAGGGCGAGGGCAAGCTCCGACTTGCCGACGCCCGGGTCACCGTAAAACAGGCCCCGGAAGAACCCGTCGTTCTTGCGGAGCCGGTCGATCTTTCTGGTCAACTCGATGCATCGCTGGCGCGCGCCGCCGATAAACTGCTCGGCTGTGCGGGGGCGATATTCACCCGGCCTGATCGTCATCATCATTGGTTGTTTTGAATTTGAGTTGGTCCGTCATGCAGTCCTCGCTGGCAATATCACTGCGCTCTCCCAGGTAGGTAGGCTGGTAAAGACTGCCGTTCTTGAACGCGTAGAGGTAACGCAGTTCGATCACCGCTCCGATACCGGGCACTTCACGATTGGGCGGGATGGTGACGTTGCCCCAAGGCTGGCACTCGCCGCTGCTCCACAGGCCGAACAGGACACTGCGCTGCTCGTTCCAGGACAGGACGACGGCGGAACAGGTGGCGTAGAACTTGTATTTGAGTTGAGGCCCACCGGCGTTGGGCTTTCCGATGGTGTAGGGCGAGTGGATGTGTTTGAACACCACGCCCTCGGCCTTGCGCTGCTTGAGTTGCTCGAACAGGGTCCGTTTGTCGGCAGGTTTCCAGGCGGTGTGAACCAACTGGATGGCGTCGCCGGTCGAGGGCGATTCGGCCAGCAGGTTCGTCAACGCCAGGTAACGCAGTTCATACGAGGCCCGGCGCAGGTCGTGTTCGGCTTCGAGCAGGTCAAAGGCGAAGAGCAGATCACCCACGGACTCGCCGTCGAGGATGAAGCTGCCGCACGTCTCGCCGGTGGCGGACGAGAACTTGAGGGCTTGTGCGGCCAGCTCGACGGGTTCGGGCAGCGCGACGACCAGGCCCTTGCGGTTGATGCCGACGACCTCGCCGCCCTTCTTGCGGATGAGCAGCCGCCGGCCATCGTGTTTCTCTTGGGCGCAATGCTCGGAGTCGTTGAGCAACCGCTCCAACCATACATCGTCCTCAACCGGGTTGAGCAGTTGCGCACTGGTGTCCAGCTATCCGGTAAGGGATCCGATAACAACCCTTATTTTATCGGGCCTTTTGCCGCGACGAGGCTGTTACCGACATCAACTTCAGCGCGTCAAAATCCGCCCAAAAACCAAAATAACCTTTGACAAATTAAATTTGCCTCGCCCTTTCGCCGCCTAAAATCATGGATGCAGCCACACCCAACGCTCTTCTCTCAAATCACCGGCAACCTCTACGCCTCGGAGTTTGCC
>Ga0073928_10003033_pt1 | contig 27286 bp, 20 predicted proteins | sample PaiPotPPA55metaG_FD_76969 | JGI IMG/M metagenome (GOLD analysis project Ga0073928, IMG submission 76969) | Iron sulfur acid spring bacterial and archeal communities from Banff, Canada, to study Microbial Dark Matter (Phase II) - Paint Pots PPA... ...
CGCCGCCGGCCGGGCCCGCACGACGGAGAAGGAAAACGGGGACGTCAACCCGCTCCACGCCCAGCGCCGGCCGCCCCTGAAGCGGACCGTGCCCCAGCGCCCACCGGCCAAGTCCGGCAAGTAGTCCCGTAGCGGGCCCAGGCCATTCGGCCTGGCGTTGACCGGGCGGCCCCGCACCGAATCGCGCGCCCGAACGTTATCGTGAGCGAGTTGGCCAGCGATCCGAAGCCGTCCCCACCTGCGTCCAGCACTCCCTCCGCACCCGACGCGGTAGCTGGATGGGCCAACGAAGATCATGGGCTGTGGCGGTGGGCTCGGCTCCTGCCGGTGGTCACGGGCGTCGCCGCGGCGCTCATCCTCGTAGCAGTTGGATTCCGGCTCTGGCTCGCCAGCGTGGGTTCGACGGAGCTGATCGCCTGGGCCGTGGCCCTGCTGGTGCTCGCGGTCCTCGCTTATCTCAGCCAGCACTTCCTGGATCGCAACCTCTCGCTGCAGGCTGAGCGCCAGGCTTCGCTCCTCAAAGCCATCAGCGACATCGGCGAGGGCCTTCTGATCACCGAAAACGGCCGTTACGTCGCGGGCAACGCCGCGTACGAGGCTCTGACCGGCTATGACGCCGCCGAGCTCGCGGCGATGCCCTCGCTGATCGACCTGGCGCCTCCGGAGGAGCGGCAGCACCTCAGCGAGCAGCTCGCCGTGCGGCTCGAGGGCGGCGAGGTGCCATTTCGTTACGAGTCGGCGATCATCCGGAAGGACGGCCAGCGGATCCAGGTGGAGACCGCGGTGCGCCGCCTGGCCGCGGAAGGCAAGCACCGGCTGCTCGCCCTGGTCCACGACATCAGCGAACGGCACCGCATGGAGGAGGCCGAGCGCGACAGTGAGACCAGGTTCCGCACGCTGTTCGAGCAAGCCCAGGCAGGCATGGCGTTCGCGACCCTCAACAGCCACATCACGACGGTCAACCCGGCCTTCTGCGACCTCGTCGGATACAGCGACGCGGAGCTGCGCAACCTCTCTCTCATGGACATCACGCATGCCCAAGACATGCCCGCGGTCCAGGAGGCGATGTTTCGAATGGTGGGGGGCGCGGACGAGGGAACCCGGATGGAAATGCGCTACACGCGCAAAGATGGCGAGCCCGTCTGGGTCGACGTGACGACCCGGCTCGTGCGGGGCCCCGACGGCAAACCGCTCTACCTGCAGACGGTCGCGGTGAACATCCGGGATCGAAAGCGGGCCGAGGTCCTCCAGGCCGCGCGGTTCGCGGTGACGCAGGCGCTGGTCACCTCGCCCGGCTGGGAGAAGGCCGCCCCTGGAGTCCTCGAAGGCCTGTGCCTTGCTCTCGACTGGGAGCTCGCCGAGTACTGGGAGGTGGACGCCGAACGCGAGTCGATGCACTTCGTGACGGCCTGGAAGCGGCCAGGGCGCGACACCTCGAGCTATGAGGTGACCGCCGCCGAGGCCAGCTATCGCCGCGGCGAGGGCCTGGCGGGCAAGGTGTGGGAGACGGGCGCGCCAGTCTCGGTGACGGACCTGGCGACGGATGAGTCGCCTCGCTCGGTCGCCGCGGTCGCGGCCGGCCTCAGAGGCATTGTCGGGTTCCCGGTGCGCAGCGGCCGCAGGGTCGTCGGCATGATCGCGCTCCATACGTGGGCGCCGCGCGAGCTGGACCAGGGTTTGCTCGCGGTCATGAGCGACGTCGGCTCGCAGATCGGCGAGTTCGTCGAGCGCAAGCGCGCCGAGGTTGCGCTGCAGGAGAGCGAGAAGCGGATGCGGTCGGTGCTCGACAACGTGTCGGATGGTCTTGCCACGATCGAGCAGACCGGGATCATCGAATCCGCCAACCCCGCCGTCGTCAAGTTGTTCGGCTATCCGGAGCAGGAGCTGGTCGGCCAGCAGGCGGACGTCTTGATCGCGACCACACATCGGAGCGCGTTCACGAACTATCTCGAGCGCCGGCTCAAGCTCGACATCCCGGTCAGCGGCGCCCACGAGACGATGGGCAAACGCAAGAACGGAAGCCTCTTCCCGCTCGAGTTCGTCGTGAGCTCGATGCAGATCGGCTCGCGGCACCTGTTCATCGCCACCCTGCGCGACATCTCCGAGCGCAAGGCTCACACCGACGCGCTCGAGTACCAGGCCCTGCATGACGCCCTCACAGGGCTGCCGAACCGCAGCCTGTTCGGTGACCGCCTGCGCCAGGCACTGCTCGCGGCGCGCCGCAATCAAAAGATGTTCGGAGTGCTCCTCCTCGACCTCGATCGGTTCAAGGACATCAACGACGCGCTTGGACACGACCGCGGCGACAGTTTGCTGCAGGAGGTGACCGCGCGCCTGCGGGGCGTGCTGCGCGCGACCGACACCATCGCGCGACTTGGTGGCGACGAGTTCGCGGTGCTGACCACCGACGCCAAGCATCCCGACGATGTCGTGGCCACCGCGAAGAAGATCCTCGCCGCGCTCGAGGGACCGTTTGCGATCGCGGACCAGATGGTCGAGACCGGCGCGTCGATCGGCACCGCTATGTACCCCCTGCACGGTGACGATCCGAGCACCCTGCTCCGGCGCGCGGACGTGGCGATGTACGTCGCGAAACGCTCAGGCGGCGGGTACGCGGTTTACGCGCCCGAGCAGGAGGCGCAGACCCTGCGCCGCTCGGGGCTGGCCGGCGAGCTCCGGCGGTCGATCCCGCAGGGCGAGCTGGTGCTGCACTTCCAGCCGCAGGTCACGCTCGCCACGGGCGCGATCCATTCGGTCGAGGCGCTCGTGCGCTGGAACCATCCCCGCGAGGGATTGATGCCGCCCGACCGGTTCATCCCGATGGCCGAGGAGACGGGCATCATCCATCCGCTCACCGCCTGGGTCATCGACTCGGCGCTGGCGCAGCTGACGAAGTGGCTCGCGGACGGGCTTGACGTGTCGGTGTCGCTCAACGTTTCGCCTCGCAACATCGAGGACCACTCGCTCGAGGAGATGGTCGCCCGCGCGCTCGGGACGTTCAAGGTGGAACCGCAGAGATTGACGCTCGAGATCACCGAAGGCGTGGCGATGGCCGCGGCGGCCGCCAAGGCGCTGCACCGGCTCAACGAGATGGGCGTGCGGCTGGCGCTCGACGACTTCGGAACGGGCTATTCGTCGCTCCTTTACCTGATGCGCTTGCCGGTGAACGAGATCAAGATCGACCGCTCCTTCGTGTCGGCGCTGGCGACAGATCCCGATTCTGGCGCGATCGTGCGCTCGGCGGTCGGGCTCGGGCACAACCTGGGGCTGCGGGTGGTCGCTGAGGGACTGCAGGACCGGGCCGCGGAAGCCGTGCTGGTCGAATCCGGCTGCGATGCGGCGCAGGGATTCCTGGTCGGCCGCCCGGTCCCCGAGCGCGAGATCACCGCACTTCTCCTCGCTCATTCCGGCCTCGCGAAACAACTGGACTAGATATGAGAGAAAACCCGGATGGTTTTCTCTGCGCGCAAGCGGCGATGAGGATGGGACTTACTGATTGCATCGCGCGTGCGGCTTGGGCCGCAGGCGGCTGCTCTCATTCCGGAATATCGATGGGACTTGACTAAATATCTGAAGTTGGCCACGCACAGAGGCAAGGAGACAAAGTCGCGACCGGGCGAAGCCCGGCCGCCCTGGCGAAGCAGGCTAGGGTGCCTGATGTGAGGGCGGTCGTTTTCGGGGCGGGGGGCCAACTGGGCTCGGATCTTTCACGGCTCATCGGCGCAGGCTCTGGCTTCACACGCGAGCAGGTTTCTGTCTCCGATCCAGATGCCATCGACGCTCTAGTCAGCAGCCTGCGGCCCGCGGTCGTGTTCAACTGCGCCGCCTACAACGCGGTCGACGGGGCCGAGACCGAAAAAGACCTCGCGTACGCGGTGAATGCCGAGGGCCCGGCCAATGTCGCTCGGGCCTGCGCCCGCCACCGCATCCGGCTCGTCCATTTCTCGACCAACTTCGTGTTCGACGGAGCACTCGACCGGCCGTACGTCGAATCGGACCCGCCCTCTCCGATCAGCGTCTACGGCGCCTCCAAGCTCGAGGGCGAACGGCGCGTGCTGGACCTGCTGCCGAACGCGCTGGTGATCAGGACGGCGGCTCTTTTCGGCGACCGAGGATCAGCGATCAAGGGCGGGAGCTTTCCCGACCGGATCATTTCGCGTGCCAAACGAGGAGAGCCCCTGAGAGTCGTCGCCGACCAGAAGGTGAACCCGACCTACACGGCGGACCTGGCGCCGGTTGCCCTCGAGCTTGGTGAGTCGGAGCTAGGGGGGGTTGTGCACGTGGTTGCCGCGGGTTGCGCCGGTTGGGATGAGTTCGCCCGTGCCGTCCTGGCGGAATTTCACCTAACTGCCGAGGTTGAGCCGGCCTCGTCGGCGGAGCTGGGCGGAGGGGCAAGGAGACCGCTCAATGGCTGTCTTGCGTCCTCTCTGGTGGCGCCACTGAAGCCCTGGCGAGAGGGCTTGCACCAGTGGGCGGCGCGGCGCCTGGACACGACGACCAGGGCATAAAAAAGGCTCGGGCCGGGCGATTTCTCGACACCGGCTCCGAGCTTGGCTGCGGGGGGTGAGGTTCTAACTGATGATGATTCCCCGATTAACTTCCGAGATTCTCGCTCCCTTCTGAGGGTCCCTCGCGCACTGGCGCAGACAAAAAGTTTAGGCGCGGAAACCGCGAGCGCGCACGTCGATCTTTGTACTTTTTCGACGACGAAACGACTACGCCACTCGGGGAATACCAAGCCCGTGTGTTGTGAGGGGATCGCAGCGTGTTAGAAGTGCGTTGCTCCAGCACACGACTTGCACACTTTGATCAGCTCGAACGATTTAGCAACTCGCCTTGGCGTGAGCCGGGCGACGGTTCTCCGCGCGGTCGCGAGGGGTTTGCTCCAGCCCGCCGTCGTAACTCCTGGTGGGCACCGCCGGTTCCTGGTCGAGGACTTCGCCCGCCAGGCCAGATCTGGTTCGGCAGGCGTGGGCCTTGTCGGCTCGAGCGAGGCGGCCCGCCTCCTTGGGGTCAGCCAGCCGACGCTGAACCGGGCCGTTCGCGAAGGCAGGGTTCGCGCGGCGGCGGTGACGCCCGGCGGCCATCGGCGTTTTGCTACGTCCGAGCTCCTCGAGGCCGTGCAGGCCGCGCGAACGTTCCCGGCAGCGTCGAGCTGGAGGGGCTGCTGATGCCGGGAGAGACGCCTCCAGAATCGCCACGCAGGCGCCGCGGAGACCGCGGTCAGCTTGCGTGGAGCTTCGTCCTCAACGCGATTCTCGTCGCTGCCTTTGTCCTGGGGGCGATCCCGTTCGTGGCCATCGTCCGCGGCTTCATCGAGGTTGTGGGTCAGTCGCAGATTCGCAGCGGAGCAGACTGGTTCGCCTACGGCTTCGCATTCACCGGGCTCTTCGTGGGGGCGATCTTCTTCGCATACGCGATCAAGTACTACCTCAGCACCGCAATGGTGCTGCTGACCACGTTGGTCACGGCTCCGCGCAATGGCAACGGCCACTCCAAGAGCTCTCGGAACCTGACCGGCCACAACCGCATGGCCGGCAACGGAAATGGCAACGGCAACGGCAACGGCTTCCACCTCGACCTCGGGTACCACCCGTTCGTCTCGGTGCATGTGGCCGCCTACAACGAGAAGCGGGTGATCGAGCGGCTGCTGCAGGCACTCGATCAGCTCGACTACCCCGCATACGAGGTGGTCGTGGTCGACGACTCCAACGACGAGTCTCTGCAGATCCTGCAACAGTGGCGGGACAAACCGAAGTTCAAGATCCTCCACCGCAACGGCCGCGCCGGCTATAAAGGTGGCGCGCTTCGTGAGGCGCTGAAGGTCACCGACCCGCGCGCCGAGTACGTGGTCATTTACGACGCCGACTCGGTGCCGTTCCCGGACTCGATCGAGCGCCTCCTCCCGCACTTCTATCGCGTGGCCGAGCGGGAGAGCGACCGGGTCATCGGCTCCGCGTTTGGACGCGAAGAGGCTCTCACCGGCGACGGCGCCGTCAGACGCAGGACCGAGGTGGCGGCCGTGCAGAGCTACCAGTGGCACGTGCTGAACAAGTCGGAGAGCTGGCTGACGGAAGCGGTGCGGGCCGAGTACGCCGGGAGCTACATGGTGGAGCGTCCGTTCCAGGACGCCATCGGCTCATTGAAGATGATCGCCGGCACCGCCTACATGATCCGTGCCGACGTTCTGCGCCAGGTCGGATGGGGCACGAGCATCACAGAGGACTGGGAGCTGACCCTCAAGCTGTACGTGCGCGGCTACAAGGTCGTCTACACGCCATGGGCCGAAACGCCTGCTGAATGCGTCAGCACGTTCACTCGCCTCGCGCGTCAGCGGATGCGCTGGGCCGAAGGACACACGCACAACGTCCGGAAGTATTTCCTCGACATCCTGGGGTCGCCGTACATCACGCCTCTAGAAAAGGTCGAGTTCCTCTTCGACTCCACCTATTACTTGCAGGCCGCCCTGTTCGTAATCGGAACGCTCGCGTGGTTGATGTCGGAGATCGTGTTTCACGCCCACGTGCCGGGCTGGACCGCGGTCCTCGGCTGGTCGCTCCTCTTCTCCAACGTTTTCGCTCTGCCGCTGATGAACCTGGGTGGCCTGATCCTCGAAGAAGCGCCGGCCCGCGACTTCCAAGGAGTGTGGGGAGCGCTGGTGCTGTCATTCGCGTTGGTTCCATTCCAGGGCTGGGCCGCTGCCAAAGGCCTGTTCAGCAAGGACGAAGGCCCCTGGTTCCGGACCCCGAAGACGGGGCGCGTGACGGACGAGGTGCATCACCTGCGAAGGCTCAACCTCCTGCGCCGGTGGTTGCTGGGCCCGCGCGCCCGGCGACAGGACGTCCGAGCCTCAACCCAAGCGACTACGCCAATCGTCAAGCGGCGGCCGGTTGGGATTCGAGGCTCGTGGGTGGGCTGGTTCGTGGTGCTCGCACTGCTCGTCGCGTTCGGCGGACTGACGTGGCTTTCCTCTCGCGCCCCCGTGGTCGATGCCGCCGGAAACCCGCTCTATCTACACGGCAGCGGCGCGGCACCGGGTTGTGCCGCGACCACGATCGATCAGGCGGCCGGCCCGCGGACACCCGCGGCGGGGGCATGCGGAATCGCGGTTGCCGGCACCACGACCACGTGGGGCTTCACCGGTCTTCCGGCCCAAACGGTCACCGCCGGGATCTGGACCTTCACGATGTATTGGAGCGGAGGCAGCGGGAACATCGACGACACGGTCACCCTCGCCGCAGGCGTCTCCCTGACCTCGAGCTGCGCGGGGTTTGTCGCGACGATTCCAAACGCCGGCACCACATGGTCTACGACGTTCGGAACCACCGGGGCCACCACGACAAGCCCGTTCACGGTGAGCACGAGCGCGAGCCAGCTTCCGCTCGTGATCACGCCCGGAGGTTCGCTGTGCGTATCGGTCACGCTCACTCACATCACCGGAGGAGCGCCGTCGATGCTGTATGACGGCATCGCGGGTTTCGCGGATACGCGCGTTGTCCCGCCGAGCATCGTGGTGCCGGAGTCGGTGATCGGCTTCCTCGGGCTGGCGCTCCTCATACCGGTCTTCACGGGTCGCAAACGGTGGCTCGCGTTCTTGAAGGCTCGAAGATGAGGCATCGCGATCGCGACCTCAACCTGACCCTGCTTGCGCTGGCGTGCGGCCTGCTCATGCTCCTGCCGCTCGTCACGACCTTCAACGAGCTGCTGACGAGCTGGGCGATGCAGCTCGGCGCCGGCAACCCCCTGCAGGCCATCGTCCCGGTCGAAGCGCGGATGGTCGTGGGGCTGCTCGGACTGGTGGGCATACATGCCGCTGCGTCGGGCAGCTACATGGTGGTCTGGGACGGAGCCGGCGCCATGCACACGCTGTTCATCTCCTGGAACTGCATCGGCTGGCAGAGCCTGGTGCTGCTTGGGGTGAGCCTCGTGACCGGGCTGCGGGGCCGCCATCCCGTTGAAGCTCGCGTACAGGTGATCGTCATCGGCGTGGCCGGCACGATGCTTCTGAATCTTCTACGTGTCGCGGCGGTCGCCGCGATCGCGGCGACCATCGGCGTCACGCCGGCCATCCTGTTCCACGACTACGGTGGAACGCTCCTGGTCATCACATACCTCTTCTTGTTCTGGATGTTCGCGCAGCGCTGGATACTGGCCGCCCCGCAGTCCGATGAGCTAGAGGTGGTGGCATGAACCGTTGGCTCCGGCTTGCGTTGCAGACAGCAGTCGGCCTCGCGCTGCTGTGGCTGTGGCTTCGCACGGTCTCTCTGAGCGATGTGATCAGCCATGCGCGGGTCCAGAGCTGGGCGCCGGTGGTGCTGATGATCGTGCTGTTCCTGGTGACGAGCCTGATCCGCGCTCGGCGCTGGCTTCTCCTGCTGCGCCCGCTGGCTCCGGTCGGGATGGTCAGGGCCTTCGCCATGAACTCAGCGGGCGGGCTCCTGAACTATGTGCTGCCGATTCGCTCCGGAGACGCAGCGCGCGCCTGGTGGTTGTGGCGGCGGCACCGCGTGCCGGCGGGCTCGGCGCTCGCCACGATCGTCATCGACAAGGCGTGCGACCTGGCGGCTGTCGCGGTCGTGCTCGCGGTGCTCGAGGTGGTGGCGCTCACCGGCGCGATCAGCACGCCGCGTGGGCTGCTCGGCGCGGCGGCGCTCGCGATCGCGCTCCTCGCGGCCGTACTTGGGACAGCTGTCCTGGGCCCGCGTGTGGCGCGGTCGTGGGTGGCGCGGCGGCTCTTGCCTGCGCGGTTTGCCTCCGCAATCGCCGGCCAGGCGTTCGCGTTCCGCGCCGGAGCGCGCGGATTGTGGACCCCAGCTCTTGCGTGGCGGCTTGCGGGCCTGACTGTGCTTGCGCTGGTGATCGACGCGTTCAACTTCACCCTCTTGTTCGCGGCGGTCGGTGTGCCGGTGCCGACCCTCAAAGCGATGGCCGCCTATCCCGCGCTGCTCCTCAGCTTTGCCATTCCCGCCGGTCCCGGATACCTGGGCAATCTGGAGGTGGCCGGCTCGCTGGTGCTGCATGGCGGCCTTGGGCTGCCGGCGGCGGTGGCGGCCGGCGCGATCGTGCTGTACCACGCGATCACGGCGGGTAACGCCCTCTTTTTCGGCCTGGTGAGCTTCTTGCTGGTCGGAGGCAGGCGCCGCGCGCGCGCCGGCGGTCCGCGCCGGATCGCTGTCTTCCACTGCGGCTTCACCTACTCGGGCGGTGGCGAGCGGATCGTGATCGAAGAGGTGCTGGGGCTGCGGCGCCGCGGCTATGAGGTCGAGTGTTATGCGCCGACCGTCGACCAGAGTCGCTGCTACCCGGACCTGATCGGTGATGTGCGGGTCAAGACGTTCCTTCCGCAGCTGCCGCGGTGGTTCCCGTTTCGAGAAGCCGTGCAGATGGCTGCCACCTCCCTATTGATGCCGCTGTATGCGTGGCGCTTCCGCGGCGTGGACGCCATCGTCGGCTGCAACCAGCCCAGCGCGTGGATCGCGTGGTGGGCGGCGCGGCTGATGGACGTGCCCTATGTCGTGTACCTGAACCAGCCGAACCGCTTGGTGTACCCGCGCAACATCGATCGCGAGACAGGGTGGGTGGCCAACGCGGACTACCGCCTGCTCGCGGCCGTCGTGCTGCGCGCGACGCGCTTTGTGGCATGGGCCGACCGGCGCTCGATCCAGGAGGCGGACCAGCTGCTCGTGAACGGCGACTATATCGGCGACATCATCCGGAGGACCTATCACCGCGATGCGACCGACTGCCCGGCCGGCTGCCACGTCGCGTCGTCTGGGTTTCCGCTGCCGCTCGATGACCGGTTCTCGGGCGGACTCACGATCAACGGATATCCAATCCGGCGTCCCTATGTGCTGCTGACGAATCGTCACTACCCGCAGAAACGTTTCGACCTGACCATCCGCGCGATGGTCGAGGTGCGCAAGCGGCATCCCCGCGCGCAGCTCGTGATACCGGGCCCGGCCACCACGCACACCGCGTCGCTCAAGGAGCTGGTCGCCGAGCTGAATCTTTCGGATGCGGTGATCTTTCTCGGCGCGATCGCCGAGGACGAGCTGCAGAAGCTGTACGAAGGAGCCGCCGTCTACGTGTATCCGGCGCCGGAGGAAGACTTCGGGATGGGCGTCATCGAGTCGATGGCCAAGGGAGTGCCTGTCGTCGCGTGGAACCAGGCAGGGCCCACCGTCACGGTGGGGCCTGGGACCGGGTATCTCGCGGAGCCGCTCGAGGTGGCCGACTACGCCGAGGGAATCTCGCGCCTGCTCGACAGCCCCGCTGAGAACCAGGCCACGGGTGAGCGCGCGTTCGAATGGGCGCGCCGTTTCGACTGGGAGCGGCATATCGACACGCTGGAGCACGCCGTCCTGGAGGTGGCGCGCGCCCACGAGCAGGTCGCGGCGGAGGCGGCCACGGCTTGAAGCTGCTGCCGAGAATCCTCCCCGACGAGGAGGAGGAGGAGCGCCGGATCGACCTGCCTGAGCCGGCGCCCGCGCCGGAACCGACGCCGCAACGACTCCATTGGGGTTGGACCGCGGGAGTCGCCGCGGCGGCCGCCCTGCCGCGCCTGCTTTACCTGTTCGTTTTCACGGATCCGGAAAACCCGGGCCTTGGCGCTTACAACGATGTGTGGCATCACTGGCAGATCGCGTATCTCACAAAGGAGATCGGACTCTCGGCACCTGGTGGCCCGCGCCTGTGGGACCTGAAAGGCCTCGACTATTTCTGGGGCGTGCTGCATCCGCTGCTGATGGTTGCGGTGTTCGACATCACGGGCTCGATTGACATCGTGCTGAACCGCCTGGTCAGCCTCGCGTTCGGCGTCGCGGTGGTGGTCCTGCTTTTTCACGTCGTTCGCCGTTACTGGGGCATGCAGGCTGCGCTCGGCGCCGCGCTGGTGGCCGGCTTGCTTCCCACCAGCATCATGAACGACGCCTCGGGGATGCTCGAGCCGCTCGGCGTGGCCCTAGTCCTGGTCGGGATCTGGGCGTGGCAGAAACCAAGAGGCTTCTGGTCCGGCCTCGCCTTTGGGCTGGCCACGATGGCCCGCGCCGAAGCGTGGATTTTCAGCCTTGGCATGGTGATCGCGGCCTGCCTTCGCAAGGTGGGGATGCAGCGCCTGCCGCTGGTCGCGACGTTCGCGGCCGTGATGCTGATCTACACGAAGTTGCTGCTCGACCACACGGGCAACGCGATCTATCCCCTGTACTGGAACTTCTTCGCGAACGCCGCCGGCCGGTGGGAGTACACGCCGATCACCGCGGGCCAAGGTTCTGTGCGGCCGGTCCTTGGCGCCCTTCTCGTCGCCGGGCTGATCGGTCTCGCCTGGAGCCTCTGGAAGCGCCCCGCGTCATACATGCTGCTCACGTTCGGGTTCGGCTATTGGGTCTTCGTGGCCGGGACGCTGGGCTTCACCTCGTATCTCGCCAGCTGGGTCTGGTGGATGCCGATCACGCGCGTCTTCGCGTTTCCGTACGTCTTCGGGGGCGTGCTGGTGGCCGTGGCGCTTTTGTGGTGGGCGCCGCGCCGGTGGGGCAAGCGCGCTTTTCCGGTCGCGTGGGCCGGGCTGGTGGCGTGCTTGGCCGTCGCCCAGCTCTTGTGGATTCCGATCGGCCAGGTGTTCGGACCGACCGAGGCGAACTGGCATGCGACGCTCGCCGCAAGCCGCCAGTTGGGGTCGTGGTACAACCAGCAGCCCTATGCCGGCCACGCGCTCGCCGTTCCCTCCGACCGGCCGGATGTCACCTACGGCCTCGCGCGCTTCGGTGGGGTGGAGGGCAAGCACCTCGTGAGCGAGATGTATGACCCCTTCTACTACCTGCCTTCGGGGTGGACGTACCAGGACCACTCGCAGGTCGTCAGCACGCTCGTGCAGTGCTGGTTGGACAAGACCGACACGCGGCTGATGGCGATGCCGCAGAACGATGCGAACTACGCGTTGATGCGCCAGCTCAACCCCGATTGGTTCACCCAGCTGGGGACGATGAGCGAGACACAGTGGCTCGTGTACGGAGTGTCGGCGCCGAAGCCCGCGCCCGGCGCGTGCGCGGAGGCATCACGAGCAGCGAGCCGGTAGTGCCGGCCCCGTCATTCGACTACGAGGCCAAGCGCTGGGGCGCGGCGCGCCTACGCCCTCGCCCCTGGTACATGAACGGCCTGAAACTTCGATACCTTTTGGCAGACTTGCCTTCAGGCCCGGCGCGAGTCCTCGACGTCGGGTGCGGAGCCGGCTCGGTGGCGAAGGCCGTGAAGAGCGAGCGGCCGGACCTCGCGGTGTTCGGGTGTGACCTGAGCCGCTCGGCCCTCGCGGCGGCGGCGGTCGAGCCGGGTGGCGTGGAGTTCAGGCTTGGAACTGCCGAGGGCCTGCCGTTTGCCGATGGAGAGTTCGACTTCGTGTGGATCTTCGATGTGCTCGAGCACGTCGAGTCACCGGAGAAGGTCCTGGCCGAGGTGGCGCGCGTGCTGCGGCCTGGAGGCAGGTTTCACATCGTCCTGCCGCTCGAAGGCCAGCCGCACACGCTCTACACGCTGCTCGGGTGCGGTACCCGATGGACGGCCAAGGTCAGGCACGGAGGGCACATCCAGATCTTCTCCGCGGCACGGTTCGAATCGATGGCGGACGCAGCGGGACTTCGCCTCGAACGCAGGCGGTGGAGCTATCACGGCCTGCTCCAGCTCGCCGACATCCTTTATTTCTCTTGGCTGGACCGGCGCGGGCCGGTGAGCGGGTCAGTGGAGGACATGGCTGTCTCACGTCACGGAGTGACAGGCGCGGCAATGCGATTGGCGACTGGGTCGGTGGCGTCGCTGGCGTGGGCGGAGGCCAGGATGCTCCGCGCGCTGCCCGGAGGTTGCGGTCACTTCACCTGCGTTCGCATAGGTTGAGCCGGGGCCTGTACCTGGTCCTGGGCGGTGTGCGCCTGATTGTGGCGGCGGCAGTCATCGGCGCGGTCGCCTACGTGCTGAGCTGGCAGATCCTGCTCGGCGGAATGGTCGGGTCCGAGGCGCCCTTCCACCTGCACCTCATCGATTGGGTCGCGACCACGTTTCCGAACCTGCCCTGGTGGTACCCGTGGGACGGGATGGGCGTCTCGTATCGGGACGCGTATCCGCTCGCGTCGCACTGGATCGCGGTGGCGATCTCGCGCGCTTTGTCCGTCAACCTGGAAGGCGGAGCGCAGGTCGTCCAGTTTTCTCTGATGCCACTGACCGCGTTGGGCCTCTACTTCTTCTTCGACTGGAGGTTGAAGCGACCTCTCGCGGGCGTTGGTGCCGCGGTGCTCTTCTTGCTGAGCCCGATCGGTTGGGTCGAGTGGACCCACTTCGGCCTGTTTGCGAGCTGGGTCGGGATGGTGCTCTTCATGCCATGCCTGATCGCGCTCGACGCCTTCTTTTTTGCGTGGGTCGCGCGCGAGCGCGCATTCGGTTTTCGTGTGGCGGCCGTGGCGTTTGTCGTGCTGGCCGCAGCACTCGGAGTGATCTCGCCACATCTCCTGGCCGCGCCATTGATCGCGGCGTTCGCGTACGCGCTGGCATTGCCGCGCGCCTCAGCTGGCCGCGCCTGGCGCTGGATTTTCTTGACCGCTCCGCTTCTGTGCGCCGCCGTCCTGCTGCTTTCCGCCTTCTGGTTGGGGGCCGAGCTCCAGTACCTGGCGGTGGTGCGCTCGCACTGGGCCGGAGCCGGCACCAACTTCGACCCGGCGCGCCTGACCGCCGTCGAGCTCGGCACGCTGCTGTCACTTGGCCCGATGCGTGACGGGAATCTCGGAGACCTGTACTCATTCACCCCGGCCGCGGTGCTGCCGGCAGTCTTCGGTGTGACGCTGGTCGTCAGGGATGGCCGGACCCGCGTGCTGGTTGGACTGACCGTGCTCGGGATTCTGTTCATGAGCTTCCGCGACCTCTACCGGCCATTCTTCGCCCTGCCAGGTTTCTCCGAGTTCGCCGTCGTCGCTCACCGGCCGCTCCTGCTGGTCGCCGGCGTCGGCGTACCTGCCCTCGCCTCGATTGGGCTGTTCGAGCTTCCGCGGGTTGTGGGCGGACTCGCGGCGCGGCGTTGGAAGTGGCCGGGCGGCCTTCGACTTGGACTTGGCGTCCTGCTTCAGGTCCTGATGGTCATCGTGCTGGCCGCGGACGTCTCTGCATTCGCCGGCCGGATTGAGCCGAGCGGCCTTCTCGCGTACGGGCCCAGCGTCTCCGGAGCGACCAAGCTGAGCGACCTTGGCCATGTGCCTGCGGTCGGAGTGGCGTGCCAGCTCGGTTGCCCGGCCAATCATGCGGCGCTCGCCAAGCTGGGAAGCACCTTCCAGTCTCCACCGCAGCGCGCGGAGCTCAACTCCGGCGTGGCGCAACTCGACATGGCTTTCCACACGCTGGTCGGAGGCGGCATCACACACAGCTACAACGACCAGGTCATCCCGTCGCGGGAGCTGGCGTCGTGGCTGGAGCAGAGCATGCTCGTCGATCCCGGAACCACGACCAAGACCGAGCTGGCGGCGGCGCTTGGAGTCGACGCGGTTCTTCTCTCAGCTGCTCAGGCTTCGCGTTCGAACGATTACACGCAGATGGGGTGGCAGCAGGTGAGCAGCAGCCCGTTCGCCTTCGTCAACCCAGACCCATCGGGACTGGCGGCGCAATGGCCTTCGGGAAACGCGGTGCTCGTGGTGGGCGAGACGCGAGCGAGCGTGCCAGCGCTCTACAACTTCGTCTTCGAACGCGCCACCACGGGCGCGCTGCCATTTGCTTCCGAATGGTTGGTGCGAGGCCGCTCGCCCAACATCGACGACTACTCAGACGCTGACCTGAGCGGCTATGCGGGCGTGATCCTTCTCGGGTACCAGTACCACGACCAGGGCGCGGCATGGTCGCGGCTGGACCGATACGCCCGGGCAGGCGGTCACCTCTTCGTCGAGACGGGTTGGCAGTATGTCGACCCGGATTGGAACGCCGGGACTGCGCCGCCCGTGCTGCCAGTGGCGTCGCTGCAATGGTCGGCGCTGAACCCGTCGGCTCCCGTTGAGGTGAACGGTGCCACCGATCCGCAGTTCGGGCCCTTCAAATACGGGAGCGGCGGTTGGGGCGCGAGCTCCGCACCTTCCGCGCGGCAGGGTGCGACGGAGTTGGTGCGGGTTGGAGACCGAGTAGTGGCGGCGCGCTGGGATGTGGGTAAGGGACGGGTCCTGTGGAGTGGAATGAACCTCATGGCGCACGACGCCACGAGTGGATCGGCGGTCGAAGACGCGTTCCTGGCAAGCCAGTTCTCGTGGTTGTTCGCACCCGCTGCCGCGTCATTTCCGCAGGTGGCGATTCAGCCGACCTGGATCGGGAGCGCCCAGGCGTCTTTGGCGCTGGAACCGTCCGCGGGGCCGAGTCTCGTCCTGTTCAAAGAGTCTCTCTTCCCGGGATGGACGGCCCGGTTGGTCACGCCGAACGGTTCATCCAGCGTCGATCTGGCAGGCAGCGAGATGGACTTCATGCTGGCGGACCTTGGCTCGGTGCCGCCGGGCTCGAGGCTCGTGTTCACCTACGGGCCAACTTTCCCCGTCTATCTATCGTGGGCGCTGTCGGCACTAAGCCTGGTGGCGATGCTGGTCTGGATGATGCGGCCGCGGTGGTGGCGCCGCGTCTGGGGCCCTGGCGCGCGCTGGCTGATCGGAACGCGTGACCGCGCAACGTCTCGGTTCGTATGGAGTGAAGACGAAGGCTAGCGGGTCTAATCGATGGTCCCTGCCCAGGTGATGAGGTCTTTGAGGCCTCGATCGAACGGGATCTGCGGCGCCCAGCCAAGTTCCTTTTTCGCTTTCGCGATGTCGCTGACGTAGTAGGTCTGGTCGCCTTCGCGCCAGTCGGCGAACGTGAACCGCGGCTTGTGGTTCGTCAGCTCGCCGATCTGGTTGATGACCTCGATGAGGTTCCTCTGGTTCTCCGGACCGCCTCCGACGTTGAAAATCTCACCGCGCGTCTTGTCGATCTGGTCGATGACGGTCGCGTAGAGCGCGCACAGGTCTCGCGCATCGAGGAGATCGCGGACCTGAGTGCCGTCGCCGTAGATGGTCATCGGCCGGTCGTTGAGAATCGAGTGCACGAAGTGCGCGACCCATCCCTGGTCCTCGGTACCGTACTGGTGGGCGCCGTAGATGCAGCTCTGCCGCAGGACGACCGTGTTCATGTTGAAGCAGCGGGCGTAGTCCCTCACGTACTGGTCGGCGGCGCCTTTGCTGCAGCCGTACGGGCTGTGGAAGTCGATCGGCTGGCTCTCTTTACAGGCAACGTTGTTTCGATCGAGCTTTCCATACACCTTATTCGTCGATGCAAACACGAACGGCGCCTGCGGATTGTGCAGGCGCACCGCCTCGAGCACATTGAGGGTGCCCGCCGCGTTGACCTCGAAGTCCGTGATCGGATCGAGCAGCGAGGTCGTAACCGCCACCTGGCCGGCGAGATGGAGGATCGCGTCCTGGTTCTTCACGTGCTGGGGGAGGGCGAAGGCGTTTCTGACGTCCTCCTTGACGAAGGTCGTCCGCGCCGGGTGCTTTGTGATCAACCACTTGAGGTTTCGCTCCGTGCCGGGGCGGCTGAGGTTGTCGAGCAGCGTGACGTGCCACCCGTCGCCGATCAGTCGCACTGCGGCGTTGACGCCGAGAAAACCCGCGCCGCCGGTGATGAGGACGCGGCGCTCGCGCGCGCCGGTCGCGGCTCGCGCCGGTCGGGTTTCAGGGCTGGATGACAACTTGGGCTCCTTGATCAGCGTGGTCGGATCCATTGGGGGCACCTACGTTAAGACAATCAAGAGCGAACGGCCGCGGTGGCGCGGCTGCCGGTTGCGCTGCGGGATGAATCCGCTGGCCCGTCCTTACCATAGACGCGTGACTCCATCCGAACGCTCGATGTCCGCCCCCGACGCGCGCTCAGTGCGCAGCAACTGGGAGGCCGAGGTTCGCATGGCGGATGTCTACGAGGCGCTGGCCGGCACAACAGGCGATGCCGGGCTCAAAAACCGTTTGATGTCCCTCGCGGCGACCGAGAAGCGGCACGCTGACGCCTGGGCGGCGCTGATGGAGTCCGGCGGCGACAAGCCGGCGAACGGCAGCCGCCACTTCACGGCGCGCTTCCTGGCCATGCTGGCCCGGGTGGCCGGCATCGGGCCCGCGCTGGCGCTGGCCGGCGCCGCCGAGGGGCAGGTCCTGCGGTCGTATCTGAACCAGGTTTCGAGCGTCTCCGACGAACGGGCGCAGGGCGTGCTTCGCAAGGTGCTCCCCGAGGAGCTCGACCACCAGTCGGCCGAGGACGTGACAGGCGAGCCGTCGGAAGAGAAGCACTCGCAAGAAGCGGCGGCCGCCTACGACGCGGAGGCGGCGCACGAGCCCGAGGAGTGGCACGGCGGGGGGATCGAGAGCATCCGGAACGTGATCTACGGTGTCAACGACGGTTTGACCGCGACGCTCGGCGTGCTTGCCGGTGTTGGCGGCGCGAGCGTCAACCCTCGCGTCGTGTTGATCGGAGGCCTTTCCGCGATGGTCGCCTCAGGAGTGTCGATGGCTGGCGGGGCGTACCTCTCGAGCAAGTCTCAGCGCGAGGTGTACGAGGGTCAGCTGGCGCGGGAAGCCGCCGAGATCGAGGCCATGCCCGAGCTGGAGCGCGCGGAGCTGGTCAAGATCTATCGCTCGAAGGGTCTGACGCCTTCGGAGGCCGAAACGATCGTCGGTCGCATCACCTCGGACAAGAAGGTGTGGCTCGAGACCCAGGCGCGAGAGGAGCTCGGCCTGGATGTCGCACAGTTCGAGAACCCCACGCGCGAGGGACTGGTCGCCGGGATCTCGACGCTGATCGGCGGGGTGATCCCGGTCCTGGGCTACCTGTTGGGCCGCGCCCTGATCGGGGCGGCCGCCAACGGTTTCGCGGCGCTGGTGATCGCTTTTATCGTGAGCGCGGCGTTCCTGTTCGGAATCGGCTCGGCACGGTCGTTGGTCACGGGGAAAGGCGCCGTCAAGTCGGGCCTGGAGATGCTGGCAGTGGGATCGGCGGTCGCGGCACTCACCTACGGAGTCGGCCTGCTGTTCCGCGCCTGACTCGTGTCCGGAGCGGGACACTTAGGCTCAGCCGGTCGCGATGCCTCGGAAGTAGGCGATGCTCACGACCCACGCGGCGCCGGCGAGGATTACGGCCTCGCGCCGTCGCGATCCTCCGTGGGCGTAGAGGTACGCCCCGGGAAGGAAGATCACAGCGAATACGCCGTAGACGAGGTGCAGCAGTTCGGTCGGTCGCCCTCCGAATGCGAAGGCGGCCAGCCCGACCAGGCCCTGGACCGCAGTCAGGCCGGCCATCACGAGGTAGCTCGACCGAAACCCGCCCGACACCTGGGCGTGGCGAAAGTATCCATACGTGCCCCAGATCGCAAGCACGACGGCGAAGGCGAGAAGAGCTCGAGCGCCGAGGCCGTGGAGAAATACGAGTACCTGCATCAGTTTGCGGGGGCTCGAACCTGCTCGCGGAAGTAGTCGACGGTGAGGCTGAGGCCCTCCTCCAGTGTCACCCGAGGTTCCCAGTCGAGGTGCTCGCGCGCCCGAGTGTTGTCGAGCGCGATTCGATACACATCGCCTTTGCGCGATGGCCCGTAGCCTGGCTCGAGCCGGTAGTTCGTCAGCAAGGCCAGCTTCCTGTACAGGTCGTTGATCGAGACGGGGATTCCGGTGCTGACGTGGAATGTGCCACCCGAACCTCTTTCCAGCGCGGCCAGGTTTGCGGTGGCGACGTCGCCGACGTGAAGCATGTCGCGGGATTGCTCGCCTGTTCCGTCGATGGTGACCGGCTTGCCTTCGAGCATCCGGCTGGCGAAGATCGCGATCACGCGTCCTTCCTCGGCATGAAAGTCCTGGCGCGCGCCGTAGATGTTGGCGTAGCGCAGCACCGTGTAGTCGATTCCAAAGGTTCGCCGGAACGTGCCGAGGTACTGCTCGAAAGCCAGCTTGCTGGTTCCGTAGGGCGACAGTGGGCGCGTCGGGTGGTCTTCGTCCGCGGGCACGACGTCGGGCTCGCCATAGAGGGCTCCACCTGTGGAGCTGAAGATCACCTTGCGCACGCCATGGTCGGCCGACGCCTTGAGGAGATTCAGCGCGCCGACGACGTTGATCTCCGCGTCGTAGGCCGGGTCCGCGACCGATTTCGGCACCTCCGACTGGGCTGCGTGGTGGTTCACCAGCTCGGGCCGGAAGGTGGTGACAGCCTCCTCGACGGCCGGCTGGTCGCGAAGGTCGACGCGGTGCACGGAAGCGGCCGGATTGACGTTTTCAACGCGGCCGGTGCTGAAGTTGTCCAGCACGGCGACCTCGTGGCCCGCTGCGAGGTAGGCGTCCACCACGTGGGAGCCTATGAAGCCGGCGCCGCCGCTCACGAGGATTCGCACGGTGCTCGACTGTAACGGGTTTACTTGCTGACGGTGGTTGAGCGAGCGCTCCTGGAAGTCGAGGTGGTCAAGGCGCTGCGCGTGCCCGTCCAGCCGGTCTTTTTGCGCGGGTTGCTGCAGCGGGCGGCGCGGGTGCCGGAGGTGGAGGCGCGACTACCTGCCGGCGCGTCGACGATCGCTATCCGCTTAACGGACGACGATGAGCTGCGGCGTCTGAACCGCGACTTCGCGGGTCACGACTCGGTGACGGACGTCCTGTCGTTTGCCGGCTCCGACGAGCACCTCGGTGACCTCGCGATCTCGTGGCCGACGGTGCTTCGCCAGGCTCGAGAGTTCGGCGAGTCTGATGAGACGGAGCTGGCCCTCCTGAGCGTCCATGGGCTGCTGCATCTGCTGGGTTGGGACCACGAGTCGGTCGCGGAGCGTCGGGAGATGACGCGCATCACCCTGGCCGCGCTCGCGCTGTCGGGGGTGAAGGTCCCGCCGGGACGTCTCTGAGCTCCGGGTAAACTCAGTACTGAAGGGTCTGCGGCACTCGCCGCGGGCCTAGAGGCGCGGCCGAAAACCTTCGGCGAGAGATTCGGCGATCCAGGTGGCCCAGATCCGGGTGAAGCGACGAGCAGCGCAGCGAGCGCATCGTCCATGCGGGAGCGAGCAGCACAGTCGCTGAACCCGGAGATGGGCCGCATGGGCGCCGAAGATCCGTCGACGGCTTTTCGGCCGCGCCTCTTGGTGCGTCTGTTTGGATTTTGGATGAAGGAAGAGGACTCGGTTAAAGAGACGGCGGCGGTCGAGGAGCGCCTTATCGTCGGCCTGGGCAATCCAGAAGAGGACTATGCCGACACGCGCCACAACCTCGGCTTCGCCTGCGTGCGCGAGCTAGCGCGGCGGCTTGGTGTACGGGTCGACCGCAAGCGCTGGACGTCGTTGGTCGGGCGCTCGGAAACGAACCACCTCTGGCTCGTGCTGCCGCAGACCTACATGAACCTCTCGGGAGAGGCGGTCAAGAAGGCGGTGCGAGACATTCGGGTTCCCCCGCAGAACGTGTGGGTCGTGTACGACGAGCTCGACCTGCCCCTGTGCAAAATGAGGATCCGGCGCGGAGGTTCCGGCGCCGGGCACAACGGCGTCCTGTCGCTGACCAGCTCGCTGGGCACTCCCGATTTCGTGCGCTTTCGGGTCGGCATTGGGAAGCCGCCGCGCAAAGGATCGCAACCGGGCCGCCAGCATGTCCTCGGGCGATTCACCAAAGCCGAAGCCGAGCGCCTGCCCTCCGTAATCGACGGGGTCGCGTCAGCGTTGGAGCTGGCCCTCGAAGCCGGTGTAGAGCGAGCCATGGATCGTTACAACCGGCCTGGCTCGCTGGGCTGCGAGGAGCTCGTATGAGCTCGCTCTGGAAACGTACCGTCGCTGCGGCGCCGGACCTGGAGCGATGGATCGGTCGCGGCGAGGGCGAGCTCAATGTGGCGCACCTCCCTCGTGCCGCCTGGCCGATCGTGGCCGGCGCCCTGGCTCGCGCGTTCGGCGCGCTGCGCCGGCCGGTCCTGATCCTGGTGCCTGCGCCGGAGCGGTTCGCGGATGAGCTGAGACCGTGGCTGGGGGGCCACCCGCCGGTCCATGTATTTGCCGAGGTCGGCATCTCCTTCCTCGACCGGCCGCCCGCGTTCGACGACTCCGTGAACAAGCGTCTCGAGGCGCTGGCTGCGATTTCGCGCGCGAGCGAGGACCCGTTGCTTGTCGTGGTCTCCTCCCGGCGTGCGATCACCCGGCAGACCATCTCGCCGGCGGACCTGCTCGACGGTACGGTCGTGCTGGTCCCGGGCCGCGGACCGGACCCGGTCGCGGTCGCGCAGCGCCTGGTCGAGCTTGGGTACTCGAGAGAACCGCTCGTCGAGGACCGCGGCCAGTTCTCGCTTCGCGGCGGCATCCTCGACGTGTTTCCCGCGGCGGCCGATGCGCCGGTGCGGGCTGAATGGGAAGGAGATGTCATCGAGACGCTCCGGTTGTTCGACCCTGAAAACCAGCGGTCGGTCATGGCCGTCCCGCAAGCCTCGATCAGGACGGGGCGTGAGCTGCTGCTCGGTCCCGCGCGTGGGGCGGCCGCGGTCGGCAGGCTGCGTGGATCCGTTTCGCTCGAGAGCTTGCGCGCCGACGTGCGCACGGACTGGGAGGACGAGCTTGCCCGGCTCGAATCCGGCGCGGCATTTCCTGGAGTCGAGTACTACGCCGGCTACCTGGATCCTTCGCGCCCGTCGCTTCTCGATCACCTGCCCGCCGGCATGGCTGTGCTGGATTTCGATGCGGAACGACAGCTCGGGGACGCACGCTCGTTGATCGCCGAGGCCGAGATGCTGGCTGCAGCCGAATCGGGAGGCGGCGAGCTGCCGCGGCGCTTCGTGCTTCCCATCGTCGGCGTCGACCGGCTCAACGGCTTTGCCGAGCGGCCCCGCCTCCTTCTGACCGCGGGCGAGCCTTCCGGTGAGGCAATCGATCTCGGCTGGACCGAGCCGGACACACTGGTGGGCCGGCCGCGCGCGGCCCTCGACCTGGCCGCCCAGGGCAACACCGCGACGGTGATCTTCGCGACAGAGCAGGACGAGCGGCTCCAGGCTTTCCTAGAAGAAAGCAAAGTCAAGGCGTCAGTGGGGGAGGTGGACCTTGACCTGGACCTCGAGCTCGAACCCGCTCTCCGGCGTGCGGACGTGGACATCGCGGCCGGTGTGTCGCAGAAACAGATCGGGTTTTTCCTCGCGACCGATGCCGAGCTCTTCGGCAGGTTGCGCCGGCCTGCGCGAGCGTCCCGTGGCCGGACCAAGGCGAGGGATCTGACCAAGGAGTTCACGCTCGACTTTGCCCCGGACGAGCTCGTGGTCCACGTCGACCATGGCGTCGCTCTCTTCAAAGGTATGCGGCTGATCGAGTCGGAAGGCGCTCACCGCGAGTACCTCGAGCTCGAGTACGCGGAGGGCGATCGCCTTTTCGTGCCCGTCGAGAACCTGGATCGCGTTCAGAAATATCTCGGCGGGGAAGGGCAGCCCCCGCTCCACCGGTTGGGGACGAGCGACTGGACGCGCGCGCGAGGCCGGGCGCGAAAGGTCGTCCAGGACGTGGCGGACGAGCTGCTCAAGATCTATTCGCTGAGAGAGGCGCGACCGGGCATCGCGTTCGCGCCAGACACAGCGTGGCAGGCGGAGCTTGAAGCCTCCTTTCCTTATGAGGAGACTCCCGACCAGGTGGCGGCCCTGGCTGAGATCAAGGCGGACATGGAGTCCGACCGCCCGATGGACCGCCTGCTGTGCGGCGACGTCGGTTTCGGTAAGACCGAGCTCGCGCTTCGCGCGGCGTTCAAAGCCGCCATGAGCGGTAAGCAGGTCGCGCTGCTGGCGCCGACCACCGTGCTCGCCCAGCAGCACTTCCACGTTTTTCGCGAACGTCTGGCCAAGTTTCCCGTCGTCGTCGAGATGCTCTCGCGATTCGTGGACGACGAAACGCAGGCTCGCACGATCGAAGGCATCAAGGCCGGCCAGGTCGACATCGTCGTCGGAACCCACCGATTGCTTCAGCGCGACGTCCGATTCAAGCGCCTCGGTTTGCTGATCGTCGACGAAGAGCACCGGTTTGGCGTGATGCAGAAGGAGAGGTTGAAGAAGCTGCGCACGCAGCTCGATGTGCTTTCACTGTCTGCGACGCCGATTCCGCGGACGCTCCACATGGCGGTGGGAGGGATCCGCGACATGAGCGTGATCCAGACCCCGCCGGAAGAGCGGCAGCCGATCAAGACCTACGTCACGGCAGATGAGGACGACCTGGTCCGCGAAGCGATCATTCGAGAGCTTCAACGCGGCGGCCAGGTGTATTTCGTCCACAACCGCGTGCGCACGATCCAGAAGGCGGCGGACCGCATCCAGGAACTGGTCCCTGAGGCGCGGGTCGCGATCGGGCACGGCCAGATGGGTGAGGACGACCTTGCGCACGTGATGGTTGAGTTCGAATCAGCCAAGTTCGATGTCCTCGTATGCACCACGATCATCGAGTCGGGCCTGGACATTCCCAACGTGAACACGATCATCGTTGAGCGCTCCGACCGGTTCGGGCTGGCCCAGCTGTATCAGCTGCGCGGTCGTGTCGGCCGCTCGGGAAGGCGCGCCTACGCCTACTTCCTTTATGACCCGCGACGGTCGCTGACCGAGCACGCGGACAAGCGACTCGACGTCATCTCAGGACTGCATGAGCTCGGACAAGGTTTCAAGATCGCGCTCCGCGACCTCGAGATTCGCGGCGCGGGGAATCTGCTCGGGACCGAGCAGCACGGCGCGATCGCCGCGGTTGGTTTCGAAATGTATCTGCAGATGCTGCAAGGCGCGGTCTCAAAGATGCGCAGCGGCTCGGAGGAGACTGCCGTCGGCGACGTGCTCTCGACGACCGAGATGAACCTGGACCTTCCGCTCGACCATTTCATCCCGCGCTCGTACATTCGCGACGAGAAGCTGCGGCTGGGCGCATACCGGCAGCTCGCGGCCACCGAAGATGAGGAAGAGCTCGATGCTGTGCTGCGCTCGCTGGAAGATCGCTACGGACCCGGGCCTTCGCAGCTCGACAACCTCGCCTATTCGCTGCGCATCAAGCTTCGCGGACAGCGGATGGGTCTGCGCGGCGTGGTGGCCGATGGGCACGACATTGTGATTCGAGTCGACCCGCAGCGCTTTCTCGACGTCGACGAGCTGTCGCGCCGGATGGCGGGCAGGATCGCGGTCGCGCCGAACCGCTTGAAGATGAGAAGGCAAGGTGAAGGCTGGCAGCGCGACTTGCTGCAGCTGCTTGATGAGATGGCGGACCTGTACGGGTCCGGTCAAGGCGCCGTGGCGGTTCCGAGCTGATGCCAGAATCAAAGCCCTTGTCAGAGTCGAACGAAAAGCCTTACTCGCCAGGAATCGAGGCGATCTTCGAGGTCGTGGCGCGGCTGCGCGCGCCAGACGGGTGCCCATGGGATCGCGAGCAGACGCATGAGTCGCTCCGGCCGTACCTGCTGGAAGAGACCTACGAGCTCCTCGAAGCGATCGATTCGAAAGACGACGCCAAGATCAAAGAAGAGCTTGGAGACCTGCTGCTCCAGGTTGCGATGCACGCGGAGATCGCTGCCCAGGAGGGCAGGTTCGACGCCGTCGCGGTGTCCGAGTCGGTCGCGGCAAAGATGGTCGCGCGGCATCCACACGTCTACAGCACGACCTCGGTCGCCAACGCCGAAGAGGTCCTGAAGAACTGGGAGCACCAGAAAGCTCACGAAGCGCGGAAGGCGGGCAAGGACGAATCCGTGGTCGATCGCGTGCCGGCCACGCTGCCCGCCCTCGCATGGGCGCTTGGGCTGCAGAAGCGGGCGGCGCGCGTGGGCTTTGACTTCACGTCACCGACGGAGGCGGCCGAGGCCGTGGCTGAAGAAGCGCGAGAGCTGGCAGGCGCCGGGAATCCGGAGCAGGCCTTCGACGAGATGGGCGACCTGTTGTTCGCGATCGTCTCGCTTGCGCGCCGGTTGAAAGTCAACCCAGAGGACGCGCTCAGGGTTGCGGGTCAGCGATTCCGCGCCCGTTTTTCCAAAACGGAGGCGTCGCTGCGCGAGGAAGGCAAGACCTTCCGCGACCTCGATCCGGAGCAGCTTTCCTTGCGCTGGGAAGAGGGTCGCTAGCCCGGGGGGCGTTTGTTATAGTCGGCTTCCGCTCCGGCAATAGTCCTGATCCACGATCCAGCATGAGATACAACCAAGTCATGGTCGCCTCCGGCACTTTGCGCACCAGCGCGTTTGGCGTCCGCCACGTTGTCGTCATGGCCGTGGTGCTGGTAGCGCTCACCTGGGCCGGCATCGCCTTCGCCCAGGAGGCGTATATCGGGCACAAGCTCAGCCAGCAGGTGGCCGGCCTGCGCCACCAGAACGTGGTCCTCGCCGCCCAGAACCAGGGGTATAAGAAGGACGTACAGGGCATCACGACGGGTACCGCAGACGAGGAAGAGGCCAGGCTCAACGGCTACTCCAAGCCGCAGGAGCGCCTCTACCTGGTCACCGCGCCGCCGTCGCCATCGCCGACCGCAGCCGCTTCACCTTCGCCCTCGGCTTCGCCGCACCACTGACGCTCGGACGGGTGGTCCGAGGCCCGGCGGTATACTTTTGGAGCGGAGTGGAGCAGCGGCAGCTCGTCGGGCTCATAACCCGAAGGTCGTCGGTTCGAATCCGACCTCCGCAACTCTCAAATCGAATACAAAAGGGCGCCGCTGTGGCGCCCTTGGTCTTTGTCCCCGACCCGCTTGCGCACAGAATGCGCACGGCAGGACTTTTCTAGCGGGACTTTTGGCCCGAGCATGGCCGGGCTCTAACGCGGTCGCTCCGCGTCCTCCTCGTTACGCAGGGTGAAGACGTGTCCCTTGCCGTACTCGGCCTCGACCTGCTCCTGCGCCGCTTCTGGGTTCTCGGCCCACACGCTGAGACGCCTGCCGGGCTGATCGCCTATCCAAATGACGCCAACGTAGAGCTTCACCCGGCCAGCTTCGCGTCTCGATTGGTTCATCGGGATCAGTAAACGACAGGAATGGGGGGCGACACGGTCGCGTCGCGTGGATGGATGGGCTTAGAAGCCGTCCACGACGGCGGCGATCCGATCCGCGGCGCCGGCCCCCAGGGCGGGGCTAGCGTGGCTGTACAGGCCAAGGGGCGAAGGTAATCGCCCACCGTCAGCCGCGACCCTTCGACGTGGGTGCCGTCACCCACGTCCTTCTGCAACTTCGCCATGGCGGTCAGCGCTGCGTCCTTGGTCGCGAACTTGCCCTTGGTGCGCTGCTGCCGCTGTCCATTGACGGTGCCGACCTCAACCCGATAGCACTTATTCAAAATGCCGGCACGTCCAGCGATACGAAGCCGCCATGACCGAAGGCATCTTCGCGCTGGCAGGCGTCCTGATCGGACTCCTGGGCGCTGCTGTCACCGAACGGTGGCGCCACTCCTACGTTCGTCGGGACGCCCGCACCGACCGGCAGGCTGCGACCCTGCGCGAAGCCTTGGATGCCTACACCGAATTCGTACTGGCGTGGTCGTCACCAACCAACAAGATCGGCCTGGGCGGTAAGGTGGACATGCTTGATCCCGCGATGGTTGCTGGCCCACCTGGGCAGGCACAGCAAAAGCTGACGGCCATCACCGAACGCATCCACGTCGAATCGATACGGCTACGGATGGGCGAATTCATCGACAGAGTTGTGAGGCCCGTTGCAGAGGGCAAGGTCACAGCGGCCACAGTGGAGGCCAACATGAGACTTGGAACCCAGGTGGCAGCAGACATTGGCACCGAACTGCGGAAGCTGGAGGCGCAATAGGTGCCAGGCGCTCCATCTGCCGGACGCGACCGCGAGCGTGAATTCCGCGACCTTCTTGACCATGCCATGGGCACTGGCGAATTGTTTGACCGTCTGCTGATTGCATCGCGCAACAACACCCCCCTTGACCGTGACGACACGCCTGCCTCCCTGCTGTTCGAAATCCTTCACCTGACGCGGTTGCAATTCGACGCCATGTGCCACGACCTGTCGCATCCGTTTCTGGCCCATGCCGCCGCAACCCATTTGAGGCCCGTCCTTGAAGGCACCGGCTACATCGCCTTCATGCTCGGCCATGAGACTGACAATCCGATCGGGACCAGTGCGCAGCGGGCCACCTGCTTGGCGCTGGCGCGCTCCCGTGAGGCCCCGACGGCACCCTGCGTCGGTTTTGAATACAATTGCCGTGGAACGTCGGATAATGCAGCACGGCCCAGACGGCTCATAACCTGAAGGTCGTCGGTTCGAATCCGACCTCCGCAACCATCCTGCTCCCAAGCACGGAGCCACGCGTGGCGCCGCCACATTCTGGAG
>Ga0073928_10003034_pt1 | contig 27286 bp, 31 predicted proteins | sample PaiPotPPA55metaG_FD_76969 | JGI IMG/M metagenome (GOLD analysis project Ga0073928, IMG submission 76969) | Iron sulfur acid spring bacterial and archeal communities from Banff, Canada, to study Microbial Dark Matter (Phase II) - Paint Pots PPA... ...
CCCTATCCTTTGCGCCGCATGGGCGTTATTACCTAAGGCAAGAGCCGGATGCGGGAAACCCGCTCGTCCGGATCCGTGGAGGGGGTCATGAGTAATCGTGATCCCTACTCCGACTTTCAGTTGTCTGCAGTGCAAATATCTAATGTGAGTCGCGTTTCGATGCTGGGTTGCGAGGGGAGGTTGGTTTTCAAAGGAAACCCTACCCCCAGCCCCCGGCATCTGGTTCGACGGACGAAGGAGAATTGGTGAGCAAGAGGGTCAGCAGGAAAAAAGCATTGGCGAATCCCATTGAGTTAAATCCATTCAGCACTGACAAAGGTCTGCTCCGGGTCGTCATCGAAACCCCGAAGGGCAGCCGCAATAAATTTGCCTTCAATGAGGACGAACGTTTTTTCGAACTAAAGAAGGTCTTGCCTGCAGGAATGACGTTTCCCTACGACTTCGGATTTGTTCCCTCGACCAAAGCCGATGACGGCGATCCGGTGGATGTTCTGGTGTTAATGGATGAACCCGCCTTCGCCGGATGCGTCCTGAGTTGCCGCCCCATCGGCGTGATTCAGGGCGAGCAGGGGGATAAGAAGAAAAAAAAGATACGCAATGACAGAATCGTCGCGGTTGAGCAGGATGCCCATAGCTGGGCGGACATAAAAACAATTGATGACTTGGGCAAAGAGTTCTGTAGTGAACTCGAGGAATTTTTCGTTAATTACCACAGGCTTTCGGGAGAGCAGTATAAGGTGCTGGGAATTAAAGGGCCTGGACAAGCTCTAAAGTTAGTGAAGTCAGGAAGACGATGATCCAGATACTCATCCGTTTCCTCGTTGGCGGGGCCGTGGTGTCGGTCTTCGCGCTGATCGGAGACGTGCTCAAGCCCAAGAGTTTTGCCGGACTGTTCGAAGCGGCTCCCCTCCAATTGCCTCGTAGTCGAACTCCGACAGCGATTCATGCCAGACGTTCAACGTATCCACAACGATCGAGTTGTTGTCGCACTTGCACGCTTCGATGAAAGACTTGGTCAAAGTGATCGAATCGGAAGATTCGCCTCCTGGTGACGACTGAATTTCGAGAAGTTTCACTTGGTCCCTCCGCTGGGGGGACTCCTTGTGAAGTACGGATGCGGAACCCCGATTCTCGTGAAGCGAACGACTCCCAAGTTGGGGTCGATGTATTTCAGAATGCCCTCTGTAAAGAAGATCAGCCCCACCGCAATCCGAACCAGCAGTACGCTGCGTGGGCTTCCTAGATCCGCGGAGGAGCTGAAGGATTGGGTTCATCAAAGGTGCCTCTTTTCATAATAATAGTGCGCTCCTGTGCACCGCTTCCGCTGGGATAGTCGCTTTAACGTACGTCATCGGCGGCGCAAGCCGATTCCGGACCCCAGTTGCTACCACTGGACGGTCAAGTGCCCTTGCAACTAGGTTTACAGAATGTTTGCATCAATGTTTTGTGATTTAATTGTCAACATGGAACAGCCTGAAATTAGTCCGCGTCCTGTAATTGGAGGGATTGTCGTGGCGAGCGGCCTCGCCGTGTCCTTCCTTCTCTGGCTGCTGTACGTGCATCATGCGTCCGCTGATTTTGTCGGGCGCTGGATGTTTCTGCCAGCACTGAACGCCCTTCTGAACGGATCGTGCGCGATTGTGCTCTGCGTGGGATTGTATTTCATCAAACATCACAACCGGGAAGCGCATCGGGCGAGCATGCTGCTGGCCTTTGCATTCTCTTCCGTTTTTCTCATCAGCTACATCGTGAACCACGCACTGCACGGGGACACGCTTTTCCCCGGCCACGGCGCGGTGCGCACTCTGTACCTTACCATTTTGGCGAGCCATGTGATCCTCTCGATCGTCGCGCTGCCGATGGTGCTGACGACGTTCTTTTTGTCGCTGACGGGCCGGTTCGCAATGCACCGCCGAATCGCCCGCTTGACGTTCCCTATCTGGCTGTACGTATCGGTCACCGGTGTGGTAGTTTTCGTCTTCCTCAGAGCGTACGTTTACTGAACCCGGTCTCGGCCTGGCCTGGCGCTCGTGTGAGCGCCAAGGATAGAAACTCCTCAGTTCTCGTATTCGATCATCGTCATGAAACCGTAGTCCATGTGGAGTTGTTGGTGGCAGTGAAATAGAGTGGGGCCGGGATTGTCCGCCGTAAAATCCACCTCGACTTTCTTCCGGGCGGGTACGACGACTACGTCTTTTACGACGCCCGATGTTGCTTTCCCGACGATGCTGGTCAGTTCAAAGCTATGTCGGTGCAGGTGGACCGGGTGTGCCTCATCACTTTGATTATCGAAGCGAAGGCGGTATCGGCAATTGGCGCGGACGCGAACGGGATCAGTCTGGGGGAAGGATTTACCGTTGATGGTCCAGTGATCCACCCACCGGTTGCCTGCGAACTTCTTGCGGAAGACGAGCGGTACGAGACCGCCGTCCGGTAATGGAATTTCTGCATCTTGCCCAAAAATTGTGTAATCCCATTCCGTATTGGGCGGCGAGGTCCATCGCGGCATTCCGCTGCGATTGGCATATTCCACGACGATACCCATTCCGGAGTTTCGTATTTCATCGTTCGCCTCGCCGAGAATCCAAACGCCGGGCTGATTCATAGTGACGATGGCGTCCACGCGCTCTGCTGGCCCCATCTCGATCACATCCACGTCGCGCGGCGTAGGCACAGTGTTTCCATCGAGGCTGATGACCTTGAACTTGTGACCTGGCAAGGCGATGCGGTGTTGATCGGTGGCGCTGGCGTTCAAGATGTGAAATAGCACCTTCTGACCTTCTTTCACGCGTACCGGATCGCCTGAACCGAGAGCGTGACTGTTGACCGAATATATGGAGTACGTCACCTCCAGATTGCCCTCATCGCCTTGACTATCTAGATGTGGGTTCCAACCGTGCAGTGCGAGAAAAATCTCCGCATCGTATTGGCCCGGATCTTCTCTTGGTGCGATGTAGAGAAATCCGAATTGTCCCGTGTAAGTCGCTTTCTTCATATCCCGGCCGGCATGAATATGGCTGTGATACCAGCGTGTTCCCGCAGGACGCGGGACAAAGGAATAGCGCCGCAATCCAGCTGGAGGCGCCATCGGTGTCCCTTCTTCCACAGAACCATCCACATCCGATGGGACGAACAAGCCGTGCCAATGAACTAACTCGGGAATGTTGGTTTCGTTAAATACGTCCACCGTGACCGTTTGTCTCTCGCGCAGCCGCAAGACCGGGCCCGGAGCCGAGCCGTTATAGCCGATCGTCTTAATTATCTTCTTTGGGGCGACTTCGATCTCGATCGGCGTGATCCGAATTGTTATGTCGGCTTTGGGAGCGTCCGGCGCAGTCTGCAAGCCGATGCGCCGCGCCAGCTCAGTGCAAGCTGTAGTTCCCAACAGGGTGAGAAAGTTTCTACGTTCCATGCCGTTCCTAGGGCGAGTTCGGAGGCAGTGTAGGTGCTGACGCTGATGTGGGTGAATCTGGGACAAGCACCCTCTTCACCGATTCAGGAATTTCATTTGCGTGCGCGAGCAATTCGCTGACTTGCCAGAGCTGGGTATCGGTCAGTTTGGTCTTGAAGGACGGCATGCCCGAAAGGCGGATTCCATTTGCCGCCTTCCAGTACGTCTCCGACGCCGGATCATCGGTCACACCTTTTCCACGAAACAGTTGTGGTGGCTTCGGAAACATCGTTGTCACGTAGTCAGTAGGTGGCTGGCCTGGAAGTCCGTGACACAAGGCGCAATGCTGTTTGTATGCGCCTGCACCTTCAAGAAAATTGATTTCATCTGCGGGCACGGGAGATGGAGGAATGTGCTGCTTCTCGATATGCGCATCCAGGGCCATATTCGCGAGCTTCTTCTCAAAGGGCATAGGCGGATCGGCCGTTGCTACTGGTGCCAACCCAGCAGAAAAATAAAGAAAAACACAACCCACTGAAATCGCGAACGCGAGAATGAAACCGATCACGATACCCTTTATCACTTGCTCGCTCCTGTGACTGATCAGAAATTAAAGCGATAACCCAGAATCATCTTCGCAATTAGGTGGTCGGTCGAACCCGTAAGGCCCACGCCGAGTCCGAAATTTATTTCCCATTGCGGAGCGATATTCAAATCAATTGCGGGGAAAACCTGATGCTGCTGTTGTGAGACGGCATCGAACCCGGTCACTGGACCGACCGATCCGTAGTATTCAAGACCTCCCGCAATTTTCGGCGTGAAATCGTAACTGAATTTGAAGTTCGGCGAGAATACCACACCCTAGTTCACGCTCTCGCCGTGGAATGATCGGTCGAGGCTCACGCCCACGGGCCAGTGCCATTTCTTCGGCACGGCAACCGCGGCCGGATGTGATCTCCCACCCACTGCCAACTCTGACCCTCAGTTGTGGAAGTGAAAATGTAAACGCCGCACTCGAACCAGCCATTGAAGCTATGTGTGATTTCCACTGTCTCATGCTCGGCATGATTGGTGGGATAAACCCCATCCACAATTGTCTTCGAGCCGTCGATCGTGAAATTGCTGTGGAGTTCGACCATCGTGTGTCCAGGATCGACCAGATCAGATCCGTAGACCTGGATCTCGTAGTTGTCTTGAGCGCGGGCGAGAGTTGTAGTTGCAGCCAAGCTCAAGGTGACGAGCAGGAGAGTGATCGCGAGATGGCGGCAACTCATCGTTCGATCAGAGTCACAACGTCCCATGAGGAAGTGTAGCAGCTACATAATGAATTCAGCGTGGCGATCAGATGACAAGTTGTTCATCTTCCTTGATCACGCGAGCCAAGTTGCATCAACCATAGTATGCGGAGGTTGCCAGCGTGTTCATTCGTTTCCATGACCTGCCGTGTCCTGATCTCAACTAATTTCCTGTTCGCGGGCGTGGTCGCTGTTGGTCAAGACACTTCGGCACTCCCGGACGCTCCGAGCGTAACGCAGACTCAATCGACGCCTTCAAAGCCCATACAGCACGACGAACAGCATGAACCGAGCAAGAATCACATTTTGTGGATCCTCCCAAACTATCGCTCGGACGAAAACTCAGGACAGATCAGACCGTTGACACGTGCCGAAAAGATGAAGGTTTCGTTGGACGATTCTTTCGATCCCTCAGCTTTTCTAGTGGCTGGCATTTTTGCTGGTATCTCGATGGCGGAACGTCAGTACACACTTTTCGGCACTGGAGCGCAAGGGTTTGGCAAATACTACGGAGGAGCCTTCGCAGATCAAGCGATTGGCAACATTATGACGGAGGGCCTATTTCCAGTTGCTTTCCATCAGGATCCTCGTTACTTCGTGAAAGGCACAGGCGGTTTTTGGAAGCGGACTGGATACGCCATCAGCCGAGAATTTGTCACTCGGGGTGATGACAGCCTAAATCATTTCAACACATCAGAGCTAGCTGGAAATGCTGTCGCCGCTGGTATTTCCAACCTTTACTATCCGGCAGCGGATCGATCGTTTGGAAATACTGCAAACAAGTGGGGGCAACAAATAGCGTTGGACACGTTCTTCAACGTTATGAAGGAATTCTGGCCGGATGTGCGCAATAAGTTGCTTAGACATTGAGCGATGGAGACCGATCACGTTGGACTAACACTGCAGGGGCAACAGAGAGTACAGAAGGCAAGGACTGTGCGACGAACAAGTCCGATCTCTACTGACATATCACGCGCATATGCGACGAGCACGGAGTTCTGCCGAGCGTTCACCGACAATATGGATAGCATGCATTTACTTTCGTTCCTGTTAATGGGTGATCTGACGAAGGCTGAGGAATGTTTTGTCTCCGGTTTGGCCGAGTGCGTCACAGGAAGCCACGTGTTTCGAGATTGGGCGCAATCCTGGGCCCGGCGGACGATTATTCAGAGTGCAATTCGCATGTTGGCACCCCTCAAGGGCCACGCGGCGGTCGCAGACGTATCGAGTGATTCAGTCAGTTGTAATTTTGCATGCACTCCCGAAGCAGGTTACACATTCCGGAGCATTCTGCGCTTGAAAGACTTCGAGCGCCTTGTCTTTGTCATGTCCGTTCTTGAAGAGTACTCCAACCAAGATTGCGCCGTTCTGCTGGGCGCTCGCGCCAGGATATCGGGGAGGCAAGAATGCAGGCGTTAGTTCACGTTGCTGAGGCCGAGGGACTACACACTATGACTGGGTCCGGATTTGATCGCAATGATCATGAAGAGGAACAAGCAAGAGAAGTGCAAGTTGCGCCACAGTCTCGAGGGCGGCGCTGACGACAGAAGCCCACGGTCGTTGAGTCCAAGAACTGCGGAATTTGAGTTTGGGAACGTAAAACATCACTGGATAGGGCGTCGCTCGTGACGACTCCGTGCGGTGAATCTTAAAAAGGTTCAAGTAAGGAATAGTCATGAGAATTCTGCTTTACAGCCCCGACAATGGCGTGACTCGCAACTTCATGCCGCACCTTTGGATGTTCTTGCTCAAGGCTCTGACTCCTCCTGGTCACGAAGTTCTGCTGATTGACGGCAATGCCCAGCCCATGGACGAAGGCCAAATCGCGCGATACGTCCGCGAACAAAAGATCGGACTGGTCGGCATCGGGGCCATGACCCGAATGATCGCTAAAGCGTATCGTATCGCCGATGCCATTCGCGCCACTGGGATTCCGGTCGTGATGGGTGGACCTCACGTCACCGAACTGGCCGATGAGGCCCTCGGCCGCGACGGCGGCCCACGCCACGCCGATGCTGTTGCCCTTGGAGAAGCCGATGAAACCTGGCCGCAAATTGTAAACGATGCCGGTCGGGGCGAGCTTAAGGATCTTTACGCTCCGGTCGATGCCACTGGCAAGGAGCACAAGCCCTCGCTAAAGCAATATCCGGTGATCCCATGGGACACAATTGACCTCGATCAATTCAACCTTATCCCGAAAGTCGCGACCGCTCTGCTCCAAACAGTTGGTGAAGGCTGGGGAACTTTTCGCATCATTCCGGTCGAGTCCGGGCGTGGTTGCCCTTACGGTTGCGAGTTTTGCACGGTCACCGGATTTTTCGGCGATTCAATTCGCTTTCGGACCAACGAAAGTGTCGTCAACGAACTTCTCCTGTTGAAAGCTCGCGCTCGTAAAGAGAATGGTCAGATCGCGGTCTTTTTCATCGACGACAATTTCGCTATCAATGTGAAGCGTACCAAATCGCTGCTCCGCGACATCATCGCTGCCAAAGCCCAGGTCCACTGGGTAGCGCAGATCAGCGCCAACTTGTTGCGCGACGAGGAACTCGTTGATCTGATCGCCGCATCCGGCGGTAGGTGGATTTTCATCGGCATGGAATCCATTGACCCGGCCAATCTGAAAGACGTGAACAAGGGATTCAACAAACCCGGCGAGTATGCCGCCGTGCTCGAACGCCTCGCGCAACGCAATGTCTACGCGATCACATCATTCATTTTCGGTATGGACAACGACGCTCCGGGCGTGGCGGAGCGCACGCTCGCGCAAGTCCGAACATGGCCTCCGGGTCTGCCGATTTTCGGCTTGCTAACGCCGCTGCCTGGAACTCCGCTGTACAAGCGTCTAGAACTCTCCGGACGGCTCACACGCCCCAAGCACTGGCAGGAGTTCATCCCGTTTGCGATGGCTCACACGCCACTCAAGATAACCATTGAAGAAGCTCATGCCGAGGTGAAATACGGGTGGGAGCAAGCATACAACCCTGAAGCGCTGGCCCAAGCGGTCGAATCTCTCAGTCACAGGCCTGTGGGTTATCGCATTAACATCTTCCTCGCACGCCTGTGCTTTCGCGGGATCTATTTCCCAATGATGGGGAAAATGGCATGGTTCAAGGTAGTCGTCCAAAACCGCCAAACGATATTCAAATTGGCAAGAGAAGTCCTCTCCGGGCGAGGGCGAACAATGAACCCGAACGCTCACGATGCCTATGAATCGGTCCCCACTCCGGATGTCCCCAGCGAAGTGAACGCCTAGCCGCGCGGTGCCAATACTTCTCGCCCTAGCGCTATTTGAAATGTAGGAACGCCGCCCGTGAGTTGCCCGGCTAATGAATTCTCGACAATGGTAGTAACTGCGGTTACGCAGCTTGGAGAACACTCACGGGCAGCGATAGAGTTACAACGGCGCCTCCGCCCGGACGGTCTGAAACTCGCGTGCCACCGCCGTGTGCCTGGGCAACCGCATCCACAAACGCAAGTCCGAGACCATGACCTGGAGAATGTTTTCCTTTTACAAATCGTTTAAAAACGCGGCCGCCGATATCAGCAGGGAATCCCGGACCGTTGTCTTCAACCACCAGCAGTGCTGATCCTTGATGCGAATAGAGCCGGATATTCACTCGGCATCCCGCCGGCAGATGAGTTAGTTCATTTTCAAGCAAATTGCTTACGACGCGATTCAGCAGGGTTACGTCTGCGTCCACAACAACGTGTTCTTCCAGATCAGTCGTCACCTCATGGTGGTGCTCGGCCATCGCCGGTTGATAAATGTCAACCAGTTGTCTTACGACATCCGAGAGGTCGACGGCAGCGCGATCGATGTGAAGGGCGCCCGCCTCTGCCTCCGCGAGGTCCAGCGTAGTGTTCAGCAACTGCAAGAGCCTGTCCAGATGTTCGATCGTCTCCCCAACCGAATCACGCCACTTATCATTTCCTTCATTACATAATGCCGATTCCAGCGTTCCTCGAATCAAGGTCACCGGGCTCTTGAGGTCGTGCGCGACACCGCCGGTAACTGTTCGGAGCTGATTCACCGAAGACTGGAGGCGATCCAGCATGTGATTAAAAGTCTTCGCCAATCGCGAGATTTCATCTGAATTCACCGGTTCAGGTAAACGTTCCTCTAACCCCTCAGTACCAATTCGCGCGACGGTCTCGGTGATTAGTTCGACACGATGCAGCGTCCGACGCGAGCTCCAGTAGGAGATGACGAAGCCGAGCAGGAACATGCCGCCCCAAACCATCAGAAAACGACGAGATAATGTGTGCAGCACATGCCGGGCGCCATGATCCGATAGTCCGAGATAAACAGTTCTTCCGTTTTGCGCTTTCACCACGACCCGAAACGTTTGTCGATAACCTTCGACTGTTATGGATTTAGGAGGCCCCAGAGCCAGGTTTGTCTGTTGAATCGCCTTAACGAAAGCATCCTTCGAGCCAGGGCCAACCCACAACGGACCGTCGGCGTTGCTGGGGTTTATTGCCAAGAAAAAAACGGAATTCAGCCTCTCGCCGCGAGCATTGCGTTCATCCGGTACTTCCTGTGTCGCCAGCTCGGCCACCTCTCGAACGATCCGCTTGTATAGATGATCGCTCGGAGTATCCGCCGAGACTTGGGCCAGGACTTCAGCTTCGCCGCTCAGCCAAGTGTCACTTCGCTCCCTGAGACCCTGAGCGACAAGGAAATAAACTATGGAGAACGCCCCAGCGGTTCCAAGCGCAAACGCCAGAGTTGTCCAGATCGAAATCCGCCAAGCGGCAGTCGTACGAAAGTTCCTAGGCATGTTTGAGAACGTAGCCAACACCACGAATCGTGTGAATCAGGGGTCGCGGGCTGTCATGATCCACTTTGCTGCGAAGGCGGTAGATATGTACATCCACTACGTTGGTAGCGGGATCGATCCTCATTTTCCAGACATGATCCAGGATCATGGTCCGCGTCACTACCCGACCTTCATTGCGGCAAAGATATTCCAGCAGAGAAAATTCCTGGGGAGTCAGTTGCAGCAAATGACCGCCTCGTCTTGCTTCCCGACGTACTAAATCGAGCTGTAGGTCAGCAGCCTGCAGGCGCACCGATTCAGCCTGTGAACCCGCGGACCTCCGTAGAAGATTTCTCAATCTCGCCAGCAGTTCCGGAAGGGCAAATGGTTTCGTGAGGTAGTCGTCTCCGCCCTGCTCTAGCCCGCGAACACGTTCGTCTACAGAACGCCGGGCAGACAAGATTAAAACAGGCGCAGCATTACCTTGGGCGCGGCAACGCGCAATTAAGTCCAATCCATCCAGATCGGGAAGGCCCAGGTCGATGATGAAAGCATCGTGAGTACCTTCCAAGGCTATGGATTCGCCAGCTTTCGCCGTACTTGCCGCGTCTACCTGGTATCCAGCTTCCGTCAGCGCCCGCTTGAGGAACTGCTGAATGGAAATGTCGTCTTCTACCACCAACAATCGCATCGAAGATTCCTGCTCATCGAAGACTCTACACCTCCAGATGGGATGCAGAAAACAGGATCCTGGAGACTTATCTGGGCCAGCAAATCCAGCTTTCACTGCGGACGCCAGGTCATGTCCACGCGCACGGGAATGTCGTTCTTGACTGACATCGTCAGAAGTGAGGGCGGATCGATCTTGAAGTCGGAGAGCGTGGCCGGAATCGTCCCTGTAATATACGTCTCGCCGCCGTGTTGTTCCACTTTGAAAGGCACCTGTTTGTAATGGGCAGTCTGGCCAGCGAATTGAATCTCAAGGTCGCCGTTGATGGTCGACGCCGCGGCATCCGGTTCAGGCAAGCGAGTACGGACGGTAACCAGCGGAAACTCCGCGCCGCGGGTGACCTGAATCATGTGGAGGTCGCGGTTGCTGTCTCCGGAATCAAAAGACTTGACGGGTACAGCAATCAGGAATTCGCATTGGCCCGCGTGGCAAACTCCCTTTCCTTTCGCCGCATGGCTTATACCCTCAGTCTGGTGTAGTGGGTGCGACACATGGTAAGTAAGAGTGCTTTGTTGAAGAATCCATTGTGTGTCAGATTCAGCAAACGCAGTGAGCGCCACCAATGATAACGCGATCAGTATTCTCTTATTCATATGCTGTCTTTAGAACTTCACTGAAACCGACAGAAGAGCAGCCCCAAACGCGCCAGCGGTCACGATGGCGACCGGTCCATGCGCGGAAGCGATGCCATGAACTTTTTCGCCGTTGTTTTTTTGATTGAAAGCCATGATTCCGAGGATAGGCGTCGCGATCATTCCAGGGCCGTGTATCCAAGCCATCGCCTCGTGAAATTTTATCGGACCGTGCTTTTTGGTTCCGGGTACCCTGGGCGCACGGATTGCGTAATATGCTGTGATGCCATACAAATCTCCCGTCAGCCCACCGAGAGCCGCATGCAGGTCACGGGAGGCCGAACTCGTGTTCTTCCCTCCGGCATTGAGGGATGTGGCAACGGTGACAATTAAGGGAATGGTCGTGATCAAACCCATCCGCTGATGGATCTTCAGCATGTGTGTTCGTTTATCCAACAACGCTTGCTCACGGGCGTTTCCCTGAGTTTGTTCCGGAGAAAGGCCTAGATCTGAAAGCGAGGGAGCTGTCCTACTGCTCGACGGCGCGTTCGGTAGGTTTTCCTGTTCTGTTGGCGTTGATTTGCCATTGACTTGTTCGCTTTTCTCCAGTTTGCCATCCAGAACTTCTGGCACGGTCCCGTTGACCGTTGCTGAAGAAATCTCAAACGTGTTGAAGCCCGTGGCTTCGAACGTCAGCCGGTAGTTGCCTGCAGGCAGCTCCAGTTTGTACGTACCATCAGGCCCTGTATTAGCGGTTTGTTTCTGCCCACGATCTATGCTCGTCGCCGTCACGGAGGCATTTGCAACCGCGCCGCCAGACGGGTCAGTGACCCTACCTGTCAATACACCCTTTCCAGCCGTCTGACCGATTAGAGACGGAGCCAACATCGCGAAGAGAGAGACAACAAGGAGGCCAGAGACAGAACTCCGCCAAATAGTACTCAACATCCTTCACCTCATTCTTCTTCTGCTCCCGCAATGATCTCGTAAGGCGAAAACGCACCCAAGACTAAGACTATGTCCACGACATTACCGGAGCCTTTCTGGAAGATGACAATTTGTTCATCCAAGGGCTATTTTGAGCATTCTTCTCCTCTTTGCGGTTACGCTTTCTTCGACGACTTTGCTGAGTTGCAACCATTTGCCCTGTTTGCTGCTTCATAGAAGACACGGCTTCTTTTCATTTCTCTGCAGCGTCGTGCATTCGCAACCCTGGGCTTGCGGCTCACTCCTTGAACCGCAGCTCTTCTTACGCGAATTACGCGAAACAAATCTGGAGTCATTTGAATGCGACCAACTGTAATCGGCCTGACAGTGTTGATGGTTGGAATGTGTACTGGTGTGGATGCCGCGCAGACGCTAAAGCCGCGGCCGCCAGGAGGCACACAGCCAAACGTGGATATGCCTGCAAGGCAGACGGAGCCGAAAAGTCTAGACGCTGCGCCGATGATGATGCCGATGAACGTTGAGGCCGGTACTCCAATCAAAGTGGCGATTGACTCTGAGGTACGGATTCGCGCTGTGGGTCAGACAATTCAGGGCAGGACGACGGAGCCCGTATATGCGTTCGACAAGTTGCTGATTCCTGTTGGGACCGTGGTGAATGGCAAAGTGTCAGCGATTGATCGGGTACCAAAGATGACCCGAACGATGCAGGCGGCAAATGGAAACTTTTCACCAGTGCGTAAGGTGCATGTGCAGTTTGACGAATTGGTGATGGCCGATGGGAAAACCGTGGCTTTGCATACGGTCGCGTCTCCTGCCCCTGATGGAGTGCTGCGGTTCGTCGCTGCGAATGAGGCGGAGAAGAAAAAGAACAAAGTGCAGGAGACCGCGTCGAACAAAGTTAGCGCCACGCGGCAAGCCATACACCAGCAATGGAGCGACTTGCAGAAGAAGATCCATGAACCGGGAAAGATGCACAAGGTTAAGAGGATTGTCTTGGCGCAGTTGCCGGTGCATCCGCAATACCTGGACGTAGGAACAAGTTTTAATGCGAACTTATTGCAGCCTTTGAATTTTGGGACTGAGGCGATAAAGCCGGGAGCGATGACCGACATTGGAGCGCCACCACCGACGGGCAGCATATTACATGCGCGACTGGAGACAGGATTAAGCTCGGCGACGGCGAAGGTGGGAGACCCAGTGGAAGCAGTGATCACTGAGCCGCTGGTCGCGTCAAGTCATCTTATTCTGCCGGAAGGAAGCGTGATTAAAGGCTCGGTAATGCAAGTTTCTCCAGCGCGTCGATTAAGCCGCAACGGGCAATTGCGGATCTTATTTCGAGAGGTTGCGCCCCCGAACGGAATCGAGCAAAAGGTTGAGACGAACCTCGAAGGCGTGGCTGTAGCCAAGGGCGAACACCTGAAACTCGATAATGAAGGTGGGGCGGAAGTGACAACTCCGCGAACCAGATATTTGACAACTGGAATTCAAGTGATGTTGGCGGCATCGCAGGCTTCTCCCGACCGCGATGCGGGGCAGGGTGGGCAGAGCGTCGGTGAAGCGGGAAACGGAGCGGCGAATGGCGCATCAGGATTCAAGCTGGTAGGGATGGCTGTTGCACTGGCGGCGAATTCACGCGTACTGCGAGCTGGATTTGGTTCTTATGGTGCGGCGATGTCTATCTATTATCACTTTCTAGCCCGCGGACGCGATGTCGTCTATCCCAAAGATATGGCAATGATGATTGAGCTAGGGACTCGCGAGAGCAAATCAGCAAATGCTGCAGAACCTTCAGCGACATTAGCACAGTGATTAGACCTTGCTTCTGCGCCCACGCTTTTGCGACAAAGAAACTAGAAATCTTGATCCATTTATGATCCACGAATCTTTTCCAACCGTTACCGTCTTGTGGGAGCAAATCTTTTTTTGAGGAAAGAATTTCCGAAGAGAGAAATACCCATCCGTTTCCACCGGAGACGATCATTCCTCCGGAGTGGTATGTAGAACTCGAAACGCTGGCGGCTGAGTTGGGATACCGTACGACTAAAGCGGCAGAAATTCAAAAAGAATTTACGAATTTAGTCGCGGCAATCGCCAGCGCCTGAGGCCACTTCACTGGTCAGCCCGATTGGTGCGAGACCAATCGATCCGCTCGCCGGCATTGCGATGTAGAACAATCGGGATGTCAGGAAAGGGGTGGTAGAATCGGCTCGGGCTTTGGTCTATTTATGTATCTCCGACGCCGGCGGTACGTCCTTGGGATTGCCAGATCTCGATTTCGTTTGAGTACCTGCGCTAAATTCGCGGTACAAGGACGGTACAACCAAACCGTGCTCCATCGTGCTCTCAGCCGTTCCTTACAGGAGGTTGCGTTTGCGACCGCTGCCTTGTAATTACAACGTGATCCAATAGATCCGAGCCCTTTCACGGCGGTAACACGGGTTCAAATCCCGTCGGGGACGCCAACCTTGCTGAAATCTCGTCCGTCTCATCACGTCCCTTCACTGAAAATGTGAGAGTCAACCGTCAACGATGGCACCGAGAGAATGATTGCAGCGCCGACCACGAAGATGGTGACGGTGTGGCCAATACCGCAAAATGCTCCGATCAACACCGCCCGCAAACTGTTGCGCTGATTGCCGACGATGGTTGTGACCGCTATGACATGGTCGGGATCTGTGGCGTGGCGCATCCCCAGGCCCCCCCGCGAGGATGGAAAGAAAGCTGATCGTGTACCTCTACTTGGATTGCTTAGACTGCCGCTGCCTGGCGCAGGCGCGCCGCAAGAAATCTCAAATAGTCTTCCACGCCCTCCCCGGTCTTAGCTGAAAGCTTAAGGACCGGCATGCCCGGGCGTACAGCCTGGATGTTGTCGTACGCGGTCTTCCAGCTGAATTCAACCGCGTCCGCCAAGTCAACCTTGGTGACGACTGCCACATCCGCGCTGTTGAAAATGGTCGGGTACTTGAGCGGCTTGTCCTCGCCCTCGGTCACCGAAATAAGTACGAGACGGAGATCCTCGCCCAAATCATAAGAAGAAGGACAAACCAGGTTCCCAACGTTTTCGATAAAGAGGAAATCCAACTGGTTGAGATCCCACCCTTCAAGCGCGATTTGGACCATCGCCGCCTCGAGGTGACAGAGAGTGCCGGTCGTAATTTGTTTGACTGGAGCCTCGCTTCGCGCCAAACGCAACGCATCATTTTCGGTGGCAAGGTCGCCGACCAGAGCGGCCACGCGGTAGTTTGGGCGAAGACGAGTGAGCGTCTTTTCGAGGAATGCAGTCTTCCCCGAGCCGGGGCTGGAGACAAGACTCACGACGAAAACTCCGGCGGCGCGAAAGCGGCCGCGAAGGGATCGGGCCACAACGTCGTTCTGCTTCAGCACATTCTTTCGGACTTCAATCAAACGGGGTTCGGGGCGCATTCCTGTATCTCCAATGCAACCACTTCGAGTTCCTTGCCCTGCACGATCTCAGAGCATGGAGTTCCGCATTCCGGACAACAAAACAACTGTGCAGAGCTGAGAGGGCGTTGTGCCCGGCAACTGGGACAAAAGATCACCACGGGAACCTCTTCAACCACGAGGCGAGAACCTTGCAGTGGAGTATTCTCGCAGGCCATTTGATAACAGGAGAGGAGTGCGTCTTTCGCCACGCCGGAAAGGGCCCCCAGCTTTAAGTGCACAGCTTCAATCTGAACTCCGCGGAGCTCTGCCTCCTCCTCGGCCAATTCGACGATGCTCATCGCAATGGAAAGCTCATGCATAGCTCGACCCGCTGCGGTGTTCGCTCAAGTGTTCGCCGGGCTGCTGAATGGTATCGAACTGACCGAAGGCCGCCAATGCTGCCTGGCCCAGGCTGATGCCTCCGTCGTTGGGAGGGACTGCGCGATTGGTCCACACTTGCAGCGATCTTTCTCCTTCCGTCAGCATCGACTTCAAGTCTTCCAGTAACAACTCGTTCTGAAAGACTCCTCCGGAGAGAACAACAGTATCCAATCCGCGACTGCGAGAGATGACGTCCAAGGCATTGCGCAAACCCTGACCGATACCCAGTTGGAAGGATCGCGCGATTTCCCTGACTTCCCGCCCGCGAACCCGGTCCAGCACCACGGCCTGTAGCAGCGGTCGAAAATCGAGCTCTCTACCGATGAACGGGAAGGGATAGGGCTCCGTCAAGGGCGCGCTGTGGGCGAGTTGTTCGAGCCACATCGCGGCCTGTCCTTCAAAAGTCACCTCACGGGTAAACCCGAGAAGCGATGCAGCCGCGTCAAACAGACGTCCCACCGAGGTCGTAGCAAACGTTCGCACATCTTTCCGTACCAACTCCATCGCGTTCCGGTAGCGCTCGGGAAAAACAAAGGGCTCGGCAAGCAAGTCTGGCAAACCATCCACCTGGGCCAGGAATCCAGCCGCCGCCTGGACTGGGTAGTGCGCGGCAGCGTCGCCGCCCACAAGCGCTGCGCGGCGCAAATGAGCCACGCGATCGAAACCTTCCTGTACGCTGCCCACAAAGATCTCGCCGCCCCAAATCGATCCGTCGTCTCCGTATCCGGTGCCGTCAAAGCTTACGCCCACGACTCGTTTCGTCCACTCTCCCCGTTCCGCAAGCACAGATGCCACGTGTGCGCGGTGGTGCTGCACCGCATGGCTTTGCGGAACTCCGAGCGTTGCGGCGTGGGCCGTTGAGAGATATTGCGGATGAAGATCGTTCACCAGAAGCAATTCGTCCCAGGGAACTTTGTACATCGAGACCATGTCCTCGATGGTCTCGTGAAATGCGCGGAGCGACTGGTAATGATCCAAGTCCCCGATGTGCTGGCTCAAAAAAGCCTGGCCATCCACCACCAGCGTAATCGTATTTTTCAGGTCGGCGCCCAGCGCGAGGACTGGGCCCTCGGCAGGAAGTGATGCAACAGCGCCCGGAGCGTAACCACGGGAGCGACGCAGGATTACCGGGCCGAAAGCTCCAGCTCGCGCCACGGAGTCGTCCACTCGGCGCGCGATCGTCCGCTGCCCAATCAGAAATGAGTCTGCGATTCCTGCCAGTCGCTGTAATGCGTCTTCGTCTTCGTAAGCGATCGGCTCGCTCGACCGATTTGCGCTGGTCATGACCAGGACTTCCGGACCGCCGGCAGCGAACAGCAAGTGGTGCATAGGGGTGTAAGGTAACATCACGCCGAGTTCGATATTCTCCGGAGCGACGCCGCTGAGTTGGATTCTTGCCGGCGCAAGCACGATGGGACGGGCGACCGAAGTGAGAAGGGCTTCCGCTTCAGAGGAAAGCTCGACCAGAGCGTGGGCCATCTCGACATTCCGTATCATCACAGCAAACGGTTTTTCTTTCCGGTATTTGCGATCCCGCAAAGCCGCGACGGCAGCTGGATTCCGGGCATTACATGCCAGGTGGTACCCGCCGAGTCCTTTCACGGCGAGAATCCCGCCGGCACGAAGAATCTCGGCCGCCCGGCGAATGCTGTTATCGCTTTCGTCGTTGTCAGCTTGAAGCTTCGAGGGAAGATGCGGGTGAAGATAGTAGCTTGGACCGCACGCGGGACAGGCCACGGGCTGGGCGTGAAAACGACGGTTGCCCGGGCTCGCATATTCCGCGGAGCAGTAGTCATCGAGCGGCCAATCTCTCATGGTGGTGTTCAGCCGGTCGTAAGGCAGAGTCAGCACTACCGTGTAGCGCGGTCCGCAGTTGGTGCAGTTGATATACGGATACCAATAACGCGGATCGGCCGGGTCAAAGAGCTCCTTTAAACATTCATCACAAACCGCCAGATCCGGCGAAATGCGAACCGTGGGCCGCTCCCGGGGCTGGCTCGTCCGGATTGTGAATTCGTGCAAGCCGGTGGCCTCCGCAGGCCGTACGTCGATTTCCGCGATGCTGGCTGCAGGTGGCGGCTGCGCTTTCAAGTCCCGAACAAAAGCTTCCAGCCCGGTCTCCGCGCCTTCGAGATGAATCTCTACTCCTTCTTCGGCGTTCAGCACCCATCCCTTCAGCGTGTTGGCGCAGGCCAGGCGATAGACAAACGGACGGAATCCCACACCCTGCACTACACCCCGAACTCGGATGGAACAAGCGCCGACCATTATGTCGTTTACCTTGTACTCTTCGTCTACTCGTCGACGATGCAGCTGTGACCCTGCCATCCCACTTGGACGACCTTGCCGTCCTCGACCAGGATTGGCACAGCGCGCTGCCCACGCGCGATCTCGCGCATGCGTCCGCGCGCTACAGGATCGGCTTCCACGTCGTACTCCACAAACACACTGCGCTTCCACTCCAGCCATTCGCGCATTTCGCCGGTGTGAGGACAGCGAGCAGTTCCATAGAGTTCAAGCCTGGCCACGCCTCAATACCTCCTGGTTCCACGTCTGCAACGATTCGCGGATGACATGGTAGATCGAAGCCTGCACTTCCTGAATGCGGGGGATATAGTCGCAGTTCACCACCACGGGAAAGTCAGCGAGGCGCTTGCGCTTGATCTCGCCCCCGTCGTAGCCCAGCAGCGCCACGGTCAACATATTCCGCCGCCGCGCTTCTTCCAGGGCCATGATGATGTTCACAGATCCGCCGCTAGTTGAGATTCCCACTGCCACATCTTCCGGACGAGCCTGCGCGATCAACTGGCGAAGGAAAATTGCATCTGTGCCGATGTCGTTGGCAACGGCAGTGATATTCGCTGGCTCCAGCGAGAGTGACACCGCGGGGATAGACTGATAGCCAGGCGGCGGGAGCACGCAATCGATGGCGAAATCGTTGGCGTCGGTCGCAGACCCGCCATTGCCGAAGAGAATGAGCTTGCCGCCGCGCAACAGCCGCTGGTGAATAGCCAGCACGGTGTTACCGATTTGTTCGGCTTCTTCCCGCGCCACTTGCGCGCGCAGCGTGGCATCGTCGTGGACTTTCGTCAGGATGGAAGATGCCACTTCCGCCACCAAGCCGACGGTGCCCTGCTTTGCCGTTCCCAGAAATGGATAGAGAAATCCCGAGTCCCCTACCTCATAGCCGAGTTCGCGGTGTTCGAAAAAGACGTGCACCGTCTCCCAGAGCGTGTGGTAGAGCACCTCGATCATTTCCTGATGCATAAACGGATCATTCGTAGGCGCGTCCACTGCATAGGAACCTTCGACGCCAGGTAGAGCAAACGTCATCGCGTCTTGACGGCGCGCCTGCTGCAGCGTAGCCCATACTTCGGGATCGCCTTCCGGGGGACTGAATCCCATGACGATGTCTTCCGGACGAAGAATCGCTTCGAGCCACGGTCGAAAAAGAACCGACAGATCCAGCGCGGGCAGCGCGCGCTTGCCCACGATGACCGGGTGAACGAACTCCACCGATACATGCTGGGCATCGGTGGCATAGGGTCCGCGCCCAAAAGCGAGCAATCGCCCTCCGCGCAGAAACCGTTCCGACATTTCGCGGCACGCTTCTGCCAGGCGCGGCGCTTCGCGCGAGAAAAAATACTCGAACAATGGGTTACGCTCCAGCAGACGCTGTTCGACTTGGGTCGCGAGTTTACAGACCGTTGGCATAGCGTCTATCCCTGACAAATTTGTCTTCTTCTAGCAAATTCGCGGCAATGGATCGCCGACCAGCATATCTACGATTCGGCTGCCGCCGTAAAGGGTTGTCACGAGCACCGTCCCGACAGGTTGTTCGCGAACTTCGCCGATCACCTGCGCTTCACTTCCGCCCTGCGCCAGGCTCAATGCGTTGAGCGCAGCGTCGGCGTACTCCGGGGAGACAACCGCCAGAAACTGCCCCTCATTCGCAATGTGCAGCGGATCGAGTCCAAGCAACTCACACGCACCGCGTACGGTATCGCGCACGGGAATCTGATCTTCAAAAAGAGTCATCCCTAGTCCGCAGTCACGCGCCAGCTCATTTAGCGATGTCGCGGCGCCGCCACGAGTCGGATCGCGCATCCAGCGGATGCCCGGGCCAGCGGCGTGAATGAGGGTTTCAACCAGGGAAAGCACGGAGCGGGTATCGGAGCGAAGGTCGGCTTCGAAATCAAGATCACCGCGTGCCAGCAGGATAGTGATGCCGTGATCGCCGATGGGGCCCGAAAGCAGAATTTTGTCGCCGACTCGCACCGAGCAAGGGTCGATGGTCACTCCAGGAAGCAAGCGGCCGATACCGGTCGTAGTGACGTACATCTGGTCCGCTTTGCCGTGTTCAACGACCTTGGTGTCACCGGCAGCGATCCGGACACCCGCGTCCCGCGCGGCCTTCGCCATAGCACGAACTTCGGCTTCGAGAACCTGCGTTGGGAGCCCCGCTTCGAGCACAAATGAGACCACGAGCGCTTCTGCTCTCGCGCCCGAAACCGCGAGGTCGTTCACCGTACCGTTCACTGCAAGTTCACCAATCGAGCCGCCCGGAAAACTCAGTGGCTTAACCACAAAGCTATCGGTGGTGATCGCAACGGTCGTGCCGTTGATCTCGACGTGCGCGGCGTCTCCGAGTGGGCCGGGAGCCGCGCCAAAAAGCAGGGGAGCAAAAAGGCCTTCGACGAGCTTGCGGCTGGCTTTTCCTCCGGCACCGTGCGCCATCTCGATTTGGGGGTCGCGGAACCGCACGGGTGCGGATTCGGCAAGCACTGCGGCCGGAGCGCTCACGCGACCGAGTTCAGACTTATCATTGCTGCCTTGCGGTGTTCGTAGTTGTGATATGCGGCGCATGATCCTTCCGATGACACCATGAGTGCGCCGATCGGATGCTCCGGCGTGCACTCGCGGCCAAAAAGTTTACACTGATGCGGCTTCAGCACGCCCTTCAGCACTTCGCCACATTGCGCGGCTTTAGGATCGGTCACCCGAATGCCTGGAACCGCGAAGCGTTGTTCCGCGTCCCATTCGGCGTACTTGTCGTTGACGCGCAGTGCCGACTGCGAAATAAATCCTAGGCCGCGCCATTCAAAATAAGGACGCAACTCGAAGACCTCGGCCATGGCACGAAGCGCGGCTCGGTTGCCCTCCCAGGGAACAACGCGTTTGTATTGATTCTCGACCTTGGCCTCCCCCGCCTTCAACTGACGCAGGAGCATGCCGATGGATTGCAGCATGTCCAGCGGCTCGAAGCCTGAGACCACGATCGGCTTGCGTTCGTTCTGTGCGATCCACTCATAAGGACGGCAACCAATGACGGTTGAAACGTGGGCGGGCCCGATGAAGGCGTCGAGCCGCATGTCGGGAGAGTCGAGGATGGCACGAATCGCCGGAATGATGGTGACGTGATTGCAGAAGACCGAGAAATTGCGGACGCCTTCGGCCTTGGCGCGCATCATGGTAAGCGCAGTCGATGGCGCGGTGGTTTCAAATCCGATAGCGAAAAACATGACGTGCTTGTTGGGATTCAGCCGGGCCAGCTTCAGCGCATCGGACGGCGAATAGACAATCCGAACGTCCATGCCGCGGGCCTTGTGCTCAAGCGGGCTGCCTTGAGTTCCGGGGACGCGCATCATGTCGCCGAAAGCTGCGAAGATGACATCCGACTGCTGCGCGATGGAAAGACCATCGTCGATTCTTCCCATTGGCAGCACGCAGACCGGGCAGCCGGGGCCGTGGATCAACTCGATGTTTTCCGGAAGTATGTCTTTCAGGCCGAAGCGATAAATGGCATGAGTATGTCCGCCGCAGACTTCCATCATGCGGTAATGGCGTACCGTGCCGGCGAGTCGGCGAATTTCTTCCGCCGCCTTCGAAATCAGTTCGGGTTCGCGGAACTCATCGACAAATCTCATATTGTCCCTGCCTTGCGAGGTGGACGCGGGCGGGCGTCAATTCACATCCTCCAAACGATACCCCTGGATTTCCTGCATTGCTCCATCGATCTCTCCCAGCAGCCGAAGAGTGTTCATCTGGTCGGCGGCATCCTGCTCGCTAATCTTGCTCATGGCAAAGCCGACATGAATGAGCACCCAGTCACCGGGCGCTGGCTTGTCGTCCTGCAACAGTCCCAGATCGATCTTGCGCCGCACACCGACTACATCCACGAGCGCGGAATCCTGGTGGTCGGAAGAGATCTCGACGATCTTCCCTGGTATGGCTAGACACATGCGACATCCTCCCGCGACGTCATGATTCGTTTCGTCCTGATCCATCCTCGAAAATCCCGGGCCTGCCAAACGTTCACTGCTGCTTGCGAGCGGATATATCAAAGGACAGCTTGAGCTCATCTTTGAGCTTTATCGTTCCCCCGGCCGCGGTAATCGGCCGAATTTCGTAGTCGCTCAGGCGGACAGGAAAGTCTCCTGTTGCGCGGAGCATATCACCGTTAAGCCGGGCGCGCGCGGACACCGACTGAATGCGTGTAACTGCGTGCAGCGTCAGGTCCCCGTTCAAAGCCACCGAGTATTGTCCGTCCGTGATCTTGCTGCCGGACACGCGAGAGCACGCGTACTCGATGTCAGGGAAGGAGTCGGTCTCGAGGACTTCCTCGTGCATCTTCCGGTTGATTTCCCTGCGATCCTTCTCGCTGATGTCATCGGTGACGGTCAGCGATGCCGCATGAATCACCATTCGTAGCGAACTCTGTTCCACTGCGTCGGGATTCAAGGAGACCTCGCCCTGGAAATCAGGAATCGCAATCGTCGGGTTGTGAGCAAACGCCGAAAGCATACCCGTTGCAAATGCCCGCACGGTGAACGTACTCCGCTTGGCATCGATTAAGTATCGAACCGTGATCGCTTGCGGCGTCCCTACGGTAGACAAACGGATGTCCCCCTGACTTGGACTTGGTTGCGGCCCCGCATGTCATTTCACATCGTCACATAGACCGCAATTTCAAATACCGGTCCAGATCCGGCAAGGCGGCCTGAGCCAGATTTCCGACCCCGAACTGGCCGAGATAGCGCCGCGCGATCGGATTGGAAAGAATCAGGCCTGCCCCGAAAATCACCAGCGCCACTCCACTCAGCATGAACAGCGTGTCCTTGTCGTTGAAGCCTCCGTCACCATTTTCCATTGCCACGGCAATCTCCTTTTGTGACATGTTTATAGCGCTGTACCAAGATTGGAATCGAACCGATTCCCGTTGAGAATTTTGTTGATGATCGATTCGACCAGCTTGACCGCGTGATCCACAGCCGCCTCGACCGCGGCGCTCAGTCCCATCCGACCCTCTTCGCCTCCCAGGGTTTCCGGCTCGCAGCCGACGAGCAGCACGTTCTTTATTTCGATATTCATCGCCCGCGCCATGCGCAGCACGTTAATGGGATTCATGGCGTGAGCTTCAACCACGGACTGCGGATTGTCCGCATCGTCCAACGCCTTCAGATCAGGTTCGATGATGTAGAGAGTGCCCGGAGCCTCGCCGTGCGGACAAGCGTCCAACAGGATCGTGGTTTCGTAACCGTCCTGTAGAGCGTAAGCGAGATCGAAGCCTCGGATGCCAAAATCTGCCACCCGCACGCTTTCCGGCAGCTGCACGCCAGCCAGGCGGCGAACCACTTCCACGCCAAACGCGTCATCGCCGAGAAAGATGTTGCCGATGCCGGCCACCAGAATGGCCGTTTTCGGGGTTGCTATGCTTGGGAGAATCTCGTCAGGTGAGAGCGGCTCGATTTCTTCCGCCTCAAAAAAGAAGCGATGACCAGGTTGCCGAAGCATGCCCAGGTCTCTTCCCGGATCTTGATCAACGACTACGCAGACGTGTCTGTTACCCTCGTAATCCTGTTCGATGCATTCGATGGTTGCAATCTGCCCCGCTAACGCAATATCCATTACATCGCCACCCTTGCGGGGACGCAGACGCACGCGACTTCCGGTCCGCACCTGGATTCCCGAAATCTCGAGATGATCGACCGGAGTCTTTTCTTCGAGGAGTTGCCATTCCCACTCATTCATGGGGACTGCTCCTTGAGCGGGCGCAGTCCCCGCAGCACTCCGTGCAGCTTCATGAACTGTTCGACCGGCATCGTCTCGGTGCGCTCGAGCATCTGGCGGGCGCGCTCATCCGACTGGCTCATCTCGCGCTTCTCGTCGTCGGTCAACGTCATGATGCGCAGCGAGAGAATCTCGTCAATCTCGGTTCCGTCAAACAGGTCTCCGGCACTCTCGGGAGCAATCTGGGGATAGTCATAGAGAATGATCGGAGAAGAGAGTACAGTGTCGCATTGTCCTTCCTCACCGACGAGGACAGGCCAAGTTCCCACATTCCTGCAACTCGCGGCCAACTCGCTCATTTGCTCAGGGGGCGCCAGAAGCGAGACAAACCTTCCCTCCTGCACGCCGAGGATGGTGTGAGCCGAGACCAAAGCCTTTAACAAAGCTTCTTCCCGGCTGGCCTTCTTCGCGATTTCAAAACGTGTTGTGTTGCGGATGGTTACGCTCACAGTGAAGACGCCATCGCTCTGACGCTGTCCGGTAACTTCCACTTCGCCAAAAAGGGCATGTCGCTCGCGTACAAGAATGCCGACGATCCGGCCGTCGGACTCGCGCAAGGACTCAAATTGCTTCTCCGCGGCAAAACTGAAGGCTTGCGTTATCGGACTGCGGCCGAGCGCTTCCACGTTGCAAACCGGCACGATGATTTCCCGCTCCGCCGCTTCCTGCCAGGGCTGATAGACGCGCCCACTCATCGCAAGTTTTTCCACCAACCGAAACTCTGGTATTTCTCCGGGATGCAATTCGCTCACCGGTGTCAGCAGTTCGCCGACAGAGCGCGCCACCAGCTGGAGAAAGCGCACTCGAACGTCAAGCCCGGTCAGCGAACCGCCTTTGACCAGACATTCGGTCTGCATAGTCCAGGCGTCGTTGCCCTTTTGCGCTTCGCTGTAAGACTGCGGGCAGAGCACGCCAAAATTCCAGCGCTGCTGATTCTTTACTGACGATGGGCGGTAGGGATAGAGCATGTATCCCTCGTACAGCACCGCTTTCGCGATCTTGTCCACCGTCGCGAGATTCATCAGATCACCGTCTCTTCAACCGGGATGATGCTCTCCAGCGCCTCTTCCCATGTGGGAATGCCGCGCCGGACTTTGTACTGATACAAACGGTCGAAGGTATCTTTGTGCAGGCAAAGCCAGGCGCTAGTGGGATAGTAGAATTCCATCATGTCGCGCCAGATTTTTACCGGGAGCTTGAAGCGGGCTTCCTTGTCCCAGGAAATGGGCGCAACCTGCAATCCGCCTTCCGCACTCGCATAGAAAACCGTGCCACTGAACTGCAGGCAAATCGGAACCTCTCCGTTCGCCAGGCCGTCGAAGTATTTTGTGGCAGCCACGTTGAAATCAAATGTGCAGGGCACAGGAAGATCAATCAGTGTGGTTCCCGTGAACGAAGGCACGACGAGATTGGCGTGGGTCCACAGAAGATTTCGCAGCGTTTGGCCCCAGCGGCTGGGCTCGCCAAACAGATCGAGCAACCGCTCCTGATCCTCGGGCGTGTATTTGCGGCGGGTGACTTCGAGCTGGATCTGGCAGCGCAGCGCGACTGTGTGAATCGTCTGTTCCGGGTTGGCGTCGGTTAGACGAAGTTTGAAGGCCAGCAGAGGCGTCGCGGCAGGGGCGACAATTTCGGCTCCTTCGACTTGAAAGCTAAGGTCAGGCATGGGATTGTTCTTCCACCCCGGATACCTCTTTGACCTCGACGGGGACCTCTACTGATCGCGCCTTCAAACTCGCGAAATAAGCGCCTAGTTCCTTCCACACTTCCGTGCCACCGGAAAGACCTTTCCAATGCATGCGAATCAAGCCCACCAGCTTGTAACATTCATCGATGGGTAGCAGGTAATACTCGCCCGCGGAATATCCACGGGAATAGCCCAGGCGGTTGACCAGCAGCCCTTCCACGTCGGATTCCATTTCGTTCAGAATCGGGTTGCGCGCCACAATGTCGGCCCAGGATTCCAGGGCCAGCAGCGATTCCGTCGCACCCGCGGGACTTGGATAAAGCGCGATGACACGGTTCTCCAGGCTGCTTATGAAGAAGAAGGCCATGTTGATGGGGACCATCAAGCCATTCCACTCGGCGTCGCTGAGATTGAAGCTCGGAATAGAGCGGACTCGCCGCGGCACGCGCTTGAACTTCACTCCCTGACCGCTGAACAGAACCGCGCAGGCCTCGCAAGTGCATAGGAGCTTGCGCTGAGCCAGCTGAATCAGGTGCGGATGATCGGGTCGAATGCCCGCGCTGCACAACTCGCAACGTTCGAGAGGCCGCTCGCGGCGCGCAAACTGACGCAGCGTCCCGAAGCCATCGGCTGATTTTGAAAATTGTTCTGAACTCATGAATACAACATCCCGAAACTCTTCTGTGTCCCTTTAATCTGCGCTCTGCGGTCCCAGCGCTACAGGCGATCCGGCAGTGCCACCCATCAACTTGTCCAAGGCCACAAATCCGGAAGCGGGCTTCTCTTCGAAACCTTCAATCTTCAAGGAGGTCAGATCCGGAGCCGCGTCGTACACCGCTCCCTCCAAAGCAGCCTGCACGGTTTTCGCGGTGGAGCCACAGGTGTGCGAACCGGTTTCCACTCGCAGCCGGATCGCACCATCGTTCACCCCGATCAATTCAACTTCGCAGCCCTGTTTGCGCAACTGCGGCCGCACCCGGTCCACGGCGTTCACCACGCGGCTTTCGAGAGCTTCGGGATGGAGGCCGTAAAGAATGAGAACGCTGCTCACCAGCGAATCGCGGCCCAGCCGGTCAATGATGTCGATGCCCGGTTCGCCGGCCTCGGCGACGATGTCGAGCGCCTTCTCCAGGGCTGCGCCGTGCAAGTCCATGAGCGACTGCACCAGACCCTTAGCGGCCGCGCGAACCGCGGGGTCCGCGATCGATTCCATTTCCTGAACCAGCCCGCCGATCCGCTGCATGTCTTCCCGAAAATCTCTGCCGTCCGCCACAATGCTCCTGTTCAAAACGTTCGCTTCCAAATAACGCCACTCGGACTCTAAACAAAATTAGGAGTGAGAGCGCAGTTTTGAGATGCCAAGTGCGTCGCGAAGAGACCGTATCTGGCGATCCGTACCTGTCGATTCCTGACAACTATCCCCCTCACTCCTTGGTTACCCGTGAGACAGATTTAGGGTTGGAGACCAAACATGGGGGAATGATGCGTCTCCAACACTTTGCCGTTCCCCAGATACATGTGCACGCCGCACGGCAAACAAGGATCAAAACTCCGCACCGTGCGCATGATATCAATTCCCTTGAAGTTGTCCGGACCGTTTTCCTCAAAGAGCGGAGTGTTCTGCACCGCGTCCTCATATGGACCCGGAGTGCCGTAAATGTCGCGTGGATTGGCATTCCAGGGGGTCGGAGGATACGGGTGGTAGTTGGCGATCTTGCCTTCTTTGATCACGACGTGGTGCGAGAGCACGCCACGAACCGCTTCGTGGAAACCGCAGCCGATCGCTTCCTCAGGCACCTTGAACTCCGTCCAGGTTTTGGTATGTCCGGCGTGCAGCTCCGCCAGCCCCCTTTCCATGAAGTGCAGAGCGGCGCAGGCGGCATACACCTGGAAGTAGGTTCGCGCCCGATCGCGTTCGATGGCGTTGCTCCACTTGGGGATCTTCCACTCGAACTCGACCTCAGGCAGCGAGGTGGTCTTGGGCAGGTACATCTTCACGCTGCTGCCG
>Ga0073928_10003035_pt1 | contig 27283 bp, 22 predicted proteins | sample PaiPotPPA55metaG_FD_76969 | JGI IMG/M metagenome (GOLD analysis project Ga0073928, IMG submission 76969) | Iron sulfur acid spring bacterial and archeal communities from Banff, Canada, to study Microbial Dark Matter (Phase II) - Paint Pots PPA... ...
AATGTCGTCGAGTTGGCCGCACGACTCGGCGGAATCGATGCTACTGCGGCACTGCAGAGCCTCCTGGATTCGCGGCTGCTGGCGAACATCGACGGCACCGTCAAAATGTTCGGCTCCAACTATGCATCGCGGCTTCTTGCAGAATCGAACGAGCCTGTGCCACGACTCTCAACGGTTTCGCGACATGTCCGCGACACTATTGTCAATTCACAAGCACTAGCGGGCAGCCGGGCGAGAGATCTGCTGGTCCTGGCCTATGCGTGCGCCCGTGACGGGGATATCCTGGACGCCGCTGAAATCGCTTCGGGGCTGGTCGCGGAACATGGGTTTGAGGGCCAGGCCTACTACGCCAGGGCCCTATTCCGGCTCGCCGGCGGAGATCGGGTAGGGGGCGGATGCGACCTCAACGAGGCGATCGCCCGACGCTACAACACCAATGAGGCGAGCACGCTCCTCGGAATTATTCAGCTTGGCGACGAGCCTCGCAAAGCACTTGAGATTCTGGAGCCGTTAGAGGTATCAGAAAGCGCCGACGCTTCGATACACCTCGGTCTGTCTCTGGCGTACTGGCAGGTTGGCGACCTGAGCAGCGCCGTGCTTCAGGCCGACATGGCCGTCAGCTCAGGGGAAATGTACGCCGCCAGCGCATATCTTGTGCGCGGCTGCCTGCATCTGGAACTCGGAAACCGCGCTGGCGCGGGGAACGACTTTGATCAGGTCATCCATTTCGGCGAGGCTGGATGGATGGTCAATTTGTTGCGGGGTGTCGCTTGGCGCGCCACCGATCCTGCCAAAGCTGAAGAGAGCTTCAACCGCGCGATCGAGCAGCATCCAATCCCCGTCGCTTTCGCGGAGCGGGGCGCCGCCCGAACCAGTCTGGGAAGGCACGTCGAAGCGGAAGCCGATTTTTCACAAGCTATCTTCGCTTTGCCCGCGAGGCCGGAACTTAGGATCGCCCGTGGCGTCACTCGAATGCTGCTTAGAAAATGGCAGGCGGCAGAGTCTGATTTTACGGCTGCGATCGCGCTCGGTGCTGGCGAGGGCGAGGTCTACTCGCAGCGCGCCGCAGCCAGGTCGCAACAAGGTAGCCTTACCGGAGCGGAACAGGATCTAACGGAAGCGATCAGGCTGGGCAATACCAGCGACGAAGTACTGGGGCAACTGTTTTTAGTTCGAGGTGACATCCGATGGCGGCAGAACCGGCGAGACGAGGCAATGGACGATTTCGAGGCTGCCCACCGGTTGTCGCGAGGCCGCACAAAAACCCTGAAGGCCTCGGTCCAACGCATCATTCGCTTCTTGGGTTGGAAGCCCTCAACGCCTCCGTCCACCAAGACTGATAATCCAGAGGAGAACCCGCAAGACCCCCACAAACACGTTGAAGATACCAGCAAATAGCATTAGAGCACCTGGAACGGCGCCGACCTCTACCGGATTGCGCAGGATGCGGCTCGTATTGCTCACCAGCAAGATCACGCCGAAAACCGATATCGCAACAGCGATCACCACGCCGAAGCCGCCAGATTCAACGCGCGAATTCAGTAACACGGCGGCGGCCAGGCTCACAAATAAACCGAGCACGATTGCCTTGGGCGCGGAAAAGGTTCGGCGAGTTACGAAGATGTAGGCTGTAATCGACACGAATATCGACGCCGTCACTCCAAGCGAGATCCAGATCAACTCTGGGGCCTGGCGCCGGCAAATGTATAGGAGCGGCGACATCACGATACCGGACAGAAAACCGTCCAGTGCAAGAACAGCAATGCCTAGAGTCGGACTTCGCACTGCCGCGAGCGCAATCGCCGGAATCGCGTTGAGAATCACAATACCGACAACTATGCCCACCGTGGAGGTAAAGAACTCGGCAAGCACCTCGCTGCTCGATCCGAAAGACCCGCCAACGAAGGCTCCAGCGATGCTAATCGTGAGGAGCCAGTAGGTGGCCTTAAGGGTCGCGATCCTCGTTTCGGAATCGTAGGTGGTTGTAAGTAATTGCATGAATTGATGCTTCTCTGCAGATGTCGTTTGTGTTGCCGGCATTGATTTTCTCCCTCAATCTTGGAATCAGGCGCCTAAGGGTCGCCTTGGTGTCGCGTCATGTTGGGGGTCGAGCAGACCGGGGCGGCGCAGGAGTGCCGTAGCTGCCGTCCCGGCAGCGGAGTAGATGTTGAACTCGGCGGCGACGACCACCCCGTTCCGGACCATATGCATACGTACTATACCCGTGCCAGTGTCGAGGGCCGCGTGGAACATATTGGACGGGTCGAGAGCGGCGTTAAAAGCCTTGGCGACGGCCTGCGGCGTTTGCAGGTCAGCGACGCCGAGCCTCATGATCAGCGATTCAGTCATTCTGATAGACTCTTCGTGCAGGATCTGCTGTGCAATCATGGTCTCCGGGTGCGAACCGATGGCCCCGGTGATCCGCAGACCAGCAGACTCCACGGCCGACTGGGCGACAGAGCGTGCGGGCGCTTGGGGGACGACGAGCATCCCCGGCCGCACGCCCGGACCTTTTAAAAGAGGGGGCTCGGGACGCGTGAGAGACTCAGCAGGCTCCCCAGCTTGGCTTGAAGACGAACCGATGTTCTTCGGTAGTTCGCCGCTCGCCGAACCGGCGTCCTCTGCCGCCCCCTTCGCAATGCCGGCCGACACCTGTTCGGCCTCCTTTCCTAGCCCAGACGCGGCCTCGGCAGCAGGTCTTCCCAACCCAGACGCAACCTCGGCCGCACCCTTTCCCAAGCCCGGGGCAACTTCGACGACGTCTCTGCCAACGACGGTCGCGGCCCTGCCGCACCCTCTCAGGGCAGCCCCACCTGCCACGACTCCTACTCCGCCCAAGCCGGCTGCTGCCGCTCTCCCGCCACTGGTGGTAGCCGCTTGAGCAACCTTCTCCACAATTGGCTCGGTCTTCGCCGCAGCCGTTTCAATGGCGCTGGCAACGGTTTTTGCGGCATCCCGTGCACCCATGAACGAAACCTTGCCGGGGTTCGGGAATAAGGAAGTGATTGCTAGGCCAACACTTGCTATGCGACCGCGAAACTTTCGAAACATGCCGTTTTTCTTCCTATCGGTACTAACTCAAGCTTCTGGGAACTCCAATTCATCACGGCTGGCCGAGAAGCCGGGATCCCGCGACTTGTCGGATCAGTGAAAATGACCACCTCTCCCAAGCCGTCGGCAGGGACTCAATGGCTCTTGTCAGCACACGTCTCCAACACAATATAGTGAAATCGGTACGTGTTTCGTTGCAGGGGACTTCAGATTTTGTCCGATAAGGGCCAGCCATATGCCTTTCGACGCTGACCTTAGCAGGAAGTTTCAAATTATGGTGTTGCGCACCCACCGGCCCGGTTGCACCGGGGCGTAAGGTATGGAGATCGGATTCGCCTGAATTGGCGGTAGTTAACATAGACAGCGCGGCGTGTTAACTGCCGCCCGGCGTGCGGGCCGATGCACGCATGGCCCGCTCGAAAGCCCAGCTTCGAATGTGGTTGATCTGTTCCTTCATCGTGCGCGACAGCGGCACGATGCCGGCAGCCACCGTCAACAGATCGTCAGACGTAAGGGCGCGATCGGCCAAGCTGGCCTTCGTGATGGCCGACACCACGCATTGCTCGATCTCGGCGCCAGTCCATCCGACGGTGAAGCCGCCCAACGGCTGCAGGTTGAACTGGGCGGGGTCCAGGCCGCGACGGCTGAGGTGAATCCTGAAAATATCGTCGCGCTCGTCATCGCGTGGCAGATCCACGAAGAAAACCTCGTCGAAGCGGCCCTTGCGGATCATTTCGGCGGGCAGCAGATCGATCCGGTTGGCGGTGGCGGCCACAAACAGCCCGCGCGTTTTTTCCTGCATCCAGGTCAGGAAGAAAGCGAAGATGCGGCCCTGCTCGCCGCCGGCGTCGGTGGAGGTAAGGCCCATCTCGATCTCATCGAACCAGAGCACCGCGGGCGCCATGTCCTCCAGCATTTTGCAGGCTTCGACGAAGACGCCCTCTGGCTTGCCGTGCCGCCCGGAGAAGATTTCGATCATGTCCACGCGGTAAAGCGGCAACTCGAAATGGGAAGCGATGGCTTTCACCGAGAGGCTCTTGCCGCAGCCGGGAATGCCCATCATGAGGATGCCCTTGGGCACGATTTCGCTGGACAGCGTGTCGCGAAGCTGAAAGAGCTTGCGCCGCTCCAGCAGCCATCTCTTGAGGTTTTCGAGGCCGCCGACTTCGCTGATTTGGGTTCCCGTCGGAATGTATTCGATCACGCCGCTGCGATTGACCAGCAGCCGCTTTTCTTCGAGCAGCGCCGGGAGCGATTCGGGACCCAGGCGATTGCTTGCGGCTTGCGCGCGGCGCAGGGCGTAGCGGGATTCATCCAGCGTAAGCCCGCCCAATGCGCGCGCGAATTGATGCAAGGTGGCCTCGCTGATTGGGCTGCCGCGCGTTTCGTCGCGCAGGAACTCGACCAGTTCCACAAGGTCGGGCGGGCGCAGATCCAGGAAGATGAGGTTGCGTTCGATTTCCGGCGGAATCGCCTGCACGGGTGAACTGATGACTACGAACTTGCGCTGGTCGCGGCTGCCTTCGTACACATCGCGAAGGCGGCGCCGGATTTCGGACGATTCGCGCAGCGGCTCGTGTAAATCCTTGAGGTGGAAGATGGCGGCGCCCTCATGGGCAGCGATGAAGTCCAGTGCGCCGCGGGCCGTATCGGTGCCCTCTTCGGCTGAGCGCCCATCGCGTCGCATGCCCTCGGTGAGGCTCCACGTCCAGACCGGCAGGGGCGCGGAAGCTGCCAGGTGCGCGGCTGCTTCGCGCAGGATCCTGCCTACACGCTGCTCTTCCGCCGAGCGGATGTAGGTCAGCGGCCGCCCGGACTCGAACACGTCGCGCAGCGTTTTGGAGGCGCGGCTTTCGATCGACGGCGAGGCTACGGTGGACATGCGGCGTACTCTCCCATTATGGCCGATGGGCGGCCATCACTTAACTAGGACGCCGCGCGCGGGATTTTTGTCTGGAGAGCGTGAAAGTCAGAATCGGTCGCAGCCAGCCGGATCGACATCCGGGAGCTTGTCCACTTAGTCGTAGCCCGGGCTTTCTTTTTTAGGGCAGGATACGGTAGATCACGCCGGCGCCTTGCGGCCCCGGGCCGCTGGTGGTGGCGCCGTAGATCACTCCACGGTTGTCCATGACGAGATTGCCGTAAGGCCCGGCCGTATCTGAGAAGCCGTGGAGAATCGTTTCGGTCCACGCGGCGCCTGATTCAGCAGGCCGCGTTAACTCGAAGACGGTGCCGCCTGAATTGCCAGCGCCGGTTCCCGCGGTAGTCGTACCGTAGATTTTTCCATTGCGGACGATGAGCGGTGAATCGGGTGTTTTGCCATCGTTGGTGGACTCGAAGCTGTAGAGCACCGTCTCCACCCACTTTCCATTTGGTCCGTTTGGTCCTGGCGCTAGCCGGAAGACCACGCCCGATCCGCTGCTTCCGCCCGCGCTGGTGGTTCCGTAAAGCGCTCCGTCGCTGGCCATCACAGGAGGCTGGAGCGGTGCATCTCCATCGGCGCCGCCCGTAAAGGTATATAAGAGCCGCTCGGTCCATGCGCCGCCGGTTGAAGCAGGGGGTATGAGTTCGAAAATGGTGCCGGCGCCTGAACCTCCGCCGAAAGTGGTTTCGCCATACAGCACGCCGTTGGGCGTTATCGTCAGGGCAGCCGTCGTGCTCTGACTCGGGAAGTTGTAGAGCGTGCTCGAGGTCCAAGCACCTCCCGCGGTTACCGGCGGCGATAACTCGTAGACGAAGCCATAGGTGTACAACCCTCCCTGCGGATTCACGCCATAAAGTTCGCCGCCGTTGCCCAGGACCACGCCGCGATAGCCGTTTAAACCGGAGATCACCGTTTCAGCCCATGGTCCTCCTGGAACGGACGGCGGGGACAGCTCGAACACCGTGCCCAGGAAATAAGTTCCACTATACGCAGTCGTGCCGTACAGCGCGCCGGTCGGACCCAAAACCGGGGCGGCGAATGGAGAAATGCCGTCCCCGTTTATGCCGGTAAAGCTGTAGAGGATGGTTTCGGTCCAGTTTCCGCCCGCCACGGAGGGCGGCTGCAGCTCGAAGACTGTGCCGTAGTTGTATGCTCCGCCGTAGGCAGTTGTGCCGTACAGGACGCCATTCGGCCCGGCGGTTAATCCCTGAGGCGCCATCCCATCCAGTCCCGCAAATTGGTACAGCCGCTCAAAGCTGGCGGCGCGCGCCGTCAGCGACGCGCACATGGTAACAATCAAGGCCAGAAGTTGTAATGTCTTCATGAGAATCGTCCGTCCTTATGGCTTGAGTTCATAGATAAAACCGGCAAGACAGGCGCCGAGAAGCGTTCCGTTCTGATTCAGCACCAGGCTTCCCCACGGTACGCCATACCCATAAAACTGATGTATCAGCGTTGCGATCCAAGGCCCCCCCCCCTGGGATTGCTGTAATTGATACAGGTTGCCGCCAAAGCTAAGATTACCTCCCCAGGTAGTGACATAGATTGTCCCGTTTCGCTCGACAATCGTGGAATCCGCTTCTCCCAAACTATACAGGGTGGTCTCAGTCCAGGCCGTGCTTCCCGTGACTGTCGGCGTCAACTGAAATACGGTGCTGACCGATAGACCATACAGCGAGCCATCGCTGCCCATGACCAGCCCGACAGCGCCGTAGCCGGCTTTGCCGCCGAGCAAGTTATACAGCACCTTCTCGGTCCATGCCTGCCCCGGCACGACTGGAGGACTTAACTCAAACACTGCGCCCTGGCCGGTGCTGCCGCCGGCGCCGGCCAAACCGTACAGCACGCCGCCCGGGCCACGCGTGAGAACGGCCGGAAAAGCTCCATCGCCGCCGCCGGTGAAACTGTAGAGCGTGGTAAACACCCAGGGCCCGCCGGAGGACGACGCCGGCGGGCGTAACTCAAATACCATCCCCAGACCATAGTCTCCTCCTGCTGTGTAGACACCATAAAGCACGCCATGTTCAACGATGACCATCTCAGTCGACGCGAACCCGCCGAGGCCGCCGTTAGGCGGAAAACTGTAGAGCACGGTTTCGGTCCAGGCGCCTCCGGAAGCCAGGGGCGGCTGCAGCTCAAATACGATACCCGCGTTATAAGTTCCTCCGCCGTTGGTGGTCCCATAAATGTTGCCGCTGGAATCCACGGTGAGGATCCCCAAAGAAGGCCACTCATTCCAACCATCGCCATTCTGGCCGGTGAAGCTGTAAAGGACGGTTTCGGTCCAGGAACCGCCAGGAGTGGCAGGCGGCTGCAACTCGAATACGGAGCCATTCCCTCCGCCGACCATGCCGTAGAGCACGCCATCCGGGCCAGCCACTACTCCAAGTGGCTGATACTGGCTGCCGCTGAACTCGTATATCTCGCGACCGGTTACTTGACCCGCGACGTGGGAGGCCAGGAATGATGCGCTGAGCAGCGTTACAAAAGCTGGGACTGTTCTCATTGGGAACCTCATTGGATGCCGGAAATGCAGTACGCCATGCCGCTGTTGGTAGGCAGGCCCGGTTGGTAGCCGCTGTTGGTCGTGCCGCAAACTGATCCATCCTTCAGCAGTACCAGGCTTCCGGACGGCAACTGACCGCTTGGGAATTGGTAGAGGGTGGTTTCCGTCCACGGCCCTCCGGGCGCCGATGGTTTCCGTAACTCGAAGATTGACCCGCCCTGGCTCGCGCTGTAGGTCGTGGCTGTGGTGCCGAAGATTCTTCCTCCGCGGACGAGCAATGCCGAGGATGGCGCGCCGAGGGCGCTGTCGGGGAGGCTATACAACGTGGTTTCCGTCCATGCTCCGCCGAGTTTGCCCGGCGGCGCGAGTGAGAAAACGGTGCCCACCCCGGCGCTGCCGCCCAGGCTGGTGGTCCCGTAGATGACTCCGTCGCTGCCAATAACCGGCGGTTGAGAAGGTTGGTAGCCGTCCGCTCCGCCCGAGAAGCTGTAGATGATGTCCGTGTTCCAGGTTCCGCCCGAGGCGCTGGGAGGCGTTAATGCGAACACCATGCCATAGAGGTAGGGAAGCTCGTCCACTCCGCCTACTGTGACGCCGTAAAGTGTCCCATTGCGGGCGACGGCCAAACCCGGGGGGTCGCATCCCGTAGTGCTAATTACGCTCTCGGTGTAGGTCTCACCCGGAAGCGGCGGTGGTGTCAGCTCGAATACAGCGCCGCAGTAGCCTCCCACACCTGAAGTGCCGAACACTTCTCCGTGCGGTCCGGGAACTACACTGATTAAACTCCCTTGGAGGCCGGTGCCCGCGGATCGGAAGAGTACAGTTTCCGTCCAACTCCCGTGTGGCGTCGCCGGGGGCCTGACCTCGTATACTGTACCGTCAGTAGGAGAAAAATATGCCGTTGTACCACAAAGCGTGCCGTTGGCGCGCATGGCAGGACTCGCTACAGGATAGGGTCCATCGCCATTCTGCGGCGCGAAGCTGTAGACCACCGATTCAGTCCAGGTCCCCGATGGAACGGATGGCGGCTGCAACTGGAACACGGCGCCATAACCGTAGATACCGCCGTTGGTGGCAACGCCTACCAGGGTCCCGTCCGGTTCGGCGAGCAGGCCCTGGGGCGTCTGCGCATCGGGATAGGCGCCGCACTGATATATGGTTTGGAAAGTCTGCGCCGTGCAATGTGCGGGCAATGACGCGCTAAGCCCGATGACTATGACCGAAAGCGGCGGTATTCTCATCGAAAGTCCTTTGTGGCTGATTGTCCAGCGTACGCTCTTGCATGACTGCAATCAACAGAATTTTGGAATGTCAGTACCAATTACTGGTACGTAGTAAATTTCTTCACCAGCCCAGCATCCCCGAGCCCGCCAGCGAGACGGCGATGGCGGCGATGCCCAAAAACGTGCCGTAGGGCAGTTCGTAGGACGATGGATCCTTATGCGTGATGCGGATGTAAGCGTAGCCGATCACCGAGCCAAGCAGCGAGCCTACGATCACGGTCAACAGCGCGCCGCGCAAACCGAGGAACGCGCCTACCATGGCGATCAGCTTGACGTCGCCCAGCCCCAGGCCTTCGCGATGGCGCAGCTTCAAATAGAGCCAGCCGCCGAGCCACAGAAACAGGCTGGGGACGCCGGCGCCCACCGCCGCTTCGGCAACCGAGGTCCACCGCTCGTTCCAGTGAACGCCCGCGAGCCACAGCAGCCCTTGCGCGAAATCGTCCCGCACCGGCACGAACCACGCGAAGATCAAGCCCACCGCCGTGCCGCCCAAAGTGAACTCGTCCGGCAGGATGCGCTCCTCCCAGTCGGTGAAAATCAGCCCCACCAGCGACGCTCCGTAGATGCAGAACTTGACGGCGGCCAGACCCGGCCCGAGCCGCCAGAAGTAGACGAAGAACAGCACTCCGGTCAGCAGCTCGACCACCGGGTAGCGCGCCGAAATTGCGGCGTTGCAGTGGCGGCATCGCGCGCGCAGCAGCACATAGCTCAGCAGCGGGAGGTTGTCATACCACGCGATGGGGTGCTCGCACGCAGGGCAGTACGAGCGCGGGCGCACCACGGAAAGATCGCGCGGCATGCGGTAGATGCAGACGTTCAGGAAGCTGCCGATGAGTAGGCCGAACAGCAGCGCCAGCCAGGCTTCTAACACGCGAGCGCCTCCCGGTAGAGGTCCATGGTTTTGCGGATCATGATGTCCAGGGTGAAGCGTTGGGCCACGGTTTCGCGCGCGCAGGCCGCGAGGCGCCGTCGAAGAGCGGGGTCGTCCAGCAGCGTGCGGATCGCGGCAGCCACGGCTTCAGGATCGTTCTCCGTGAGCCAGCCGTTCTCGCGATGGCGAATCATTTCCGGCAGACCGCCCGTGCTGCTGGCGATCACCGGCACGCCCGCAGCCATGGCCATCAGGACCGCTGAGCCGAGGCCTTCCGAGCGCGTCAAATACAGGAACAGCCGGGCGCGCGCCAGGCCGGATACGAGATCATCGGTAACATCGAGCGGCACACCGGCCAGCCGTGCCGCTTCGCGCGCCAGATCGGTGCCTTTGAGCGGATCGGCGCTGGCAAGCGCGACCACAGAATCGCCCCCCCCTGTCGGCTCGCGCAACGCCACACCGTCATAGATCACGGCGATCTTCTCCTGCGGCACGTCGCCCTCGATCAACACGCGCTTCACGAACTCCGAGACGGCGGCATATCGCGCCGCGCGTCCGTACTTCCAGCGCGAGCGAATAGGAAACGCCACGCGCCGCGAAACCACCAGCGGTGCGCGCGCCAGCACCGCGGCAAGCGTATGCGCACGGGCGTCGTGCGCATGCACCAGGTCCGCCTGGCGGGCGAGCCGCGCGACCGTCCACATCCCGAGCGGCCGCGCATCCAACCCCACTTCGCGCGCCTTAGCGAGCAGCGGCGTGCCCTCCGGCGATAACAGCACGCCATCGAACTTCTTCTCGCGTAACCCCTCGATCAATTGCAACGCCTGCCATTGCCCTCCGCGCATCTCGCGGCCTGTATCCAGGTGCAGAACGCGCATGCTATTTGCACCAGGTGCTCATGTTGCGCGCCTTGGCATACTTGAGGAACGTGTACAGAGCAGCCATGTTGGCGATGGTGATCCCCTCGACGCCATCGAGAAATCCGGCTTGGAAGAAGTAGGTCTTGATCAGGGTCCACGCGGGGTCCAGGATCAGACGGCTCAAGCCAACTTGCACCTTGCGCGCTACCAGCTCTTCGGCGGCGAGCGTGGTGTAGCGGTCCATGGTCTTCAAGTGCTCGGAGAGCGATTCGCAGGTGAAGTGCAGCAAATTCGCATCGAAATGGCCCACGCGGCCGTGCACCTGCACGCTTTCGTGCACGAAGTCGCCCACCCATTTGGCCTTCTCGCGATTGTATAGGCGGACCTTGCGGTCCGGATACCAGCCGCCGTGCAGGATCCAGCGGCCCATGTATTGCGCCAGGCGCGGCATGGTGTAGGCGTCGTATTTCGGTCCGCTCTTTTTAAGACTCCAGATTTCGGCTTCGAGCGCTTCGCTCAGCGCCTCGTCCGCGTCGATGGAAAGAATCCAGTCGTTGGTAGCCTGCTCGGCGGCCCAATTCTTCTGGCCGGCGTAGCCTCGCCACGGGCTCTCGAGCATCCGCGCGCCCAGCTTCTCCGCCAATTCCACTGTACGGTCCGCCGAGCCGCTATCCAGCACCACGATCTCGTCGCAGCAGCGCAGACTTTCGATGGCGCGGACAATCTTGCGCTCTTCATTCAGCGTGATGATCGTGGCGGTGATCTTCATGGCTCCGGATCAGGGTTTCACGGGAGCGACGGTGAAGCATAGCAGAAATACGATCAGCGCGGCTAGGGCCAGTTGCCGGCGGCCAGTCCCGATGCCGGAATGGTCAAAGATCATCGGATGCCGGCGGAAGATGACGAACAGGATGACAGCCCACAGCCACCAAGGCCACCAGAACCAGCCCAGCGGAATCAGAGCGACAATGAAGATCCTGGAAAGCCACTTGTGCTTATCGCCGGCGATGGCGTACAGGATGTGGCCGCCATCGAGTTGGCCGATCGGAAGCAGGTTGAGTGCCGTAGCCAGGATGCCGATCCAGGCGGCGCGGGCCACCGGATGCAGGTAGAGATCGGCCGTGGCGACGGTGGGGAAGATCGCCTTCTGCAAGAGCCACAAGACCAGAGGCGTACCGAACTGGATATCGCCCTGATTGGCGATGCCAGGCATCACCTTGGAAAACGCCACGCCTACCGCCAGCGCCGGCAGCAGGAATACGAATCCGGCCAGCGGTCCGGCGACGCCGATATCGAAGAGCACCCGCTTGGAATAGATCGCCGAGCGGATGTGGATGAATGCGCCGAACGTTCCCATCAGCGTGGGGGCGGGCAGGAAGTACGGCAGGCTGGCATCCACGTGATAGTACACGCAGGCCATGTAGTGGCCGCATTCGTGAGCCAGCAGGATCGTCAACAGCGTGAGCGAGAACGGCAGCCCCTGCCAGATCAGCCCGGGATGGGTCCAAACGCTGACGAAGCCGTAGAGATAGTGCGAAGCGTCAAAGGGCAAGTTGCGGTCGAAATCGGACTGCAGGCTGGCGCCCACCAGGGTAGTCGAGATCAGCGTCAGGAAAAACAGCAGGCCGTGCAGCCAGTAGCGGTTGCGGACGCGCGGCAGCGGGCGCGGCACACCGATGCCTCGGCCATTCGTCGCGATGGCTGGATAAGGCGTCGCCGGATATTCCTGTGGAGACACAATGGGCTTAGTGATCGACGGGCTCCACGCCCAGCGTCTGCAACTCCTTGCCGGGCTTGAAGCGCACGGCCTTGCCTGGCGGGATGGACACCTCCGCTCCAGTGCGGGGATTGCGGCCGATGCCCGTCTTGCGAGGCTTCACGTTGAAGACGCCGAAGCCGCGTAACTCGATGCGGTCGCCCTGCTCCAGGGCTCTCTTCATAGACTCGAAGACGGTCTCGACAGCCATCTCGGCCTTCGTCTTGGTGATGCCGGTCTTGTTTACGACTTCGTTAATGATGTCCAGTTTGATCAAATGTGCCTCCCCGAGATGCCTAGCGAGCCCCGTTTACCGTTCAACTACATGATAGGATTAGATTTACCAGATGTCAAGCCGGGCGGCGAGATAGCCGCGAATGAACGCGAATCAACGCGAATAAGAAAATGGTCGCGTGCGCAACGGGCAGAGCCAGCGCGCCGTCTGTAAGTGCGGAGTAAGACGATGCGTTCGCCACTGAAGTCCGCTGTGCTGATTGATCTTCAACAGAATTGGGCGGGGCTGATTGCCGATGTCGGCATCCTGGCGCTGTTCCTGCTGATGTTCGCGGTGCGGTAGTTCAGCCAATGCGCAGGCTCAGCGAGCCGTGACCAGCCCGAAGAGCCAAGTGTTATTGGTAACGATATCTCCGGCAAGCTCTCCACCGAAGAGCACCAATCTGCGGCCCACCGGATCGTAGTCCATGTCGGACCAATATCGCGTACTGGGCTGGTTGGGCGGGCTTACCTGGCTCCAATTCTTCCCATCCCACTCCCAGGTGTCATTCAGAGCCTGGGGAGGGCCAGAGGTCCCACCGAATACGATGACTCGGTCGAAGCTGGCGTCATAGGCCATGGAGTGCGCCGTTCGTGCGGGGGGGCTGGTCGCGGGAAACTGCTGCGTCCAGTTCACGCCATCCCAAGTCCAGGTGTCGTCGTAATAGATCCTGCAGCAATCGCCGCCGCCATTATCGCCGGCAAACAGAACCACGGTCTTGGTTAGCGCATCATATGCCGTCGAGGCAGCCCCCCGCGGGATCGGGCTCGACGCCGGAAACACCTGGGTCCAGGTCTTCGTCCTTCCGTTCCATTCCCAGGTGTCTCCGAACGGCGGGGCCGAAGTGTAGCCGCCAAACAGCAAGACAGTGTGTGTGGCGGGGTCAAACACCATCGAGTGTGCCGGACTGCGTGCGGGCGGAGACACCGGCGGGAATTGCTGGGTCCAGGTAACTCCATCCCAAGTCCACGTATCTCCGTAATTGACTCCGGTGCTGCTATCCGACCCTCCGAAGAGCACGACCGTGCCGGTGGTCGGATCATCAGCCATTCCGGCGAACCCCCGTGGAGATGGCGAAGCGGCTGGGGAGAGCTGCTTCCACCCGCCGCGCCAGACCCAGGTGTCGCCGTATGACTCGCCTGGGGAGAACGCGCTACTACCGCCAAAAAGGAGGGTGGAATGGGCGGCCGTGTCATACGATATGCTCGGAGCAATGCGAGCCGAAGGAGCAGACGATGGCGTTGGCTCGACCCAGTCCGGCACGTATTGGTTTAACTGAAAAATGGCGGCGAGCGATCCAGAGTTGTCGGAGTAGCAGCCGGGAACAGTGTTATTGCAAGAATCGACGAAGCCCAGATACAGGTGAGTGGCGGTTGCCGGAACCGCAAACACCTGAACGGCGCCCGCGCCCGTCCCGGTCAACCCATCGCCAATAAAGAAGACTTGACCGATTCTTGGGCTCAGAGTTTTGAAATCGGTCTGAATGCCCCCGTCCGAACTGTTGCTGACGTAAAACTGTAACGCAGCAGGCGCCGATCCGGGAAGACTGTTTTCCAGAAAAATACCGACCATCCCGCCCACGAAATCGGCGGAACCATAGCCGGCAAGAGGCCCCGCGCCTTGAATGTGTAAATTCGGCGGCTGGTCAATTCCGTCAGGCCCAAAGGGCGGCACAGCAGGACTGTTCGTCCAGGTGCCGCTGACGCTCGCAAATGTGAGAGTCTGAAAAGGTCGCGCCGGGAAGCTATAGACCACCGGTGCGATGCCATCACTGCCGTCATCGTATGCGCCGGCGCGGTAGATATCCATGGTCGCGTCAATCGTCAGGGTCGCCTGATTTTGAGCAAACACGGTTGTGGCCATAGCCAGAGCTAAAGCGGCAAAAGCGCCTCTGCACCTCATCACGGTATACCTCCTTCGAAAAAACGGTTGGGCTCAGCCTTTATAGACCTGCCAGAAGACCTCTCGGAATTTCTGCATATCCGGCTCGGTGCCGATTGAAACCCGCAGCATGTGGTCGAGCGGCGGGAAGGGGCGGCCCACGGCGACACCCATCCGCGGCATCTTGGCGATGAATTCGTGCGCATCGCGCCCCACATCGATCATGATGAAGTTGGCGTGCGGCTCGATGTAGCCGATGTTGCGCTCCGTGAGCCAGGCGCAAAGCTGCTTGCGTTGGCGGGCGATAGCCGCGCGGCGCTCCGGCACCAGCGTGCGCGAATCGGCCAACGCGGCCAGCGTGGCGCGCATGGCGATGACAGAGAGCACGTTGTTGCGGAACGGGCGCATGCGGCCAATCAGATCCGGCCGGGCGCAGACAAATCCGGCGCGCACGCCCGCCATGCCGTAGATCTTCGAGAAAGTCCGCGCCACCACCACCGGCTTGCCCTGCCGCACATAGGGCAGCGCCGACTCCAACTGCTCCGACTCGGAGAAGTGGATGTAGGCTTCGTCGACGAGCACCACGGTGTCGGGCGGCAGGTTCTCGATCAGCCAGGCCATGTCGGCTTTGCGGGTGATCGAGGAAGTCGGATTGTTGGGATTGCAGATGTAAATTAGCCCGCCGTGGGCTTTGGCGGCTTCTTCGGCGATCTTGCGGACATCGGCGGCGTAGTCCGCGGTCAGCGGCACCGGCACGACCGGGTGACCCAGCGCGCGCGTAAGTTCCGGCGGCCCTTCGAACGTCGGATACATTGTGATCATGGGCCGGTCGGGCGCCGTGAATGCGCAGACGGCGGCGTGCAGCATCTCGCTCGAACCCGATCCTGCCAGGATGTTCTCGGCTTGAAGGTCTTCGCTTCGCGCGAGGGCCTCGTAGTACGTCCCGACTTCCTGATAGTGGTACTGCCACGACGACGGCAGCACGTTGGCCATCGCTTCGATGGACGATTTCGGCGGTCCGGCAGGATTCTCGTTAGCATTGAGCCAGATCATGTCTTTGGGCAGGTCGCCCGGGATCAGGGCGCGCTGCGCGTAGGCCATTTCGGGCAGCATGCGGCCGGCGGCCAGTGCGGCGCCGAGCCGGGTAGCAAATGCGCGGCGGGTGAGCATTAGTGCCTCCTGTGGCAAGTATAACGCCGCGTACGCCCGCATTTTTCAAGAGGCATTTTTCAAGTTGTCTCCGCCGCGCGCTCGCTGTAAGATGGATACCATGCGCAAAACCAGGCTAATCGCCCTCGCCTCTGTCTCCTTGGCATGCCTCGCACCCGCGACCGCCGCCGCCGCGCCTAATGTCCTCTACACTGCTTCCGGCACATTCGCCACGACCATTGTCAGCGGGTCTGACCTGCTCAAGCTCGCAGGCCAGCCATTCAGCATCGGCATACTGGCCAACGAGTCGCTCAAGCCCACCACGCATACTAAGACTTCCGCGACGTATACCAACGTCGATTTGATGGGCACTTTACAATCCGGACTGGCGCCGGGGACAGCGATCCCCATCTCCAGCGCCGGCGCCACGCTCACGCTGCAGATTGGCACGGCGGGCGGGCCCGATCAGGCCTCAGTGCAGTTTACCGTCGCCGCATTGGGCGCCACTGAAACGATATCAGGCATGGTAAGCATGCCGCCGGGCACCCTCACCACGCTGGCTATTCGCCCGTTCACGGCCCCGGTCGCGTTCACGGGTACCAACGGATCGGCAACCTACACTTGCAACATTGGCTGCACTACCCCGACGACCCTGGCCATCGCCAGCGGCAGCGTGAATGGCGCGCTCGCGGGCGTGACCACGCTGTATAGCTTCACCGGCCAGAACGGCGACGGCGCGAATCCCTATGCCGGCCTGATCCTCGGCAAGCACGGAGAATTCTACAGCACCACTTACTACGGCGGCTCCGCCAATTCCGGGACGGCTTTCGAGCTGACTCCGCCAGCCTCGCCCGGCGGCGCCTGGACAGAGACCGTGCTCTATAGTTTCAGCGGCGGCTCAGACGGCCAATATCCCCAAGGGAGTCTGGTTCTGAGTCCCTCCGGAGCACTTTACGGCACTACCTTCAACGGTGGCACTAGCGGCGATGGGACCGTCTTCGAGCTGACTCCACCGGCCACCGCAGGCGGAGCTTGGACGGAAAAGGTACTCCATAGCTTCCAAAACCAGAACGGCGACGGTTACGCTCCAAGATGCAGCCTGGTGATCGGCCACGGCGGAGTGCTCTACGGTACAACGTCGTCAGGCGGAAGTTCCAACCTCGGCACCGTTTTCGCGCTCGCGCCGCCCGCTTCTCCGGGTGGGCCGTGGAAAGAGAAGGTGCTCCACAGCTTTACGGGACCAAGCGGCGACGGGGCTACTCCGCTTGCCGGCCTGGTCATGAGCGGGGACGGTTCGTTGTACGGCACGACTTGGGCCGGCGGCCTCCCCATTCCGCATGGCTTGGTCACAGGCGACGGCATCGTCTTCGAACTGACGCCGCCGGCCGCGCCGGGGGGAGCGTGGACCGAGACGGTTCTGTATGAGTTCACCGGCCAGAATGGCGACGGCAAAGCTCCGTACAGCGGCGTGATGCTCGGCCCCAACGGATCTCTCTACGGCACAACCGGGTATGGAGGCGATGCTAATATTGGCGCGGTCTTCGAGTTGAGGCCGCCGGCGACGCCTGGTGGCGCCTGGACCGAATCCACGCTTCACAGCTTTACAGGGCAAAACGGTGACGGGATAGGTCCCTATGCGAGCTTGGTTATGGACGCAAGTGGCGCGCTGTATAGCACGACGGGACTCGGGGGGGCGACGTACGGCGGCATAGTCTTCAAACTGACTCCGCCCTCCGCTCCGGGCGCAGGCTGGACAGAGTCCCTGCTGGCCACATTAATCGGATCTGAAGGAACCGAGCCCATCGGGAACTTGATCTTCGGGCCGAACGGCAAGCTCTACGGCACTGCCGAATTCGGCGGGAACGCCGGTTGCTCGAACAGCAACCAGTGCGGCACAGTGTTCGCGCTGCAGCCGTAGCAGCGTCGCAATGATCTACCGAGCCGCAGCGTCGCAATGATTTACCGAGCCGCGACCGTCAGGGAGCGGAGGGAAAATGATTCGCTTTTGGACCGAGCTACGCCGGGATGTCCGCTACGGTGCGCGGATGTTGGCCGGGTCGCCAGGATTCACCGCGGTTGCGTTGATCTCGCTCAGCCTGGGCATCGCCATCGCCACCTGCGCCTATAGTGAGCTGCACGGTCTGATTCTGCGCGATGTGCCGGGCGTGCGCCAGCCGGACGAACTGGTGGCACTCCAGACGCCGGCTTCGTTTCCGAATTACCGGCGCTACCGGGAGTTGCACGATCTGTTCCTATCGACGGCGGCGTATGTCGCACCGGTGCCGTTCAGCGTGGTGCTCGGCGGCGGGCGCGCGCAGCGGACTTGGGGGCATCTGGTGACGCCCTCGTACTTCGCGACGTTCGGCGTGCGTCCGGCGCTGGGCCGCTTCTTCGACGAGGCGCACGAGCAGCCCGGCAGCGCGGCAATGGTGGTGCTGAGCTACCGGTTCTGGCAGGAGCGCTTCGGCAGCGAACCCGCGGCGGTCGGGCGTTCGGTGCGCATCAACGGCCAGCCCGCGACCGTGATCGGTGTGGCGCCCAAGGGCTTCGAAGGTGCATCGCCGGCGCTGTTTGTCGCGGAGCTGTGGGTTCCGGTTTCGGTAAGCGCGGCAGTCGCACCGGAACTAGCGGGCGATGCGCTCGAACGGCGCGACCTGACCATGTTTCAGGTGATCGCGCGCCTGCGGCCCGGTGTCACCGAGGATCGCGCGGAAGCCGCCCTCGACGCCGTGGCGCGCAAGCTCGAGCAGGATTACGGCGACCCGGATCGCGACCGCCCCGGCCGCCGCGTGCTGCTGCTCCCAGGCGGCAAAATCCTGCCCATCCGCAAGCAGGACCGGCCGTTCTTCAGCGAATTTCTGATGGTGCTGGCGGGACTGGTTCTGCTGCTCACCTGTGCGACGGTGGCGAATATGGCGCTGGCGCGCGCGGCGGACCGCGGGCGCGAGATCGCCGTGCGCTTGTCGCTGGGCGCCAGCCGTGCGCGGCTCATGCGCCAGTTGGTCACGGAGAATATGCTCGTGGCGGTCGCCGCCGGCGTGCCCGGATTTCTGATCGCCGCATGGCTGATGCGATTGCTGTCGGACCTACGCATGCCAGTGCCGATCCCGGTCACCTTCGACTTACGTCCCGACTGGCACGCGCTGCTGTTCGCACTCGCCGCGACGGTGGCGACCGGCATCGCTTTCGGGCTGGCGCCGGCGTGGCAAGCCACGCGCACCGATCTGGCCCCCGCGCTCAAGGAAGGCGGCGCCCTTCGCGGATACCGGCGATTGAGCCTGCGCAATGCCCTGGTGCTGTGCCAAATGGCTGCGTCGCTCACGCTGCTGCTGCTCACCGGATACATGGGGCTCGGCATTCAAAGCACCATCGGGATTCAGGAAGGCTTCGACGCACGCAACCTCTACCTGATCTCTTTGGATCCGGTGCGCGATGGATACACGGGCGCGCAGGCCGCGGCGTTCTTCGCGAAGCTGCTGGAGCGCGTCGAACGGCTACCTTCCATCACTGCCGCGAGCCTGACGGACACGGTGCCCGTCGCGATCGATGGCAACGCCGGCGTGCAATTCTCGGACGCCAGTGGCGCGCAGCACGATGCCCGGCGGCACATTGTAGGCAAGGATTATGTCGTGCCGGCGGGCATCCCGAGTCTGGCGGGCCGCGGTTTTCGGCGCGAAGGCCAGGCGGACGGTGCGCGCGAGGTCGTCGTCAGCGAAGAGTTGGTGCGCAAGTATTGGCCGGGTGAGAGCGCGTTGGGCAAGCCTATTGAGATCGGCAACGGCGAGGTTGCGCCGGGGCTCGGCGCGTTGCCCGGCACACTGGATTTCCGCGCGAGCGTGGTGGGAGTGGCGCGCCAGAGGTACGAAGTCGTAGGCGTGGCCAAGGATGTCGCTGAAGATTTAGTGGTGAGCAAGAAGCACCCGGTGATTTACTTCCCGCTGCATTCGTCGGACTACGCGCAGCCCTCGTTGCGCGGCGTGACGCTGATGGTGCGGGCCGCGCCGGGCGTGGATGCCATCGGACTCGTTCGCCGCGAGATCTCCGCGCTCGACAGCGGGCTCACGCCGTTTAACGCGCGCAGCATGACGGAGCAGATCGATCGGTTCATGTCGGCGCTGCGGGCGGCCTCCTGGACTTACGCGGTGATCGGGCTGTTCGGCTTGATCCTGGCCTCGGTGGGCTTGGCGGGAGTGACTGCTTATGCCGTGGCGCAGCGCGGCCATGAGATTGCCATCCGCATGGCGCTGGGCGCGCAGAGCGGCGACGTGCTGCGGCTGGTGATGCGCGAAGGCGTGGCGTTGGTTGTGGCGGGCACCATGATTGGCCTGGCCGCCGCCTGGGCCGGCATGCGCGCGCTTTCCGGGCTGTTCTTTTCGGTGGCCAGCGTGCAGTCGAACGATCCGACGTTGCTGGCGGGCGCGCCGTTGCTGCTGGCGAGTCTGGCCCTGGCGGCGTGCTATCTGCCGGCGCGGCGTTCGGCGCGCATCGATCCGGCGGCGGCGCTCCGGGCGGATGGCTGACAGCGAACGTGTTATAATCGCCTGACATAAGGAGGGATCATGCGGAAATCGGTTCTTTTATTGGGCGGCTTTGCGTTCTTCGCGCAAGTCTGGGCAGCGGTGCCCCCGGCGGCATTTCACGCGCCTCGCATCTATGGGCCCATTTCAGGCTGTAATTACGGGGGCTACGGCGGATTGGGCGCTGGCGACTTCAATGGCGACGAATCGACGGACTTGGCCGCGGTCTGTGCCAGCGGCGTCGCGGTCTTGCTGAATACCGGACACGGGTTCTTTCACCGGCCCGTGATTTACCCGGCGGGAAGCACGCCGGGCGCTCTGGTGGTCGCGGATTTCAATGGGGACGGCAAGCTCGACCTGGCCGTGACTAACGGTGCGCCGGGCGCGGTTGCGATTCTGCTGGGCAATGGCGACGGCACTTTCCAAGCGCCCACCACCTGGCCTGTGGGAGCCGATCCTACCGCGCTCGCCACCGGTGACTTCAACGGCGACGGAAAGGTGGATCTGGCCGTCACCAACGACACTTCGGGTACCGTGTCGATTCTGTTGGGCAATGGCGACGGCACCTTCCAGCCGGCCGTGGACTATGACGTCGGGCGTGCGCCCATCTCAGTCGCCGTGGGCGATTTCAACGGCGATGGTATCAACGATTTGGCCGTCGTCAACTATACGAACGTGGCGATCCTGTTGGGCAACGGCGATGGCACCTTCCAGGCAGCGGTCCAAATCAACGCCGGGCTCGGCCCTGCGAACGTGGCTGTAAGTGACTTCAATGGCGATGGCTTCCAGGATCTGGCGGTCGTGAACGTGGGCCCACATGGGAACGATAATGGCGAACTAAGTGTCCTGTTGGGTAATGGCGACGGCACTTTCGCGCCGCCGGTGCATTATTGGGTCGGGGCCAGTCCGGCGGGCATCGCGGTGGGCGATTTGAATAGCGATGGCGTACCTGACGTGGTTGTTACCAACACCTGGACCCAATCATACGACGCCTCCGTTCTCATCAACAACGGGGATGGAACGTTCCAGCCAGCAGCGACTTATGCTCTGAGTATCCAAGCGGGAGGAGTGGTGCTGGCCGATCTCAACGGAGACGGCCATCTGGACTTAGCGGCCAGTGGCTTATCAGGGGTCACCGTGCTGATGGGCAATGGCCAGGATCGTCTGGGGAGCGCGCCCACCTATGCCGCCGGGAATTATCCACACGCGCTTGCTGCCGGTGATTTCAATGGCGATGGCTTCCTCGATTTGGCTGTGGTCAGTTCGGATGTCGACATTCTGCTGGGTAATGGCAAAGGTGCGTTTGCCAAGACTGCTCAGTACGCCGCGGGAACTCTTCCTTACGCGGTTACGGTTGCGGATGTCAATGGCGACGGTAAGTTGGATTTGATCGTGGCGAATTCCAGTTCCAATAATGTCTCCGTTTTATTGGGCAACGGGAATGGCACTTTTCAACCGGCTGTGAATTACGCGGCTGGTTACGGGCCGCATTCGGTTGCGGTGGCCGATTTCAATGGCGACGGCAAACCCGATTTAGCTGTGGCTAACTATACCTCCAACACGATTTCGATCTTGTTTGGCAACGGAGACGGCACCTTTCAGGCAGCAGTGAACTATAAGGTAGGAACCAGCCCTACCTCGGTGGTCGCCGCCGATTTGAATGGCGACGGCAAACCGGATCTGGCCGTGGCGTATGAACTGCTCAACAGGGTTTCGATCCTGATCAACCAAGGAAGCGGCGCCTTCGCTGCGTCAGTCACGTATAAAGCGACCAGCGCGGGCAATGTAGCGGTGGGTGACTTCAATGGCGACGGTATTCCGGACATCGCGGCCGGACTCGTGGTTCTGCTCGGCAACGGCGACGGCACCTTTCAACCGGCCATCATCCACGGCGGTGAATCTGGCAATGTCGCGGTGGGTGACTTCAACGGCGACGGTAAACTGGATCTGGTGTCCGCGAACGAAGACCTGACGCTTCTATTAGGCAACGGGGACGGCACGTTCCAGCCACCGATCGGCTACGTCATTCCGTATCTGGCTGGCGGCATGGTAGTGGCGGATTTCAATGGCGATGGTAAGCCTGATGCCGCGCTGAGCGTCTCGAACAGCAACGCTGTGGCGGTGATGATCAACGCCAGTAAATGAGCATGGATCGACTGTATTTGGAGGACCTCGAAGTCGGGCAGCGGTTCTGTTCAGATTCGTATCTGATGGAAGAGAGCGCGATCAAAGAGTTCGCCGCTCGATTCGATCCGCAGCCCTTTCACCTGGACAACCTGGCCGCGCAGCAGAGCATCTTCCAGGGCTTGTCGGCGAGCGGCTGGCACACGGCGGCGGTGGCGATGCGTCTGCTGGTCACCGGGGGTCTGCCTCTGGCCACCGGCGTGATCGGCTTGGGCGGAGAGATCGCGTGGCCACGGCCTACCAGGCCTGGTGACACAGTGCAGGTCGAAAGCGAGATCATCGATATCGCGCCATCGCGCTCGAAACCGAACCAAGGTATTGTCACCGTGAAGAGCACCATGCTGAATCAGGCAGGCGAGGCCGTATATGTGTTCACCGCGAAGATTTTGGTGTTCAGACGCGGGTGATGTAGCTGTCAGGAAAAGGTACACTGGAGTGGAGGGAAGGTATGCACGAGGCACGCGAAGCGCTTCATCATTTGGTTGATCAACTCCCGGACGCGGCGCTGGGCACGGCACAAGAGATGCTAGAATCCCTATCCGGCGAATCTATTGGGCCGGAGTTCGCGGAATCCATTCGCCGCGGGATCGCGCAAGCCGATGCCGGGCAGACCATCGTTTGCACGAATTACGAAGAGATGGTCGAGAAGATGCTCGGCCCAGAGTAGTCTGGTGCGTTTCCCTTTCATACCCGAAGCCAGGACGTAGCTCCGCGCGATTGACCGGGCCACTGCATTACGGATCTTGGAACATATTGCGCGCTTTGGAACCACGGGCGCCGGCGAGGTCGATACGCTGCACGGTGAGCGCGAGGGGTGTTACCGTCTGCGGGTAGGCAATTACCGTGTTGTCTTCCGGTACATCAGCGATGGACTGGAGATTCTTGCCGTCGGACACCGGTCTGATATCTATCGATCGCCTCGCTCTCCGGCACGTCTCTCATACTTTCCGCTCTTGCCGCCGGTCTTTTCCAACAAATATACATCCTGAATTTCGATCGACTTGTCCAGCGCCTTGGTCATATCGTAAATCGTGAGAGCGGCGACGGCGGCGGCGGTGAGCGCTTCCATTTCGACGCCGGTCTGTGCGGTGGTGGCTGCGCTGGCGAGGATGCGCACGCCACCCTCCTCGACGTGCACCTCGACATCGGCATGCGTCAGCATCAACGGATGGCAGAGCGGAATCAGCTCGGAGGTCTTCTTGGCGGCAGCGATGCCCGCGATGCGCGCGATCTCCAACGGATTGCCCTTCGGATTCGTCGGCAGGGCGCGCAACACCTCCGCCCGCATGCGCACGAACGCATGCGCGCGCGCGGTGCGCTTAGTCTCACGCTTGGCGGAAACATCCACCATGCGCGGGCTGCCCGCGGGATCGAAGTGCGACAGCTTCTTCATTTCAGCAGCACCCGGATGAGGTCGCCCTTCTGCCATTTCGCGCGGTCGGATTCGGCCACCAGGAAAGCATTGGCGCGCGTGAGCGCCGGCACATCGCTCGATCCGTGCCACGCGATGGGCGTCACTTCCGCTCCGTCGTTACTCAAGTGCGCGGGCAGGAAGCGCGTCAGCCCGGTGCGATGCCGGAAGTCCTGGGTAAGCCGCGACAGCGTCAGAGGCAGGCCCGTCTCCTGCGCCCCCCCCAACAGGTCCAATGCCGCGCGCGCGAAGATCTCGAACGTCACCATGGTGGACGAAGGATTGCCGGGCAGGCCGAAGAAGAACTTGTCGCGCGCCCGGCCAAACACGAGCGGCTGGCCGGGCTGGATCAGCACGCGGTCGAAGAAGAATTCCGCGCCGAGGTCAGCCAGCACGCGCTCGACGAGATCATACTTGCCCGCCGAAACGCCGCCGGAAATCAGCAGCAGATCGGCAGCGAGGCCGCGCTCGATCAGCTCGCGCGTGTGTGCAATCTCGTCGCGGGCCACAGGCAGGATTTCCGGAATGCCGCCGGCGCGGCGCACCTGCGCGGCCAGCGAGTAGACGTTCGAATTGCGAATCTGGAATTCGCGCGGCGTTTCGTTGAGCGGCACAATTTCGTCGCCGGTCGCCAGCAGCGCCACACGCGGCACGGCGTAGACGGGGACGCTCTCGTGGCCGGCGGCGGCGAGCATGGCAATATCGCTGAAGTCCAGGCGCTTGCCGGCGCGCAGCAGGGTCTCACCGGCGCGGGCTTCGCAACCCTTAGGGTTGATGAACTGGCCGGGCTCGGCTGCAGCGTCTACCGTAACGTGCTCGCCATCGCGGCGCACATGTTCGATCATGACCACGGCATCGGCGCCGCGCGGAACCGGCGCGCCGGTCATAATCTCGACCGCTTGCAGGCGGCCCACTTCGCCCGCGAAGCTTTCGCCTGCGCGCACTTCGCCAATAATCGCGAGTGTCCCCGGCAGATCCATGGCGCGCACCGCGAAGCCGTCGCGCACCGAGCGCGCTAACGCGGGATAGTCACGGTCGGCCGCAAGCGGCTCTGCGAGCACACGCCCGGCCGCAAGCTCCAACGATATAGCTTCGGGGGGCGGCGTCGCGCGCGCCGCACGGACCGCCGCCAGCACCGCGCGCCGTGCTTCTTCGAAAGTTAATGCCGGCACATGTTCTATTCTAGCCGTACTCGCATCACCAACTAGGCTAAGGATTACGCGCGTCCCGCCGATTACTATTGCAGTGGCCGAAATGCCCCCTAGCCTTGAACTCGCCTGCAGCGTGGCCGCGACCCAACAGGCCGTCGAAGAGTTCTGCGTCGAGCTGCGCGACTGGGCCGAAGTCAATTTGGATCGCAGGCACACCTTCGCCGTCGAGCTTCTAGCCCGGGAGGCGCTGAGGAACGCCGTGGTACACGGTTGTCACTCCGACCCGTGCAAGCGGGTCCGCTGCTGGCTGCGGCTGAAGAGGCGGCTACTATTCATCGCCGTGGCGGACGATGGCGCCGGCTTCGACTGGCGCGCGGCTTCGCAGAAAGCACCCCGGCGGGTTGGCACTTCCGGACGCGGCATCCAGATCCTGCGCCGTTACGCCACACGTGTGCGCTACAACACCGCCGGCAATATGATCGCTATGATGCGACGGCTTTGAAGATGGAATCGATGAAAGTGCCGGCGCATACATCCCCCGCGGGCGCCATCGCCTGCTCGGAACAAATCCTCCTGGCAGCCGCCGTGGAGCAGGTCGCCGAAGGCATCGTGATCACGGACGCCGAAGCGCGCATCCGGTATGTCAATCGCTCTTTCACTCGCATGACGGGCTATGCCGCGGCGGAGGTCATCGGAGAGAATCCGCGCCTGCTCAAGTCGGGGAAACAGGCGCCGGACCTCTATCGGCAGATGTGGGATACGATCCGCGCGGGTGAGGTCTGGCGCGGTGAGCTCGTCAACCGCCGCAAGGACGGCAGCGAGTACACCGAAGAAATGACCATTACCCCCGTCCGCGACTCCTGTGGCGTCATCACACACTATATCGCCGTCAAGCAGGATGTGACCGCCCGCCGCGTGGCGGAGGACTCCCAGCGCATGCTGGCAACCATCGTGGAATCCTCCCAGGACGCCATCATCAGCCACACACCCGAGGGAGTGATCACGAGCTGGAACCAGGGCGCGGAGGCCATGTTCGGTTACGCGGCGCAGGAGATGATCGGCAAGCCGGTGGCGATGCTGATCCCGCCGGACCTGGGCGAACTCGTGCCGGCCAGCATGACGAGGCTGCGGGCGGGTGAGCGGGTTGCGTTGATCGAGAGCGCGGGGATCCACAAGGATGGGCGGCGCCTCGATCTGTCCGCATCGGTTTCTCCACTGCACAATGCCAATGGGGAACTGACGGCCGTGGCCGCGATCCTGCGCGACATCACCGCGCGCAAGCGGGCCGAGCAAGCCCTACGGGAAAGCCAAGACCAATTCAGGACTCTTTTGGCGCACGCGCCGGTGGGGATGGTGCTGCTGACCGCCGAAGGCCGCATCCTACGAGCGAACGCCGCGTTCTGCCGCACACTCGGCTACTCCGAGCGGGAGTTGTTGGCACATGACTGGTTGCAATTGATTCACCCGGACGATCTCGATCGCGCAATGGATCTGAGGCGGCAACTCCTGCAAGGTTTGATCTCGTGCACGGAATTGGAGAGGCGGTGTATCCACAAAGGCGGCCACGCGGTGCCGGTCCGCCTCTGGATCTCCCTGGTCAAGGATTCGCGCGGCGATCCTTTTCTTTTCATTGTCCATGTCGAGGATCTCACCGAATCCAGGCGGGCCAAAGGAGCATTGCAGGCTTCCGAGGAACGTTACCGCATGCTGTTTGCCCGCAACCTGGCCGGCGTTGTTCGCACCACGCTGAGCGGCCGGATACTGGATTGCAATCAGGCTGCGGCGCACATTTTCGGACACGCCGAGCCGGCGGAGGTGTGGGGCAGGAGCACTTTCGACTATTACCCGGACCTCAAGGACCGGAACCTGCTGTTGGCCACCTTACGAGAACAGAAGGCGCTGACCAATCTCGAAATGAGGCTCCGGCGTGTCGACGGCGAACCCATCTGGGTGCTCGCCAATTTCACTTTTGTGGAGGAGGGAGAGGGTGTGCTGGAGGCCACCCTGGTCGACATCACCGCCCGCAAGCACGCGGAGGTGGAACTCCGGGAAGCCAAGGAGATCGCCGAGCGGGCGAATCAGGCCAAGAGTTCGTTCCTGGCCAACATGAGCCATGAGATCCGAACGCCCATGAACGGCATCCTGGGCATGGCCGGGCTGCTGCTGGACGGCGTCCTGGATCCGCGCCAGCGGCGGCGCGCCGAAATCCTGCGCGACAGTGCCGAAGCTCTGTTGGATGTTTTGAACGAGGTGCTCGATTTCTCGAAAATGGAGGCTCGCAAGCTGGAACTGGAAGCGGAGGCCTTCGATCTGCGCAATCTGGTCGAGGGGGTAGTCGACCTGCTGGCGGTGAAGGCTCAGGAAAAGGGGGTGGAGCTACTGTGCTTCACCGAACCGGACGTGCCCACGCAACTCATAGGCGATGCCAGCCGTCTGCGCCAGATCCTTGTCAACCTGGGGGGCAA
>Ga0073928_10003036_pt1 | contig 27281 bp, 24 predicted proteins | sample PaiPotPPA55metaG_FD_76969 | JGI IMG/M metagenome (GOLD analysis project Ga0073928, IMG submission 76969) | Iron sulfur acid spring bacterial and archeal communities from Banff, Canada, to study Microbial Dark Matter (Phase II) - Paint Pots PPA... ...
AGATCGTTCCCATCACGCTGCTGCGCAATGCAACCGGCCAGTTCACCTATGGCTCACATTCGCAGCTCGCGCGTGAGCTGACGGAGCTGTGGCATCAACGCTTCCATTCGCCTTGGAAGGTGGTCGCGGGCGCCACCGATGTCGGCGAGCCGATGACATTCTATAGCCCCGATCACCCGATGCCGCTAACGCCGAATGAAGTCTGGTCATCGGGGCTTACGTCGCTCGAGGAGGCGAAGCGATATGGCTTCATCGGCATCTGCGAAGTCGGCGCCTGGAATCAGCAGGCGTGCGACGCCTGGATGAAGCGGAATGCAGCAGGTGGAGAGGAGATGGTGATCACAACGCGGCGAGTCTTTCGCGGGTCTGCCATCGCTGCGACCGCATGGAACGTATTCGTCGTCCCTCCGGCCAGTCGCGAAGCTCCGGAGTAGCCTCATGGATCGTGCCAGCATTTATCGGGTTAGCCGACTAGCTCCACCAATAATGTCGTTCTTGGCGCTAACCGTTTGCGCGATTGGTTGGGTCGGAGTTCGGCGAGAGCACCCACCAGCATGAGGGATTTTTTCGGCCACATCTACCAATTTAGCGGCGTCGCCGGGATCTGTGCGGGGGGAGAGGAGAAATCCTCGTCCCTACCGCTACCCTCGCTCCTGTGAACACCAAGCTTGGCTTCTGTCTTGCAAGGAGCCCAGAAAATCGCGAATACTCAAGGTAGGTCGGACTGATTTGAGGAAATCGCATTGGTAGTATTCCCGCGTTCGGACCTGCAAGGCCGCACCGCGCGCTGGATCGCCATCTCCCTCGTTCTCACGGGAGCGGTATGGATCGCGGCCTTCGCGGGGTTGCTAACCGTCGCCGATCATATCCACGTCGATGTACCCTATGCTTTGGCTGTCAAGCTGCCGTTGCTGCAATCCCGGCCCGACCTGATTTTTGCTGGTGAAAGTCGGACCGAGTATCAGGTCGATGCGGAGCTGGCAGCTAAGCTAACCGGCAGACCCGTCGGCGGAGCGGTAAACATCGCCTATGATGCAGGTGAGCCGCTGGCTGTGCTGGCGGCGACCCGCCAGGAGCCCGAGCTCTTTAGAGCGGCGCATGTCGTAATCAGCGTGGCTCCCTTTATCTTCAACGAGGGGGTCCGCGCGGCCTACGTCTATCCTCAAAACGTGGCGGCGCGGCTCAGCGTTTTCGAGCAGATGACCTCCTTCTTGCCATTGCGTATAGGCACGCTGATCCGCTTTATTCGCGAGGCGTTCAACGCGCGGCTCGCGTTCGAACAACGCATAGCGGAACGGGGACCGCGGCCACCCGCTTCTGGCCTTTCAATTATCCAGAGTTCGCAGCGTGACGATCGGTGGCCGAAAGATATTGGCACGCATCCACATTACAGCAATTGGAATTTATCCGGTCCAAAGGCACGTTTCGAAACCGCTGCGCTATGTGACATGGTACCGCTGGTGCGCAAGCTGACCGTCGTGATTCCGCCGTGGGCGCCGCGCTACGACCGCGACGATGATCCGCTATGGCGGAAGAAGGATGATCAGTATGCCGCACTCGTGATCGACGCCGGCCGTCGCTGCGGGTTCGACGTTTTGAATATTCAAGCGGTTCCCGGGCTCGGGCAATCGAACTACGCAGACGAGATGCACGTCGTTGCGTCCGGCATTCCGATCTATACGCGATATCTCGTCGCGCAGCTTCGGCTATATACGATCGAATAGCGCTACCCACGCCAGACGCCGTTTTTATCAGCGATCACCAGAAGGCCGAAGCCTAGACAAGTGCTGGACATTTCAAGCGAGCCATCCAAATCACCGATTTCCCCGCAAATGGATAGGCTTTCATTGGAGACTTGGGTTCGATCGTCACTGCGTGATGGGTGAGATACGCGCAGTGCCGCCGCGAAGGCCTGCTATCAAGCTCCGTCGGCTCAACGGGTTGCTGGAGGATTGCTGGAGGAGGGCGATTGCCTGAGACGAGTGGCCCCTGGCAACGCAGCTTGCAGTGGCAGAAGTCTCGAACCCCGAATTCTGGGGAAATGTGCGGAATTCTACCGACACTTGGAGACGCTAGAATAAATGCACTGCATGGTAGGGGTGGCAGTTGGTATTGTCCCTCTCATGTTCCCTCATCCGCTAACATGCACAGAGCAGACTCGTTGAAGTCGCTCGCGTTGATACGGCGACGGACTTGTTGCTGAATAGCCTATAAGGGGTGAGCGGCGGTGAGGTCGCTGGCCAAAAATGGCGGTCGGCAATGTCCGGTCCGTCGCTGGAGGGAGAAGTCGCATGCGCACTATTCTACGGCTTGTATTCGTCGCATTCGCGTCCGTCGCGCTTATATCGGCGGCAGCGAGCCAGGAGGGTTTCCCCGTACGTCCGATCCGACTGATCGTTCCATATCCGGCGGGTGGGGCCACGGACGTCGTTGCTCGAATCGTCGCCGAGAAGATGTCGGATCGGCTTGGCCAGCAGCTCTTTATAGACAATCGGCCCGGTGGTGGGACTATGGTTGGTGCAGCCGCCGTCGCGCGTAGTTCGTCAGATGGTTATACGGTGCTCGTCGGCGATACCGCGACTTATGCCCTCAATCCAACCCTCTACGGCAAGCAGCTGACCTACGATCCTATCGAGGACTTTGCGCCGGTTTGTCGTACCAGCCGCATTCCTCTGATACTCGTCGTCAATCCGAAGACTCTTCCGGTGAACTCGCTTCAGGAGTTAATCGCAACAGCAAAGAAGCAGCCGGGAAAGATTGACTTCGGTGCCCCGGGGCCGGGCAGTCCGATCCATTTGGCGATGGAATTGTTCCGGCAGCGGGCCGGCATTGATCTCCACGCGATTCCGTACAAGGGTGGCGCCGACGCCTTGAACGATGTTGTCAGTGGTCGTGTCGCTCTGCTTTTCATCGACGCGGCGACCGGAGTCAGTTTCATCAAGTCGGGCACGCTAAGGGCACTCGGGATTGGTACGGACAAACGTATCCCCGCGGCTCCAGACGTACCGACTGTTGCCGAGCAAGGCTTCCCTGACTTCGAGGCCTGGGCGTGGAATGGTCTTGCGGTACCGGCGGGAACGCCGCCCGCGATCATCGCCAAGCTCAACGCCGCCTGTCAGGCCGCGCTCACCGAGCCGGCCGTAGAGCGGCGCTTTGCTGAGATCAGTGTAGAGCCTGCGCCAACTAGCGCGGACGACTTCGGATCCTACATCAAAAGTGAAGCTGCGAAGTGGCACGGCGTTATCACCGAGGCAGGCGTATCCATCCAGTAAGGGCGCCGCCCGGTTGCGCCGGTTTATCGACAGCTAGAGGACAATCAAATGAGGCTTGTAAGTTACGGACCATTTGGCGGCGAGCGAGCTGGATTTCTGGACGGAGAGTCGATCGTCGATCTTGAGACTGCGCTCAGGGCAGCGGGCGCTGATGCTCCGGTTAGCGATATGCGACTTTTCCTCGAACAGCCGACGTGGCGGGCGTTGCTCGACCGGGCTTTCGTCTCGCGCGAGGCGGCATCGAAAGTTGACAGCAAGATCACCAGGCTGGGCTGTCCCGTGCCAGTGCCGCGCACGCTGATCATAGCTGGCGCAAACACGAAATCGCATATCGCTGAAGCAGGCGCCGTCCTGGGCGAAACAGTCGCTCCGCGGGAGCCCATGCTGCTTGCAAAGGCGACATCGAGCCTATGCGGGGCCCATGACTACATCATTCTTCCACCAGAAACCCAGAAGCTAGATTACGAGGTTGAGCTCGGTGTCATCATCGGTCGTAAGGCGAGACGTATTGGGAAAGGTGAAGTCAGAGAATACATCGCGGGCTTCACGGTGATAAATGAAGTTTCAGCGCGCGATATTCAGCTGGCAGAGCATGAGAAGAATCCTTTCTTCCGAGTGCACTACATCGGGAAGAGTTTTGATACGTTCTGCCCCGCGGGACCCGCGTTGGTGACGGTCGACGAGTTTGCCTGGGATAAGCCGCTCACGATGAGCACGAAAGTGAATGGCGAGATTCGGCAGAAGAGTGACACCTCGGACCTCTATTTTGGGATCGACGAACTTGTCTCTTATGCGAGCCGGTCGATGACCCTTTATCCGGGCGACATCATAGCAACCGGCTCACCGGCCGGTGTCGCGTTCTTCATGAAACCGCCGCGTTTTTTGCAGGCGGGCGACATCGTGCGCTGCGAGATCGAGGGCGTCGGCGTGATTGAGAACGCGGTGCGTGCCGAATCATTCAGCTAGATGGAGGAGCATCCGTTGAGTCTCCATTCGAGGCTTGTTGACGGGGCAGCCGCCGACCTGGCCTTGCAGTCCGAAAGCGCGGTCACGGAGAATGCGCTGACAGCGTTAACTGACCGAGAGCACCAGATCATGCGCTTGGTGTCCGAAGGTTTGTCGAACAAGGAAATTGGCCGCCGACTGAATATTAGCGACGGTACCATCAAGGTGCATCTCCATCACATTTATGAGAAGTTGGAAATCAGCAACCGGACTGCACTCGCAGCGCTCGCTATCTCGCAAAATGAAACCTCCAGCCCGCCCATGGAAAATGAAGTTTCCCGGATAACAAAGCGGACATTAGCGACCTCCCAACATAGCGAGGTGGTTGAGGGAGAAGGTTCACGTCGTCCATAATACCCCTGTGTTTCAAAGTGAACAGACGGCTCCCGCGCGGCGCTTAGCTTTTTATTTAAATTGTTCGCTCCCGTTAGCCATGCTGCGATCTGCCCGGCGCTCCCGCCGGGCTTTTCGTTTAGGATGTGCGTTGCTTGGTGCTAGGGAACAACGACATGCGCAGCGTCGCCGAATATTTGGAAACGGCAGCCGAGTTCGATGAATTGGCGAGATTGACCTCCGAACCGACCCTCAGAACACGCTACGCTCACGTGGCTGAGTGCTACCGCCTCTTGGCCAGCGAGCTGCAACGGCTGATTGAAACAGGTACTCTTAAGCCCGAACAGCCGTAACCCGTCTGTCGGCCCTAGGTGCGATCTAGCGGGTTACCCCTTAATACCTCTCATTGCTCACTATTAGGCCATACTAAATCCCGCCGAATTTATTATGTGCGTTGCTTTGCGCTGGGACAGGGACATGCGCAGCGTCGCCGAATATTTGGAGAAGGCCGCCGAGTTCGATGGGCTGGCAAGATCGACCACCGAACCGGAATTAAAAAAGCGCTACGCTGATGTGGCTGAATCCTATCGCCTTTTGGCGATCGTGTTGCAACGGCTCACTGAAACAGGTGCTCTCAAGCCGGAACAGCGGTAACCCGTTTGTTGGTGGCGCGATGGCAGGCATCCTGGCCCCCGTTACCCTGCGAGGGTCGCCGGTGAGTCCAGATTTTCCCGGCTCTATGTCCCGGCCGATCGGCGCCAGCGCCCGCACCGCCCTTGGTTAATCTTTGAGCTGGCCTGCCTCGACGGTTTTTGAACCTTCAATCCCACCATGGTGACCCAAGTCTGGGGCGAGTTGAGCCCTGCCGAAGAGGGAGAAAATCATGAAAACCCATTACGCAATCGCGTTGGCAATGCTCGCAGGTTTCGGCCTTGGCACGGTCGCGGTCCAGGGACTTCATGCTCAGGCCAAACCGCCTGTTTACCAAGTCACCGAAATCGAGATCTTGGATCCGGAAGCGTATTCGAAGGACTACGTCCCAAAGGCGCGGGCCGCGATCCAGGCTGCTGGCGGCAAGTTCCTTGCTGTTGGCGGTAAGACTACGTCTCTCGACGGAGAACCGCCCAAATCTCGCATAGTCATCCAGCAATGGGATAGCGTTGAGAAAATCAAAGCATATCGCGATTCAGCGGCCTTCAAAGAACTCCTGCCGCTTCGCGAAAAACTGGCGAAGTTCCGCACCTACGCTGTCGAGGGGATAGCGCAATAGCAGCCAATTTTTCACGGTGAGAATTGAGGCCGCCTCAGTCGGCGAACCTGGCCCCGTCCATTCCGATCTCCGGATCTTTGAATGCCCAACGTGCAATCATGCTTCAAAGATTCGGACTTCGATTGCGATGGTTAAGCCACCACCGGAAATACTGGTTTTTTGATGGGTTGGGATTTCAGCATTTCTGCCGACTGGGGAACGCCGAAGTTCATCCTTCCATGGGATACCCAAATCTCCGACATAAGGGAGGCGCAGATCGACGAAACAGGAAGCGCGTCACTACGCGACGGGCAAGCCGAGGCGGCCAACGCCGGGAAATTTGAGCGCCGGTCGACGAATATCGACCCCCAAAACGGCGCCGAAGAAATTCAACTCAATCCCCTCGACCCATCCGATCGTCAAACCAAGATAACCCCCGAGGGATGCATAGATGCCGGTTCGGGAAGGCGTTAGGCCAAGCCATTCGCCCTCATAAGGATAATCCTTGCCGATTGCGGTTGGCGGTAAGACCGCGTTTAGTTCCGGAACAGCGTCGAGGACGGCCTGAACAAACGTGTTTGAGTTGGGACCGGGCCACGCGCTGTAATCGCCAAGAGAGCGAAACTTATAGTTTTCGATGACGTGTTGGATCTTGGGAATGAGTCTGTTGGCGTTGTCCCCGTCGACGGCAACGATCGTTTCTGGCACCGCGCCGAACCAGCGGCCATCCGGCGCAAATCCGTTGGTGCGGATCGGTTCACCCCAGGCAGTATAGTCGTAGCGGGCGTAATGCGATGCGCCCTGCTCTTTGAATACAATCCAGGTGTGAACCGCAAAGATGCCGCGCCACCGTACGGTGCGCGCTGCGAAAACTCGAATGAGTGCATCAGGATGGTTCGATTCCGTCGGCAGAAGTCCGGCGCTTGACCGGTCCGCTGTCTGCCAATTGCCTTGACGGTCGCCGAACCAGTAGCTGGTTGCCGATACGCCGATCGGCACGAAAATAAGCAACAGGAAGGCGATCAAGGGCTTTCTCACGGAATTTTAATGTTTAGTTTAGTTGGTGGGGCATCGATTTCCATATAGTTCGGATCGCTGCGAATGCCAGCTGATTGCTGCGATCCTTCGAAGATCGAGCAGGCTGCAGCCGGGCTCGCCATTCACGATAGCGTCAAGGATTTCGGGGGCGAGAAACGCCAGTCGCAGCTCGTCCCTGACCACCTTTGAGTTGGTGTTGGCCGCGAGTTCATCCACGGACGTATAAGTGCCATTGGCGAGTTCCGATGCCCAATGCCGTGCTCGCACGATGGCCTGGACTGCCTTCAGGTCTGGTTCTTCCCTGTAATTCGGCGGGTTTGGATTAAAGGACGAAGGTTGGGTGCTGGAAGCCGGTGACCACGGCAAACGGATGCGCAAAGGGCGGCGATCGTCACTGCGGGGCGCGGGACGCAGTCTTACTCAACTTTTTACCTCGCGGCGGAAATCCCGCTGCCGAGTGTCAGCCGGGTTTCGGGTCCACACCCAGAATGCTTTATTCTGCTGCCCGGATCGGAACGATGTCGCTTTGCGCTTCTGCCTTGGAATGAGCTTCACGCTGGTGGTCGCCGGGCAATCGGCGCGTGAGCTTGCTCAGATAGATGTAGATGACCGGGGTTGTGAACAGTGTAAGGAACTGTGACAGCAGGAGGCCGCCGACGATGGCGATGCCGAGCGGACGGCGCAACTCCGAACCGGCACCAGATCCCAAAGCCAGCGGGAGACTGCCAAGCAACGCCGCCATGGTCGTCATCATGATGGGACGAAAACGCATCAGGCATGCTTCGTAGATGGATTGCTCCGGCGTCAACTGCCGTTGTCGTTCCCCGACCAGGGCAAAGTCGATCATCATAATTGCGTTCTTCTTCACAATTCCCACCAGAAGAATAACGCCGATCAATGCGATCAGGGAGAAATCGTATCCGAGAGCGACGAGGGCCAAAAAGGCTCCCACGCCCGCCGAGGGCAGAGTCGAAAGGATAGTGATGGGATGGATGAAACTTTCATACAGGATCCCGAGAACGATGTAGACGGCGATGATCGCCGCCACGATCAGGTAAGGCTGTGTTGCCAGGGACGTTTCGAAGACCTTCGCGGATCCCTGGTAGAGCGCGGTGAGCGAGGCGGGCTTGGCAAGCGTCTGTTCCGCATTCTGAATGGCGGCAATGGCTTCGCCCAGCGAGTGTCCTGGCGCGAGGTTGAACGACAACGTGACCGAAGGAAACATATCCTGATGATTGATCGTGAGCGGAGAGATTGACATCTCGGATTTTGTCAGCACGGACAGCGGCACCATCTGCCCTGTCGTCGACGGCACGTAAAGTTTCTCGAGCGACGAGGCGTCTTCCTGCAATCCGGGTGAGGCTTCAAGGATGACGCGGTGTTGGTCGAGTTGGCCGAAGATCGTCGCCACCTGCCGCTGTCCGAACGCATCGTAGAGCGTATCGTCGATGGCCTGCGGTGAAATTCCCAATCGGCCGATAGCGTCGCGGTCGATCTTGAGCATCATGCGCGGCGCTGTGGCCTGCAAATCGCCCGTTACATCCTGGAGTTCCGGCAGCGAGGAGAGTTTCGCCAGCACGATCGGCGCCCACTTGAAGAGTTCGGCGACATCGGGGTCTTGCAACGTGTATTGATACTGGGTCTTGCTGACCCGGGCGCCGATTTGCACGTCCTGGCGAGCTTGGGCGAAGAATGCGATTGCCGGCACTTGGGCAGTCGTTTTTCGCAGCCGGTTGACGACATCGGTCGCGCTCGCCTTGCGCTGGCTTAGCGGCTTGAGGTCGATCATCAACCGAGCGCTGTTCACGGTTGGATTGGCGCCGACCCAGTAGTAGACCGTCTGCACGTCCGGATCGGCCATCACGACCTTGGCCAGTTCATGCACCCGCTGCACCATGGCGGCATAGGAGATATCCTGGGCGGCTTCAGCGGTTCCCTGAATGGTGCCGTTGTCCTGCTGCGGAAAGAAGCCTTTTGGAATGGCGATGTAGAGCAACGCAGTGGCGGCCAGCGTTGCGGCCATCACGGCCATCATCGTACGCCCGTGGCGCAACGTCCATCGGAGCCAGACCGCGTAGGCGTCCAGTGATCGCGTGAAACCGGCATCGAGCAAGGTCTCGATCCGCCCGGCTGCTTTGGGGTGGCTGTGATTGTCATCCGCCCGCAGCAACCAGCCGCACATCATCGGCGTAAGTGTCAGGGCGATAATCCCTGAGATCACGATGGCCACGCTGACCGTGACGGCGAATTCGCGGAACAATCGTCCGATCAGCCCGCCCATCAGCAGCAACGGCAGAAACACCGCTATCAACGAAAAGGTCATGGACAGAATGGTAAAGCCGATCTCCCGCGATCCGATTAGAGCGGCCTGCAGCGGGCGCTCGCCCGCTTCGATATGGCGAATGATGTTCTCCACCATCACCACCGCGTCGTCGATGATGAAGCCGACAGCGATGGTGAGCGCCATCAGCGATACGTTGTCGATGGTGTAACCGAGCAGGTACATCACCGCGCAGGTCGCGAGCAGTGATACCGGGATGGTGACGCTCGGAATCAGTGTTGCGCGCGAATTGCGCAGGAACACGAACATCACCAACACCACGAGGCCTATGCTGATGGCCATCGTGAATTGCACGTCGCTGACCGACGCCCGGATCGTTTGGGTCCGGTCGCCGAGAACTCGCACCACGATCGAAGGCGGCAGGATGCGCTGCAGCCTCGGCAGCGCATCTTTGACCAGCTGGACCGTTTGGTTGACGTTGTAGCCGGGCTGCTTGTGCACATCGATGATGATGGCTCGCTCGCCATTCAGCCATGCGGCCTGACGAACGTCTTCGACGCCGTTGACGGCCTTGCCGAGGTCGCTGATTCGGACCGGCGCCCCGTTGCGATAGGCGACGATCACCGAATTGAACGCCGACGCGTCGAAAATTTGGTCGGTCGCGTCGAGCGTCAAGGATTGCCTTTGGCCGTCTAAAGTTCCCTTCGGAGCGTTGACGGTTGCGGTGCCGATGGCCGCCCGGACGTCCTCGAGGCTCAACCCCATGGCCGTCGCTACGCTGGGGTCGACTTGCACGCGCACGGCGGGCTTTTGTTGGCCGTGAAAATCGACCATCCCGACGCCGGTGATGCGGGATATCTGGGGAGCGAGGTAATTTTCGACATAGTCGTCGACCTTTGCGATCGGCAGGTCCGGCGACATGATCGCAATGGACATCAGCAGCGCGTCGGCCGGATTGATCTTTTCATAGGTCGGGGGATTGGGCAGGTTCTTGGGCAATTGCCCGCCGGCCGCGTTGATCGCCGCCTGGACGTCTTGGGTGGCGCCGTCGAGGCTGCGGTTGAGGTCGAACTCCACCTGGATGGAAGTCTGCCCGAGCGAGCTCGCGGAGCTCATCGAGGTTACCCCCGAAATCAGCGACAATTGCCGTTCGAGCGGCGCTGCCACCGATGTGGCCATCGTCTCCGCATTCGCCCCGGGCAACTGGGCCGATATTTGGACAGTCGGGATATCGACTTGCGGCACTCCGGCGATCGGCAGCAGGAAGTAGGCGACCAAGCCGAGCAGGCTCAGGCCGATCACCAAGAGCGTCGTGGCTGTCGGTCGTACGATAAAAGGGGCTGAAAAGTTCATGGTGAATTTGCAGGACCGGTGCCGACAGGCGGTGCCGTTTGTGCGGCGACTTCGACTTTGCTTCCGGCCTGAATTCGATATTGACCGTCGGTCACGATTTGCTCACCCGGTTGCAACCCATCGTCAATGATTGCGGTAGTCTTGTTGAGTGCGCCGACCTTAAGGGGCCGCTTCTGCACAGTGCGGTCGTTGCCGACGACGAAAGCGTAAGATCCGTTGGGACCCTGCTGCACCGCAGTCACCGGTATGGCGATCACGTTACGGCGGATCGCAAGTTGGATACGAAGGTTGACAAACTGCCCGGGCCATAAGGCGTCATCACCATTGTCAAATTTCGCCTTGTAGTTGATTGTACCCGTGGCCGGATTAATCTGATTGTCGATAACAGCGAGCACTCCGGTGGCGAGCACCTGCCCATCGCGACTGAGCGCCGTCACGATGACATCGTCCCCCTTCAACTGAGCGCGAAGTTGCGGCAGCGAGTCCGCCGGTAGCGCGAAGCTCACGAAGATGGGATGGATTTGATTGATGGTGACGATGCCGGTCGTGTCGGTTGCCCGTACGATGTTGCCTGCATCGACCAGGCGCGTTCCAACTCGGCCGTCTATCGGCGAACGGATGGTGCTGTAGTTCAGCTGTACCTGTGCCGTGTCAATCAACGCCTGATCAGCTTTGACGCTTGCTTCAGTCTGCGCAACCAGGGCTCGAGTGGTGTCGAGCTGCTGCGTGGTGCTTGCACCAGTTTTCGCGAGGTTGGCATATCGGTCGAAATCGACCCGAGCATTGTCGCGTTGCGCCTCGTCCTTAAGCTTGTTGGCTTGTGCCAAAGCCAACGCCGCTTCAAACGGCGCCCGGTCAATCTCGATCAGTACATCCCCGGCACGTACATCCTTTCCCTCTTCGTACCTGATTTTGACGATTTGACCGTCCACCCTCGACTTGATGAGCACGCTATTGAAGGCTTGAACCGTCCCGAGGCCCGTCAGGAAAATCGGAACATCCGCGCGTATTGCCTGTTCTGTCATGACCGGGATGGCTGGCCCACCACCACCCCGCGCGACCGATTGCGAAATGGACGGCACCCACCAGCGTGAATCGGCTAAAATAGCGGCTGCTCCGGCTACAAGCAGGGCTATGATCAAGACTAAACGACGCACTTCTGCTCCTGGCTACCGATTTTGGCTAGTTTCAATGGCCGAACATGTTACGGAGCCAGTCATGGGGCTATTTGACATCGACCGCTTCAACGAAAGTAACGCTCTTTGCCGACGAGGTGAAGGCTGCAAGCGGGATGGTCCGATACACCGCCTGTATAAGCAAGATATGGCCGCAATAAGCAAGATATGGCCGCATTGGGCCCTGCGGCGGTGATGAGTCCCGAAGTGGCGCGTTTTGGACTCATCGTGATGAGCGGGGACATGTCATTTTCATGAACGCTGCTGCTGGCTATGTCTACTGTAATGTCCCACCCGGCGGGGTTTGAACGAATAGCGACCTGCACATTCCCGCGCACACATTCGGGCCGTGATACCGCGACCATGGACTAGCCGAATTGGCTCTCGCCGCCACGAACGTCTCCTTGTGGCGCGCGAAGCGGACATGCGGCCAGCACTCTCTTCAAGTTCGCGTGCGCCGATTCTTCGAGCCAGACGTTTTTGGCTTTTCGCGGCCGCGGCTGATTGGTGCGTATGCGCTGTTCCACATGCGAAATCCGCCAATAAAGGCATAGGCATTGTTGCCGGCCCGGCATCCTTTCGGCAGCCTGTTCATGTGCACGAGATTTCCGCCGCCGATGACGACATCCTCGGGTTCGATGGCCGCGACCAATCGTTCGATCACATCCTTAACAAGCTTCTGCCAGCGTTTTTTGCCGACGCGCTCGCGGCCCTGCTCGCCAACGTAATCTTCATATGTGCCCTTCTTGTAGGGCAAATGGCCGAGCTCCATCGGTGCGACAATGCCGTTCACGATCATCGCAGAGCCTAGTCCCGTTCCCAATCCCAGGAACAACATCCTGCCGCCGCGGTAGCTGCCGAGAGCCTGCATCGCCGCATCGTTGACGACCCTTACCGGCAGGCCGAATGCCGAAGCAAAATCGAACCCCGCCCAACCAGCTCCGAGATTGTGAGGCTCAGCGACGGGACGGTCGTGGAGAACCGGTCCGGGAAAGCCGACCGATACCACGTCGTACGCCCAATCCTCCGCAAGCTTCTTAACGCCGGAGACCATTTGCCGTGCTGTCATCTTTGGTCCGGAAACGATCTCCCGCTTCTGCTTCTGGCCGGTGGCAAGTATTTTGACGTGAGTGCCACCGACATCGACGACCAGGATTTTCATACGCAAAGCTCGTTATCGTTCATCTGCATAAGCGCTAACAACTTGTGGGATCACATTTCAGGCTGCGCTGAACTAGCCTGCGAACCAGGTTCCTGACGAGGAACCTGCAAAATTTGAAAAAGTTCCGCCGGTGAAATAAACATTGGATAGGCCGGGAAAGCCGATCACCGGCCCGTTTCTAAAGCCGTCCTGTTTTGTCGATGGCGGCTATACCGGACGTTGAATTAGCGGCGTGCTGATGTCGTGGCGGCTACTTATGCCTGGATGACCGACCGCCTCTGGCGCCAAGCGACCGTCGATTCAAATATCGGATTCTTCGAGTCTATGGTCCCGCTCAATGCTGCCACGGCTGCTGGCGGCCGACCGCGGTCTGGGCGTCTTGCAGGCGCTGCTCGCCGGTGCCACACTTGCCGTCAAGTCCGACGGCAAAGACCGGGCAAACGGGCATGCGGGACGATAGAGGAAACGATGAAGCTCGCTGCGAACCTGGTCGCCGCCCTGCTTGTGCTGCTGGCGGCGCAGACGGCATCGGCGCAATCCAGTTATCCGAACCGGCCGGTGAAAATCCTGGTCGGCTTCACACCCGGCACGGCTCCCGACCTTGCGGCGCGCATTCTTGCCGACCGGTTTGCGGAAGTCTGGGGCACGCCGTTCGTGGTCGAGAATATTGCCGGCGCCGGCAGCAACATCGCGACCGATCGCGTCGCCAAGGCGGCCGCCGACGGCCACACGTTGCTGATGGGGGGCAACCCGTCGCTCGTCATCAGTCCGAGCTTGTATGAAACACTGTCATTCGACCCGATCAAGGACTTCGCACCGATCTCGCAGGTATTCATCGCGGCGAACGTGCTCGCCGTTCCGCCCGAGCTCCCGGTCAGGACCGTGGCGGAACTGGTGGCGCTCGCCAAAGCGGAGCCCGGCAAGCTTTCCTATGGCCATGCCGGCGTCGGCACGTCGCAGCATCTGGCCGCCGAATTGTTCAAATACATGGCGCATGTCGATATTGCACCAGTGCCCTATCGCGGCACCACGGCGTTGATGCCGGACCTGCTCGCCCACCGAATCACCATGTCGTTCGCCAATATCGTGAACGTGGTGCCGCTCGCGCGCGAAGGGAAATTGCGCGCGCTGGCCATCACCTCGATCAAGCGCTCGGCCCTGGCGCCCGACCTGCCGACCATGGCGGAATCCGGATTCCCCGGCTTCGAGGCCGTGCCGTGGTTCGGCCTGCTCGCGCCGACCGGCACGCCGAAAGATGTTCTGGATAAATTGCACGCCGAAACCGTCAAGGCCCTGGCGATGCCGGAGGTGCGCAACAAGTTCGACGAACTTGGCCTCGAGCCGGTCGGCAACACGCCGGCCGAGTTTACCGCAATCATCAAGAAAGAAACGCCCGAGTGGGCAAAAGTGATCAAGGATGCCGGCATCAAGCTCGGCAACTAGCTCGGTCTTCCAGGCCCAGCACGTTGGAAGATTGTCGACCCGTCGTAATTTAAGCAATCGCCGATCCGACTGTCATGCAGTCGCTACCGACGTCGTCCGGGCAATAAATAGCAAATCGTTAAGCCCGCGCTTTTTCCGTCGGGAGCACCTACGGCGGTATCGCCTGCTTTCATTTCTGAAGATCCAGATGATGCTGGATGAGTTCGCCTTTCATGTCGGCATTCGAAACAGAACCTATGACGTAAGCCTTAGGCGAGGGAACCCGGGTGATTGTTCAGACGACGCAAACCCGCATCTTTAAAAAGCGAGGCCCCGGATTGCTCCGGGGCCTTTGCTCTCGAAGGTACGTCCGCCCCTCGAAAAGAATGTCAATACTTGCTGCCGCTTTTCGGCGCAGCCATGTTATCGGCGCCAGAACCAGCGTTGTCTTGACCCGATGGATTCGCGGCGCCGCCTTTGCTGGTCCCGCTGCGCGTGCTCGACCCCGTGGTCATGCCTTTTTCACGTTGCGTTTTCTTGCCGGAGGTGGCGCCGGGACTGACGGTTCCCTCATTGGAAGCGCCGGGCGCGGTTTGATTTTGAGCAGCTGCAATCAGCGTCGAACCGAAGAGCGACGTAACGACAAGGGCAGAGATTGCAAGTTTGGATCGCATCAGAATGTCTCCGTAGGGTTACAAGATTACTGCAAACCTCAGGAGGCGATTTAGTTCCGGCGCGTGACAAGCCTTGCGCAAATTTCATTTTCAAAAAATCCATTGCTCAAAAAAGAGACTCTTTCGCGATCGCTGCGCAAACATCCGTCACCTTCCGAACATAGGATTTGCGCAAAGCGCATCCAATGGTTGGCATGCTTCGACAGGGGAAACGTCGAGCAGGCTGAACTGATAAGGGGGGATGCGCAATGTTCGTGGAGAGAATCAAGAGTCCTCTTTGCTCAAAATGCGGAGAAGCGATGTTATTGCGGATCATCGAGCCTGAAAGACCGGGCTTCGATTTGCGGACTTTCGAATGTCCGAAATGCTTTGTTACCGAAACCTTGGTGGTGTCGATCTCCAGCGAAGTAAATGTCACTGGCGCGCCATCTCTGGCATCGAAAGCAACACCGCCGTCTCGATCGCCATGACGGCCTGACGCTTTTCCCGTGACGTTGACTGGTTTTTTGATCCGAAGCAGAAAGCGACACGTTGGAGAAGGCGCCGACTGGCACGGAAATGGTGATGGAAGTTGCGCGCGGGGGGCCTTATTCGGCGTCGTCGCTCGCGCGCGGCGATCGTTCATGGCTATCGCAATCATCTGCGAAAGCTGGCGATCAGCAGGGTCACCACCAGGCCGGCCCGGCAAGCGCGCCCCGTCGGACTTGCCGGCCTTGACTACGCTGGCGCTGCCGGCGGGCTGCCGGCGTTGAGAAGCTGTGAAACGGCGGTGACAAGCTGGGCCGGCGCGAACGGCTTTTGCAAAAGGATACTGTGAGGCACGCCTTGTGACGCCCATTCGTCTGCAGCCGCGCCCGTCATATAGATGACCGGACATCCGGCGTCGATTTCTCTAACCTGTCTGGCGACTTCCCAACCGCTTATCTTTCCCTTCAAGCGTACGTCGGTGACGAGCGCCTTGTAGTCTTTGGTGCCGCCCCTAAACAAGGTCAGCGCTTCTTCGCCGGAGGACAAAATGTCTGTCTCAAAGCCGCCTTCGGTGATTGCCTCTTCCACCATCCCCTGCAGGGGATAGTCGTCCTCGACAACGAGAATTAGCGGCGTTTCAGACACTGCTTTCCCCTTCGCCTACCGATGCTCTCGAAGCTGACCTACTTGCGAGGTGAGATTTGGTTCCGGAGAAACGTTCAAAAGTGAATAACGGCTTTGGTTCCAAGGTTCCTTTTGCCGAACTCAGTTGGCGGGCGCTGATATCCGTCCCTTGCCACCGCATTTCGTACACGGTGGGGGATGGATTTTGTGGTTGGGCTGCGCTGGCTGCCTTATCTCGGGAAATCCGGTGCCGTTGCACGGGAGAGCCCCGCTGGCCCGCAGTCAAGATCTGACTAGCAGGCACTCAGACGGCCCGGCGCTCCGGCGAAATATCGTGCGAATAGTGCGTGCATTCGACGACGGCCGAAAGGGCGGCCATTTTCAGCGCTACCGGGTCCCGCTCGCCTTTGGCGGCAGATGCCAGAATGTATGACGCAATTTCTGCCTTGATCGCTGACGTGCGCTTCGCTTCTGGAAGCATTGCCGTGGCATCGTCAAGAACTGCCTTCATCAATTCGATCAGCTCAGGTTGAAAACTTGCTCCTGTTGCGTTCATGGTTGCCTCCTGGACAAGCGACCTTGGAATGTCATCTAAGCCCCGCTATTTCGAGGAAGCAACGTGCAAATCATTTTCCCCGCGAGAATTTCGCAGTCCTTCCTGATCTCCGCCGCGCTGCGGCGGGAGTTTTTGACGGCGTCGATCACTATGGCAATAAGCCAGACCCAAAGAGACAACCCTCACCGAGTTTTGTCGCGGTCGCGCTGTTCTTTCCTTGGGCGTCGCTCGTCGGCTTTTAATCCAAGCAGCTCAGCTTCCCCGAGTGCGGCGACCCGCGCGGGACCCCCGGAGGGCTGCCTCGGCTGCGCGCCAAGCCTTGTCTTGACCCTGACTTTCTAAATTTCTAGTTGCGCCCATGCGTCTTGTTCCCGTTCAAGCAGAGGAATTAGGGCCTCGCTGGCCGAGGCGCCCCTCGTCAGAACCGGGTCAACCGCGCCCTGGTGGGGTGTCTGGGCGCAAGCGGACATTGGGAGAAGAAAGCGTCAGCGGCGCTTGGCGCGGACAGAGGGCCGGGTGAGGCGCAGTCGGCCATAGGTGCGGGGGAGAAACTGCGCGCCCTTGGCGCTGAGGAAATCGAGCATCGCCTGCGCCGGCGGCAACAGGATCTTGTCCTTGCGGGAGAGCACGAACCATTGCCGGACCACGGGAAGGCCATCGACGTCGAGCGTGACCAATCGTCGTTCGTCGAGCTCGGATGAGACCGTATGCGCGGAGATGAACGCAATTCCGAGCCCTGCGATCACGGCCTGCTTGATGGTCTCATTGCTGCTCATCGCCAGGCCGATTTTCGGGCGAATGCCGGCGGTTTCGAACAGTTGTTCCATCAGGCCGCGTGTTCCCGATCCGGGCTCGCGCGTTAGAAATGTTTCGCCCGCGAGTGCGCTCAGCGCCATGCGCGATTTGCGTGCCAGGCGATGCCCCGTTGGCGCGACGATGACGTGGGGGTGATCGCCGATCAGGTGAACGTTCATGTCGATGTCCGCCGGAGGGCGGCCCATGATCGCAAAGTCGAGATCGTATCCGCGCAGGGCCGCGCCGGTCTCCTGCCGGTTTCCGATCGAGAGCGTGACATCGATATCCGGGTGGCGCTTCGAAAATCCGGCGATCATGAACGGAACGAAATACTTCGCGGTGCTGACGGCACCGATTGATATGCGGCCCGCGGTTTTTCCCGCTATCATCCCCAGCGAGGTTTCGCAATCCGCGACCGCGGCCTCGATGCGGTCGGCGAGGGCCAACACTTCGCGCCCGGCATCCGTCAGCAGCATGCCGTCGCTGCTACGCTGGATCAACGGCAACCCTGCGAGCGCTTGCAGATTGCGAAGCTGCAGCGTGACCGCGGGCTGCGTGAGATGGAGCTGTTTGGCGGCAGCGGTGACCGACCTATTATTGTGGACCGCGGCCAGCGCGCGCAACTGGCGGATTGTCAACTCCCGCAAGAATCGGCCTGCCATTGCCATCACCATTATAATGAAAACTTTGCTCCTCCCAAAGATATCAAAATTTTACTAATTCCGCAAATCGCGCTTCCGTAGTAGCGCCACGGATCGTCAGGCCGAGACGATTTGAGGGCAGCCCCATAAGAGGGTACAGGGAGACGTCCATGGACGAGCGCGTGACGCTGCGTTCGCATCTCGATCGGTCCGTGTCGCTGACACCGCACGGTGCTGCGGTGGGCGAAGTGATCGAGGCCATCGCTACGGCTGCCGTCGATCTGGCGTCGCTGATCGCCGATGGACCGCTGGCGGGCATCACCGGACGGAATGGCGGCATCAATCCCGACGGCGATCGGCAGAAGGACATCGACGTCGCCGCCGACAAGATGATGCGGCGCGCATTGCAGAATGCTCCGGTCGCGGCGGTTCTCTCCGAGGAAGCGGCGCTGCCGGAAATCCTGAATGCCGAAGCGCCGCTTTGCGTCGCGATCGATCCGCTCGACGGATCGGCCAATCTCGAAAACAATATCTCGGTCGGTACCATCTTTTCGATCCGCCGCAGGGGCAACGACATTCTGTCGACCTTCTTTGAGCCCGGCACGGCGCAGTGTGCCGCGGGCTTCATCGTCTACGGTCCGCAAACCACGCTCGTTCTGGCGTTTGGCGCGCGCGTCGATATCTTCATTCTCGACCGGCGCGCGAGAAAATTCGTGCTGACCGCGCGGAGCGTTCGGGTCGCGCCCGATATGCCGGAATTCGCAATCAACGCCTCCAATCAAAGGCACTGGTACGGACCCGTGCGTGCCTACATTGACGAATGTCTCGCCGGCACCAACGGCGAGCGGGGCACGGATTTTAATATGCGGTGGATCGGTTCGCTGGTCGCGGAGTCCCTTCGCATCCTGGTGCGCGGCGGTGTGTTCCTTTATCCGGCTGATGCCCGCGCAGGATATCGCGAGGGAAGGCTTCGCCTTCTGTACGAAGCCCACCCCATGGCGCTGGTGATGGAGTGGGCCGGCGGTGCGGCGACGACGGGGCGCCGGCGAATTCTCGAATTGGGCGCGAAAACGCCGCACCAGCGGGTACCGCTGATCATGGGTTCGGTGCGTGGCGTGCGCGACGTTGCGGCCATCCACGAAGGTATCGAACCGATGTTCGACAATAGCGACGCACCGCTATTTGCGCGGCGCGGCCTGTTTCTCTGACGGGACGGTCCGTGATGTCACGCAGTCATCCCATCATATCGATTACGGGTTCGTCGGGCGCCGGTACGACGTCGGTGAAAAAGACGTTCGAGAATATCTTTCGCCGCGAAAAGGTCTCGGCGGCGTACATCGAAGGCGACGCCTTCCATCGCTATAACCGGGCCGAGATGCGCACGAAAATGGCGGAGGAGGCCGAGCGCGGCAACAAGCATTTCAGCCATTTCAGCCCTGAAACCAACCTGTTCGAGGAACTGGAGCGCCTATTTCGCGACTACGGTGAATCCGGCACCGGTACCACCCGGCATTACGTCCACGACGACTACGAGGCCAAGCTGTACGGCGGCGAACCGGGCACGTTCACCGAATGGGGCTCGCTGCCGGAGAAATCCGATCTGCTGTTCTACGAAGGCCTGCACGGCGCCGTCGTGACCGACAAGGTCAATATCGCCCAGCATGCCGATCTCAAGATCGGCGTAGTACCCGTGATCAATCTGGAATGGATCCAGAAGTTGCATCGCGACCGCAGCGACCGCGGCTATACCGCGGAGGCGGTGACCGACACCATCCTGCGGCGGATGCCGGACTACGTGAACTACATCTGTCCGCAGTTCGCCGAGACCGACATCAATTTCCAGCGCGTGCCGACGGTCGATACCTCGAACCCGTTCATCGCGCGCTGGATTCCGACGCCGGATGAATCGATGGTGGTAATCCGCCTCAAGAATCCGCGGGGGATCGATTTTCCCTATCTGCTTTCGATGATTCCAAGCAGCTTCATGTCGCGCGCCAATTCGATCGTGATCCACGGATCGAAGCTCGATCTGGCGATGCAACTCATCCTCACCCCACTGATCCTGCAACTCATGGAACGCAAGAGGCGCAACGTATGACCATCCATGCCCTTTCTGTCGCCAGCCGCCCCGATGTTTCGCATGTGCAGATGGCCAATGCGATCCGCTTTCTTTCCATCGACGCGGTCGAGAAGGCCAAGTCAGGACATCCGGGCATGCCGATGGGCATGGCCGATGTCGCGACCGTGCTGTTTTCCCGCTTTCTCAAGTTCGATGCAGCTGATCCGGCGTGGCCGGATCGTGACCGGTTCGTGCTGTCGGCCGGCCATGGCTCGATGCTGCTATATGCGCTGCTGTACCTGACCGGCTACGAGGGCGTGACGTCGGACGAGCTCAGGGCGTTCAGGCAATGGGGATCGAAAACGCCTGGGCATCCCGAATATGGGCATACGCCGGGCGTCGAGACCACGACCGGACCTCTGGGGCAGGGCATTGCAACCGCGGTCGGCATGGCACTGGCCGAACGTCTGCTGAATGCGCGCTTTGGCAACGATTTTGTCGATCACTATACTTATGTAATCGCCGGCGATGGCTGCCTGATGGAGGGTCTCAGCCACGAAGCGATTTCACTGGCCGGGCATTTGCGGCTCAGCAAACTGATCGTGTTGCTCGACGACAATCAGATTTCGATCGACGGCGCGACATCGCTGTCGTGTTCGGATGACCAGGTTGCGCGGTTCAAGGCCTCAGGCTGGTCGGCGTGCCGTGTCGACGGGCACGATCCCGAAGCGATCGCAGGGGCGATCGAACGCGCCCGTAAAAGCGACCGGCCGTCCCTGATCGCCTGCCGCACCATCATCGGCTTCGGCGCGCCGAACCGGCAGGGCTCTGAAAAAGCGCATGGTGCACCGCTCGGCGCCGACGAGATCGCCAGGACACGCGCCGCGTTGGACTGGCCGCACCGGCCGTTCGCGATCCCGGAATCCATCATCGCGCGATGGTGCGAGATTGGTGCGCAGGGGCAGGCTGCCCGCCGAAGCTGGATGGAGCGGACCAGGTGTATCAATTCCGTCACGCGTTCGCCGTTTCACGATGCGCTGAATCGAAACCTGCCTAGCGGCTATGCCAAAGCGATAGCACAGCTGCGCGATCGCTTCACTGCCGAGCGGCCGAATATTGCCACCCGGCAGGCGTCACAGTTCGTGATCGATGGAATTGCGGAGGCATTGCCGAATCTGCTCGGCGGCTCAGCCGATCTGACCCACTCCAATCTCACGCGGGCCAGGACTCACCAGCCGGTGCGGCCCGATTTCCTCGAAGGCAGCTATATTCACTATGGCGTCCGCGAGCACGCCATGGCGGCGGCGATGAACGGCATCGCGCTGCATGGCGGTTTTATCCCTTACGGCGGCACATTTCTTACCTTCGCCGACTATAGCCGCCCGGCGATCAGGCTGGCGGCGTTGATGCGGATCCGGGTCATCCACGTGATGACGCACGATTCCATCGGTCTAGGCGAGGATGGCCCGACCCATCAACCGGTCGAGCATCTTGCATCGCTGCGCGCGATTCCCAACCTGCTGGTGTTCCGCCCTGGCGACGCTGTTGAGACCGCCGAGGCCTGGGATTGCGCGATTCAGGCGCAGGCCAGCCCGTCGGTGTTGTGCCTGTCGCGCCAGGCCCTGCCGGCATTCCGCGAAAATACCGGTAACACCAACCTGGTTGCATCAGGGGCTTATGTCATCGTTGAGCCGGAAGGCAGACGCGATGTCACCCTGATCGCAACGGGTTCCGAGGTGTCGATAGCCCTTGAAGCGGCAAAGCGCCTCGCCAAGGACGGCGTCCGTGCCGCCGTCGTTTCGGCCCCTTGTTTCGATCTGTTCCGCCAGCAGCCGCGCGAATATCGGGAAGAGGTGCTCGGACGCGTTCCGAGGATCGGTGTCGAAGCCGCAGTCGAGGGCGATTGGGCGCGTTGGCTCGGCGACGGCGGCGAATTTGTCGGCATGACCGGCTTTGGCGCGTCCGCGCCGGCCGAAACGCTCTATCGCGAATTCGGCATCACCGAGGAGGCCGTCGCAAAGGCGGCGCTGCGCTGCATCGCGCGATCGACGATGGCTGCAGCCTAATGAAAGTCCGCGATCAATGACACGGAGGCTTCGATGCCGCGAATTTCACTGAGGCAATTGCTGGATGATGCCGCCGAGCGCGGCTACGGCGTGCCGGCGTTCAACATCAACAATATGGAGCAGGGCCTTGCGATCATGGCGGCGGCGGCGGCCGTCGATGCGCCGGTCATCATCCAGGCTTCGCGGGGCGCGCGCTCCTACGCCAACGACATCATGCTGTCGAAGATGATCGATGCGCTGGAAGAGATGCATCCGCAGATTCCGCTCTGCCTGCATCAGGACCATGGAAATGAGGAGGCGACCTGCGCCACGGCGCTTCAATACGGCTTCACATCGGTGATGATGGACGGCTCGCTCAAGGCCGATGCCAGGACGGCGGCGGACTATGCTTACAACGTCGACGTCACTGGCCGCGTGGTCGAGATGGCGCACTGGATCGGCGCCTCGGTCGAAGGCGAACTGGGCGTGCTCGGTTCGCTGGAACATGGCGGCGGGGAGCAGGAAGACGGCCACGGCGTCGAAGGCGAAGTCAGCCACGAGCAGCTCCTGACCGATCCAGACCAGGCGGTCGATTTCGTTCGCGCCACCAAGGTCGACGCACTGGCGATCGCGATGGGTACCTCGCACGGCGCCTACAAATTCTCGCGCAAACCGGACGGCGATATCCTCGCGATGAACGTCGTCGAGGAGATCCATCGTCGCCTGCCAAATACGCATCTGGTGATGCACGGCTCATCCTCGGTGCCGCAGCCGCTGCAGGACGCGTTCAATCAATTCGGCGGCGAGATGCCGCAGACCTGGGGCGTGCCGGTGGAGGAGATCGTCCGCGGCATCAGGCACGGCGTCCGAAAGGTCAATATCGATACCGACTGCCGGCTCGCGATGACGGCGGCCTTCCGGAAGGTCGCAGTTCAGACGAAAAACGAATTCGATCCGCGCAAATTCCTCCGGCCGGCGATGGACGCGTTGCAGGACCTTTGCCGCGAGCGCTTCGAACAATTCGGCACCGCCGGCAACGCCGCAAGGATCAAGGTGATGCCGCTGTCGGAGATGGCGAAGCGCTATCGCAGCGGTTCGCTCGATCCGCGTATCGGCGACATCGCCGTTGCGGCCGAATGACGGAACCATCTTATGACCGGATCTGCCGGTCGCCACCCTCGAGGAGATTGCCATGAATCACCAATCGATGACCGTCCGGGGCAAGGATCGCTACAAATCCGGCGTCATGGAATACAAGAAAATGGGGTACTGGGAGCCCGAGTACGAGCCAAAGGACACCGACATCATCGCGCTATTCCGGGTGACGCCGCAGGAGGGCGTCGATCCGATTGAAGCCTCCGCTGCGGTGGCTGGAGAGTCTTCGACCGCGACCTGGACCGTGGTGTGGACCGACCGGCTGACGGCTGCCGAAAAATATCGCGCCAAATGCTATCGCGTCGATCCGGTTCCCAATTCCCCGGGACAGTTTTTTGCCTACATCGCCTACGATCTCGATCTGTTCGAGAATGGGTCAATCGCCAATCTGTCGGCATCGATCATCGGCAACGTATTCGGATTCAAGCCCTTGAAGGCGTTGCGGCTTGAGGACATGCGGCTGCCGGTGGCCTACGTCAAGACGTTCCAGGGGCCGGCGACCGGCATCGTGGTCGAGCGCGAGCGTATGGACAAGTTCGGCCGTCCGCTGCTCGGTGCGACCGTGAAGCCGAAGCTCGGTCTGTCCGGCCGCAACTACGGCCGTGTAGTCTACGAGGCTCTGAAGGGCGGGCTCGACTTCACCAAGGACGACGAGAACATCAACTCGCAGCCGTTCATGCACTGGCGCGAGCGGTTCCTCTATTGCATGGAGGCCGTCAACAAGGCCCAGGCCGCATCCGGCGAGATCAAGGGCACTTATCTCAACGTCACCGCCGGCACCATGGAAGACATGTACGAGCGCGCAGAGTTCGCCAGGGATCTCGGTTCGGTCATTATCATGATCGATCTGGTGATTGGCTACACGGCGATCCAGTCGATGGCGAAATGGGCGCGCCGCAACGATATGATCCTGCATCTGCACAGGGCAGGGCATTCGACCTATACACGGCAACGCAACCACGGCGTCTCGTTTCGCGTCATCGCGAAATGGATGCGGCTCGCCGGCGTCGATCATATCCATGCCGGCACGGTTGTCGGCAAGCTCGAAGGCGATCCGGCGACCACGCGCGGCTATTATGACATATGCCGCGAGGACTTTAATCGGAGGCAACTTGAGCATGGCGTGTTCTTCGATCAGAACTGGGCGAGCCTCAACAAGCTGATGCCGGTGGCGTCAGGCGGTATCCACGCCGGTCAGATGCATCAGCTGCTTGATCATCTGGGGGAGGACGTCATCCTCCAATTCGGCGGCGGCACCATCGGCCACCCGATGGGGATTCAGGCCGGCGCGACGGCAAACCGGGTCGCGCTGGAGGCGATGATTCTCGCCCGCAACGAGGGCCGGGACTATCTGCACGAAGGACCGGAAATTCTCGCCATGGCCGCGCAGACCTGCACGCCGTTGAAGGCCGCGCTCGAAGTCTGGAAGGACGTTACCTTCAACTACGAGTCGACCGACATGCCCGATTATGCCCCCACCGCCAGCGTCTCGATGTAAGGAACAGGATCATGCGCGTGACTCAAGGCTGCTTTTCGTTTCTGCCCGATCTCACCGACGAGCAGATTTCCCGGCAGGTTCAGTATTGTCTCGGCAACGGCTGGGCGGTGAACATCGAATTCACCGACGATCCGCATCCCCGCAACAATTTCTGGGAAATGTGGGGCCTGCCGATGTTCGATCTGCGCGACGCCGCCGGCGTTCTCATGGAATTGACCGAATGCCGCAAGGTCTATGGCGATCGCTATATCCGGTTGTCGGCGTTCGATTCCAGCCATGGCTGGGAATCGGTGCGGCTTTCCTTCATCGTCAACCGGCCGAGGGAGGAACCGGGCTTTCGTCTCGACCGCCATGAGGTTGAGGGCCGGAAGGTCCGGTACACAACAACCCCCTATGCCGTCGATCGCCCTGAAGGCCAGCGCTACGGTGGGTCATGAGCGCGCCGACTGCGACGCAGAGCGTGAGCGAACCACCCCCGACCAGAAAGGTTGATCTGCGTCGCGAGTTCAACGAGGTCGGCGTCGGCGAGGTGCTCGATCAGCTCGATCGCGAACTGATTGGGTTGAGGCCGGTGAAGACGCGGATCCGCGAAATCGCGTCTCTGCTGCTGATCGAGCGTATCCGCAAGCGTATGAACCTGACGTCCGATGTGCCGACGCTGCATATGTCCTTCACCGGCAATCCAGGCACCGGAAAGACCACCGTCGCGCTGCGGATCGCCAGCATCCTGCACAAGCTCGGCTTCGTGCGCCGCGGGCAGGTGGTATCGGTGACGCGCGACGAACTGGTAGGACAATATATCGGTCACACTGCGCCGAAGACGAAAGAGATCTTGAAAAAGGCGATGGGCGGTGTGTTGTTTATCGATGAGGCCTATTATCTGCATCGGCCGGACAACGAACGCGACTACGGACAAGAGGCGATCGAGATTCTCCTGCAGGTGATGGAATCGCAGCGTGAGGATCTGGTGGTGATCCTCGCCGGCTACGGCGACCGAATGGACAAGTTCTTCGCCAGCAATCCCGGCTTTCGTTCACGTATCGCCCATCACATCGATTTTCCGGACTATTCGCAAGACGAGTTGCTCGCCATCGCCGATCTGATGCTGCAGGACATCAATTACAAATTCAGCCCGGACGCGCGTGAAGCCTTCGTGCGCTATATCGGCCTGCGCAAGACCCAGCCGCTGTTCTCCAACGCGCGTTCGATCCGCAATGCGCTCGACCGGATGCGGCTACGGCAAGCCAGCCGCCTGGTCGCCGACCTCGACCGGGTGCTGACCGACGACGATGTCATGTCTCTGGAAGCGTCCGATGTGCTCGCCAGCCGTGTATTTACGAAAGCCATTGGGGAGTGAGTGGACTCGCCAAGCGGGAACGTTCCCGGTGTGGTGCAGCGTTGATGAGCCTGATGACCTTGTCCAAGAGAGAAATCGCTTTGTTCAGGAAAGAAATCCGCGCTGTCAGGCCTGGCCCGCAGATGTCCGACGCTCGATCTTCCGCACTTGCGCGGTGTCGGGCGTGGTCCTAAGTTCAACTTCGGCGTGGAGTTCGCGCCAAACATCTTGGGAGGATGGAATGACTTGGAAGACCCCTAAAGTTGTTGAAGTGCCGGTGGGCATGGAAATCAACATGTACGCCTGCGCAGCGCGCAAATAGATCGCATCGAAACGATCGGCCCGGCTCGATCGGCAATTCCTGTGTCGAGCCGCGGCAGGCGTGTTGAAGCGGAACTCCTATTCGCAAGGAATATCCGTAGACAGTTCACCGTGCTGCGCTTTGTGAATCGCAGACGGAACAACTCCGAAATACTTCCGGAACACGCGGCTGAAGTGCGACGAACTCGAAAAGCCCCACGAAAATGCGACGTCCGTGATGGTTTTTCCGGCCTGGGTCTCCAGTTCCTGGCGGCAGTTCTGCAACCTTGCGTGCTGGATATAGTCGCTGATGGTGGTGCCCCTGTCGCTGAACAACATGTGCAGATAGCGCTTGGTGCAGTTCAGTGCTGCCGAGATCTGGTCGATCGAAAGATCCGGGTCGCGCAGATGTTCGCGGATGAAGAACTGCGCCCGGATATACATCGCCTCGCGCCCGACACGATTGAACATCGCGTCGGGCTCGCGGAGCGGCAACAGCAGGAGGTCGATCAGCGAATCGGCCACCCCGATCGCGTTGTTGGGCGACAGCTTGGTCGCTTCGTCGAAGGCGGCATGGACAAAGTTATAGGCGATCCGGCCGGTGCCGGTGCGCGCCGAGAGTTTGCACGCTGACATCTTGGCCGAGCGGAAGCCGCGTTCCTGCAGCAGTTCCTTCGGCACGATGACGACCTCGTGTCGTGTCAAGGTCGGGCTGACGATCGTGTGCGGACAGGATACATCGTAGGCGAGACAGTCGCCGGGCATCAGCTCGATGCGGCGGCCATCCTGCTCGAAATGCGAAATCCCGTAAGTTTGAAACAGTATTTTGAAGAATGGATG
>Ga0073928_10003038_pt1 | contig 27258 bp, 24 predicted proteins | sample PaiPotPPA55metaG_FD_76969 | JGI IMG/M metagenome (GOLD analysis project Ga0073928, IMG submission 76969) | Iron sulfur acid spring bacterial and archeal communities from Banff, Canada, to study Microbial Dark Matter (Phase II) - Paint Pots PPA... ...
ACATCATCAAAAAGATCGATCGCGCGCGGGTCAAGATGGAGCAGATCAAACCCGGATCCACCCAGCCCAGGGGGAAAAAGATGCCGGCTGTTCTGTAAAGTTATATACGGGACATACCACTAGCATTTAGGTCAGGATTTCCGATTTGAACGTCTGGCTCGTGCGGATCAAACGTTCGTCCGGCCGCTCCCCAGCGCGCCACATCTCACTCCCGCCAAGCCATTCACAGTTGCTGGTTTACAGGTCGCGCCTGCCGTCGTTCATGTGTTTTCTGAAATTGTGCGCGATCTGATTCTCGTAAGCGGTTTCGGTAACCGCTTTTTCTATTTCCAAGCCCGACAGAAATTTGAGGCTTGGCTTTAGCTCCGCCTTGGCGTCAAACGCCAACTTTGCTGCTGGACGTGTAAGTTGGCCGCTCGCATCAGCGTTCATACTATTCGTCGTCCACAGGCGCACCAGGAGTTGTTCCTGGTCCCTTTCAGGACCGTGCCGCCACCGTCTAATAAAGTTCATGGCGCAATTCCGTCCTTCCATTGGAGCTATGCCCAGCAATCTGAAACTTGTGTGAGCTCTAGACTTAAAGCCGTGCGTGAATGGCGTCAACTGTACCGAGGGCTAGAGTTGCGAACTGGCCACACGAACAGGCGCAGAAAGGAATTCAGACCAACATCAGTCAAATATCGGGACTCTTCATCTCCGGAAGCGAAACTTCAACGGCATTGCCTTGTCCCGACCCCGTCGAGAGCAGGCCGCACTTGTTCGGCAATCCGACAATATAAAAGGGCGCCCCCGTTTGGAGTAGGGTTTTGAGTGTTCGCCTCGACCCCTCCAGAAAGGAGCGCCCTGTATCAACACATAGGCGAGTGCGGTAAGCGGGCCTACGCCGGGATGTGTCATCAGTCGCAGAGCCTCGCGTCGCATCCTGGCTTCCCGCTCGACAGCGGCCGTCAGCTCCTCAATCGTCGGATTCATGCGGTCCAGCAACTCCAACAACTCTTGCCGGCGTCGACTGGCGCAAGGAGCTAACGCGAGCTTTTCTAACTGCGCTCGCCCCTGTTCGCTGAACAGTTTTTTCTTCCAGCGATAGCCTTCGTTCATCGCCAACGCCTGCAGCTGATTCATGATCCGCGTGCGCATCTGCACCAACCGATGCCGGTGCCACAGCAGTTGTCGCAGATCCCGATTCGCCCTACCCGACCAATCAAGCGGTTCATAGCACTGTTTCCGACGTAGACTAAATCGCTCAGATGCCAACTCATTTCGTAACCGCAATTGACGCCTTTGTCAGCGGCGCACTCTGTCTTGGTACGCACTAAGCAGGGGCGGCTCGCGATCAAGAGCGTGGGCCTGTTCCAATTACCTCGGAAAATCTCGTCAAGCCTCAATTACCACGGCCAAGTCGCGCCGTCGTAGCCCAGGAATTTCCCCGTCAGCTCCATGGGATGCCCTTCGAGCACCTTGCGCATGCCTCCAATGCTCTGCTCCGGCGTCAGCGCCGCGTTCGCGCCTCCCATGTCCGTCTGCACCCATCCCGGACTGAATATCACCACGCTGATTCCCCGCGGCTCCACTTCTTTCGCCAGGATCGACATCGTCATGTTTAACGCCGCTTTGCTGGTCCTGTATTGATAGGCGATTCCAAACCCGATCGTGGATTCCAACGCTTGCAGTGAGCCCATCCCCGTGCTGATCGCGACGATCTGTTTCCGATCGCTTGCCGCGACGTTTTCGATCAGCGCCTCTGCAACGCGGATCGCTCCCAGCACGTTTGTTTCAAAGGACTCGCGCCATCCAGCAAAATTGAGTTCGCCAAGTTTGTTTCCGTTTCGCGTATAAATGGCCGAGTTCAGAACCAGCAAATCTACCGGCTTGCCGCCCAGGGTTTCCGCTAACTGTTTAACTGATTCGTCTCTCGTCACATCCAGGCCACGCAAAGACACATTTTTATTTTTTGTTAACTGCTGCAATCCCTCGCTACCCTTCGGATTGCGCGCGGTCGCAATCACGTCCCATCCGTCCGCTGCATATTGACGGGCAAATTCCAACCCTAACCCGCGATTTGCTCCGGTAATCAAAACACTGGACATGATCGGTCTCTCCTCAGTGCGGCAAATTTCTAGCAGAACGAGAGCAGGCGGAAGTTCCTGTGGATATCTGCTCTAGCGCGGGATTCATTTGATGCTCTATGCCTTTTTTTCGTCACCTGGAAACCTTGTGCAGAACCAGTTCGCTCAAGGTAGTAGCTCCTCACCTTCTCGATGTCGGCATCCCTGGCGGCTTGCAGTTCTTTGGCTCGCTTGTCGCTCTCCACGCTTGCAGTGATTTCGGCGGCCAGCTTCCGGCGCTGTGCATCCATGAATTCCTCGTGCGCACGCTCGACGCTTGCGCAATGGGCGGCTCAGTCGGGAAGCCCTACTGCGTGCCATCGCCGGCGAGCTCGTGCAGCTCGCGGACACTCATTACTCCCAGCCATCGGCTAGTGCCCGATAAACGCGCGCTAACCGGAGAAATGATTCGAGGAAGGAACGTCTAGAGTGACTCGCTTGTCGGGCATGCAGCTCCGTTGCGGGAGGAGACGAAGACTAGATCGAGAAGAAAGTTATTTCGCGTATGGAGCCGGAATCGATTTTTCCAAGATGATGAAAACCTGCACCTGCCCGGAAGCTACCGTTGCAGTGCTCATCAGGATCGGGCGCCAGCCCGCCGCCGACTGTGCCGTAAGTGCTGTTTCAATCGCGGGAGCTGCGTCGTTGATGATTTGGTACTCATGCGTTCTCTCCATATATGTGTCGCACCCAAGCACGGCGAGGCTATTGGTCGCCGCATCTTTATTCCAACCGGATTTAGAAACTGCTGATTGCGGCCGCTTGGGTATCGTAGACATCGAATACCGTAAGCAGCCGCGTCACTTGCATGACATCGTGGAATTTTTTCCCCAGATTGCAGAGACGCACGGAGGCACCCTGAGTTTTCGCGCTGACATGCGCAGCGACCAATGCGCCCAAGCCCGAGCTATCGATATATTTAATGTTGGCCATGTTCAGAACGATCTTCTTCTTACCTGCGGCGACGAGGCTCTTCAATTTCTCACGGAGCGAGTTGCTCTCTTCTCCCAGGACAATACGACCATCGAGCTCCACCACAGACACGCCATCTACTTCGCTGTTGGTCATTCTTACGGACATGCTCGTACCTCCGCGGCTCGGCAAGAAAGATGCAGAACGTCTACTAAAGTAGAACACACCGGCGAGGGGCGATATGTTCAGAAAAGCACAGTCCTGCAGTCGGCCCGGTTACGTCGCTGTGGCTCAATATTTTTCTCTTTTCGGGGGTCACCAATTTCGGCGATTGGGCGGAGGTGATTCCAGGCAGATTCACGGTTCTTGCGTCTTCCCTCCGCTTCGTTCAATCAACTGCTGCACCGGCTCAACCACCATAAGCAGCAGCTCGGCTTTTGCAGTTCTTGCCCGCTCAACCAGCGCGAGTTGTTGCGCCTTCCACAAGTTCGAGCAGGGTTCGGATTTATCGAGGCAATCGAGCGCGACTAGGCCCGCTGCGCCCAGGCTGGAAAGGTCTTCGGAAAGGGGCGAGAGTTCGTTCAGCAGAAAAGATCTTGCCAGAAGAGGATGTAATCTAGCATCGTTGTCCCGCCAAGCGGCAAGACGTGTCCGAATCTCCCTTTCAGAAGTCTGGTCCTTATAGCCGCTTCCGATATATGTTTGCACGACGTCACGGAAACGCCGCGCTTGATCGCTTTCTGGACGAGCTATATCTACCAGTCGGTTCAGCGGGGCTCGAAAGTCCCATGCGGCTTTCAGACTGTTCATTCGCGTGTAGTCCTTAACCGGCGCTACCACGTCGGCAAGAGTGCGAAGCGCGGCAATGTCATTTGTTCCCGCCATGCGGTAGAACGCAAGATCCATGGAAGATCTATGAGTCATGCCAAGCCATTCGAGCTGCCGGCTTAACGCATCTAGTCTTGCGTACATCGAGTCTGGATCCTGCACTTCGGGCAGAGACCACAGGCGTTCTGCAATCGCAGCATTGCGTGGCCAGATTCTCGAATCGATATTCTCCGGAGTGATCCACTCCGACCACATGCAGGCCTCGCCACCCAAGATGCGGCTCTTCTCTTCCGGTTTCAGAGAAGCGGCGGCGCCGCTCATGGGGTCCACGGCGTAGTGCTGCGAAGCTGGCCACATCAGATCGAGGTAGTATCCGAAAGAAAGCAAGCCTCGGTAGCCTTGTTGAGCCGCCGTCGCCAACGACTGCTGCCCGCGCCAGGACTGCACGACCACCGTCTTCGGCAAATCAGGATGCAGCACTTCATCCCATCCCATCATTATTTTGTGGTGCTTGCTCAAGATCTTCTGCACACGTTGATTGAAGTACGCTTGCAGATCCTGATGGGTTTTCATTCCATGTGAGCGGATGAAGGCCTGGATTTTTGGGTTGGCGTCCCACTGACTGCCGTTGACTTCATCCCCGCCAATATGAAAATAGGCATCCGGGAAAAGCCTAGCCATCTCCTCAATCAGCTTGTCGATGAACTTGTACGTCTCTTCCCGCGTCGGATCCATGACTGCATCGGCGCCACCTGCTTCAATCTTGTAGGGTCCCGGCCCGCTGGCTAGTTCCGGATATCCAGCAAACAGTGAGCGGCTGTGGCCCGGCATCTCGAACTCAGGGACTATACGGATGCCGCGATCGTGAGCGTAGGCCACGAGCTCGCGAATCTCATTTTGCGTGTAGTACAGCCCGTCCGACCCTTCTTCCTGCAGCTTGGCGAAACGCCTGCTTTCGACGCGAAATCCCTCATTGTCGTATAAGTGCAAGTGCAGCACATTCATCTTCACCGCTGCCATTCCATCGAGATTGTGCTCTAGCACCTCAAGAGGAATGAAGTGGCGACCAACGTCAATAAGCAGGCCCCGCCAGGCGAATCGGGGATTGTCCGCAATCGTTATGACCGGCACAGAAAATCCGTTTGCGGTGGTTTCCACAAGTTGAAGGAAGGTTTGAAGACCATGCAGGATTCCCAGAGGACTGCGTGCCGTAAGACTCGCACCCGACGCGCTGATTACCAGTTGATAGGACTCATCATCGTTGAGTTCTTGCACTTTTTCACGAGCGTGAACGGCATGGAGCGACAAAGTCGGACTGGGCGAGTCGACCGGTTTCCGTTTGAAAAATATTCCCGTCTGGCGGGAAAGTTCAGCGAGAAATCGGGCTGTTCCGCGCTGCAACGTTTCATCCCCAATACCTGTGATCGAAACGCAAAAAGACTGATCAATTGCCAATCGTCCTACGCCGGGCTGAACAGAAGTCGGCATGGGCATGAGGTGGAGCGCGGTTTGAGATTGTGCCTCGGCATGAGCCGCAAGGAGAAAAGCCGCACCGGCGATTAGTCGGATTCGCATGTTTTTCAAAAAGCGTCCTCATTTCAGGATGTGGCCATCCAGAGTGGTTCGCGGTTAGGTTGAGATTTTAACCCTGGGGCATCTCGAAGTGGAGTGGCTTGGGCTGGCCAGTCACCATCGTTACCAGGAATTTTCACACGGTGCGTGGATTAATGTGCAAACCGACAAGTGTATCGGTCACAGGCCACCCCTCCCTCGCCACAAAATGGAACTATAGTTCCTATCGTCACCGCGAAGAGGATGCTTGTACCTTTTACTTTTGTACTTTGCACGTCCGCCTCATCCTCGACCGCGCGACTGTGAGAAACTTGCACCCATGACCACCGAACCTCTCCATCTCGACGTCAACGAACAAATCGAATGTGCGCACACGCTCGCCTCCCGCTTCTACAGCGATCCCGCCATGCTCGAAATCGAGAAAGAAAAAATCTTTCGCCGCACCTGGCAGCTCGTCGGCACCCTCGACCATCCCTGCGGTGAAGCCAACGGAGTGAAGAAAACCATTTCCGATCCGGAAACTTTTTTCACCGCCGATGTCGCGGGCGAACCGCTGCTCGTCGTTCGCGACAAGTCTGCTGCGGCGGGCAAGCAGGGAACTCTCCGCGCCTTCAGCAACGTTTGCCGTCATCGTGCTGGTCCCATCGCTCTCGGCAGCGGCTGCAAAAATGTCATGCGCTGCCAGTATCACGGATGGACTTACACGCTAGACGGACGGTTGATCGGCACGCCTGATGTCGAGGGCGTCGAATTTTTCGATCGCAGCACCATGGGCATGGTTCCGGTGCGCCTCGAAACTTGGGAAAAATTCATCTTCGTGAATTTCGATCCCAACGCAGAAAGTCTTTCAACTTATCTCGGGAAAATTCCCGAACAAGCGCGCGGCTTTGAATTTGCAGGACTGCAGTCCGCCGAGCGCCGCGACTACATCATCAATTGCAATTGGAAGGTCTACGTTGACAACTATCTCGAGGGCTACCACATTCCCATCGCCCACCCTGGCCTGATGCGTGAAATCGACTACGCACAATATCGCACTGACACCTTCCGCTATTATTCACAGCAGTTCGCGCCCATTCGCGCGATGAAAACAGAAGAAGCCGGCGAACGCTTCTACGCACCAGGCAAAGGATTGCAGCAAGCGCTCTACTTCTGGATTTTTCCTAATTTGATGCTCAACATCTATCCAGACAATATTTCCACCAACATAATCGTCCCGCTCTCAACCGAAAAAACGCTGACCATTTTTGAATGGTTTTTTCACGACGCCGATCAATCGAAAACCCGCGAACGCATAGAAAAGGCCATCGCCTTCAGCGACGAAGTCCAACAAGAAGACATCTCCCTCTGCGAAAATGTCCAGCGCGGCCTGCGCTCCTCCACCTACGACCGCGGCCGCTACTCTGTGAAACGCGAAAACGGCGTCCACCACTTCCACATGCTGCTGAGCGAATTCCTCGGAAAGGAAGCGAGGAGCGATCAGCGCCCAGCGATCAGCCAGGCAGGTTGCTCGTGATTGTCGACTCTTGATGTAGCAGCGCCTTTACGCCGCTGCTCTTCTTCTCTGCGTAGGGGCCGCCTTCTGCCTGCCCCGTTCTTCGCGGGGAGGCGGGCGTGCTTCGCTTAAGGTTTTGCAGGAGCCGGTGCCGGCGTCGCAGGCGCGGTGGATTTGTTGAAATCGAAATTAACTTTCGGAGCAGTGCGCGCGCCTTCTTCGGTCTTGAAATAAGCGTCGTTGCGAGTGAAGCCGCTCATGCTGGCCACCAGACTGTTCGGAAACGTTGCGATGAAAGTGTTGTAGTCCTGCACCACTTCGTTGTAGCGGCGGCGTTCGACCGCGATGCGGTTTTCCGTTCCGGCGAGTTCGTCTTGCAGGCGCAGGAAGTTTTCATTGGACTTGAGCTGCGGATAATTTTCCGTGATCACCAGCAAACGGCTGAGCGCGGAATCCAGCGCTCCGTTCGCGGCGATTTTATCAGCCGGAGTTCTTGCACCAATCAACGCGGAACGTGCTTGCGCGATTTCGCTGAACACTTGTTCTTCGTGCACCGCGAAACCTTTCACCGTCGCGACGAGGTTGGGAATTAAATCGGCGCGGCGTTGCAGCACCACATCCACTTGCGCCCACGCCGCATTCACCGCTTCGCGCTTGATGGCCATCTGGTTGCGCCGGCCAACGTAAGAGCTGCCCAGAATCAGGGCCAGGATCACCAATATGACTACGATGACTATGCCGATTTTCATGAATTCTCTCCTGTGCGCCGGTTAAACCGGCGAGGTGTAGTGAATGTAAAAGTCATACGAAAGTGGATCAGCGACCCACATCGGCCCCGAATCTTGCGGAGCCGCTCGCAAGGGCGGCGTCGAAGCGTTGACAGGGGAACGTGCGGGCCGGGTATTCGGCCGCGTAAGTTTCTTCCTCCGGGACGCCGACGCTGTAGGAGGAGAAAGTGGAAGGTGCCATCCGGTGCTAAGGCAAGAGCCGGATGCGGGAATCCCGCCTGTCCGGATCCGTGGAGGGGGTTGTGTGCAAACATGATTCCTACTCCGACTTAAAATCTCTTGAAGATGCGGTTCAGAATTTTTGTTTTTTGACGCGCTGCCATTCGCGTTTGGGCACCAGCGCGTCCAGCGCGTGAATCACAAATTCGACGGCTTCCAGATATTTGCCGTAAGCGCGGGTAATTTCAGAATGCGCATGATTGTCACGCAGCGCGCGTCCCAACTCGAAAGCCGAAGCCGGCGCACCCGTCAGCTCTTCGATGCGCCCGTAGATAGCGCTTCTATCAGAGGGAACATCTTCGCCCAGCGCCATCAAAACGTGGCGAAGCAAAACGGTAATACTGGAAATAGATTTGCCGTAAATTTCGCGCAACTCCTGCTCGTGGTCGGAAGCGCGCAGAAAATGGTCGCGAAGTTTTTGCAGCGCAGTGCGCAGTTCGTGTTCGACTTGTACACGATGCAAATTCATCGGGACTTCGATGCCGACAACGGGATCGTCGCCAAAAAGTACGCGATGCGCTTGCCCGATGTCCAGCAACTCGATGGCAAAGACATCGGCGGAATGAATCAATTCTTCGTGCGTAAAAATGCGCGGTGCCGGTTCGTGCAGTTGGCCGCTCCACCAGCGAACCACGGAGGCGATGCGTACCAGTTCCGTAGCTTTCGCGGACTTCAACACACACAAAAGATTCAAATCCGATTTGTGCGCGTGAAAATCGCCGCGCGCCGCCGAACCGTACAAAATTACCGACTGCAGATTCTCGCCCGCGGCTTCCCGCAGCCTGCGTACGACTTCCGTTAATTTTTCTTCGCGTGCCAGCATGACACCCTCATCTACGCAAAATCATCGAAAAACATTTCACCAACTGCCGGAAGCTCCGCCCCCACCGCTCGATCCGCCGCCAAATCCGCCAAACCCTCCGCCACCACCACCGCCTCCACCAAATCCCCCACCACCCCAGCTGCCGCCGCCGCCCCAGCCACCACGGCCTCCGCCTCCGCTCATCAGAAACGGAAGCAGCCACCAGCATCCGCTCATTCCGCCGCCACGGCCACCAGTGCCGCGCGAGATCATGGAACCAAAGATTCTGAAAATTATGAAAAGGATAATCAAAAATGCGAATGGACTAATCGGGGAACCGGGCCGTTGTGAAGTGTTTGCAGCCCTGCGAGCAGGTGGCTGGCCGGAGAGCGAAGCGCCTTTTTCGTCGGCGATATATTTTGCCAGTTGCCAGGCGGCGACTTCCACTGCGGAGCCAAAATCATTTTGTTTCAGGAAGGGAACCATGGCGCGACCGGCATCGCCGGCGCGCGCGTCATTGATGATTGGTTCAATACCGTAGCCAACCTCTATTCGATATTTGCGATCATTGGGAGCCAGCAGTAACAGAACGCCAGAGCTCTCTTTTTTGGAGCCAACACCCAGATGCTTGAAAAGATCCACGGCGTAGTCTTCTACAGGGCGATCATCCAGCGATTTGACCGTGACGATGGCCATTTGCGCGCCGGTCTTTTGTTCGAGTTCAGTGCCGAGAGCTTCCAGACGTTGTTGGGTGGCTTGTGGAATAACGCTGGCAAGGTCGGTGACGTAGCCGGTGGGAGAAATTTTGGAAATATCATCCGCGGAAGCGCCGCACGCACGGAAAAAGAACAAAAAGAAGAGGCAGAAGATAGATGAACGGGAACGTGGCATGGAGAAATGAAACAGATCCTCGTGCTCTGTGAACGAGTTTGGGGTGACTGGAATAAGCATCGCGATTTTCCAGAAAAAGTGCAAGTGGGTTTCGCGGACGCGAGAGGTGGCAACGGCGATCAATAGCAAGCAGTAAAGAGCGAGTAGTGTGGAGCGAGATACCCGTTGAACAAAACTTCAGCGCCAGACAGAAACATGGTTTAATCAGTGCGCTTTTGCGGACGACGACAACTGGATTGCGGAGGAACGCGCGTGCAGAACATGAATTTAGCGATAACTCGCAGACGAGTGGGAATGATTGCGGCGTGGACGGCATTTTTGGTCCTGGCGTGTGCGGTACGAACTTCGGCGCAGGCGGGGCCACCAGCGGATCTGGACGCGTTTGTAGCGCGCTCAATGAAAACATTTGATGTACCCGGAATGGCCATCGCCATTGTGAAGGACGGGAAAGTAGTGATGGTGAAAGGTTATGGCGTGCGCAAGATGGGCGAGGCCGCGGCGGTAGACGAAAACACGCTGTTCGGAATCGGTTCGAACACCAAGGCGTTTACCACGGCGGCGCTGGCCACACTGGTGGATGAAGGAAAGATTTCGTGGGACGACAAAGTATACGAACGGCTTCCCGGATTTCAAATGTATGACCCGTACGTTTCACACGAGATGACCATTCGCGATTTGCTGACCCATCGCAGCGGCATGGGTTTAGGCGAGGGAGATCTGCTTTTCTGGCCGCACACGACCTTCACGCGCGAAGAAATTATTTATAAGCTGCGATTCATGAAGCCGGCCTCAAGTTTCAGGAGCAAGTTTGCGTATGACAATTTGTTGTACATCGCGGCGGGACAGATTATTCCGGCAGTGACGGGAAAAACGTGGGAGCAGTACATTACAGAAAGGATTTTGCAGCCGCTGGGAATGAAAACGACCACGTTGAGCAACGCGCACTTCCCGGTGGGAGCAAATTTTGCCTGGCCGCATTCAAAGCTTGGCGGACCACTGCGGCCGATTGATTTCGTGGAGCTGGATAATGCCGCTCCCGCTGGGTCAATCAATTCATCGGTGGCGGAAATGGCGCGCTGGATGATGCTGCAGCTCAATCACGGAAAGCTTCCAGACAGCGATAAGCGACTATTTACCGAGCAGAGGTCGCAGGAAATGTGGTCGGCACAAACGATTTTGCCGACGCGGGAGCGCAGTGGACCGTTGGGAGAAATCTCGGCGAAGTTTGCGGCGTACGGATTGGGTTGGGGCCTGCGCGACTATCAGGGAAGAAAGTTAGTGGGACACACCGGCGGCGTAGCGGGATTTGTGTCGCGAGTGATGCTGGTGCCAGAGGAAAAGCTGGGAGTGGTGATTCTAACGAACGCCGAAGAAGATTTTGCGTTCGATTCGATATTGTTTCATGTGCTTGACAGTTATTTCGGCAGCGGCAACACAGATTGGATCACGGTGTTGCATGATGCGGACGAGTCGACGCGAAAGGAAGCGGAAGAAGAGGTAAAGAAACAGGCCGGGGGGCGAGTGAAAGATTCCAAGCCGTCGCTGGCTTTGGAGAAATATGCCGGGAAGTATGAGGACGCGTGGTACGGGCCGGCGAGTATTCGATTGGAAAGTGGAAAGCTGATTTTTTCCCTGGACCATACCGCCGCCGCGGTTGGAGATTTGGAACACTGGCAATACGATACGTTCAAGGCGCGTTGGCGAAATCGCACGGTGGAAGATGCGTTTGTGACGTTCAGCCTGAATGCACAGGGTGAGATCGATCACTTTACGATGAGCGCGGTTTCGCCGCTGGCAGATTTCAGTTTTGATTATCGGGACTTGTATTTTCGTCCGGTGAAGAGTGCGGCAGAGAAGCATTAGCTGGAGGACAAAAGCAAAAAATGGACGGGGATAAGCCGCCGCTACAAAATATACAAGAAATAAAGATAACGCTGAGACACAGAGGTCGCAGAGTTCCGCGGAGACTGAGCAAACATTTTGGGACAGCTTGAGAGACTGTACTTGCGGACAGGTGACGCCGAGAGAAAACCTTGCGAGGTAAAAGGAGCATCCTGAACTCCACAGATAGAATTAAGGTGGAGAACATGTGGCGCTTCTTCGCAACGATAAACAATGGCTTGGGTATCGCTTGGCGAAGCGCACGCCACCGCTGCGCTTCCTTTTCCGATTATTGCTTCTGATTATCTTTTCCATTCCTGGTAACTGTCCTGGGTTGTTCGCGCAATGTAATTCATTGAAAACGGGCGAGACGTTGTGGGTACGGCTGCTGGAGCCGCTGTCTTCGTATAGCGGCAAAGCGGGCGACAAGATTCATGCGATGGTGATCGAATCGCCGACTTGCGATGGCGCGGAAGAAATTTCGGCGGGAACCGTGGTGGAAGGTGAGGTTGCAAGAGTCACGAAAGTGGGAATGGGGTTGGTGCACGAGACGGCGTCGCTGCGGGTCGAGTTTAAGAGTTTGCAGATGCAGGACGGAAACAAGATAGCAATCGCGACGCGTCTGCTGGAAATCGATAACGCGCGGGAAAAAGTGAAAGACGGGATCATTCGCGGCGTAAATGCCACCAACACGCCACAGGGAAGAATTACCAACCGACTGCGGCATCTGCCTACCTGGAATCCTTATAGTGATTTGACGCTGCTGGCGTACCGCACGGCGTTTCCAATGTTTCCGGAGCCGGAGATTTATCTGCCGCGAGGAAGCGATGTGAAACTGGAACTGACGGATGGGGTCGTGCTGCCGGAGAGCGCCGAGCGCGAGCCGGAGAATTACCGTCCCGACGAAATTGAGAAAGCGGTATTGGAGATTACAGCGCCCGAACTGCCGATAAGGACAACCACACGCAACGGCCAAGATGCGGATATTGTGAACGTGGCGCTGCTGGGAAGTGCGAGCCAGATGGACGCTGCGTTTCGCGCAGCGGGGTGGAAAAACGGGGATGCGATGTCAACTAGATCGGTGCTGCGGCAAATGCATGCTTTCCTGTCGTTCAAGAATTATCCGAGCGCACCGATTACCACGCAATTGATGGATGGTCAGCGCGTGAGCCAGACATGGGAAAAAGGGCTGGATAGCTACGCGAAGCGCGAGCATTTGCGGGTGTGGGGCCGCAACGACGTGATTGAAGGGCAGACGGTGTGGCTGGGAGCGATGACGCGGGAAACCGGAGCGGTGCTTTCGCTACGGCAGCACAAATTTATTCATCACATTGATGCGGAAATGGATGACGGGCGCGGAATAATGGTGCGGGATTTGCGGCTGGCGGGCTGCGTGGCGGCGGTGTACTTCGTGGAGCGTCCACAGATGGCGCATGCCGCGATGAATGCGACCGGTGATGCCATGCACACGGATGGTTCTTTGGCGGTGGTGCAATTGAAGGACTGTGAGAATCCGGTGTTTGCACAAGCTAGCGATGCGCCCGCGCTGCAATCGCGGCCGCGTTCGAAGTTCGCGCGATATTTGCGTATGCAGATTTTGAGTTTTCGGAGCGATTTGATTCGCGGGAATCTTGTGTACGGCGGATTTGAATTGACACGGATGGCGGTGCGGGCGCGGCGGCACCGGGCGGAAAAAATGGCGTTAGCCGGGCAAATCGACGCGGAACAACAGCAGCAGAGCGTGACCGTCGCGGGCATCAGCACTGCGTTTTAAGTGCCGGCTTCATTCATAATCAAAATGATCTGAGATGTTCGGGATCTTGAGCTAATTCTTGTTGGCGTCTGCGGCGGACAGGCTCGCAATGAGTTTGTCAGCTTCCTGCATGGAAGCGTCCATGCTTTCATCAATGCTGTGACATCCGTGTCGATTTTTGCCGAGGTGCCTTTCAGGGAGCCGATGGCTTAGGCGCTGAGATTGTGTTTGAGGAAGAGCACCTGATCGCGGAAAGAATTGAGCACCGGGGTCATCTGGTCTTCGGTTTTGCGCATGGATTTCATGTACACGGCCTGGCGGTCTTTCGCATCGCGGAGTAAAGCGGCGCTGCGGGACTTCAGCTTGGCCTTACCCATTTGATTGATTTCCTTCTGCCATTCGGAAAAGAGATCGTTGCTGCTGACCTGGCCGTGGAATTGATGCGATCGTGGAGCTTGTTGGCCTGCGCCTGCGAGCGCTCGTATTCGTCATTGAGTTTCTTATAGGACTTTTCGAGTGAGCCGCCCTGGAAGCCGGTTAATTCCTGGAAAGACTCCACGGTGGTTTTGATCTGTTCCTTGGCTTGCTGCTGGTCTTTTTTGGAGCCTTTAACGCGGGAGACGAGGATGTCGCGCTTTTCTCTGCCAAGCTTTTCCAATAGGAGGAGGTACAACCGCAGAGCACCAGCGCAAAAAGAAGAGATGAAGGAACGATTCGCCGCATGAAGCTCCGTCAACGGATACAGATCACCGGCTGTAGGAGGAGATTGTAGCGTGCAACGAGAGCACTTCGAAATCACAGAGAAGAGATTGATTGGCGGCGTTGGCACTAGCTAAAGCTAGTGACTCTAGTTTGGGGAGAATTAGTCTCCGCAAGCTCGCCTTCCCATCGGGCGATTACGGCGCTGGCCAGGCAGTTGCCGCTGACATTGACGGAGGTGCGGGCCATGTCAATGAGGGCGTCGATGCCGAGCATGACGAAGATGGGTTCGGTTGGGAGATGGAAAGTGGCAGAGGTGGCAAGAAGAACCACGAGCACGGCTCGCGGGACGCCTGCTAAACCTTTGCTGGTGAGCATGAGCGTGAGGACCATGACCAGCTGTTGCGGCCAGGTCATGTGAATACCTGCGGCTTGCGCTACGAAGATAGAGGCTAACGCTAGATAGAGAGTGGAACCGTCGAGATTGAAACTGTAGCCGGCGGGAATTACGAAAGCGACGATGCGGCGGGGGACGCCGAATGCCTCCATGCACTCCATAGCGCGAGGTAGAGCGGCTTCGGAGGTGCTGGTGGCGAAAGCGATGGTGGCTGGTTCGGCGACGGCGGCGAGAAAACGTTTGAGAGGAATGCGCGCGAAAAGGGCAATGGGAAGAAGTACGAAGAGCAGAAATGTAATCAGTGCGCCGTAAGCTGTGAACAAAAGTTTGCCAAGCGGGAGAAGAACTGCGATGCCCATGTGGCCGACGGTGTAGGCCATGGCGGCGCCGACTCCTACGGGAGCGAAGAACATGACAATGTTTGTGAAGCGGAACATTACCTGGGTGAGGGATTCGGCGAAATTGAGGATAGGTTTTTGGAGTTGTTCGGGGACGCGGGTAAGTGCGATAGCGAAAAGAATAGCGAACACGGCTACCTGAAGGATTTGGTTTTCTGCTACGGACTGGACGATATTTTCGGGAAAAATGTGCAGGATGAAATCGGTCCAATGGAGTGGAGTTGAGTTTGGCGGAGTTTGCGCGATTGTGCTTGTGGAAATTGCCAGGCCTTCGCCGGCTTTGGTGAGGTTGATTGCGGCTACGCCGAGAAAGAGAGCGATGGTGGTGACGACTTCGAAATAGACGAGGCTTTTCCAGCCGATGCGGCCGACTTTGCGCAGATCGCCGTGGCCGGCAATGCCGGTGATGAGCGTCCCGAGGATGAGCGGAGCGACGATCACTTTGATTAGGCGGAGGAAGATGTCGCTAAGGAAGCGGAGTTGTACGGCAAAAGCGGGAGAATCGAGGCCCAGCTCGAGGCCGGCGAGCATGGCGAAGAAAATCCAGAAGGTGAGCGACCGCTTGCGGAGGCCGGCGATAGCGAGAAGGAGAAGGCCGAGGCAGCGAAGGATGAGCAGCGATTTGTGGCCAGGAAGCGGAATGAGGAGGAGGCAACCGGCGAAAAAGAAAACTAGTCCTGCAAGGACAACAATTTTGAACGACCGTGAATTGCCTCGTGGCAAGCAGAAGACCTTTCGAAGAGCTGGTTGAGAACGGACATCATAGCAGCAAGCGCGGAAAAGCCAGGCGGTTTGATTGATCGGCGGTGTAGCTCGATGTCGATTTTTAACGCAGAGGTCGCAGAGGACGCAGAGAACGGAACGAGGCGCTCGGGCAAGAGCGGGACGGGACAGGATGGCCACCTGAAGGTGGCTGCTACATAAAGAAGTCACGCGGGTTGCTTGGATTGTTGGGGCGCTGCTATCGTGCGGGTATGCCGAAAATAAAACATTTTGAGTGTTCGAGATGCGGAGCGACTGTGTCTGCGGAGAAGCCGCAGACGGTTTGTGCGAAGTGCAGTGGTGCGCTTTATGTGCGGTATGACTTGAGACCGGTGCGTGGAGAAGCGGGGCGGGAGCAAATCTTTCGCGATGCATCAAAGGACGGATGGGCTGGGATGTGGAGGTATCGCTCAGTGTTGCCGGATGTGGAGCCGGTGACTTTGGGTGAAGGATGGACGCCGGTGATTTGGAGCCGTCGATACAGAAATGTTGCGGTGAAAGAGGAAGGTGCGAATCCTACGGGGAGTTTTAAGGCGCGCGGTTTAGCGCTAGCGGTGACTATGGCGAAGCACTATGGACTGAAAAAGTTGGCGGTGCCTTCGGCGGGGAATGCGGCGGGGGCGTTAGCAGCGTATGCGGCGGCTGCGGGAATCGAAGCGAATATTTTCATGCCGAAGGATGTACCGTTCGCGAATTATGTGGAAGCGAAAATGTATGGCGCGAACGTGACATTGGTGGATGGATTGATTTCAGATTGTGGACGAATGGTATCGGAGCGAAAAGAAAAAGAAGGATGGTTTGATATTTCCACCTTGAAGGAGCCGTTTCGAATGGAAGGAAAAAAGACCATGGGATACGAGTTGGTGGAGCAGTTGGGCTGGGAATATCCGGCGGCCGTGTTTTATCCCACGGGCGGCGGAGTGGGACTGATTGGAATGTGGAAAGCGTTTGCGGAGCTGGAAGAATTGGGCTGGGTTAAACCTGGGAGACGGCCGAAGATGATCGCGGTGCAGTCGGCGGGATGCGCGCCGGTGACACGAGCGTTCGAACAGCACGAAAAAGTAAGCCAGATGTGGGAGAACGCGGCCACGTTTGCTTCGGGACTGCGCGTGCCGAAACCGTATGGAGATTACATCATGCTGGAAATTTTGAAAGAGTCGGGAGGCGTGGCGCTGGCGTTTTCGGATGAAGTGATTTTGGATTCGCTGAAAGACTGGGCGAGGAACGAGGGAATTTTTCTTTCGCCGGAAGGTGCGGCGGCTACGGCGGCGTACGATCATCTTTTGCGAACGGGATTTTTGCGGGCGGAAGACCGCGTGGTGTTGTTCAATACTGGCGCGGGCTTGAAGTATACGGACGTTACGGCGGAGGCGGCGGGGATTGCGCGGCCGAGTTGAGGGCTTTGTTCGGAACGAAAAGAACAGGAGGCCGCTAAGTTTGCCAGTTGCCGAGATAGGGCGCAGCATGCTGCGCCCCGCTACCCCGATCGTCTCCGCATGGACATCCAACCCTACAAATTTTATTCTCTTCATAGACCGGCTCCTCTCGCTAGTGGCTCTGTACTGCATTCTTCCGATTCGCAGCATAACCCACGCACCGCGAATCGGAGCCGGGCGTTCCATTCTGACTACGAAGCAGGGAGGATTAACGCGACGAGGCCGGTTAAACCGCGAATTGGATGATGGTGTAAGAGCGCGCGGGCAGCTCGAGGCGCGTGCGGTTGTTTGCAGTGGTTGGCTTGTCGAAAGGTTTTGGCGCGATGTTTTGCGGAGCGTCGAAGCCGTTGTGAGCTTTCAGGTCGTTGCCGGTCAGCGTGAAGGAATCGAGCACGCGCGACGGAGCGACATCTTCCCACAGCAATTCCGCTTCACGGGCATTTGCTAAATCACGGTTGAAAAGAAAAACCGAGAATTTTCCGGTAGCTTGGTCAAAGGTGCCGGAGACGTCGATGTACGGAACGATTTCGGACGCAGCGCTGCCGCGGCTCGAAGCAGAAGCGGGCGGCGCGATCTCGTAGGTTGGCGATTCGACCGCCACATTCATAGCAGCGCCGTGAGCGTACTGCAGAGCCCAGGCGTATGGATAATATATGGTCTGACGATAGAACCCAGCGGCGTTGGTCATGATGGGCGCGATGACGTTAATGAGTTGCGCGAGGCAGGCGGCTTTAACGCGATCGGAATTGCGAATGAGGGTGTTGATGAAGCCACCGACGAGTAAGGCGTCTTCAAGATTGTAGACTTCCTCAAGCAGGTGTGGCGCGGCTTGCTTGTTGCCGTCGCCGGAAGTTTTGCGATACCAGACATTCCACTCATCAAATGAAAGCCACAATTTTTTGGCAGAGTGCATGCGGCCTTGCACGTAATCGCAGACGGCGCCGACTTGCATGATTTGCCGATCCATGGCGAGATTCAGCGCCATGTACTTGGTGCTGTCGCCACCGGTTTCTTGTGAATTGCCGTAATAGCGGTGAAGGGAAATACCGTCAACATAGTCGAAACATTGTTCGAGGACCTGGCGGTCCCATTCTAGATAAGTGGGCATGGAAGGGCCGCTTGAACCGCAAGCGATCAGCTTCAGCGAAGAGTCCACGTAGCGCATCTGGCGTCCCGCGTCGGCTGCTTTCATTCCGTATTCTGTGGCGGTCATGTGGCCGATCTGCCACGGGCCGTCCATTTCGTTGCCAAGACACCAGTGCGCGACTTTGTGTGGTTCAGCGATGCCATGTTCGCGGCGCAGGTCGCTCCATTGGGTGCCTTTTTCCAGGTTACAATATTCGACGAGAGCCGCGGCTTGTTCCGGCGTGCCGGTGCCGAGATTGAGCCCCATGAGTGGTTTCGCGCCGGTGAGCTTGCACCAGGCCATGAATTCGTTGGTGCCGAATTGATTGGTCTCGATGGAGTTCCAGGCCTTTTCCAATTTACGAGGGCGATCTTTTTTGGGGCCGACGCCGTCCAGCCAGTTGTAGCCTGAGACAAAGTTGCCGCCGGGATAACGAACGATGGGCACGCCGAGATGCTTGATTTCGTCGGCGACGTCGGTGCGGAAGCCGTTCGAATCGGAAAGTTTGCAGCCAGGATCGTAAATACCTTCGTAGATGGCGCGGCCGAGGTGTTCGAGGAAAGAGCCGAAAATGTTGCGATCAAGAGGAGGCATGGTGCGGCGAGAATCGACATAGACGCGCGTCGCGGCATTGGCGGGCGCTTGAGCGAAGAGAGACTTTCCCAGGATGACATTTGCGGAGCAGCCAGCGGTTGCGGTGAGAGTGGTTCGCACAAAATGCCGTCTGGGAATGTTTGCCACGTTAAGAACCTCCGTTAGTTTTGAAAAATTCTTGCCCTGTCGTCAATGAGAAACGGTCTTGCCTCTATTCACCGATTCCGAGATGTGAATCAGTTCAGGAAGTAGTTTGCCAAGCGGCGAATTGTTCGGCTGACCGAGCGCGAAGTAGAGTTCGCGGTAGAGGGGATAGAGCCGGTCATACACCGATTGAGCCGAGGGAGCGGGTTGATAAATTTTGTGCGAGGGACAGATTTTATCTTGCGCTTCCTCCACGGTGGAGAACGTACCGGCAGCAAGGAACGCAAAAATTGCGGAGCCCAGACTAGTGACGCTGGAACTTGGCACGAGGACGGGACGGCCGAGAATGTTTGCGTACACCTGGTTGAGAACCGCATTTTTCTGCGGGATACCGCCGGCGTTGATGACCCGACGAATGACGACGCTGTGCTCGGACATGCGATCGAGAATGACGCGGGTGTGGAATGCAGTGCCTTCGATGGCGGCGAAAAGTTCGTCCTGCGCGGTGGTCTGCAGATTCCAGCCGAGAGTGACGCCGCGCAAATTGGCATTGACAAGAACGGTGCGATCGCCGTTGTCCCAGGTCAGGCGAAGCAAACCAGTTTGCCCGGCGCGATAGGAATCGAGCCCCAGTGAAAGAGTTTGCACATCGGTGCCTGCGCGGGTGGCGATGGCATTGAAAATATCGCCGACGGCGGAAAGTCCGGCTTCAATGCCGGTTTGTTTTGGATGGACGCTGCCGGCGACAACACCGCAGACGCCGGGTACCAGATTGACGGAGGGAGTGATACCGATGATACAGGTCGAGGTTCCGATGACGTTGACGACGTCCTGGCATCTGCAGCCGGCGCCAATGGCGTCCCAGTGTGCGTCGAAGGCGCCGACGGGAATAGGGATGCCAGCGCGCAAGCCAAGCTTTTCCGCCCACTGCGGAGAAAGATTTCCAGCGACCACGTCGGAGGTGGCGTAGTGGCCAGCTAGTTTGTCGCGAACACCAGCGAGAAGCGGATCTACTTTGAGCAGAAAATCTTCGGGTGGAAGGCCGCCGAGGGAAGCATTCCATAACCATTTGTGGCCCATGGCACAGATACTGCGTTTCACATTGCGGGGATCGGAGATGCCACATAGGGTGGCGGCGACCATGTCGCAGTGTTCGAACGCGGACGCGAAGGCTTCGCGTTTCTCCGGATTGTGTCTTAGCCAGTGAAGCAGTTTCGCGAAACCCCATTCGGAAGAATAAACGCCACCGCACCATTCGATGGCCGGAAGTTTTTCGCGATGCGCGGCAGCAGTGATCTCCGCGGCTTCGTTTTTGGCGCGGTGGTCGCACCACAGATAATAGTCATCTAGTGGCTGCATATTTTTGTCCACGGGAATGACCGAAGAGCCGGTGGTGTCGAGTGCGACGGCCTCGATTGCGCTTCCGGGAATGCCAGCTTTTTGCGACGCAGCACGCGTGGCCAGGGCCAAGGCGTTCATGTGATCGGCATGAGATTGCGTGGCGTACTCGGGATCTTCGCGGCGACGATGCAGGGGATATTCGGCGATCGCCGATGCCAGCAGTCCGCGCGCGCTGTCAACGATCGAGACTCGAACACTTAACGTACCGAAATCAACGCCAGCAATGACGGCCATAAATCGATCCTGTAATTGCACCGCAGAGATCGAACGACATGATCACTTTTGGTCCTTTGGCTGGCCGTAAGACGCGGCGCTTCCGTGCTTGCGCAAAAAGTGCTTGTCAACGAGCGCGCCGGGTGCTGATGCGGCCTCGGAGTCAATTTGCATTGCGAAGTAGGCAAGCTTGGCCACGGTTTCGAGAATCACGGCATTTTGCGAAGCTTCAGCGGCGGTGGCGCCCCAAGTAAACGGCGCGTGACTTGCCACCAGCGCAGCGGGCATTTCATTGGGGTTGATGTTTTTAAACAAACGAACGATTGCGCGTCCGGTATTTTCTTCGTAAGCTCCGGCGACGTCGCTGTCGGCGATGCTGTCGGTTACCGGAATTGCGCCGCGAAAATAATCGGCGTGCGTGGTGCCGAGACAGGGGATGGACTTGCGCGCCTGCGCCCACGCGGTCGCGTATTCGGAGTGGGTATGGCTGACGCCCCCGATTTTCGGAAAAGACTTATAAAGAACAATGTGAGTTGCGAGATCCGAGGACGGGCGAAGATGTCCTTCGATGATTTTGCCATGCAGATCGGTCACCACCAGATCTGCGGGCTTCATCGTTTCGTAAGGGACGCCACTGGGCTTAATAACCACGAGGGAATCCTCGCGGGAAATACCGCTGGAATTGCCAAATGTGTACAGAACCAATCCGCGCCGGACCAGCTCGAGATTCGCTTCGAGAACTTCTTCACGCAGTTTGGGGAGCAGCATTAGTGGCCAGGCTGAGCGATAGATTGTATTTTGAACGCGATCGTTTGCCGAACGTGGTGACGATAGGAGAATGGATTCTGTTTGTCAATGCACACGCCGCGACGGATTTTTAGCCACAATTCGCAGTAGACTAACGGACGTCTCTGTGTGCAAGTGCGGTCAATGGATTCGGAGAAATGGCGAATGGCGAAGTTGCCGGTTTTTGCAAAAGTGATTGCAGGAACACAACCGGAGTATCTGCATCCTGAGTATTGTTCGTCGGTGAAGCGAGCGCCGACGCGTCCCTTGATCCTGCTTCCGTATTCGCTTTCAGAAAGAACTGGACCGGTCTTCGGGCGGGATTGCGTAAGTGCGACGGATCGCGATTTAACCGCGCAGCACACAGGCGCGCCACTCGGAGAAAGAATTGCGGTCAGTGGGCGACTGCTGGACGAAGGCGGCCGGCCAGTGCGCGGAGCGCTGATTGAAGTATGGCAGGCGAACGCCGCGGGACGTTACAAACATAAGATGGATCAGCACAACGCACCGCTCGATCCCAATTTCAGCGGGTGCGGGCGCACACTGACCGACGCGGATGGCCGCTACCAGTTTCTTTCGATCAAGCCGGGCGCATATCCCTGGGGAAATCATGCCAACGCCTGGCGCCCTGCGCACATCCATTTTTCGATTTTTGGCGATGGTTTGTTAAGCCGGCTGGTGACCCAAATGTACTTTCCGGGTGATCCACTGCTGGCGCTGGATCCTATCTATAATTCGATATCCAGTGAAAAGGATAAGCAACGATTGATTTCATCATTTGACCTGGCGACGACGACCCCGGAATTTGCGTTGGGCTATCGATTCGATATTGTGTTGCGCGGGCACGACGCAACGCCAATGGAAAAGTGAAATGAGCTACGTGCCCTCACCTTCGCAAACGGTTGGGCCTTTTTTCTCGATCGGGCTTTCCGCATTGTGCCGCGAAAAGATTGATTGTGGGACTGGTGAAGGGAAACGCGTGTTAATTCGCGGTCGCGTTTTTGATGGCGACGGCCAACCCGTGCCGGATGCGGTGTTGGAAATCTGGCAAACCGGCGAAGCGGCGGGTGGTGACTGCGATCAAGAGCCAGGGGCGCGGCGGGAAAGAATTCCCGCTGGATTCGGCAGGATTGCCACAAACGAGCGGGGCGAATTTCAGTTCAATACGGTCAAGCCAGCGCCGCGACGGGGCGAAGACGGATTGATGCATGCGCCGCATTTGACGGTGGTGGTGTTGATGCGCGGTTTGTTGCGGCATTTGTTGACGAGAATATATTTTGCTGGCGAAACAGCGAACCGCGAGGATGCGGTGTTGAATCTGGTGCCACCTGAACGGCGGCAAACCTTGCTGGCGGAGCCTGCGAACGAAAGCACGAGCGAGTTATCGTGGGATATTCACTTGCAGGGTGAACTGGAAACAGTTTTTTTTGAAGCGTAAATCGGGCTTGGAAGTCGCGGACGAACCGGCCAGGCGTAGCGCATAATTCGAACGGGAAAGGATGTTAAAGCATGAAACTTCACAGAATCGTAGCTAGGTTGGTGCTGGGAATTTTGTTGGGGTGCGCTAGCGCGCATGTGCTCGCGGGAAAATTTGGTGCGGGAATTTCAGCGCAGGCAGCTGAATCCGAAAATGCGTACCTCGGCCGCTGGGATTTGACGCTGCACGCGCCGGATCGAGAATATCCTTCGTGGCTGGAGCTGCGTGAAGACGGTGGACAGTTGAAAGCGGAGTTTGTAGGCCGCTGGGGAAACGCACGGCCGCTTCCAAAAGTGGATTTGTCGAACGGAAAGTTGACGTTTGTTTCGCCCAAGGAGGAAGAAGGTCTCCCAGTAGACATGGTTTTTGCAGGATCGCTGGACGGGAAGACGCTGTCGGGAAAAGTAAACGGTCCAAACGACGCGACCTGGCGATGGACGGGCGAGCGGGCGCCGTCTCTCGAAAGAAAAAATACTCCGAAATGGGGAAAGCCGATTGCGTTGTTTAACGGAAAAGATTTATCCGGATGGAAAATGAGCGGAAAAGGAAAATCCCAGTGGAAAGTGGAAAACGGAATTCTGATCACTCCAGGAGAAGGCCCGGAATTGATCAACGACTCGAAATTTGAAGACTTCAAATTGCATGTGGAGTTCAACTGCGGACCGACTTCCAACAGTGGCGTTTATTTGCGCGGACGTTATGAAGTGCAGATCGAAACGGATTCCGCCGACGAAGGACCAATGCATCACACAGGCAGCGTGTATGGATTTATCGCTCCTTCACAGGAATTGCCGCGCAAGTCGGGCGAATGGCAAACTTACGACATCACGTTGATTGGGCGGCGCGTGACGGTGGTGCAGAACGGCCAAACGGTGATTGATAACAAGGAAATTCCTGGGATCACGGGCGGCGCGCTGGACAGTCATGAAGGGCTGCCGGGTCCAATTTATTTGCAGGGCAGCGAGAAAGGGCACGTGCAGTTTCGCAGCATCATCATTACTCCAGCGAAAAAGTGATGCTTTCGGAGCGATCTGGAATCTAAATGACTCACTTTTTACGCGACATTCTTCGCCAGCCGAAGGAATTACGGCGAACCATCGATTTTCTCTTTGCGGAGGGCCGGCCGGCGTTGGATGCGGCGGCGGCGGCGATTCGCGGCGCACGCCACGTCTATCTGACGGGAATTGGGAGCAGTTGGCACGCGGCACTGAGCGCAGGGACCCTGTTTAGTCTCGGTGCTAGTCCGGTTTATATGCGGGATGCATCAGAGCTGCTCGAATTTGCAGCGTTTCCGCCGAATTCCGTGGTCATCATTGTTTCGCGAAGCGGTCGTAGCATCGAAATCGTGAAGCTGCTCGCACGACTTCGCCAGAGCGGAACAACCGTCGTCGCCGTTACCAATTCCGGCGCAGGACAGCTCGCTCGCGAGGCGCAGATTCCGATTGTCGTCCCCGTTGAACTGGACCACGCCATCTCGGTCAATACCTTTTCGACGCTGGCGGCAACCGCCGGAATTCTTGCGAGCGCAGTGATCGGTTCACTGGACGCCACGGTGACGGCGTCGCTTTCGGCCGCGATCGCAGAGACTGAAGCCGCGATGGCAGATTGGCAGAAACAGATCGCGGACACCACCTGGCTTGCGCCAGGAGCCGTTACTTACTTCCTTGCTCGCGGCTGCAGCATGGGAAGTTGTCACGAGGCCCGGTTACTTTGGGAAGAGGGCGTGAAATCGGCGGCGACGGCGATGGGAACGGGTAGTTTTCGGCATGGGCCGCAGGAAATGGTTACTCCGGGCGCGCGGTTTGGAATTTGGATCGACAATGAACGGATGCGTGCTCAAGACTTCGCGGTAGCGCGCGATCTGAGAAAACTTGGAGCTTGCGTGATGTTGATCGGTCAAAATCTTCCGCAGGATGCTGCCGATCTAGCGTTCCAGCTGCCTGACATGCCACGGAACTGGCAATTTCTGATCGATATTATCCCTGCGCAGCTCGCAGCGGAAAAGTTGGCGCGGCTTTCCGGCGTTGACAGCGATACGTTTCGGTATTGTTCGTTCATTGTGGAGGACGAGTTTGGTTTGTTGCCGGCGGAGCGCGAATCGCCGAAACAGTAAAAGTGGCGCAAGAATTCCGGGAATGAAGGAAAAATGGATTCGAGACGGAGCCAAAACTCGTGATTGGCGCGGTTGATATCGGCGGGACAAAAATAGCGGTCGGCATGGTTGATGGCGACGGGAAAGTGTTATCGAAACTGGAGTCTCCGACCAATGCAGAAGCCGGCTATGGCAACGGGCTTGCGCGAATGATTGAGATGTTGCGAAAGACGGCGCGGGACGCGGGTGCGGAAATTTCTGGTATCGGAATCGGATCCACCGGAGTTGTCTATCCTGCGAGCGGCGAATTTGGAGACGTTGATCTGTTGCCCGGATGGCAGGGAAATAATCCCGTCGAAGATTTAGCGCGCGAGTTCAACGTAAGGGTGGCACTGGAGAACGACGCGGATGCTTCGGCACTGGGCGAAGCAGGCTGGGGCGCCGGAAAAGTGAAATCAAAATTGATTTATGTGACGGTGGGCACGGGCATTGGTGGCGGAATCATTCTCGATGGGAAGCTTTATCGCGGCGCTGACATGGCGCATCCCGAAATCAGCCACCATGTGATCGATCCTGCGGGACCGGAGTGTTCCTGCGGATATCGCGGATGCTGGGAATCACTGGCTACTGGTCCTGCGATGGCAGCATGGTTCAAGGCAAGCGCGGGGAATCGATATATAGGGGAGATTACCGCGAAACGAATCTGTGAAATGGCGCAACAAGGAGACACATTAGCAAAGAGCGCGGTACAGCGCGAAGCGTATTACCTGGGCCTGGGGCTGGCGAATCTGATCAATCTTTTTGTACCCGACGTGATTATATTGGGTGGAAGCGTGATGAAGAGTGCCGATCTTTTTCTTGACGGCGTGCGCAAAGTGATCAGCCAGGGCTGCCGGTTTGTCCCATTTGAAAAAGCGGAATTGGCGATGGCTTCTTTAGGTGCGGATGCAAATCTGATCGGGGCAGCACGCGTATGGCATCACCGGTTCGGGCAAAGTGACGGGCGAATTGTCTAGTTCGCGGCGGCTCTGAGAATTGTCGAGGAGAGAGGAAGTTATGGCGAGAAGCCGCTCCGCGGTGATCTTGGTCTTCCTGACGTTTTTCGTAATTTCTCTCCTGACCAATATTCTTGGTCCAGTTGTTCCGGACATCGTCAGCAGTTTTCATGTGAGCCTGACGGCTGCGGGATTCCTGGCTTTCGCATTTTTCATCGCTTACGGAGTGATGTCGATTCCGGCGGGTTTTCTGGTGGAACGATTCACGGAAAAGCCCGTGATGGCGCTCGCGTTTCTTGCCGGCACCGTCGGATCACTGAGTTTCGCGGTGTTTCCCGGTTACCGCATGGCGATTATTTCCTACTTCACGATCGGTGCCGGAATGGCGGTGCTGCAAGTAGCGATTAATCCCTTGTTGCGTGTTGCCGGCGGCGAAGAGAACTACGCTTTCAATTCGACGGTGGCGCAGTTGGTTTTTGGGAGCGCGTCTTTTGTCAGCCCGAGAATTTATTCCTATCTTGTGCTGAATCTCAACAACCCTCCGCACAATCCGAGCGTTTTGATTCACACGCTCCGGCGGGTAACTCCTGCGGATTTGCCGTGGGCCTCCATCTACTGGATTTTTGCCATAGCCGCGATGACCATGGTGGTGATCTTGTTTTTTGCCAAATTCCCCAAAGTGCGGCACACGGAAGAAGAACGCGGGGGTTCTCTGGACATGTATCAAGCGTTGATGAGGCAGAAAGTTGTGTGGCTCTATTTTGCCGCGATGTTTGCGTACGTTGGTTGCGAGCAGGGGACCGCTGATTGGATGTCGAGTTTTCTAAGCCAATATCATCATTTCGATCCCCACACAGTGGGCGCGTCGGCCGTTTCCTGGTTTTGGGGACTGCTTACTGCTGGATGTGTCGTTGGGATGCTGTTGCTGAAAATTTTTGACAGTCGCAAAGTTCTAATAGGCACTAGCGTATGCGCTTTATGCTGTTTGTCTGCGGCGCTGTATGGGCCTGCGAGGGTCGCAGTGATCGCGTTTCCCGCTGTCGGTCTGTTTGCGTCGGTGATGTGGCCGATCGTGGTGTCGCTCGCGCTCAACTCCGTCACCGAATTTCATGGGTCCTTCTCAGGCCTTTTGGGAACAGGAATCATAGGTGGCGCGATAGTGCCAGTGATCATTGGCCGTATCGGGGACACCATCGGACTGCGAAGTGGCATGGCCTTTCTTTATGTTACGTTCGGATTTGTCTTCAGTGTTGGCTTCTGGGCCCGACCGATCATCAACAACGCTACGATGAGCCCCAAAGAAGCGTGCCCGGAAATCGCTGATTAACGAGAAAAATGGCGCGCCCGGCGTGATTCGAACACGCGACATTCTGCTTAGAAGTCGCTAGAGTACTTTAATCAAAACTTGCCGGAGCGAGCGCAACGCAGAGCAAAGTCAGCAAGTTGTGACAAACGGTGACAAACCACTTGCTCCTTCTTCATCACCTTTAAG
>Ga0073928_10003039_pt1 | contig 27252 bp, 33 predicted proteins | sample PaiPotPPA55metaG_FD_76969 | JGI IMG/M metagenome (GOLD analysis project Ga0073928, IMG submission 76969) | Iron sulfur acid spring bacterial and archeal communities from Banff, Canada, to study Microbial Dark Matter (Phase II) - Paint Pots PPA... ...
AGACAAGACCGGGAGGTCGGACGGCTCGCGCGAAGTTGGCGCGTTTGGGCTCGAGACGGTGGCGAACAAACTGCCGGGGCAGAATGCCATGGCCTGGCAGCCAAGGGGGCTAGTCTGCGGCCCGCACGGGCCCTGCTGTGATCCCGTCGCGTCATTCACGGCCGCAGTCAGCTGGGCCGTGGGGGCACCCCGCTCCGTCTGGGCCGTGCCGGAGGCAGCCATCGCCATCGCGCGCCCGGTGCCTGACATCGGCATGGGGCACAATAGCCTGCCCCCCGCCAGCCAGAGCTGAAAGGCTAAGACGACGATAGCAAAGACGCCGACAGGGCGGGATCGTGACATGTCGGTCAATTATACCGCGCCGGGCGTGGAAGTTCCACCACCGCTGCCCATAGCGTGTAGTCATACATCGGCGAGCCGCGACCAATTCGCCCGCGCACTCGTCCTGCGCGTCGCGACGGGGCCCGAGGCATGTTCGCCGAGATCACAGCGTCGACGCGCGGCATCGGGTGCGATCGTGCGCGATCGAGCACTCTATACCTCGCCGCAGCGCGCGACGCGCGCTGCCCAACGGACGGTCACGTGCACTGACGGCATCATCGGTTGCTCCCGTTCGCTAACCCAACGCCACTGAGCGCCTCGAGAATTGGGCAATCGCGAGCCGCGCCGCGCCCGCTACACGCCCGGACGAGTCCAGCGAGTGCGCGCTTCATCCGTTGCAGGTCTCCGACCTTGGCATCGATCTCCGTGATCTTCGCTGTGGCTCGCCCCTTGACGTCGGCCTGATCCGCGCGCGGGTCGAGGCGCAGGGCGAGCAGCTCGTCGATTTCTCGGAGCGAGAAGCCCAGGGCCTTGGCGCGCTTGATGAAGCGCAGGCGCGCGACCACGTTTTCGGGGTACTGCCGGTACCGTGCTGCTGTGCGCGGCGGCTCGCCGATGAGGCCCTGTCGCTCGTAGAAGCGCACAGTCTCGACGCCGATTCCCGCGCGCCGGGCTACGGCACCTATGAACAAGGGTTTCGTTCGTTCCGTCGTCTCCATGCTGTATTATAAACCCTGGACTATACTACGGAGTCAAGGGTATGGGTTGGCGGGGATGCGGTCCCGCCCGGAAGGGGACGCCGGCCGCGGGAGCCTACGCTAGGTAGCCAGAGGATCACAATGTCCGCACCGCTGCCGACAGAGTGTAGTTGTCTCGACGTGCTGCAATACGAGATCGTCCATTGACCTCTTGACTCCGTACCATAGTACGGAGCGCATCATTTACCAGCGGAGGTTTCGAAGAACTAGCGGAGGTTTCGAAGATGCCTGCACTAACAATCGGAAGGGCCGCGCGTGCAGCGGGCGTGAAAATCGAAACGGTGCGCTTCTACGAGCGGCGAGGGCTGGTGGCACAGCCGCCGAAAGGCGACGGCTATCGGGTGTACTCGCCTGAGCTCGTGGCGCGAATCCGCTTTATCAAAGAGGCTCAGCGGATCGGCTTCTCGCCGAGTGAGATCCGTGAGCTGTTGATGTTGAGGGCCGATCCGTCAACTGACTGCTCGGATGTCCGGCGAGAGGCCATGGCGAAGCTTGAAGAGGTCGGGCGGAAGATCGAGCAGCTCCGGCAGATCGGTGCTGCTCTGGAGACCCTCATCGCGGCCTGCCCAGGACGCGGCGGACTGCAAGCCTGCTCGATCATGGACGCGCTGATCCAGGGGTCCAGCACGCAAATAGGAGAAGGACACAGAGCTCGTTCCGGCCGCGATAGCGTTGCGCAACTGAGCATCGGATGAAGACAAGCAGATTCAAGATCGAAGGCATGCAGTGCGACGGCTGTGCACACACTGTCGAGACGCTGGTTGAGAAGGAGCCGGGCGTCAGAGTTGCGACGGTGTCGTACCAGGAGCGCGAGGCGCGGGTGCTCTTCGATCCGCACGTGACGAGTGAAGAGCGCCTGATCGCGACGATCGAGAAGCCCGGCTATCGAGTCGTGGGTCGGCTGTGACCGAATTTACGGTGACAAGCCTGGTACTGCTCCCAATCGGGCTCGGTTTGATGGGATTCATTGAACCGTGCTCGCTTGGATCGACCCTGATTGTCGTGAAGCATCTCGAGGGCACGAACTCCGCGACCAAGGTTGCTCAGGTCAGCATCTTCGCCGGGACGCGCGCCGTGTTCATCGGCCTCTTAGGAATGCTTGCGGTCGTGCTGGGGACGGCGTTTCTGGGACTGCAGCGCGGCGCTTGGATCGTCCTCGGCGTCGTATACGTGGGGCTTGGTCTCCTGTACGTGATCGGCAAAGCCAACGTATTGATGGTCTCACTTGGCCCGAGCCTCGCGCGGCTTTCAAACCTACGCGGTTCAGCCAGCCTCGGCGTTCTATTCGGGCTCAACATTCCGGCATGTGCTGGGCCGCTACTCCTGGCCCTGCTCACTGCTGCGGCGGTGGGGGGTGCCACTGGTCGAACCTTGGCGAGCGGCTTCCTCTCCCTCGCGCTCTTCGGCTTCGCCCTTTCACTACCGCTCGTGCTGGCCGTGCTCTTCAGACCTGCGCGACGCGCGATCGACTGGTTGGCAGGTCTCTCCAGGCGGCTCCCATTCTGGACTGGCCTGCTGCTGATCGCGCTCGGCCTCTGGTCGATCTGGTTTGCCCGATCGCCCGCGGTAATGACGTCAATGTAGTGACGAATTGGGATGGAATGGAGATTGAAATGAGTATCACAACGACCGCCCCATCCAGCTTCCAACCATGGAGCGAGGAACCGTCAACCCGGCTGGATCGCCGGAAGATCCGCGCCCGGATCGGTGGTCTCCACTGCTCGCTCTGCACCGGGACTATCGAGAAGGCGCTCGGCCGACTGCCGGGCGTCGACAAGGTCGCGGTGAGCCTGACGCACGAGCAGGCGCTTGTCGAATACGATCCAGCCGTCGCACGCCCCGAGCGAGTGCTCGAGACCCTGCGCGACATCGGCTACACCGTTTCCGATCCGCGCAAGCTGCGCCCGTTTGACGAGGAAGAGCGCGCGCTGGTGCGCGAGCGCAGGCGCTTCCTGACCGCACTGGCCATGAGCATTGCCGCGATGGGGTTGGCGGGATACCCGGTCCACAGCGCGTGGTTCCCACTGTGCGTGTTTTCTCTGGCGAGCCTCGTGGCGTTCTCATTCGTGGTCTTGCGCAGCTACGGCTTGCGCTGGGCGGTTGCTGGCTCGGCCGTTCTCGCTGCGTTCGGCGCCGCCATCTACACTTTCAAGCTGCGCGGTACGTTCGGCGCCGCCGTCCCCTGGCTCGCCGCAGTGCTCGCCCTGTTCCTCATCTTCGGCGTGGGCTTGCACATTCTGCGCATGGGCGCGATGGCACTGCGGCGCGGCATCCTCAACCAGCACGTGCTGGTTGAATTCGGGGCATTTGCAGGAATTGCCGGCGGGTCGATCGGCCTGGCAGTCCACCCCGCCGGCTATCCGACGGTAGCGTTTTTCGCGGTGGCGGTAATGGTACTCACGTATCACATCTTTTCCGAGTGGCTCTCGCTGATCGTGAAAACCCGCAGTTCGCAGGCAGTCAAGAAGCTTCTGGATCTTGAGCCTGACGTTGCGCATGTCGTAAAGGAGGGCAAAGAAGAAGAGGTGCCGCTGGAAAACGTGCGCGTCGGCGACTTGGTGCGCATCCGCCCAGGTGAGCGGGTGCCGGTGGACGGTGCGGTCGAATCGGGTGAATCGGACGTGGACGAATCGCTAGTGACTGGCGAGCCGCTACCCGTCGAGAAGCGCCCGGGAGACCGGACCCTGAGTGGCGCGCTGAACGGCCACGGCACGCTCCTCGTGCGCGTCACTGTGGTGGGTGAAGAAAGTTTTCTCAGGCAAGTGGTACGCAGTGTGGAAGACGCCCGGGCCTTGAAACCTGGGCTGCTGCACCTTGTGGACCGCGTGCTGCGCGTGTACACACCGCTTGTGCTGCTCACCGCGGTCGGCGCGACCCTCTTCTGGCTCCTCGGTCCCCTGGTCGGCGGATCCCCTCCCGAGCTGCAGCGGGCGATGTTTGCCGGCCTGAGCGTGCTCGTCATGGGCTATCCTTGTGCAGTGGGGATCTCAGCCCCGCTCTCGATCGTACGTGGGGCGGGCGAAGCGGCCGAGCGCGGCGTTCTGATGCGCACCGGCGAGGCCTTTCAAGCCCTGCGGCGCGTGCAGCGTGTGGTTTTCGACAAGACCGGCACGCTGACTGAGGGCCACCCCGCCGTGCGGGAGATCGTCGCCGTGGCCTGCCCGGAAGAGGAACTGCTCGCGCTCGCCGCAGCCGTAGAGGCGTTTTCCGAACACCCGCTCGCTAGGGCGGTGGTGAAAGAGGCGTTTAATCGCGGCATCGCGCTGTCGGAAGTGCAGGGATTCGAGGCCGTCGCGGGTCAAGGCGTCAGGGCACGCCTTGGCGATATGAGGCTGATGGCCGGCAGCCCGGCTTTTCTGAGGGCCCAAACAGTGGGTTTGGCGGCCCAGGACGGACGGATCAACGAACTCGAAGCGCGCGGACTGACGGTCATCGGCGTTGCACGGGAAAGCGTGCTTCTCGGCCTGCTAGCGCTTGGCGACGCACTGCGGCCTGACGCAGCGGATACGGTGCGCCGCCTGCACACTCTCGGCATCGGCACGAGCCTGGTCACCGGCGATAACGAGCAGGCGGCACTCCATTTCGCCCGTGCCGCTGGCATCGAGGACGTGCATGCGCGCGTACTGCCAGCCGAGAAGGCGACGCTGATCCGGCACCAGCAGGAGGGCGCTCGGGTGGCCATGGTCGGCGATGGCATCAACGACGCGCCGGCCCTGATGCAAGCCGATGTCGGCATCGCGTTCGGCACCGGAGCCGACATCGCTATCGAATCCGCGGACGTGATCATCCTCAACCAGCGGCTTGGCGCGGTGCTCGACGCCTACCAGGTCAGCCGTTACAGTTACCGAAAGATCGTCCAAAACGTATTCCTCGCATTCCTGTTCAACGGTCTGGGGATTCCGGCAGCCGCAACGGGATTGGTCAATCCGGTATGGGGCATGGTCGCCATGGCGGCAAGCGTGACGGCGATCTTCATTAATTCTCTGTGGGGCCGCGGCGCCTATTTTTTCGAGGCAATCAAGGCGGTCGGGCATCCGCCGCAGATCCCATCCAGAGTGCAGGCACAAGAAGGGAAAGTGGGGCTTCCTCTCCCAGCGTCCGGTCTCGCTCGATGAGGAGCCACCGCATTGATGGGAGGTTTCGCGGATGTTTAAGTCCGCTGGGTGTCATCGCCTTGGGTGACGCGCTCCGAGCAGACGACTGATCAAACTGCTCCGCGCCTTGGAGCTCATCGCGAGCCGTGACGATAATCCCGGCCAGCTTGAAACGGCCTATCTCGAGATCGCCTAACGCCACGTCGAAAACATGAGAACAGAGTCGAGTGCGGTCAGCAACGAACGCGAGCGCCTGCTCTGGATGCTCGCGGGGGCGACGTTCATCATTTTTTTTCAGGCATACATGGTCGCACCGATCATACCGGCTCTCTCGAACACCTTCGGGACATCGGTCGAACGGGTCGGGCTCATTGTTCCGGCGTACCTGATTCCCTATGGGATCGCGACACTGGTCTATGGTCTTCTAGCGGACCGGCTGGGCATTCAGCGCGTCATGTTCGCGTCGCTGACAGCGTTCGTGGTGCTTACGGCTTTGACGGCGACGGCGACATCCATTGAACGGATCGCACTGTGGCGGGTCCTGACCGGGCTCGGCGCCAGTGGCGTCGTGCCGCTCGGCCTCACGCTTGTCGGCCGCCTGTTCCCTTATGAGCAACGTGGGCGCCCGCTAGGATGGCTGTTTGGCGCCATGGCCGGTGGCATGGCCTTCGGCTCACCGCTAGGTGCGATCCTCGTTCCATTCATCGGCTGGCAAGGATTATTCCTCGTGGTCGGAGTGGCTGGAGCGGGTCTCCTGCTCCTGTTCCTGCCCTATCGCACCATCATTGCCGCTGCGACGCAGCCCATCACGGGCACGTTCGGAGATCTTTTCCGCGGCTACCAGAGCCTCCTCGGCATGGCGAGAGGCCAGCGCACCTACGGCTACGTCCTCGTCAACTCGATGTTCCACTCCGGCGTCTTCACGTGGCTCGGCGTGTATTTTGAGCGGCGCTACGGCGTCGGGCCCGTTGGTGTCGGCTTGGCGTTGCTCGGATATGGGGTGCCAGGTTTCCTATTCGGGCCCCTCATCGGCCGGGCGGTGGATCGCTGGGGTCGTGCCAGGTTGCTGCCCATTGGTCTCGGGCTCGGCACACTCGCTGCTGCGCTTCTGATTCTTGGCTTTCCCAGGATCCTCGCTCCGGTAGTTGCGATGCTTCTCTCTCTGGGTTACGACATGACCCAGCCGCTTTTCGCGGGAATCGTCACTTCACTCGGCGGCAAGCGACTCGGACAAGCCATGGGCTTGAACGTGTTCACCCTCTTCGTCGGCTTCGGTCTCGGCAGCCTCATTTTCGGCGCGGTGCTCCACTTGGGCTTCGACGCCGCGCTCGGGTTATTCACCGCCGTGGAGTTCACGCTCGCCCTGTTGTCGTTTCGCTTGTTCCGCTCCGAGGTTGCCGACCGACCGACCCAAAGTGCCGCTGCCTGATTCTCGGAGCTCTGCTGCCAGGCGGTCGATTTCGGCTGCTGCGGCGCGCCGCTCTTCGGGCGACATTCGCGCGGGTGGCTTCGTCAGGAGAACGTAGGTCCCTGGAAGATTTGGATCCGACGGCCGGTACGCGGGGCGCTTCTCGCCGGCGATCTCCGCCAGTAGCGCGACCAACGGTTCGATGTCGCGGAGGTACTTCCGGCCTTCGTCAATTGTGTATGACTTGGCGGAGATGGGCTTGCCTAGCTTCATGACGAACTTGCCGAGGTCGCGGAGCTGCTCGTAGGTGTAGCGGGCGTCGGTCCGGCGAAGCGCGCGCCGCGCTGGGCGAGCACGGCGCGCTCCTGTCCCCTGCCCTGCTCCGGCTGCGGTGCGCCGACGAACTGCATCGGCCAGCCGACGCAAACGCTTCACGCGCTCGGTGTCGTCTCGCACCCGTGCGACGTCCGAGAGCTCCGTCTTTCCCATTTGACTCACAAGTGCCCACTCGACGACACCGTCGGCCGTCGTGACTTCGGCCGCTCGTAGCACATCGTCGGTGATCGCTTCGGCGATGACGCGATACTCACTGACGCCGCCGGGTGAGCGCATTCCGTAGAATGCGGTGAGATCGTCATCCGTCGCTGGCTTGCCATGTGCCGCGAGCGTGTGCCTGAGCCCCAGGATGTCCTGCGCTCGCTCGTACGCCGACAGATCCTCACGGTGACGGTTTTCCATGCTCGTGAGGATTCGCGCTTGAAGCGCGTCCATCTCGTCGGTCTCGGCGACGAATGCCGGAATCGCGGCGAAGCGCGCGGCGACCGATGGATCCGGATCGCTGGCGAGCTGACGGTACGCAAGGAGTCGCCGGTGGCCAAATGCCACTTCATACCGCGCGCCGGTAACTGCTTCTCGTGCGTCTAGCGTCCGTACTACGATCGGTTGCAGGAGACCGTTCGTGCGCGCGTTCTCGACGAGGTCCGCGAGCGCTTCGGGATCTGTCCAGCGCCGCGGCTGATGTGGTGATTCCTGGATGTCCGCCAAGGGAACTTGGTGGAACCGCTCCGCACGTAGCCGGTCGATGGCAGCTTCGGATCGCCGTGCTGGGCCGCTCTTCGCAAACGGCACATCGTCTGGCAGTGTCGCCTTCACGGCGCTGCCGCGCTTCGGTGGCGCGACTGGCAGCTCGCTGTCGCTTTGCTGCGTGGTGACGAAGTCCTGGGCGGCGGCGCCGACCAGAGCGGCTATGGCGCTGGCGGAGGGGTCAGCTGGGGTGCTGCCGAAGATATTGCCGCTGAGACCCGGTCGATGGGGGCGGCGGGTCATGGCGCCATTTCCCCGAGATCCGCTTGGCTGCTCGCCGGGGCAGCTGGCGGCGGTGTGTCTAATGCTGTCTCCATGGTGGCCTCGTGCTGCGGGGTGGCAATATCGTCAGCGTGGACGGGGAGAAGCTGGGCCGTCCCCAGCGCGAGCCCGGTGAGCCGCAAGAGCTCCGTCGTGAGCGCGATGTAAGCGGTGCGGACGGCGCGATCACGCTTGTCGATCGCGTAGAACACGGTCGGCACGAGGTGGGCGTTGCTCTCCTTGCCCCGTGCGGAGCTGGGAATTGATGCCTGAAGCCGCACTCCGGGGAATTGCGCATCGATGAGTGCGGGAGCGTCTTTGGTCGTGCGTTCTACATCGACGGTTTTCGTGAGCAGAATGCGATATGGGGTATTTGGCGCGACGGCGCGAACGGCTTGCACATACTGGGGCACGCTCCTAAGCGCGTCTCCGGTCGGCTCCGTTGGAATGATTACCAGATCCGCTGCCAGCATCGGCGCGAAGGTACCGGTCAAGTAGGGCGCGGTATCGACGATGACCAGATCCGCGCCCGAAGCGGCTCGCTGCACGTGTCGTACAACCTGCTCTCGAGCTGCCTGGGCGAGCATTTCCCCACCCCGAAAGAGGCGCAGACTTCCGCCGCCGGCTGTGATTTCCTCGAACTCGACGCTTACGCCTTCGGCGGAGAGCGGATCGAGCACGGTCTCCTGCGGCGCGAGCGAGTTGTCGAGGTTATCGGCGAGATTCACTCGCCTTGGGAGCGACCGTGTCGCACTGGATTGTGGGTCGCAGTCCACGAGGGTGACGCGCAACCCACGGCGCGCCGCCTCGGCACTCACGGATAGCGCGCACGCGGTCTTGAGCGAGCCGCCTTTGCTTCCGACGAACGAAATTATGGGCACGTGAAGGGACGTTCAGTAACTGAACTGCGGCAATTCAGTTACTGAACTTGCCGCAACCCGGTGCTAGCGCCCGGGATCATATCACGACATGGCCGTGTGCGCAACCGGTCCCGCGCTCACGCGCCGTGTGGAATCGTGCAACTCTTATTCAGTTACTGAACTTGGGGCCGTCGGCGGCGACAGGAAAGCTCAGTCCGACAGGTCCGCGTCGAGATCCGCATCCGTGGGCACTAGCGGCACCGCTGCCGGTCGAGGGATTCGCTGGTGCGGAGCGTCGCCGGGAGGGCGTAGATCGAGAGCCTCGGCGGCTGCCAGCAGCGCTCTCCCCAGGGTTTCGAGTGCGCCTATTGTGCGCTGAGTTGAGGCTGGGAGGAGAGTAGCGGCGGGCGCACCAAGGGTTGCTCTGTCTCGACGGTATTGAGCGAGCGTGCGTTTGAGCATGGCGAGCGACTGTTCGTTGAACCGCGGAGATGTCTGCAGCTGGAGAGCAGCAGCGCGCCGTATGGTCGCCGCGACGTTCCTATGCAGGGCCGTCGCGAAGGCTAAGTAGTGCGCTACCGCCAGCTCTGGGTCAGCGACCGCCCTCGCTGGGTCCCAGTAGTAATGGTATGACGCGGGGGCGCCCTGATTGCGTGGGTAGCCACGTCGGCCGCGCGTGCGACCGTCCACAGGCGGTGACACGATCGCCGCGCGAAGCTCTGAGCGAATCTCGTGCGCTGAGGGTCCACGCCGAGCCACGCGTTGGACGAGTTTGTATGTCACTCGGGGCGACCGATAGAAATCGAGCTCGCGCGCGGGGACGCTGGCGAGGGCGCGACCCAGCGTGACGAGTTTGGAGATGACGGCTTTATCTGGGCGCAATCGGCGGGGTAGGGAACGTCGAAGCGCAGCCTGAGTGATTGCACCTGGGCCGGTGGTATGACGGGCCCAGTTGAGTGCGCGGTCGACCAAGTGCGATGCCTTAGTTGTGTGCTGCCTTCGTAGCGGTTCCAAATCGGTGCCCCAAGTGATTGCACAACGCTCTGTTATCCTGGCGCTTGACTCCTTGCAGATCATTTGAAATATGTTGACCCGGTCAACGCGCCGCGACAAGATCGTATGGTGTCGGTAAAGAAGAACGAGAAAGAGCAGGGAAGGGCCCAAGCCTGGAGAGCCGCGCACGCTTTACCGACTGCGCGACGAGGCTGATAGACCCCGACCTGGCTGCGCTTGAGCACTCTATGGGCCGATTGGCTGCACTTTTCGGCCGCGTCGATCCCCCCAAAGACGATCGACGCGGCAGAGGGAGGCGGGTGACTTAACTGTGGGTTTGCCAACGGATTTCGGAAAATCTGCCGCTGGCCTACCGCTGCCGATACTGATCCGGCCAGCGTCGTGAAGTACAGCCGCAACCGGTGCTGCATGGCAAACACGTAGTACAGATAGGCGCCGCCGCCGGAGCATCATCGCCGGTGAAGCGGGACCGTACCTGGCTCATTGGGTCACCTGAAACGCTAGAACCCGCGCTAGATCACGACCGGTGCGCGGTTGACGCATAAAGAAGCGTTGATATATTGGGTGGCATGGCGCTCACCGTCACTGGCCGTATCTCGGTAGTTCCGAACGGGCCAATGCCGCGGCGCGCCCGAGTCGCGAAGCTGTGCCATGCGCTCTCGGACGAAACCCGGCTTGCGATCCTAGGATTGCTTCATGACGGCGAGCGGTGCGTGTGCGAGCTGACCGACGCCCTCTGCACGGCGCAGCCCCGACTTTCGTTCCACCTACGGGTTCTCAAAGACGCGGGGCTCGTGACTGATCGCCGCGACGGGCGGTGGGCGTACTACTCGCTTACGCCGGGCGGCGCCGATGACGTAAGTGCGTTTGTGACCAGTTTTGAAGGACGCCCGCGAGGCCGTCGGAACCCACGTGCGTGCTCCGCGCCTCGCGGCTGAAGCTGTAGGAACGTTTATGCTCGTGGCCATTGGCCCCGGGTCGGCCGCCGTCAACGTCTGGGGCCCGGGGAGCGTGACGCATGTCGGCGTCGCACTCGCCTTCGGCTGCGTTATTCTTGCCGCCGTGTACGCCGTCGGTCACGTCTCAGGAGCACACCTCAATCCCGCAGTCACGGTTGGGTTTTGGGTCGGTCGGCGGTTCCCCACCTCGGACGTGCTGCCCTACATCGTTGCCCAACTCGCCGGCGCCACGCTCGCGGCTTTGGGGCTCCGATTCGTCCTCGGACGCGCCGCGGCAGCGGCAGCGACCGTGCCCATGATCGACGTTGCCCAGGCGTGCGCCGTGGAAGTGGCTCTCACGTTCATCCTGATGTTCGTAATCATGGCCGTGGCCACCGATGCACGGGTCGCGAGTCCGGTCGCGGGCGTTGCTGTTGGCGCGACCGTGGCCGCGGACGCGCTCGCGGGCGGCCCACTTACCGGCGCGAGCATGAACCCAGCGCGCTCGTTTGGGCCTGCACTCGCCACTGGCACGTGGTCCTCCCATTGGATCTATTGGGTCGCACCGCTTGCAGGCGCTACGCTCGCCGTATGGACGTACGACTACCTCCGACAGGGGACCTCTCATGACCACCGCGTCAGGCACCGCGCCAGAGCCGCGCCCACTCCGCATGCTGTTCTTGTGCACGGGCAACTCGGCACGCAGCCAGATGGCCGAAGTGCTCCTCAACCACAAGGGGAAAGGGCGCTTCCACGCTGAGAGCGCGGGCTCGCAACCCGCCGAGCGCGTAAACCCCTACGCGATCACCGCGCTCGAGCGGGCTAACCTCCAGTGGGCCGGCCATCCGCCACGCAGCGTGGATGGGCTCGAGAACGAACCGTGGGACTTTGTGATTACGGTTTGCGATCGCGCGAAGGAGGCGTGCCCGTTCTTCCCGGGGCAACCAATCATTGCGCATTGGGGCATGGAGGACCCGGCGGAGGTCGAAGGAACGGACCAGCAGAAAACGCGCGCCTTTGATCTGGCCTTGCAGATCCTCGCGCGGCGAATCGACCTACTGTTGGCGCTCCCGATTGAGAAGCTTCAGCGGCTCGCGCTTGAGACTCGAGTTCGTGCAATTGGAGAGGCCGGGGCGCCAACCGCTGCCCGACCATAGCGCCTTACCCGTGCAGCATCGCAGCCACGCCAGAAGGTTTGCGAGCTGAGGACAAAAAAGAAGGGCGTGGCTGGCGTTACGTCGAGGCGCGATTAGCCCGCGGGGCGAGCATGCCGAATCTGCGAGACCGCATAGGGTACGGTTCGCAGCGGCGTTAGAACGAACGCCGCTTGACTCGCCGGACACGGCCGCGCGTTGCTCCAGGTCGCTGCGGCGGGTACTCTGAAGATCGTATGCCCGTCGCACAAGTCAGCGTCGCCGGCATCCCCGTTGCGTCCAGCGATCCACTCTTCCTGGGCGTCGTCGGCGTCCACGTCCTGTTCGCTCTCGGTTGCGTCGTCACCGGCATCGGCGCGATGCTCAGCGACAAGCGTCCTGGCCGGCACCCGACGTTCGGGACGCTCTACTACTGGTGCCTCGCGATTGTGTTCGTCTCGGCGACTGTCCTCTCTGCGATGCGCTGGGCTGAGGACTATCCTCTCTTCATTCTCGGCGCACTGTCGTTCCTGTCAGCCACACTTGGTCGCGCCGCGCACCGGCGGCGTTGGCGCAACTGGGCCACGGTGCACATCAGCGGCATGGGTATGTCGTACGTGCTGCTTTTGACCGCCTTCTACGTGGACAACGGCAAGAGCCTACCGTTGTGGCGGGATCTCCCGAGGCTCGCGTACTGGCTTGTGCCCAGCGCCATCGGACTGCCGCTCATCGGATGGGCACTCACACGGCACCCGATAGCACGGCGGTCGGGAGGTTTGGTGCGCACGTCGGATTAGCGCGTGAGTGCGCCTAGGGCCCCACGGTTCAACGTCGCCCCCACGCAGCTAACCCCGGGCATCTTTGAGCGTGACGGCACCCGCGAGCTACGTCTTATGGTCTGGGGCCTCGTTCCCTCGTGGGCCAATGATCCCGCGATCGGTAACCGAATGATCAACACCCGCGCCGAGACCGTTGCCACATAGCCGGCGTTCCGCCGCGACAACTGAGGTGTTCGACGCCATGCGATACTGTAATCGCTCCCCGCGGCGTCAGCGAGACTCACTTCTCCATTCAGCTTTAGTTTCCCGCAACCCACCATCGCCGGATTGCCACGATGGACCAGATGGCCTCGACCACCCCGAACGGCCAAGCGCCCTGGAGAAACCCGTAGGCCGACGCTAGCACGCACGACCCAGCAAATGCCAAAGTGAACCACCGGCTGCGCTTTTCTAGCGCATAGCAGACCATCATCGCCGTGACTGCGAAAGCGCCAAAACCTGTAAGAGGATGCAATCTCGTTCCTGTGTAGTGTCGTTTCAGCAATCACAGCCCGCCGGTCCGCTCTCAATTTGACCAGCCACCCAACGCGGTCGATCCATGTCCGCAGCTAGCACGCGACACCCCGCCGTTGCGCTCTTGCTGGTCAGGGTCTTTCCCCCTTATCCTCCGCAGAAGGGGCTCATTGTACACCCGCGTACGCCCGCGAGGCCGATCGTGACATACGTGATTACGGAACCCTGCATTGGTGTCAAAGACAGGTCGTGTGTCGACGTGTGCCCTGTCGATTGCATCTACGAAGGCCCGGAGATGCTCTATATCCATCCGGATGAATGCATAGACTGCGGCGCGTGCGAGCCTGAGTGTCCTGTGCAGGCGATCTTCCCGGAGGAAGACGTGCCGGCGAAGTGGACGCACTTCACCCAGATCAATCGCGACGTTTTCAAGAGTCCGAACCCGCCGGGGCGGCCGAGTGCCGAAAGAGGCATGAAGCGGCCTGAGTCAGGCTAAACCCGCGAAGCGTAGGGTGTCGGTCGCGGGACTCCTGTCGGCCGCTCAGTTCGCAATTGAGGAGACGCGTACGGCGCCCACGCGCGACTGACACCGCGACGGATGCCAGTGGGCTACGGTCGCGCCGCCGTGCCGCGTCGGAAGAACGCATGCAGCGTATCCCGAATGTCCTCCATCACGCGTGCGTGACGAGCCACGGCGCGAGCTACAAGCGGCACGCCGACAAGGCTCGGCCCGGCCCAATACGCAATCGAAGATAGGTGCTTCCAAACTGGCAGGTTGGGCCCGTTGTAGTGTAGCGTTCGCTGGCCGCGTCGACCGTTGGACGCCAGCCAAGAGCCGATAGGGTCGATGATCGCATGAACGGCTGCGATATATGCCACGACCAAGGCTGCGCGGGCTGCCCTCACGTCGGACCTCCTAAAAGTTCGCCGAACCCCCGCCGCCCCTTGACTCTGTACGTGGGTATAGGGAGTACGCTACGAGCACAGTCACGGACGGAATGATGAGCCTAACTATCGGACAGGTTGCTGCGGCGGCCGACGTGAATATTCAGACCCTCTACTACTACGAGCGCCGGGGAGTTCTCACGGCGCCCCGGCGCACTCCATCCGGGTACCGCCAATACGGTGACGACGCGGTCCCGCGGCTGCGGTTCATCAAGCATGCCCAGGACCTCGGGTTCTCGTTGAATGAAATCCAGGGACTGCTCGCGCTTCGCGTCCGGCACGCCACGGCGTGCGGCGCAATGGAGCGCAAGACCAGAGAGAAGATCGAGCTCGTCCAACAAAGGATTCAGGATCTCCAGCGCCTGAGGCGCACGTTGGAGCGGCTGGCCGCCGCCTGTGCCGCGCGCCAGCCCACGGAGGACTGCCCCATCCTCGAGGCGCTGGAGGACGATGCCGTCGCCCGTCAGTAGGACCGTCGCCGCCGCTACCGCGGGCGTCGTGGCCGCAGTCGGCTCGGCACTGTGCTGCGTCGGTCCGCTCGTCGCCGTCTTCCTCGGCCTGAGCGGCGCTGGGCTCGCGGCGACATTCGAGCCGCTACGCCCCTATTTCGTCGCGGGCACGGCGCTCTCCTTAGGCATCGGGCTCGCCCTCGTGCGCCGCGAGGAGCGACGCGCGTGTGAACCGGGGACGCTGTGTGCGTCGCCAGCCGCCCGGCGGCGGATGCGGTGGGCGCTGTGGATTGCGACCGCTGTCGCGATCCCGCTTCTCACCTTCCCCTGGTGGTCGAAGTTCGTGCTCAGCTAGGAAATGTTCATCATGCGGGTTCATCGCGGAGGAGATTGATCATGTTGTCACTGAAGACGGGGTTGCTCGTCGCGGCGGGGGCCGGATTCGCCGGCGCCGCTTTCTTCTGCCCGCTCTGCGGCGGGAACATCGAAGCGGCTGGGGCGCAGAGGGTCGGGATCGTCGCGCAAACCGCAGACACTGCTACGATGCGACTGCACATCTCGCGCATGACCTGCGGGAGCTGCCCCACGACGGCGCGCGTCGCCCTGAAAAAGCTTCCCGGCGTCTACGGCGCCGCGGTCACGCTGGACGACAGCCTCGGCGTTGTGCGGTATGATCCGCGTCGCGTTACCCCAAGCCAGATCGCGGCGCATCTCACGCGGCTCACCGGCTTTGGCGCGACCATCCTCCCGGACGCGAGCAAGGCCGTCGGTGGCCCCGGCGCCACGTGATACGATGACGGGTCGTCGTATGAAGAAGCATGCAGTGATGGGCACCTTCGACCTCGCGATCGTGGGCGGGGGTTCGGCGGCGTTCGCAGCTGGCATCAAGGCCGCCGAGCTCGGCGCTCGTGTCGTGATGGTCGAAAGCGGAGCGCTAGGCGGGACCTGCGTCAACGTCGGGTGCGTCCCCTCCAAGACGCTGATTCGCGCGGCCGAGGCGCAACATCGTCGCCAGCATCATGGCTTCAAGGGCGTGCCGACGACCGATGGTCGACCCGATTGGCCGACGGTACGGGCCGAGAAAGACGCGCTCGTCGCCGAGTTGCGAGAAGAGAAGTACTGGAACGTGCTGCGCGGCTATCCCTCGATCACGTTGTTTCAGGAGCGCGCCACGCTCGCCGCGGACGGAGAGGTCCGGCTCGCCAGCGGTCGCGCGCTCACCGCCGGCAAGGTCATAGTCGCGACCGGTGCGTCCCCCTGGGCGCCGCCGATTTCGGGACTAGCCGAAGCGGGTTACCTGGACAACGTGTCTGCCATGGCGCTCGACCGCCTCCCGGAATCGCTGATCGTGATCGGCGGCAGTGCCGTCGGACTCGAGCTGGCCCAGATGTTCGCCCGGCTTGGCGTGCGAGTGACGGTGCTCGAGGCGTTGCCGCGCATCGTCCCGTCCGAAGACTCCGACATCGGGAGTGCTCTGGCCGATCTCCTCCGCGGCGAAGGCCTCGCGATCCATACGGCGATCGAAGTCGACAAAGTGACTCGCAGCGGGGACGGCTACACGATCACCCTCCGCACCGGGAATGTCTCGCGCGCGGTCCGGGCGGACGCGTTGCTCGTGGCCACGGGGCGGCGGGCCAACACCGCAGGCTTCGGGCTCGACAAGATCGGCGTCGCGCTCGGTCAGAAAGGCGAGATCGTCGTCGACGACTTCCTCCAGACCGCGAACCCCGACGTCTATGCCGCAGGCGATGTGTTGGGCGACCCGATGTTCGTCTACGTCGCGGCCTACGGAGGCGCGCTCGCCGCGGAAAACGCCCTGACCCGCAACTCGCGCCGCTACGATCTCACTGCGCTGCCGAAGGTCACGTTCACTGATCCGGCGGTCGCGTCCGTCGGGCTCACCGAGGACCAGGGACGCGCCGCGGGGATCGAGCCGATCGTCTCGAAGCTGCCGCTGACGTACGTGCCGCGAGCCCTCGCGGCGCGTGACACGCGGGGGTTCGTAAAGCTCGTCGCCGACGCCGCCACCGGGAGGATCATCGGCGCGCACATCCTGGCCGCGGAGGCGGGCGAAATGATTACCGAGCCAGCACTCGCGATCAAGCTGGGGCTCACAATCGAAGATCTCGCGTCGGCCTTCCACCCGTACTTGACGCTATCCGAAGGCATCAAGCTCGCGGCGCAAGCGTTCGCCAAGGATGTCTCCAAGCTGTCGTGCTGCGCGGCGTGACGGAGGCAAAGATGGTGACGACAACACCGGAGTTAGAGGAGTACTGGGCCGCGCTCGCACAGGCGGTGCCCGAGTTCACTCCTGAGGAGCAACGCGCGGCGGTCGGGTTGTACCGCGAGCTCGCGCGCGGAGCGGCCGTCACCGTCGAGCGGCTCGGCAAATCGCTGAAGGTGCCGCTGGCCGAAGCCGAGGAGTTGCTCGGGCGGCCCTCGATCCGGTCGCTCACCTACCGGGATGCGCAGGGCGCTCTCGTCGGCTTCGGCGGGCTGGCGGTTGCGCCGATGCACCACAAGTTCGAAGTCGACGGCCGCACACTGTGGACGTGGTGCGCCTGGGACAGCCTGTTCATTCCAGAGATTCTCGGCCAACGCGCTGCAGTCGAGTCGCCGGATCCAGAGACCGAGCAACCCGTGCGGTTGGTCGTGACGCCCGACCGGATCGAGAGCGCGGACCCCGAGGGTGCGGTCGTCTCGTTCTTATTGCCGGACGCTCATGCCTTCGGTCAGTCAGCGGCCAACGCGATGGCGTCGTTCTGCCACTTCGTCTTCTTCTTCGGGTCGCGCGACTCGGGTGAACGCTGGGTGACGAGGCACCCGGGCACGTTCGTGTACCCGCTCAGTGTCGCGTTCGAGCTCGCGCGGCGGTTGAACCGCACGCGCTTCGGCTCGATCGTCGCCGGGTGAGGCCGATGCGCTCGAACAGCCTGCGAACGGTCGGCGGGATCGGCGCGCTCCTGACGTGCCCGTGCCACGTCGTGCCACTCGTCCTGCTCGCCGGCGGCACCGCCGGCGGGGCGTGGCTCGCGCGACACGTACCAGTTCTCGTGATCGCGATGGGCGGCGGGTTCCTGCTGTCACTCTGGCTTCTGCTCCGCCCGTGGCGCGCCCGTTGACTGACCCCGCACCGCGGCGGGTGCACGGCGGTGCGGCCCCATTCGCCGACGCCGCTGGGGTGCTCGGAGCGATCTTCGCCGCCTTCTGCTGCGTGGGCGTGCCGCTTATCGTCAGCGTGCTGTCGTCCATCGGGCTGAGCTTCCTGCGCCGCGACTCCATCTTGCTCCCGCTCCTCGCGCTCTCCCTTGCGATCGCCCTGTGGGGTTTCGCCGCCGGTCGGCGGCAGCACGGCTCGAGCGTGCCGCTGGCGCTGGGCCTCCTGGGCGGCGGCGGGCTGTTCGCGGGCGTTCTCGCCGCGCGGTGGCTCGTCTGGCCCGGCGCCGTGCTCTTGATTGCGGCGACCGTGTGGAATATCTGGGCGCGACGCCGGAGTCGACTCGTCGCGCTCTCCAGGCAGCGCTAGGTGCCAGAGTCGTTCGAGCTAATCGTGCTCGGCACCGGCGCCGGCGGATCCGCGCCGGCGAGCAAGTGCCGCGGTGCGGGCTGGCGCGTCGCGGTCGTTGACGACCAGCCGTACGGCGGCACATGCGCGCTGCGCGGGTGTGATCCCAAGAAGGTGCTCGTCGGCGCGGCCGATCTCGTCGACTGGCAGCGGCGCATGACGGGACATGGTGTCGCGGGCGAGGCGCAGATCGACTGGCCCGCACTCATGCACTTCAAGCGCACCTTCACGGACCCGGTGCCGGCGGCGCGCGAGGCGGCGCTCGCGGAGGCCGGCATCACAACGTATCATGGTCACGCCTGCTTCGTCGGCGAGAACCGACTCCAGATCGGCGGCGCCGTACTCGAAGCCGAACACTTCGTGATCGCCACCGGCGCTCGGCCCCGACCGCTCGGCATCGCGGGAGCAGAGCACGTTCGGACGAGCACGGACTTCCTCGAGCTCGAGCAGCTGCCGGCGCGCGTAGCGTTCATCGGTGCGGGGTACGTTTCATTCGAGTTCGCACACATCGTGCAGCGGGCCGGCGCCCACGCGATCGTGCTCGGCCACGGGACGCCACTCGCCCACTTCGACCGGGACCTGGTCGATCGCCTCGTTCGGCACACCCGCTCGCTCGGAGTCGACCTTCGGACGGATGCGGATGTGACGGGCGTCGAGCACCAGAGCGCCGTCTACTGCGTTCATGTCGCGAGGCTGGGCCGCGCAGAGGAAGTCGACGCGGATCTCGTCGTTCACGGTGCCGGACGGGTGCCGGATACCGACGGACTCGGCATGCCAGACGCGAACATCGCAGCCGACGAACGCGGCGCCGTCCGCGTGAACGAGTATCTCCAAAGCGTCTCGAACCCGCGCGTCTACGCTGCGGGGGACGCCACGCTCCCAGCAGGGAAGCTGCCACTCACGCCGGTCGCGGCGCATGAGGGGAACGTGGTGGCGGCCAATCTGCTCCACGGGAATACGAGACGGCCAGACTACCGGGGCATCCCGAGCGTCGTGTTCACCATCCCGCCACTCGCGAGCGTAGGTCTCACGGAGGCCGAGGCGCGGCGGCAGGGGCGCGGCGTGCACGTCACATCCGACGAGACCGGGAGCTGGTACTCCAATCGCCGGGTTCGCGAAGGTGCCGGCATGTTCAAGACGATCGTGGAAGAGGGAACCGACCGCGTGCTCGGCGCGCACCTCCTGGGCCCGCAAGCGGACGAAGTCATCAACCTGTTCGCGATTGCGGTACGCCACGGCCTCACGGCAACGGCGCTCAGGCACATGATCTACGCCTACCCGACACACGGCTCGGACGTGCCGTACATGCTGTAATGCGGTCGATGACGCGACGGCACTGAACGAGGTGAGATCCGGAATGCCGTCTTCCGCGTGCCTCGCCACGCCGTGTGGCGTGTCATGCGCACGAGCGCGCGGGATTCAGTCTCGTGCTCGACGGCGGGTTCGAGGAGCGACGCGCGGACGCGTCGCTCCACTGTCCGCCGTCGACGCTGCTCTTCCACCCCGCCGGCGCCGAGCACGCGGACGTGATCTCGGAGGGCGGAAGCCACTGGCTTAACTGTCATTGTCCTGCCTCCGTCAGGCTGCAGCCTGCTACATCCACTTCGAGACGGTTGCCGTACTCGTCATACTTCCCTTCCCAGAGCAGCTCTGTCCGAAGCTGCGAAAGCGGGTGGGGATTCTCCGGGTCGTAAGCTTTCCTGTTGCTGCTCATGTGTAGCTCCGACGGTGCCCCGAACTAGCGCTTACCCAGCGAGTGCAGTACGTTGCGGAGGTGCGCTGCGTCCTTCGTGCTGGCGTTGTCTGTTGTTGTATCCGATGCGATCGCCACCGGGGGAGCCGTTTCGCGCAGGCGTAGCCTGCATTCCTGACCATCCGCCGATTCCGTGATCCACGGAACTGGCACCAACCCCCGGCCGCTTGGCGCGCCGGGGGTTTTTGTCTCCCCACTTCTTCAGGAGGTCGTCCGATGTCCGCACTGGACGCGATCGTCGATGCCAACCGGCGGTACGCCGCCACCTTCGACCGCGGCGACCTGCCGCTGCCGCCGAAGCGCCACCTGGCGATTGTGACCTGCATGGATGCGCGGATCCTGCCCTCTCGCGTGCTGGGCCTCGACGTTGGGGACGCGCATGTGATCCGGAACGCTGGGGGGCGGGCCGCCGAGGCGCTTCGGTCGCTAGTCATCTCGCAGCGGCTCTTGGGTACGACCGAAGTGGCCGTGATCCACCATACGGACTGCGGGATGCTCACGTTCACAAACGAGGACCTGCGTGCTCGTGTGGCGGACGAGCTGGGTCCTGGAGCGGCGCGCGCCGCGAGCGGAGTCGATTTCCTGCCGTTCACCGATCTCGATGCCAGTGTGCGCGACGACGTGCTCTTCCTGCGTGGCTCGCCACTCGTTCCCCAGTCGATCGCGATTCGTGGCTTCGTCTACGACGTGCGCTCGGGCCGGCTGCGCGAGATCGACGTTGCGAGTGAAGCCGCAGCAACCGCCCGCCCCACCGCCGCACCCCCACGCGGCCAACCGCTGCAGCCGGAGGCCCCTGCTCGATAGCCGGGATCTCGTAGGGGTGGCATTCATGCCCCCCTACGCCACCCCAAGCCCCCTGGGGAAGAGGCGTAGGTACGGGTGCAGGGTTGGGTGCAGTCGCCGGGCCTGCCGGGCTCGGATCGGGAAGCCGGATCGGTCTCGCGCCAGCGCCACTCGCAGGCAGACAATCTGGGCCTCGGTAGCGGCCCGGGGTCGCGCGACGACGAACATCGACCTATGACCCTCAAACTCAAGCCCATCGACGGACAGGTACTCGTGATTACCGGAGCGTCGAGTGGAATCGGGCTCGTGACGGCAACCATTGCGACCCATCTGGGTGCGCAGGTCGTGCTCGCAGCGCGCAATGCGCGTGACCTCGCCCGAGCCGTCCACGAGATCCGCCGATCTGGAGGGCGCGCGGTGTATCAGGTGGCTGATGTGTCAGACTCGGACCAAGTCGCGGAGATCGCGGACACCGCGATTCGAGAGTTCGGTCGCATTGACACCTGGGTGAACAGCGCGGCTGTGGCTATGTAGGGCCGCGTGAGGAATGTCAGGCTCGCTGACATGCGGCTTCAGTTCGACGTGATCTACTGAGGCTAGGTGTATGGCAGCCGCGTTGCTGTGCCACACCTCACGAAACACAGTGGCGCGCTCATCAACGTGGCGAGCGCCCTTGCCGACCGCGCGATCCCGCCGCAAGGCAACTACTGCGCGGCCAAGCACGCCCGCGCTGGGCTGCTGCTCGCCGCCGCCACCGGAGCGCGGCGACGTCAGTTGCCCATGCCTTCCATAAGCCGCCGTCCGCCGCAACTGTCAATAGCTCTCGTAGGATGCCCGCGATCGTTCCGGCAATGAAGCGTCGATTGTGGCGATTCTGACACCAGCCAAGCGATGACCCTGCCGTACCCGTCGGCGTGAGACAGACGGCTGTGATAGTAAGGCTATGACCAAACGGCAACTTAGCCCACATCGAGATGGCGCGATCGCCGGTAGAAATGACGCCGCGTTGACGCTCCGGTGACACCATCGCGGGCGTCGGCTGCCGGTGAGTGCCGGGCCGAGTGACGGTCAGGTTAACGGTCCGAGCGGAGAGTCGCGACATGGATGCCGAGCCAACGGGAACGACAGGCGCCTTCGGGTGGACCGCGCGAGGGGTTACGCCGGTGATGGTGGTGGACATAGTCGAGCCGTCCGTGGCGTTCTGGACGCGGCGACTCGGATTCGTGGTGACTCACGAGGTGCCCGGGGAAGGGGTGTGGGAGAAAACCAAAGCCTCGGTGTCGGTGCGACTAGCGCGGGACGGTGTGGAACTCGTGTATCAGACGCGAGTGAGCGTCGCGACGGGGTCCCGCGAGGTGGCGAAGCGATCATTCGGCCACTCGGTCGTGCTGATGCTCGAGGTGTCTAGTGTCGCTGCGGTGCTCCGGGCGCTAGGCGATTGGCCGCTACTCGTGCCGATGTGGCGGACGGGGGCGGGGACCGCTGGGTGTTATGTGGAGGAGCCGGCGGGGAATGTGGTTGGGTTTCTTGGGCCGGAGTAACGGGGCAAGTTTGGGTGCATATATACAGGCACTTGACCGGGCATAGGCCAGGGCATATAATGGTACATGACCCGAGCTGAGCTAGAACTTGAGTTCGCTGGGGCCACCATCGAGCGGGCAAAGTCCGAACTGGAACTCTCAGGTCCGGAGATCGGTCATGCGCTGGGGGTCGATCCAAAGACCGTCTATCGTTGGCTACACGGCGAGAGTGTGCCGGCGCCTGAGCAACGTCGGCGGATGGAGCAACTCAATCATCTACAATGGTTGCTGGCGAATGCGTTCCGCACGCTGGATGTGGGCAAGCGGTGGCTGCACCAACCGGTGCCTGGCCTCCGCGGGCGCACGCCGTTCGCGACGCTTGCCGAGGGCGATCTCGACAGTGTGATCAGAGTGCTCGCGACGCACGTCGCTGGGGCTCACGTTTGAGTCTGGGCTGAATGCCCAGTCGCCGCAACCTGACGCGTGATTTTCGACGGCCTCGTATGGCGGTATGTGCCGGCCGATGCGCACCCGCTGCATGTCGGCTTCATACTGCTCGCCAGCGGGCGGTGGAATCGCGAAGGAGTCTACGGCTGTTTGTACACGTCGCTCTCGCGTGATGGTGCAGTCGCCGAGTATCACAAGATGCTCGCGCAGACAACGGGCGTCAGTCCCGATCTGGATCAACGCCGAGACCTCGTATCAATCCGTGCTCACATTGCGCGAGTCCTGGATTTGACCGATCCTGCGGAGCGCGAGCGGCTTGGTGTCTCGCTCGACGTGCTCACCGGGGACAGCGATGAAGACCTCGAAATGTGCCGACTAATCGCGGATCTAGCCCGGGTTGAGGGATATCAAGCGATCCTCTCTCCCTCGGCGGCATTGAGTGGCGCGCAAAACCTGAACCTATACATCGACGGCGTCGCGGCGGATATCCAAGTGGTGGATGGGCCCGATCGTGTGCCGCTGAACTACTTAAAACTCTGAGGAGCTCCTTGGACCCTATCAGCCTTACGCTGTTTAGCGGAGCAATCGTGTCGCACAAGACGATTGAGAGGATCTTGGGACCCACCGCGGACTACTTGGGTACCGAGCTCCAGAGTTGGGTGGAGAAGCGCCGAGAGAATGTTACTCGGATTTTCAACAAGGCTGATAAGCTTCTGGGGGACAAGGGCGATAAAGACGGTGCTGTGCCACCACGGGTTCTCAGGCAGATCGTCGAGGAAGGGTCATATTGCGAGGAAGATTTAACAGCGGATTATTTCGCGGGCGTTTTGGCGTCGTCACGAACCGAGGTATCACGTGATGACAGGGGTGCGGCATTCGCTCATCTGATCAGTCGTTTGACCAGCTACGAAATCCGCGCTCATTACATCCTTTACGGTACCGTCAAAAAAATCTTTGACGGCAGCGGTCTTAGTCCCGTTGACCCATCAGCTCCCGACAAGTTACAGGTGTGCGTGCCGATGGGACCGTTTGTTGAGGCGATGGACTTTTCACCGCGCGAACCGCTAGAGGCGATCCTTGCGCATTCAGTGTTTGGGCTTGAGCGTGAGCGCTTGATCGGTGGCAGATTCGCCTACGGCGATGAGGGAGGAGTGCGGTGGATGTATCCGGACGCGAAGGGTCAAAACCTGATATTCCAACCGATTCCTAGCGGGATTGAGCTTTTTCTATGGGCACATGGAGCGGGTGACGTGCCTGCGGCGAATTTTCTGAAGCCTGAGGTGCAGCTGAGTTCGAGTGCCTCGATCGTCCTACCAGTTGGGGCGCACGCGACGCAACAACCCAATCTCGCAATTCGTTGAACTAGCCGCAGGCATGGTCTTCATTCTTGCCTGCGCACACTCACCGCACTACAGCCCGACCTTCGCCGCGGCGTTGTGACGGAACGCGGTTGCGTGGCGGATGTACTTTCGGAGAGTGTCCGCGCGGCGGTGGCCGCTCTGGCGCATTATGTCGGACTCTGAAACGCCTGCGGCTGCGGCGCTGGTGATGAACCCGGCGCGGAGTGAGTGGCCTGCGTAGCGTGCTGGGTCGAGGGTATCAGCTAGCCAGCGGTTGCCTTGCTCGATGGCTTCCGCCTGTGCTGCTGATACCGCTCGTTTGACGACGAGGGCCACGCTTTCGGAAAGAAGTCGTTTGGGCAGGACGGTTCCATGACGAGTGACCCTGCGAAACACTGGCCCACTGGTGATTCCCGCGGCTTCTAGCCACGTCGTGAGCGCGCGTACCGGACACGTCTCTTGGTGCGCGCCGAACGGGACCGCTTTCTCGGAGCCCGAGCCTTCCTGGTCGGTCTTGGAGCGGTTGAGCATCAGGAACACTCCTTCCTGATTGAATGCGCAGTCCGCGACGTCGAGCGCGACGAGCTCCGCGCGACGGAAACATCCAGCGAAACCGACGAGCAGGAGCGCGCGATCGCGGAGGCCCAAGAGCGTGTCGGTTGGGCAGGACGCGACGAGGAGACGGAGGAACTCGGTGACGGCCGCACGCTTGGCCGACGGCGCGCGGCCGTAAGTGCGGCGGATGCCAGCCCACGTGTCGCGAAGGACGCGATCGTGGACATCGAGCTCGTGACCCTCGGCGCGATGATAATGAACGAGCGCGGCCACGCGACGCCGGATCGTGCTGACCTTGCGCGGCCGGCGGCCAGCGCCGCCCTGAGCGAGGTCCGTTAGATACAGCGCGACGACGCGCGGGTCCGCTGGGACAGGCGTCGCGTCGTGCTTGGCGCACCAAACGCGGAAGTCGACCCAGTCCGCGAGGTAACCACGCCGGGTATTGCGGGCGCGGGCCTTGTCTATGAGGCCAGCCGCGTCGGACGCGAGGCGGAGGACGTCGGGTGAGAGGGCGGGGCCCGCAGGGACTGGAAGCTCGTTTGGGGCGGTCAACGGACTCCGACGGTGGTCTAGATCCTGATAACGCTCGTTTATCAGCACCTAGAATAACAGCACCAAGCCCACCCCACAACCACCTGCATGAGGGTTCAGTTTGGCGCCTTGTTCCCATCTAAATGTATATGAGCACTCCTGGCAGGCTGTGGATGATCCGGTCGTCGCCTCGCACGGGGTGCGCAACTGGCCGGCCTTCGCGGCTGCCGTTGGGCAGTGCGGTCGCGCCTATCTGCTGTGCCTAGCGCCGATTCGGGCGCTCACGACGATTTGCCCGGGTCAGCTTTGCTCGCTTCCACCTGGCCAGAGGTCCACCCATTCTTCCTGCTTTCGCCTTTCTGACTGGCCCTGGGAAAATACAAGTTGTACGCCAGCGCATTGGGGCGTAGCCTGGTGTACGCCGGAACGGTTGTTTTTTGGGCACCAATTAGGCCTAACGGTTAGTACGCCGGCGTTTCTAGCACAAAGCCGGACGTGTCGGTATCTAACATTGACGGGAGCACAGTCTCACCGATTCACTGTCGGTCACCATTGCCGTAAGTATTGAGCAGACCGTGACGTGATAACTTGACGCGGTCGGGGTGGCGTGCTCGATACGCCTGCGCTTTCGCTGCGTTCTTGCAGGCGGTCCCGCAGAACGTTTGCCGCGGAGATGCATCGTGAGGGAGCGCGTTCAAGCAGCGCGCACATAACCGTTTCCCGTCCTGGGCCGCAAACGCGCGATGATAATCGTCGAGGCGGTACCGCGACCACAGATCAGCGTATTCGGCTGGAGTACGCGATCCCAGCACAGTGATCCTATCGTCCTCGATCACGAGACCGGGGAGTCGAATCGGCAGCGTGTCGGCCTCGCCGGTTAGGAACGGGCTCTTCAGCGTCTGTTGCCAGTCGATCGGACCAAACGAGTGGTCTTCGTACCGGAGCCCCGTGGAGCCTATCTCACGAAAGGCGACGAAGAAGCTGTATCCGGCGGCGAGCGTCGCCCGGTCTGATTGGATCATCGACAAGCGGATGAACTCGTCGCGCTCACGGACGTGGAATGCCTGGCGCTGGATCTGCTCCCGGACTTCCGCGCGTAGGTGCTCCAGCCCGCACCGTTGGGCGGCGCAAATGGCGCCGAGAGAGGTCCTTAGCTCCTCTATTGTTGAGCGCGAGTATTGGAGTGACTCTCGATCACTCGCGTGCTCTTCGTGGAGAAACAATCGGTCTTCGATGAGACAGATTCTCGCCTCGTAGTCACGGGCGAGTACTGCGAGATCGTCGTCGTCGTACGGCGTGTCGTCCCCGGTGATCACATCGTCGATAATCCCTTCTTCGAACTCGGCGAAGGCGCGTAGCTCAAGACTGCTCACCCCTGCGCGCTCCAAACGCAGGAATAACCCGACGCGTTCCGGCACATACGCCGGGAATCCTTTGGCCGCCGATGTATCTCCCGAATAAACGAGATCGGGGATCCACCGTGCTGCAAGCAACTCTGAGAGGCGTGACTCAGGCAGCGTCTCCTTCGTGCTCCCGAGGACCTGCCCGGGCAGGGCGCTCAAAGGCCAGAGAACGCGCTTGTCGAAGATACACGTAGTCGGCGGACGGCCGAAATACCGCATTGAGGCATCATAGAATTTGTCGAGCACGGCGAACTCAATCATCGGCGGATTCTGCTCCTCTAAGGTCAGGCGGCAGGATAGGATCGCTCGCTCCGGCGCGGAACGGTCATTCGAGTGACCCTCGCCACGACACGCCTGTTGATTGTAGGCTGGGGCCTAGGGTTCCACCACGACAACGGCGACTACCTAAGACAAGCCGAGACAACCAACGATAACCCCGATTAGGGGTCGAGTCGTAAGTCCTTGCCATGTATGGCGGAGCATTCGCAGTTTTCGGCGCAACGTCCATGCATTCGTCCGAAACAGGAGGAGCAATGCGGCATCGACACACCGGCTCACGGCCTCGGAAGCGCCGCCAAATTGCGAAGGGTGCCCCACTTATTCGGATGAAGGAGGCACCACAGATTGCGCCAACGCGTGGTGCAGCCGACTCGCCGCAGCACGCGGTCATACCGGCGGACCAGGTGACTCGAGAGTCAGAATGGGTCACGGTTCCTGACCCGCCGCCCCCAAGCCGGAGGAGCAACCAGGACACGAAACGCAAGAAGATGATTCGCGACAGTATCTGGCCGGACGCCGA
>Ga0073928_10003040_pt1 | contig 27233 bp, 24 predicted proteins | sample PaiPotPPA55metaG_FD_76969 | JGI IMG/M metagenome (GOLD analysis project Ga0073928, IMG submission 76969) | Iron sulfur acid spring bacterial and archeal communities from Banff, Canada, to study Microbial Dark Matter (Phase II) - Paint Pots PPA... ...
AGCCATCTTCTGGGCGCCGGTAAAATGCCGTCGTTCGGCGGGCATCGGAGAACCTCCGTTCGGGCGCTGTTATTGCTTAACGCCGACGGTGCCGTTCTCCAATTCCGACTGAAGCAATACACGACGAGTTAAGCTCATTCTGGATCAACTGAGCGGTAGTCGGGTTGAGCCCGACGTAGGTAATCGGGTTCGTCGTGAACGTGATCGTATTGGTGGCGACCGTGAGCGTGATGGAGCCGCTGTTCGTCGCGCCCGTCACCGAGAGTTTCTGGATGTTCGAGGTCGCCTTGCCATCGGAAATCCCATACACGCCTGTCGGGACGTACACCGTTCCGCCGTAGAGTTTGGCGTTGTTTATCGCGGAGTTGATCGCGGTGGTATCATCCCCGCTCGCGCCCTGGGCGCCGAAATCGCGGACGTTCCACAGAAAGTTTTCTGTCACCCACTTCGCGGAGCCCGCCGTCGGGTCTTTGCACTGGAAGAACTTTCCCGTGGTGGTGTTCAGCCAGATGTCGCCCTTGTTGTAGGGCGCCCCTCCGTCATTGGCGGTCGGGTCGACCGTGTTGGTGTACGAAGTCGTTGGCGTAGACATGGCGTTCTCCTTTCAGGAGTCAAAAATCCACTGACGTTCGCTGCGTCACCCGCGGGAAGTAACTGCATCCAGCACGATCGATTGCGATTTGCGCCGTCTCGCACGCGTTCCGGAACGCGCCCACGTCGATATACCAAACATATACCGAACACACGGCGCAGTCAACAGAAAAGTTAAGTATTTGTTCGGTAATATCGCGCCGCAATCCTGTAGGGTCCGCTGTAGCAAGCACTTAGAAAAGGATGGAATTTTAATCGAAATCTTTTCTGCTGGACGAGCAAGGGCCCCCAAGCCGTGGGTCTGTTGCGGTACCGGCGCCTGGGTGATTGAGCGATTCGCCCTCAATGCGCCACCGGGTGGGCCGACTGGATCATCGGATTACCCTTCCGAAAGGCGCGCGGAGGGTGTACACTCACAGTCAATTTTCAGGTACGGCCGTTGGCTGGTCTATGGGACGGCGGCTGAATCTCTTGGCACCGAGTGGAAGGGAGCGATTATGAAAGCTGGAGCGAGCCAATGTCGTTCTGGTTGTGTCGGCGTGGTGACAATCATCCTTACCGCTGTGACGGCGCAAGGGGCCAACTACGCCCATGACAGCGCCGACGACGCGGCATACAACAGCGGGTGGGTGGGCGGAAGCAACGGCGGCAGCGGCTGGGCACCCCCTGGATGATGGGGGGCGTGGGCGGCTCCGAGTTCATTGGCTCTTCCGCGAGAAATGGCGCGAGCATCGACACTCAAGGACGCGCGTTCGGAATGAACCTCAACGGCGGCTCCAATGGCAATGTACCGGTCATAGGGGCGGCACGGCTATTCAGCGGCCTCAACGGTTACGGGTTTGCGAGCCTCTCGCCTGGCCAGACGCTCCGGATCGACATGGAGAACGGCACTCTGGCCGGCGGGGTACATTTGGGCTGGGGGATTTACGGGAGCGCTGGCACCGGTGAGTTGGTGGACTTTCAGCTCTTCGCTGACACGAACCCCGCGACTACGCACGGCAAGGCAGATTACTTCATACACGACAATGCCGCCGGCGACCGCGATACGGGGGTGCCTGTAACCGACCAGGGAGTTCATTGCGAATTCACCGCGCTCTACCAGTACACCGATCTGTCGGAGGACTATGCCCTGGCGATCACGCCCAAGGTCGCCGGCGCTGCCACCACGGTGCTGTATGGGAAGACCCTCTTCGGTGGGGTAAACAACGAACTGTTCCTTTTCGACGACAACGGCGATCCGTCGGCCCCGCCGGACACCGCCGCGGGCTATCTCTACTTCAACAACATGGCGATCGTGCCCGCCGTGCCCGAGCCATCGTCGCTGTTGGTGCTTTCGATAGGGGTCCTGCCGCTGATCCGCGGGCGAAGGCGCTAGCCAACGTCGGCATTTCGCGCGCCCCGAATCCGTGCCGCTGCTAATCGTCCCCGGACGAAGGTCGGTCGGCACGACGCCTCTGTTGCCGCGATTTGACGCAGACTTATGTAAGGTATATGTTAGCTATTCGTGTCTATGGGCGTCTGCGCAATCTTGCGCAACGAGGCCCCCTATCTGAGGGAATGGATTGAGTTCCATCGGATAGCCGGGATCGAGCGATTCTACCTTTACCAGAACAACTCGGGAGACGACTGGCGCCAGGCGCTGGAACCATACGTGGAGAACGGAGTGGTCGAGGTGATCGACTGGCGTGTTCCGTCGCCGACACAGGTACCCGCTTACCATCACTTCGCCCGCGCGCATGCGGGGCGGGCAAAATGGGTGGCGTTCATCGACTGTGACGAGTTCCTGTTTTCGCCGGTCGCGTCGACGGTCACGGAAGTCTTGGAACAGCCACTATTCAGCGGTTTCGGGGCAGTAGCCGTCAACTGGATGTGCTTCGGAGGCTCCGGGCACGAGCAGTGCACGGAGGGGCTCGTGACCGAACGATTCACCTGGAGGCTCGTGGACAATTTCGGGACCAATGCATTTTACAAGAGCATCGTCCGGATGGATCGCCTCGAGTCGGCGGGGCTGAACGCCCATTTGTTCAACGTTCGCGGCGGCACATTCAATCAGCGCGGACAGCCGGTGACGAACACGTACAGCTTCCCCCCGGCCCACGAGCCGCTGAGGATCAATCATTACGTAACCAAGAGCCGCGAGGAGTTCGTCCGGCGGATCGCGCATGGGCGAGTGGACCAGCGCTGCACGCGGGACCCCCGCGAGTTCGACGTCTACCAGGCGCAAGACGTGGAGGACCGCACGATCTGGCGTTTCCTGCCCGAGCTGAAGCGCCGTCTGGCGGCGGCGGAAGATCTCTCGTAGCCCCGCCCCACACAAGCAGAGCTACGCCCCGCGCACGTGGGATGAGCCACAAGCTTACACGAGTTCACGGCGGCAACTGCACGTCCATTGCGCGCTCGGCTTCAGCAAAAGTCTTGTACCGTCCGGAGGCGATCTGCCGGGCCGCGTCATGCAGGGCCTTGCCGGCGGCCAGGTACCGCCTGGCGACGACAGGGTCGAGCCTCGGATCCTGCCGGGCGGTGGCCGGCAGGTCTACCCTCCAGAGGCCCTTGTCCTTGCGCAAGTAGATCGGCGGCCGGGCGGTCAGGCGGACGCCATGGAAGGCGGGGTCGATCTCCGCGGTATCGGGCCCTTCCCGGACGATTCCATCCTCGATGCGGGCCAGGGGGTCCTGGGCGAGCGTGAGGATTGCTTGCTTGAGGTCCACGTCGGCCGCGGCCGCCTGCGGGCCGAAGCGCGACAGCAACGCCCGATCGTACGCTTTCAACCCATCCAGCAGCGCCACCATCCCATCCACGAACTGCTTGTCCTGAGGGGTCCCTAAAGAGGCGTTTTTTGCGGTCTGGGCGTCGCCCTGCTCGATGGCCCTCAGGAAAGTCAAGGCCGCCGGCTTGGGCCCGGAAAGGTCGGCCCACACCCGGCTTTTTGGGCCGTTTGCCCCACACCCCGGCAGAACCAGTACCGGCAGCGCCGCCGCCCAGAGTGCAAAATACCGACGGATCAGGTCCGACAACATAGGAAGAGGTTATAAGGCCCAGTGATCAGTATAACCGCCAGTGCGTTCACAACTTCACAATGTTTATTTCGTCTTATTGTTAAAGAAGAACGCCGCGAGGATGTACCTCCGGACGGCGGCAAAAAGGAGCGGCACCATGATCAAGGTCAAGCACTTCCTCGACGCGGTCGAAGGCGACGATGGGCTGCGGATGTGGGTCGAGCCGGTCGGAATGACCAGGGACCTGAAAGAGTGGTGCCATGTAGACCACGTGATGCCCCACCTGGGGCCGCCCAAAGACGTGTGGCAGTGGTTCGAGGAACATCCGGACGGCTACGAGGTATTCCGCGGCCAGTATCACGAGTGCCTGTCCGGCAGTCACTACCGTCCCGCGCTCCAGCGGCTGGCCTGCGCCGCGATGAAGGAGAACTTCACGCTCCTGCACGCCGGCGACGACTGCGAGCACAACTGCGCCACCGCGCTGCGCGAGTTCATCACCGAATTGGAGGCCTACTGCCCGCCCGAGCTCTCGTGAAGCGAGCGGTCCGTGATCGCGCGGAGTAAGATCGGTATTGCGACAAGCAGAACGAGCTCCAACTCGGGCTCAGGGACTACGTTGAACGTCACCGTGGACGGAGAGATCGATCCGTCGAGGGTGAGCGAAGGTATGTCGAAGGTGACGGTCGTTTGGAGAGTCGGGTCGTAAGCCTGGACCTGAAACATCGTCTGGCCGGGACTTGAGCCGGCGGTGAATGTCACCTGGCCGAGCGGGATGATCCGGCTGTTCGGATCTGACGACTGACCTAGAACGCCGGAAGATCGGGTGAGGTCGGCGAACTCCCAGATGCCGGCTCGCGTCGGCGACGGGCCCAGGAAGACCGGCGTGAGGATGGGGTCATCGAAATCGGCGGTATTTGCGGCGAGCAGCGTCGGCATCACCGGATTGGCCGGCGGAGCGCCGGTTTGCACCACGCGAAACGCGGCGCTGAGCAATCCGCCGTGCGCCGCCAAATCGGCGGCGTCGCTGCCGGTGAATTCCAATGACACCGGCACGACCACCGACTCGTTCGGCTTCAGGTTATAGTCGGGTTGGCCCAGCGAGAACACGATGGCGGCCCGCGCGCCGCAAGCCAGGGCCCACAAGCTCGTGACGACCACAACGAAACATACCAATCGCATACATTTTCCCCGATACGTCAGTGAATCTTTCGACGTGCCGCCGCCAGGGCGCTGACTGATAGTCGCATTCCCAGCCTTGCCCGCAGGGCCCGCAAGTCGGCGACGTCCACGCGGCCGTCGCCATTAAAATCGAAGAACCAGAGGAAGCCCGGATCGCTGGCGCCCTTGCCGTAAGTCTGCCGAAACAGTGCCACGTCGGCCGCGTCCACCGCCCCGTCGCCGTTTGCGTCGCCGTACAGGCGGTAGAAGTGGAAGGTTTGGTTGGCATTGGATAGCGGCTGGGCGAACGGCGCCTGGGCGGTGATGCCGGGGCCGCTGAGCGTCAGATCGTACAGGCCGTCCGGCAGGGAAGATCCAATCAAGTCTTGCCCGGTGAAGGTGACGACAAAGGTTTTTGAATCGGCAGACGGATTGCTCACGGAGATCGGCAGGATTTGACCGGTATCCCGCCGGCTCAACTGGAGTGAACCGCTTGCGAACGTGACCTGCTGATCGAAGGTGACGCCGACGCTGCTCACCATCGACCTCTGTGGTCCCGGCGCGCCGGGATTCACGACGAAACTCGACGCGGCCGGTCCTGCCGGCAGCACGAGCAGCGCGATGGGGTTGGTTATCGATTGGTTCCCATGAGCATCGGTCAATCGCGCGCGGATCAGGTGCGTGCCGGGCTGCGGGAACTTCATGACCATCGACCTGCCAGTGGAAGGAACAAAGTTGCCGTCGCCCAGGTCCCACGCGACCGTGACGATCGCGTCGTCCGGATCGGTCGAGCGCGAGGCATCGAGCTGCACGGACTGGTTGACCGCGACGGTTGAATGACTGAGGCGCACGAACGGTTGCGGGGCCGCGTCCGAACCGCTCATGGGCGTGATGGTCGAGTCCCGTTGCTGGCGGTTGCCGGCTTGATCGTAAACGACCAGGCTGTAGGTATCCGCTTTTCCTTTGGTGAAATATGGGGAAGTGATCGTGCCGTCGAACGGCGTGCCGGAGATGGGCATGCCGCCGATCACGTCGCCGTTCTTCAAGAGGAGTACCGCCGATAGTCCGAACTGGTCGGTTACGGTGAAATGGAGCGGAAGCAGGCCGCCCGCCAGCGGCACCGTGCCGGACGGAATCGAGAGAACGTGCGGGATGTCGTTGTCCTGCACCGGCCGGTCCGGATTGAAATAGTCGCTGGTGCTCAGCGCCAACGCCTCGACATAGCGCAGCGTCATGTCGTCGCCTGAATAGCGAAACGGGTAGGCCCACCCGCGGAACCCGCGGAAGCCGTTGTACATCAGGTTCCCATGGAAATTGTCGTCGTTGATCTGATCGTGATTCAGCCCGAATCCGTGCGTCAGCTCGTGGATGAAGGCCCCGTGAATTACGGAGCTGAGGCTGCTGATGGTTGAGCCGTTGAAGCTGGGGTAGGAGACGTTGGCGACGAGCCGGTATTTGCCGATCCCGGAGATGGTCATCCCGGCCCAGGGACGGTCGTCGGTCAGGGCCGAATCGGTGAGGAACGGCAGCAGGTCGGAAGCGGTGAGGGCTTGCCCGCCGCCCAGCCCCGACCCCAGGCTCTCGCCCAGCGACGCGCTCCCGGTGATCAAGCCGCTGGAAGACTCCACGTGTGCCTCCGGGATCACCATCCAGTCCTGTCCCGGCGAGCCGACGGGAACGCCTGCGCCGGCGGCGTCCCCCATCGTTCGGTTGAACAAGTCCGCGCGGATGGCGGCATCGGCGTCGTTTGTATGGACCGTCCAGACCTGCGGCGTAATGCCGTCGGACTGGGTCTCGTAGTCGAACGTCAGCGGCCCAAACCCGTACCGCTGCATCTGTTCCTGATAGAACTTGTGCATCCATACCACCGCCTGCTGGAGCGCCTGCACCGCCCCAGGCTGGGCGGTGCGGTTGGATGGGATCAGATATGCCACGCGCACCATCGGCGGCGCGTGCGGCGTTATCTCGAACGCGTTGCCGGTGAAATCGACGGCGTACTGGACTCGCACCTTGTACACGCCCGGGTCCAGCAGCGGCGACGACGCCTTCTGGATGAAGTTCGGCACCGTCCCCCATACGTCGTTGGTGTACTCCGGCGGCGTGGCGTCGAACGAGCCGTCGTGATTGATGTCGACCCACAGCCGGCTCCCGTTGTCGCTGCCGAGCGTCAGGCCCGTGTGCGGCGAGACGATCTGCACGTACCCATCCCACTGCACAGAGAAATTCTGCCACACCTGGTCGGTCCCGTGCGTCAGCCCGACCTGCGACCGCACGCCCCAGTTATCGTTGAAGAAGGTGAGATTCGGATCGACCCGCGTGCCGGCGACCGTCTGGGTCGCTCTCCAGTCAGCCTGCCCCGGGTCGCCTTGCAGGTTCTTATCAATGTAGCTGCCGACCAGCCCCGGCGTCGTGAGCGACGGGTCGGTGAAGAAATGAAACTCCCCCGGTTCTGCCGGCGGGACCGGGTCCGTCGGCGCCGGTGCCGCCGTGCCACTGAAAAGTACCCGCTGCTCCAGACTCTCGCAGACATGCCGACATGAATGCGGCCTCACATTCCTCCGCCCTGAACGAGTCATGACTGCTCCTCCCAAGCCGCCCCGTGGGCACGGCCAGACCGCAAGCGCATCGAGAACACAGCGGTATCCCGAGACGCCGGCTCCGTTGGCCCCAGCGCGCCTGTAACAACCACAAACCGTATTTGGTGACTCCAAAGTTCTGAGGGCTCACTCTTTGATTGGCGGGCAGACGTATTTATAACCGACAATTGGCGACGGGAGGGGAGGTGCATATTTTGCAGTGGGAGCAGGGGATCAGAGCTGATCTGTCTCGTCCCCTCGATCTTGCTCCGCGCCTTTTGCTCTTCGCGTGAATTGGCGTTCATTCGCGGATGAATTCCTCCGCTGAACCGGGAGAATTCGGTCCGCGAATTCACGCGAATGAACGCGAAGGGTCGTCACCGTGAGCACACCGGCGCCAGAGTCGAGGGTCGGGACGGAGACGATAGCTGCCCGGCCCTGCCGGTCGAGTGCAGTCAATGGTCATGTCGTGGCCGGACTGCCGTCACACCCGGATCTCCGTCGCGGTGCGGGGCCAGACCTTTCGGAACTTGAAGCCGTTCAGTCCGCCGCGGCGCACGTGGTCAACGAACGGCTGCAGAACGAGCATCTGCCAATGCCGGGGTAACCTGAAGATCGCACTGGGGCCGAGACGATCGGTAAAGAAGTGGTAGGAATAGATCACACTGGCTCGTTTTCGCAACTTGTAGTCGTCCCATGAACCTGCAGATTTTGCTGCGTCCAGGACGTCCTCAACGGCTCGGAGTTGGTAACCAGCAAGATCGTGACCGCGGCACGTGACCGGGACAGGTGCGAACGAACGCGGCCCACCCTCGTCCGCGTGGTGAGGTTGCAAAACGTACACATACCGATCCCGAGGCACGCCGGATTCGCGATCGCGCCGGGTGATCTCCGCGGCGATGGCGGCGCGTCCAGAACAACATTGTAGTTGGATTAATGCCGCGGGCGGCGCGCGGGGACTGCCAAAATGGCCGTCTGGAAGAAACCCGACGGTTTTGAGAACAGTGGCAGTGTCGGGGGAAGGACGCGGGAGCCTTGATGGCAGATGGCGTTGTGTTTCTCACCGGCGTCACCGGCGCTTTGGGGTCTTGGATCGCCCGCCGAGCGCTGGCCGATGGGATGAATGTCCGCGCGCTGGCAAGAGCAGCCGCCGGCCAGAATGCTCAGCAGCGCGTCGAGCGGAGCCTATGGGCGGGGATGGATCGACGGATATCCGCGCAAGTCGAGGTGGTTGAAGGCGATATCCTCGACGGCGACATCGATCCCGGCGACGTGAGCCTCGTGATTCATTGCGCCGCGTGTACCGCATTCCATGACCGCTCTGCCGGGGCCAGCCACCAAACAAACGTCCATGGCCTTCAGCGGATTCTGGATCTCGCGCGCCGGCGGCGGGTACCGCTCGTGCACGTCTCGACCGCGTATGTTTGCGGCAACCGAAATGGAGCAGTGCTCGAGAGCGAGCTGGATGTCGGACAGGGTTTCAACAACGTATACGAACGCACGAAATGCGAAGGCGAAGCGCTCGTGCGTGAGTGGTCGTCCCAGACGGGACTTGCGGCGATTGTCCTGCGGCCGAGCATTGTTCTGGGGGACTGGTCAGGCGGGCGTACCCTTCGGTTTCATACGCTCTATCACCTGATGGGGGCGCTCGATTCGGTTGGGTCGGCGCTCGAGGCTCGCCGAGTCCGGTTGATCGGGCGGGCGGAGGTGACGAAGAACATCATCCCCGTCGACTATTTCGCCGAGGTCGCCTGGCGGATCATCCGCCGTGGGCGCCCGGGCACTTACCACATTGCCCACCCAGACCCAATCACTATGGGAGAGCTGCGTAGTGTTTTCAACGAGCTGTTCAATGTCGATTTGCAGCTCGTGTCCGAGCAGGAATTTAGCCGCGAGCGGGGAACGCCCATCGAGCGAACGTGCCATCGCGTCATGACACCGTACCGATCCTACATGCTCAGCCAGGAGCCGCGATTCGATCAGCGCGCGACCGTAACTGCTCTCGACGGCGACGTTTGTGGGCCACCCAGGCCGGAGATCGGTTACTTCCGAAAACTACTGGAATACGCCCGGCGCATGAACTGGGGCCGGCAAGCCGTCGCCGGTCCGGTGAGCAACCATGGAACCAATCCGGTCCGTAACTATTTCGAGGTGTTCCTCCCGGAGCGGACCAATCGGAACCTGCTTCCTGATCTCAAAAGCCTCTCCGCGCGGTTCAGCATCTCGATAAAGGACCACCCTGAGTCCTCCTGGTCGCTGAACCTTCAGGAGGGCGTGCTCAAATCGATTTCCCGCCGGTGCAGCGCGTCGGAGTGTTCGTTTTCGGTGGATTCGGCGACATTCCTTGAGATTGCCGGCGGGCGGCTGCCGCCCCAGCGCGCGTTCTTCGCTGGTCGCGTACGCATCACGGGCAACATCGAGCTGGGGCTGAAGGTCGCCACGGTACTGGCCAGGTTCTTCTCGGAGGATCCGTACGTGGCCGAGTCGGTTTGAACCCATGCCGCACCTGCGCACACCGTTGATCCACCGCCTCGACAGCCGACTTTCCCGCGTGGTGGCAATCCACTTCGATCCGGCAGGCGGCAGCCCGTATTGGCTGGAGCGCCAGCCCGCGATGGGCATCGACGCGCGTACCGAAATCCGGTCTGTTTCCGATCTCCCCAAGCTCGGGCCGATGGTCGAGACCGCCCTGGCGGCGCGACCGATTGAAGACTTCATTCCCCGCTCATCGTTGAACCGACGGTGCGAGCTGCTCATCGCAGAGACCGCGGGCACGCTGGGCCGGGCCAAGTTCTGCGCCCATCGCCGGGATGAATTCCACCAGGCGTTTATCGAGCCGTTCGTCGCGGCGGCGCAAAGGGCCGCCTTTCCGCGCGGGCTTAACTGGCTGTTCATCGGCCCTTCGGGCCCGCACATCATCGGCAAGGCCGCCATTGCGTGTGCGAATGCATTAGGCTCTCCCGATCCGTTTACGATCGACTTTGACCCGCGCTGGGCCAAGAAGCTTCCGCCGGGCACGTTCGGGTGGCGCCGATACCTGGAGCACGTGGAAGCTCAGGCGCTGACGATCATCGAGTCGCAGAATGTCGGCGTCCTCTTCAGCACGCCGATCGTTCTGCAAAGCATTATGAGCCGAATAGATTGGCGCAAGAGAGACGAAATACGCGGCATCCACCTCGGCGGGGTCTCGGTGTCGCCACAACAGCGAGAGTTGTTCGCCCAAACGTTTCCCAATGCCGTGATTCTCTCCGGGTATGGAAACTCGCTCTTTGGCGTGATGCCCGAACTATCCTTCTCTCCGGCCGAAGGGTTCGACTACTACCCGCATGGCGCGCGACTCGTTGTCCGAATCGTACCGTCCGATGGAGGCAGTGCGGATCAACGCCTTCAACGAGACGTCCCCTTCGGCCAGCGCGGCCAGGTGGTCATCAGTCGGCTTGATGAAACGCAGTTGATCGTCAACATGATGGAACGCGACTCGGCTATCCGCGTCGCGCCCCTGCCCTCCGCGGTCCGGGACGGATTCTGCACTGACGGAGTCCGCGATCCCCGGCCCATTGTCAATCACGTCCTCAAGCCCGCGGTGGGGTTCTATTGATGCGGGACCGTAGCGTAATGCACGAGCAACTTCGCTTCGGCAAACACGAATACCTTGCCGGAGTGCTCAGTTATCCGGTGAACGCGGAGCCGACAAGGGCAGTGCTGGCGTGCCCCCCGCACCCGAACTTCGGCGGCGACATGGAGAACAACGTCGTCGCGGCCCTGGCCGAACGGTTGTCTGCCGAAGCGGTGACGTTGCGGTTTGACTACCGCGGGGTCGGCCAAAGCCGCATCGAGCTGCGGCCCGGGCTTTCGGTATTCGATCACTGGGAAAACATCGAGCAGACGCTGAACTACGCGGAACCCCTGGCTGACGTAGAAACCGCGGTGGACGAGCTGTCGTTGCTGAGCGCGGGATTGCCGATGATCGCGGTCGGCTATTCCTTCGGCGCGATCATGGCAACTCGCGTGGCGATGCAAGACCGGCGGATCGTTGCGATGGTGGGGATCTCTCCGCCGCTCAAGCGCGTGGGCTTCGAGCATCTGACGGCTTGCCGCAAACCCTGTCTGCTCGTCAGCGGCCAGGACGATTTCGTCTATGACGCCGAGGCGGCGCGGAAGCTTGTCGATGCATCGGGGCCCAATCTGATCTTCGAGCGGCCCGTTGGCGACCACTTCCTTGTCGGGCAAGAGGCGGAGTTAGCCGATCGGGTCGCGCGATTCGTGCGTCGAGCGAGTTCGCAAGTTCGAATCCCGGCAATCCATGGATCGAAATAAGTTGTATTCGCGATCCCGCAGGGCTGGATTGACCTGCATTGCGCTGAGTTGGGCTGGGTGGATGCTGACAAGCTGCCAGATGCCGGAATTGACGCGAGTCTCGAGCCAGCAGTTTCCCACGCCGCGGTCGTGCGCGCGTTGTCACGTGGAGATCTATAACGAGTGGGAGCATTCGCCACACGCGGCGGCGTTTGTAAGCGACGCTTATCGGCGGGCGACGGACGGGCATCGCTTCCGCGAGTGCCAGGGCTGTCATGCCCCGCAGCCGATGCTGACTGAGGGCGAGCCCGGACCACGCTCGACGGCGCTTGAACTGGGGGTGACCTGCGTCTCGTGCCACCTGGATCAAGGCGCCATGGTGGGGCCGGGTGAGCCGACGGGATTCGTCAGACCGCACCCGATCAGAGTGGATTCGTCCTTGTTCCGGGATGGGACCCTTTGCGGCCGCTGCCACCAGAGCACGCTCGCCCAGTGGCGGATGGCCCGCGTGGAGCACAGGGAGGACTGCCGTGGGTGTCACATGCCGGCAGTCCGCCGGACCATGACGCAGGCGACCGACCTGATCTCCAGGCCGATCGTCGCCGCCGAAGTCCCCGCAATCGAACATCGACACGTTTTCCGGTTGATTCCCACTGATCTGCCCGGGAAGGCGTTCGATCTGAGCGTCCAGCTCATCTCGGGCGAGCTTACCGTGACACTCATCAACTTTCTTCCCCACGACCTGCTGACCGGCGATTTCGGTGTGCGGCTCGTGCAGGTCGCTGTCCTTGGCGTCGACGCCGCCGGCAACGAATCCATCCTGGCGCGATGGGAGGTAACCGGAATCCTCGGCGGCCCGGTCCCGGCCGGAGGGTCCCGCCATTGGCGCGTCGTGCTGCCGCCGCAAATCCGACGATTGAAACTGGAGATGCTCCGCCGCGGCCGCGAGCCCACCGATCGGGTCCTGCTGCTCCGTAAGGAGGTCGTCGTTCGGTGAGCGAGCCCAGATTCAAGAGATTCTCCGTCTTCCATCGCGTGCTGCACTGGCTCATTGCGGTCCCATACATAGTGCTGCTGGTCAGCGGCGCGCTGATCCTGCTTCAACATCTCGAGTGGGTGAAGGCGCCTCCCAAGGGCCTGCTGACGGCGCTGCACCGTTGGGTCGGCGTCGCTTTCACCGTGATCGTGCTCGAACTGCTGCTGGCCGCCCTGGTCGCAGGTCACTGGAGGGCCGTCGCCCGTGATTTGGGCGAATGGCTCATGCCTCGCCCGCGCGATCTGCTCTGGTTGATATGTGTTCCGCTGAATGCGTGTCTCCCCGGCCGATTCCCATTGCCCCCCGCCGGACGATTCAACGCCGGCCAGAAGCTGCACGGGCTGTTTATCCTCGTCGCGGTGAGCGGCTTTATCGTCACCGGCCTCATCATGATGCTGTTTCCGGGATGGCTGAAGGTCTGGCTCATTCATGCGTGGCTGTTCTTCGGCGCGGTTGCGTTTCTCGCGTTGCACCTGTTCCTGGCCCTGATCAATCCCTCGACCCGCCGTGCCCTGCCCGGGATGTTCACCGGGAATGTCCCGCACGCCTACGTCAGCGCGCACCACGCGCTGGTCCTGCCTGAACCGCCGGTCGAGCGCGGTCACCATGCGGCCGTATCGCTCAAGACAATGATTCTGACGTTGCTGCTCCTCGCGGCCGTGTTATTTGTGTGGTGGCACGGGCCTGGCCAAGGCCTGGTCCGTGCCACGATCGTGTCGGGCCGGGAGAACGCGTTCATCTCACCCGGCCCGCTGGTGTCCGTCCATTCGGCTCAACTCCACGGGGACCATTGCGTTGCGTGTCACAGTCAATCGGGGCCGCCCGCGCCCAGCGCGTGTCTCGTCTGTCATACGGAGATCCGCACGGCCCTGGTTCAAACGGCTGGTTATCACGGAATGCTCAGGGGCGACTGCGCCGCCTGCCACAAGGAACACCGTGGGGCCGACGCTGACCTGCGAAACTTCGACGCCCGCACGTTCAACCACCAACTGGCCCGGTTTGCATTGAACGGCGCTCATCGGTCACTCGCATGCGACCAGTGCCACCGACAACATTCGCCGGCGCCCGGTAGGCCTCGATTCATTGGCGTCCGATTTTCCGCCTGCGTTGACTGCCATGCCAACCCTCACGTCGACATGCCATCGGCGGATTGCACGCGCTGCCACAGCGAGCAGGGCTGGACGGGCCGCCAACTGCTCTTCACCCACAGCCGCGATTCACGTTTCAAACTCGACGCGACTCACAGCGTGCTGAGTTGTGCGACGTGTCACAAAAAAGTTGGGGCCACGGTGGTCTTCCGCGGGACGCCCGCCACGTGCGAGCAATGTCATGCAGGGATCGCCGACGCAATGGCGGGAAGGATCGGGCCGTTGGTCACGAAAGCCGACCCACACGACGGTCGCGTCTCGTGCATCGAATGCCACGCGCCCGCGGTCCGCTCCCCAACCCCGGCGCAGTATGCCGGCCAGTGCGAGCGATGTCATGGCGTTCGATACCGCGACCTGTTTTTCAACTGGCAGAAGTCCCTGGACCAAGCGGAGCAAGCCGCCCGGCTGAGGTTGCGACGGCAGGGAATCGCCGATCCGAAGACGATGCAGCTTTGGTCCCATCGGCTGGATCAGGCGCGCGTGGCGGGCATGCACAACGTGCAAGAAGCAATTGAGGCGTTCGACAGAATCGGACGTTGAGTTGATGAAGCACATTCCTGAAGCCATCGCGCCGCGTTCGGCCGTTTCGCCCAACGCCGGGCGGCTATCGCTGCGAATCGCTTACACCCCCGACAGCGACGACGTATTGAATTTCTATGCCTGGGAACACAAGCGGATTGCCTGGGACGGTCCCCGCGCGTCGTTCGAACGCGGCCCCATCATCACTCTCAACCGCTCCTGCCTCCGCGGCAAATACGACGTTGCGGCGGTATCCGGGGCATTTTACCCGCAGATTGCCGCCGACTACTGGATCCTCTCCTGCGGCACCAGCACGGGCAGGGGCTACGGCCCGGTGCTGGTCGCGCGCGGCCCGGTCGGCCCGCGCGAACTGGCGGGCAAGCGGGTCGCCGTCGGCGGGATCGTTACCACCGGCAGTGCTTTGGCCTCCATGTATTGTCCAGGCGCGCGGCTGGTGGAGATGCCCTACGACCGGATCGCCGACGCCGTTCTCGACGGGCAGGTGGAGGCCGGCGTGATGATTCACGAGGAACTGCTCCACTTCACCCATACCGGCCTGCACCGCGTATGCGACCTGGGAGCGGCGTGGTGCGATGAAACGGGATGGCCGCTGCCGGTCGGGCTCAACGTGGTGCACAAGCGCTGGGGGTACTCGTTGGCGCGCCGGATCGATGCCATCTGTCGGGAGTCGCTGCAATGGGCGCTGGATCACCCGGAGGAGGCGCTCCCCTTTGCCAGTCAGTTCGGCCGCGGCTGCACGCGGCAGTTTGTAAGCATGTTCAGCAATGGTGACACCCTCAGGATGCCCGACGATGTCGAGCGGGCCCTGCCGGTGCTTTTCGATCGCGTCGCCGGGCTTGGGCTGGGACCGAGGTTGCACGACGTTGAGGTGATCCGTGGATAGACAAACTGGAGGCGCGGCCGGGCCGGCCGAGCTGCTTCGGCTCAAGAGCCAGTACCTGATTCCGTGCGTGTACCACTTTTACAAGGAGCCGCCCGAGATCGTCGGCTCAGAGGGCTCATACCTGATCGACCATCTCGGCCGCCGTTACCTGGACTTCTACAGCGGCGTTACCGTGATGAGCGCGGGCCACTGTAATCCCGAGATCATTGAGCCCGCGATCGAGCAGATCCGCCGGCTCCAGCACACGACCTCGATCTATCTGACCGAGCCGGTCCTGCGATTGGCCGAGATGCTGGCGCAACTCGCACCGGGCGACCTGAGCCGCAGCTTCTTCTGTGCCAGCGGCAGTGAGGCCGTTGAGGGCGCTCTCCTTGCGGCGTCACTCCACACCCGGCGGGCCGGGATCGTCGCGACTACCGACAGCCTTCACGGGCGCACGCGCTGGGCGATGAACGCAACCGGGCTGGCGACGTGGCGCACCGATCCGTTCCCGCTGGCGGATGTCCATCGCGTCCCGTTCGGCGACGCGGCGGCGCTCCGGCGGCACTTCGAGACGACGCGATCGCTGCCCGCGGCATTCATCGCCGAACCGATCGAAGGCAATGGCGGCATCATCATCCCGCCTCCGGATTACTGGCCGACGGTGCGAGGGCTGTGCGATCGCTTTGGGGTGCTGTTGGTCCTCGATGAAGTCCAGACCGGCATCAACCGCACGGGCCTCTGGTTTGCCTGCGAGCATTGGGGCGTCGTGCCCGACATCCTGGTCACCAGCAAGGCGTTGGGAAACGGCTTCCCGATTTCCGCCTTCATCACGACCCCGACCATCGCCGCCAGCTACACGCGGCCGGGCGCCTCGACGTACGGCGGCAACCCCGTCTCGGCCGCCGCTGCCCTCGCGACATTGCGCTTCCATCAGGCCAATGAACTGGGACCGCGGGCCCAAAGACTCGGCAAGCTGCTGAAGAATGAGATCGCGACGGCCGTAGCGAATTCAACCCGCTTTCGGCCGCCTCACGGAATGGGACTGATGATCGGGCTATTCACCCACGACGGAACCGGCAACGCCGACGCGACGCTATGCGATTTGCTACTGGAGAACCTGAAGGACAACGGGGTCCTGGTCGGGAAGACCGGGCCTGGCCGGAGCACTGTGACGTTCATGCCGCCTTTGACTGTCAGCGAGCAGGAGGTCGCGGAATTCGCGGCCGCCTTTCGCAGGAGCCTTGAGGCAATCCGATAGCGACGTTGAAGATACCGCGTGCCATGGTCTGGGCATTCTGGATGCTACTGGCCGCATGGGCGGCGGTGGGACTGCGCCACCTCCGGGTGAGCAACTCACTGGAGGCCTGGATGCCGGACCTCGCGACGCCCGGGCCGTATCGGTCCTACGTCGTGATCGGCTTTCCCAGCTCCGGCGCCGACGCGACAACAGTTGCCGCCCGCCTTCGCGGGCTGCCGGACGTCGCCTTTTGCATTGACCCCCTTTCGGTTCGTGCGACCGGGTGGCTCACCGGCCTCGCCCCTGACGATTTCGTGGTAAGCAAGGACGGCGCTTATCGTGGCGTCTTCTGCTTTGCCCGGGACGGTACCGACGGGCACGAGTTCATGAGGCACGTCCAAGCGGCACTGCAAGAGCTCGCGCCGCCGGGCGTCTTCGCGATCGGCGGGCCGACGGCTTTCCAAGTCGCCATGGATGAATGGAGCCAGGACCGCCTGGTTCTGATCCTGATTGCAATCCTGGCGGCGGGCGGGGCAACGCTGCTGGCCGTCACCCGAAGCCTCCGGATTGCCGCGGCGGCAATGGCCGCCATCGCGCTGAGTGAGGTCATTTTTCTGGGAGCTGTCTGCCGGATGGGCATTCCGCTGGACATGAGCCTGGCGCTCGTGCCGCCGATGATGACGGGGATGGGGTTTTCTTATGCCGCGCACCGCGCGCTGCGTCGGAACTCTCTGCTCGTGCTGATCACCTGCGGACTGGCCGCCGCCGTCGGGATCGCCAGTTACGCAACCGCCGACCTCAAACCCGTGCGGGATTTTGCGCTGGCCGGCGTCCCGGGGCTGTTGCTGGTCTGGCTGGTTACAGTCACGCTCGTCTGCTCCGACGCCCGCGCCCGTCGGCGGCGCGTGGGATGGATGAGGACGTGCCGGAACGCGGCGCTCGCCCTCACCAGACGCTTTCGGTCCGTCATTTTGATTATGGCGATTCTGCTCACTGTCGCCGGGGTCTGCCTTGCGCCGTTGCTGCGGGTGGAGTCTAATCCACTTCACTTCTTTCCAGATGATTCGCGGATCGCGCGGGACTTTGACACGCTGAACAGGCGGCTCACTGGCATGCTCCCGTCGCAGGTCGTCATCAGCGGCGGGAACGGTGGCGACGTCGATGCCGCGTCGATACTTGGCGCCACGCCGGGAATGCGCAAGGTCCTGAACGTCACGCCATGGGTGGGCGGGAGTGGCCGGACGTTCCTCTGTCTGGCGGATGATGACGCAGTGGATGCGCTGGCGAATCGCCTGCCCGCATGGCAGGCCTGGGCGGCCCAGCATCGGATGACGCTCTCCTGGCATGGCATCGCCGCTCAGATCCATCGCTCGGACGGCAGCATCCGCAAGCTGGCCGTCGAGTCCGTGCCCTCAATGGCGGTCCTGATGTCGGCGCTGGTCCTAATGCTGTTTCGGCGCTGGAGGTTGGCGGTGCTCGCCGCCTGGATCACGCTTTCCCCGGTCGCAATGCTGGTCGTCGTCGCGGTGCTCTTTTCATTGGGGCTCGACCCGGTGACGCTTGTCATCGGATCGATTACCACGGGCGTCGCCGTCGACGACATGCTTCACCTTCTTAGCACGTGCCGGCGGCGGCGTTCGATGCGCCGCGCGATGATTGAATGCTGGAGGCCCTGCGTGGGCAGCTCGCTGGCGGCGGCAGTCTGCTTCGCCCTCTTTACCCTTAGCCGCTTCGGCCCCACCGCGCAGTTCGGGACGCTGATGGCGCTGGCGACACTGTTCGCAATGCTGGCCAATCAGTTCCTGCTGCCGGCCGCGGTCCGAGAAACAAACACCTCCGGGGATACGGTGGGACTGTCCTGCGCATCAGTCTAAGCGAGGAGCAGACCGCCAGAGTGAAAGCAATGCTTGTTCTCAGCGCCTAAACGGCCAGCGGGCGACGGATCATACGCCGCCATCAGCGGGATTCGTTGGTATTCCCAACGTTCTCGACAGTGCCTCCAGACGCCGCCCGCGGGCGACGGCATAAAAGCATAGGCGCAGGTTGAGCTGCCGCGGAGCAGTGTAGCCTGGTAACGCTTAGTAGCCGCCGTCATCAAGCAAAAGCTGCCGCAGAACAACGGCGGCTACAATGCGTTGAATTTCGGCAAGCGGGCCGGCGGCATGGGCGTGATCAGCGGGCGCAAGGCGTTCGAGCGCCCGATGGCAGAGGGCATCCAACTGCTGAACCTGATTCAGGACGTGTATCTCGACACCAGCATCACGGTGGCATGATTCATGAGCGAGCCGCTACAGACCATCTACCTGGCGAGGCACGGCGAAACTGCGTGGAGCCTTTCAGGTCAGCACACCGGACTGACTGACCTTCCGCTCACCGAGCGCGGCGAGCGCAACGCGCGCAGGCTCGGCGAGCGCCTCAACGGACTGACGTTCGCCAAGGTCTTCACCAGTCCTCTGCAACGCGCCGCGCGGACGTGCGAGCTTGCAGGCTTCGGCGAGCGCGCCCAGATCGATCGCGACCTGCTCGAATGGAATTATGGCCAGTACGACGGACGGACGACCGCGCAGATCCGCTCGAGCCGGCCCGACTGGCAACTCTTCCGCGACGGATGCCCAGGGGGAGAAATGCCGCAGCAGGTAGCGGAAAGGGCTGATCGTATCGTCAATCGCGTTCGCGCCGTGGGCGGTGACGTGCTGCTGTTCTCAAGCGGGCATTTCCTGCGGGTGCTCGCGGCACGCTGGCTGGGACTGGAGCCGGCGGCGTGGAAATATTTCATGCTCGGCACCGCCAGTCTCAGCGCGCTCGGTTACGAACGCGACCCCTCCCAACCGGTAATCCGATTCTGGGACGACACGCGTCACGTAGGCGCATAGGGTCAGGAAAGGACTTGTCATGAGCACAACGAAGACGGCGGCGACGGCACCGACCCGATCGGACGGGCTGGCGAAACTCCGGCGGCAATATGGTGCCGGGCCCATTGATTTGACCGGGATCGAAAACGCGCTGTACGAGCGGCATCTCCTGTTCGATAACGTTATCGAGCTGGGTGCAGCCCGTCCGCGCGAGCAGTTCGAGGCCATCGCCCGCTCCATGCGGGACATCCTTTCGCAGCGGTGGGTGCTGACCGACCAGACTTACGAGCGGGCCAACCCCAAGCGGGTCTACTATCTTTCGCTCGAGTTCCTGATCGGCCGCTCGCTGGCCAACAATGTCACGAACCTCCTTCTCGACCCGCTGGCCAAGCAGGCGGCAAAGCAAAAGGGGCTGGATTGGGTCGAGCTGCTCGAGCAGGAACCCGACGCCGGCCTGGGCAACGGCGGCCTGGGGCGGCTGGCGGCGTGCTTTCTCGACTCAATGGCCACCATGCAATTGCCGGCGATGGGGTACGGCCTGCGATACGAGTATGGAATGTTTCGCCAGACGATCCAGGACGGGTGGCAGCAGGAACAGGCGGACAACTGGCTTCGCCGGCCCGATCCATGGGAGGTCGGCCGGCCCTACGAGCAGGTGGAAATCAAGCTCCCTTGTTCTTTCGAAATGCGCGGCGGCGCGCTGCGTGCCGTGATCGGCAAGCCTTCGAGCCTCATCGGAATCCCGTTCGATCGGCCGGTGGTGGGGTATGGCGGCAAGACGATCAACACCCTGCGCCTCTGGTCCGCCGCCGCGCCCGACTATTTCGATTTCCACCGATTCAGCGGCGGCGATTTCATCGGCGCGCTGGCCGAAACGCTTTCGGCCGAAACCCTCACCCGCGTCCTCTATCCCGATGACTCCACCAGCATGGGCCAGGGACTTCGCTTCGTGCAGGAGTATTTCCTCGTCGCTTGCTCCCTTGCCGACCTGGTGCGGCGTTTCCGGCGGACGAACTCCGACTGGTCGGCGCTCCCCGAGCGGGCGGCCATACAACTCAACGATACCCATCCGACGTTGGCCGTCCCGGAGCTCATGCGAATTCTGCTCGACGAAGCACACCTGGGCTGGGACCAGGCGTGGGACCTCACCCGTCGCACGCTCGCTTACACGAACCATACCCTGCTCCCCGAGGCCCTGGAGAAGTGGCCGCTCGAATGGTTTGAAGCGCTGTTGCCCCGGCAACTGGAAATCATTTACGAGATTAACCGGCGCCTTCTCGACGATGTCCGGGCCCGTTTCCCGGGCGATGACGGCCGCGTCGCGCGGACAAGTCTGATCGAGGAAGGACCGTCCAAACACGTTCGCATGGCCAACCTTGCGATCGTCGGCTCTCACAGCACCAATGGCGTGGCCGAGATTCACTCGAAGCTGCTGCGCCAGAAGACGGTCAAAGACCTGGCCGACATGTTCCCCGAACGCTTCAGCAACAAGACCAACGGCGTTACGCCGCGGCGCTGGCTGCTGCTGTCGAACCCGGCCCTGGCGGGCGCAATCACCGAAGCCCTCGGCGATGGTTGGATAACCGATCTGGCTGAACTGGAAGGACTCAGGCCGCTCGCGGACGACAAGCACTTCCGCGGGCAATTTGCCGATGCCAAACGCCAGGCCAAGGTCCGTTTTGCCGAGTGGCTCAAAGTCACCTCCGGGCAAGAGGCAGACCCGGACACGATTTTCGACTGCCAGATCAAACGAATCCACGAATACAAGCGTCAACTGCTCAACGCGCTCCGCATCGTCGTCCTTTACAACCGGATGCGCGCCAATCCCAGGCTGGCGATCGCCCCCCGGACGTTCTTCTTCGCGGGCAAGGCTGCGCCGGCGTATCACCTGGCCAAGGTCATCATCAAGTTCATCAACGATCTCGCCGCCACGATCGACGGGGACCCGGCGATGGAGGGCCGAATCAAAGTCCTGTTCCTCCCTGAATACTGCGTGACCCTTGCGGAGCGTCTGATCCCCGCCAGCGATGTCTCCAATCAGATCTCAACCGCCGGCTACGAGGCCAGCGGTACCAGCAACGTGAAGTTCATGATGAACGGCGCGCTGACGATCGGCACGCGCGACGGCGCTACGATCGAGATGGCCCAGGAAGCCGGCGAGGAAAACTTCTTCCTGTTCGGCCTGAGCGCGCAGGAAGTCGCCGAGAGCCAGGGCTGGTACAACCCGCATTGGCATTACGACAACGACCCGGAGACGCGCGCCGCGCTGGACCTGATCTTCTCGGGGCATTTCAGCCGCAACGAAACCGGCGTGCCGCAAACGCTTCGGGACACGCTGCTGACCCATGGGGACCACTACATGCACCTGGCCGACCTTCGCTCGTATCTCACTGCCGACCAGAAGCTCGTGCAGTTGTACGGCAACCGGGACGCCTGGGCCCGCATCGCCGTCCTGAACGTCGCGTCGTCCGGCAAGTTCTCCAGTGACCGGACGATTGCCCAGTACGCCGCCGACATCTGGCAAGCCAAGCCGTGCCCCGTGCCCTAGACTGACACCGAAAGGAGCGCCCCATGGCAATCTCGCCGCTGGCCGGCAAGCCGGCCCCGAAGGAATTGCTGATCGACCCGGCCCGCCTCGAACGCGAGTACTTCGAGCGCCGCCCTGACCTCGATGACCCGAGCCAGCGGGTCCGGTTCGGCACCAGCGGGCACCGCGGCACGCCGCTCCACGGGTCGTTCACCGAGTCCCACATTCTGGCGATCACCCAGGCCATCTGTGACTACCGCCGCGGGCAGGGAGTCGACGGGCCGCTCCACATGGGCAAGGACACCCACGCCCTTTCCGCGCCGGCGCAAAGAACGGCCCTGGAAGTGTTAGCGGCCAATGGCGCAGAGACCATTATCCAACGCGACGACGGCGTGACCCCCACGCCCGTCATCTCGCGGGCGATCCTGGTCTACAACCGCGGCCGAACGCAGCATCTCTCCGACGGCATCGTCATTACTCCATCTCACAATCCTCCCCAGGACGGCGGGTTCAAATACAACCCCACCAACGGCGGTCCCGCCGACACCGACGTGACGGTCTGGATCGAGCAGCGAGCCAATGACCTGCTGCGTGATGGCAACCGAGACGTAAAGCGCACGCCATTTGCAAAGGCAATCAAGGCGCCGACCACGCACGACGAAGACTACGTCCTGCCGTACGTCAACGACCTGCGGAACGTGATCGACATGGACGTGATCGGCGCGGCCAGGCTGAAGATGGCTGTCGATCCCCTTGGCGGCGCGGCCGTGCATTACTGGGAGCCGATCAACCGGATCTACGGCCTGAACATCGAAGTCGTGAACTCGAAAGTCGATCCGACGTTTTCCTTCATGACCGTCGACCATGACGGCCAAATCCGCATGGATTGCTCCAGCCCCTATGCGATGGTGCGACTCGTCGGCCTGAAGGACAAATACCGCGTCGCCTTTGGCAACGACCCCGATTCTGACCGTCACGGCATCGTCACGCCCTCCGCTGGGCTGATGAACCCCAACCACTATCTCGCCGTTGCCATCCAATACCTCCTGACGCACCGCCCGAAATGGCCTAAGCAGGCCGCGGTTGGGAAGACGCTGGTGAGCAGCGGCATGATCGACAAAGTCGTGGCGAAGCTCGACCGCCGTCTCTTCGAAACGCCGGTGGGTTTCAAATGGTTTACCCAGGGGCTATTCGACGGCTCCCTTTGTTTTGGAGGCGAAGAGAGCGCCGGGGCCAGCTTCCTTCGGCATGACGGAACAGTTTGGACCACCGACAAAGACGGGCCGATCATGGACCTGCTGGCGGCGGAGATCACCGCGCGTACCGGCAAGGACCCCGGCGAGCATTACCGCGCGCTGACGGCCGAATTCGGATCGCCCTACTATACCCGCATCGATTCGCCTGCCACGCCCGAGCAGAAGTCGAAGCTGCAAGCGCTTTCACCGCAGGCGGTCCGCGAATCCTGCCTGGCCGGCGAACCTATTCTCGCCACGCTTACCCGCGCCCCGGGCAACGGCGCGCCGATCGGCGGACTGAAGGTCGCCGCCGCCAGCGGCTGGTTCGCGGCCCGGCCCTCGGGCACGGAAGACATCTACAAGATCTACGCCGAGAGCTTCAGGGACCAACGCCACCTCGACGCCCTCGTGAGCGAGGCCAAGAGGATCGTGAACAACGCGCTGAACGCCTGACTGATGGGGGTCATCGCGTCCAAGAGCGAGTCGCTGAAAAAGGCCGGGCAGGCGGCTGGAGGTTACACGCATGAACGTGCTCGTCATCGACATCGGCGGAACGTGGGTTAAGCTCCTTGCCACCGGGCAGACCGAACCCCGGAACATTGCCTCCGGGCCCGGGTTCACTCCCGAGCGCCTCGTCGGGGACGTGAAAGAGGCCGCGACAGACTGGAAGTACGAGGTGGTGTCGATGGGCTATCCCGGTCCGGTCCTGAACGGCCGTCCGCTCAGAGAGCCGTGGAACCTTGGCCCCGGCTGGGTTGGCTTCGACTACCAGCGCGCGTTCGGGTGCCCGGTTCGTGTCATTAACGACGCGGCCATGCAGGCGCTGGGAAGCTACCGCGGCGGCAAGATGCTATTCCTCGGCCTGGGCACGGGCCTCGGTTCCACCATGGTCGTCGATGGGGTCCTGGAGCCGATGGAACTGGGTCACCTCCCATACAAGGACGCCACGTTCGAGGACTACGTCGGCGCCAAGGGCTTCGAGCGCTTTGGCAAGGAGAAATGGCGCGAGCACGTGAACGATGTCGTGGCGCGCCTGATCGCCGCCCTCGAGCCGGATGACGTAGTCCTGGGCGGTGGCAACGTCAACAACCTTACCGCCCTGCCTCCCGGCTGCCGAACGGGCGACAACGCCAACGCGTTTATCGGCGGCTTCCGGCTTTGGGAGCAGACGTGAGAGCTAAGTACAATGTCAAATCACCAACGAAAGGATCGTGATTATGAAGACCAGGATTCCCTCGCCCACCGCGCGCCCGGCGTGGAAGGCGCTCCAGACTCATTGTGAAAAGGTCCGGGAACTGCACCTGCGGACGCTCTTCGCCGACGATCCCGCACGGGGTGAGCGCCTGACTGCCGAGGCCGCGGGCGTGTATCTCGATTATTCGAAGAACCGCATCACCGACGAGACGCTCAAGTTTCTGCTTCAACTCGCGGATGAATCCGGCCTGCGCGACCGGATCGATGCAATGTTCCGGGGAGAGAAGATCAACATCACCGAAAACCGGGCCGTGCTGCACGTGGCGCTGCGAGCGCCAAAGGGTGCATCCATCGTTGTGGATGGCGAGAACGTCGTGCCGCAGGTTCACGCCGTCCTCGACAGGATGACCGACTTCTGCAACCGCGTCCGGAGCGGACCGTGGAGGGGCCATACCGGCAGACGCATTCGCAACGTCATCAATATCGGCATCGGCGGATCGGACCTGGGCCCGGTGATGGCGTACGAGGCGCTGCGGCATTACAGCGACCGCGCACTGACCTTCCGGTTCGTCTCCAATGTCGACGGAACCGACATTGCCGAGGCAACACGCGACCTGGAACCCGCGGAAACGCTGTTCATCGTTTCCTCGAAGACCTTCACGACGCTCGAAACCATGACCAACGCGCAAACCGCCCGCGAGTGGTTGCTGAAGGGAGTGGGCGGCGACGTGAGCGCGGTGGCCCGGCACTTCGTCGCCGTCTCCACGAACGCCGGGAAAGTGGTGGAATTTGGCATCGATCCCGCCAACATGTTCGGCTTCTGGGACTGGGTGGGCGGCCGCTATTCGATGGATTCGGCGATCGGACTTTCCACGATGCTCGCCATCGGACCGAGCGCCTTCCAAGCGATGCTGAACGGCTTCCACCAAATGGACGAGCACTTCCGAACGGCCCCGCTCGAGCGCAATCTGCCGGCGCTCATGGGACTGCTTGGGATCTGGAACAACAATTTCCTGGGCGCGCAGACGACCGCGGTCCTGCCCTACGAGCAGTACCTCAAGCGCTTTCCCGCCTATCTCCAGCAATTGACGATGGAGAGCAACGGCAAGCAGGTCACGCTCTCGGGCGAGAGAGTGTCGTATGATACCGGCCCGATCTATTGGGGTGAGCCGGGCACCAACGGGCAGCATTCCTTCTACCAACTGATTCACCAGGGAACGCGCCTGATCCCCTGCGACTTTATCGTGTTTGTCGAACCCCTCAATCCAATTGGCCGCCATCACGACATGCTGCTGGCTAACGTGCTGGCACAGAGCGAGGCCCTCGCCTTCGGCAAGACGCGCGAACAGGTCAAGGCGGAGGGAACATCGGATGCGATCGCGCCCCACCGCGTCTTCGAAGGCAACCGCCCTTCCAGCACGATTCTGGCGCAGCGCCTCACGCCGGAGACGCTCGGCAAGCTCGTGGCGCTCTACGAGCACAGCGTTTTCACACAGGGCACGATCTGGGACATCGACTCCTTTGATCAGTGGGGCGTGGAGCTCGGCAAGGTGCTAGCACAGCGCATCATCCCCGAGCTGGAGAGCAAGTCGGATGTGAAGCTTGGGCATGACAGCTCCACCAATGCCCTGATCCGCCGATACCGCAAGCTCAAGGCGGCTCACTAAAACCACAAATAAGGAGTACCAACAATGCAAGTCGGAATGATCGGCCTCGGCCGCATGGGCGCAAACATGGTGAGGCGGCTTCTCAAGGGAGGCCATAAGTGCGTCGTTTACGACCGGTCGCCCGACGCTGTCAAGGAACTGACGACGGCCGGGGCAGCCGGCACGGCGTCCGTCGCCGCGTTCGTGAAGAACCTGGCAAAGCCGCGAGCGATCTGGCTGATGGTGCCGGCGGCGGTCGTCGATAGTACGATCGGCGACCTCCTCAGCAACCTGGATAGCGGCGACATCATCATCGACGGCGGGAATTCCTATTACGTCGACGATATTCGTCGCGTCAAGGAACTCGCGCCGAAGCAAATCCATTACGTCGACGTCGGAACGAGCGGCGGGATCTTTGGCGCCGAACGCGGGTACTGCCTGATGATCGGAGGCGAGCCGGCGATCGTCCAGCACCTCGATCCGATCTTTGCGACGCTTGCGCCGGGCATCGGCGAAATCCCCCGGACTCCCGGACGCGACAAGATCGGCGGGACCGCCGAGAAGGGGTATCTCCACTGCGGGCCGACCGGCGCCGGCCACTTCGTCAAGATGGTGCACAACGGCATCGAGTACGGCCTGATGGCTTCCTATGCCGAAGGGTTCAGCATCCTGCGCGATGCCAACATCGGCAAGCGCACGCGCGAGTCCGACGCCGAGACCACCCCCTTGCGCGACCCCGAGCGGTATCAATACGACCTCAATATCCGCGACATCGCCGAGCTGTGGCGCCGCGGCAGCGTGGTCGCGTCGTGGCTTCTGGACCTGACGGCTTCCGCCCTGGTTCAGGATGCCGAGCTCTCCCAGTTCGCCGGCCGCGTCTCCGACTCGGGGGAGGGTCGGTGGACGATCGCCGCCGCCATCGACGAGGCCGTGCCTGTGCCCGTGCTCACCACCGCGCTTTACGAACGCTTCAGCTCGCGCGGCGATGCGGACTTCCAGGAGAAAATACTTTCGGCGATGCGCTTTCAGTTCGGGGGGCATAAGGAGAAGCCGTCCGCCGGAACATAACGGCCCAAAAAAAGAGAGAAGAACTCATGAATCAGTCTCATTCGGACGCGCTGGTTTTTTTCGGCGCGACCGGCGACCTGGCATACAAGAAAATCTTCCCTTCGCTTCAGGGCATGATCAAGCGAGGGAACCTCAACGTGCCGGTGATTGGCGTGGCCAAAGCGGGCTGGGACCTCGAGCGGCTGAAGGCCCGCGCCCGCGATAGCCTGGAAAAGCACGGCGGCGTCGACGCCGCGGCGTTCAAGACGTTGTCCGGCCTGTTGCGCTA
>Ga0073928_10003043_pt1 | contig 27204 bp, 22 predicted proteins | sample PaiPotPPA55metaG_FD_76969 | JGI IMG/M metagenome (GOLD analysis project Ga0073928, IMG submission 76969) | Iron sulfur acid spring bacterial and archeal communities from Banff, Canada, to study Microbial Dark Matter (Phase II) - Paint Pots PPA... ...
AAAGGGGTTAGCGGGTGATTCGGCGTAAAAGCGGTAGATAAAGGACTTAGCGCTTGAGGCTGAGGCGGAGGATTCAAGAGGAGCACGGTTGGAAAATACTAGGGGGCAACGCAGATGGTTGTGAAAACAAAGGAGTTGCGGGAAAAGCAACTCAGAAGATGCTGAAAAGAAAGGAGTAAAAAATCGATGGTTTGCGGGGTGCACGACGGGTGGCTGAAGGTAGGAGGGACGAAACGGGGACACTGTCAGGAGGACCTTGGTTTGAATATTACCGTACCCGTCACCAGTTGTCAAATGATTAATTAAGGCGTGTGGATTGAATAGCTTGCGGTCAGGGCTGACCGGCAAGCGGGCTCTGACTTCTGCGATTGCGGAAAAGCTTGGAGCCAGTCAAGGCCCAGACAGTCAACCCCCGCACCCTTAAAGTGCAAAGGGATGCGGCACCTCACTCTACGTCCGCACTTCCATTTGGGTAATGAGGAAACTCATCTATTCTCCTCATCACTCGTCTGATATCTCTGTCCCACCCGCCCCATAGCGATCTGCTGATAGCGCGTGTGAAAATCACAGCCTATAATTAACATTGCTCGGCTCCTTCCTTCCGAGCCCTGGTCGTTAGCGCAACCAAGTCTACTCGGTCGAGGGAGCCGACGCCGTCATCTAATCAGCCCTACTTTTCAGCCGCGACGCTGGGGAGGGCGTCTCCCCAGTGAAAAAGATCCCAAACGGGCTCCTCGTTGCCGGGGACGCGTGAATTCGTCCACAAGCCAAGAGTCCGCCGAAAGCCTCTTGGGGTCAGGGTTGGATCTCGGGAAAACGTAACGATCCAGATCTTTCTGTTAGAGGCGACCAGCAACGCGTCCAGAGCGTCTTCCACGCTCGAGTTGGCCAGTTCGACAGTGATTTCAGGGTCGTCAGGGTTGACCCCGAGACTGCTTATGACCCCTCCGCCTCTTTGCCCCGGTTTAGGCGGGGAGACGATTAGCTTCACACGCTCGTAGAGGTTGCGCGAAGCCATTTCCACAACTTGATGCCGGACATCGAATCGGCCAATTTTCAATCGAAGAAAATTCTGGCGGTTGGGAATCAGCGTGGGTGAGTGCACATGGATTACGCCATTCTCCACTGCGAACTCGTAATCTCGCTGGGTGTGGACGATTTCCCAGAGTATCTGTCGTACTGTTGCGTCCTTCCAGGAGCGAGCTAACCGCATCCTCGCCGCAGGCGTATCCACCCATTCGATTCCCATCGGTATTTGGAACTGGCTACCCACGCGCATCAGGGCGTCAACAAAATTCTCGGCATTTAGGTCATATTTGGAGATACGGACGGCCAGCTTGGCTGCGACGCCCTCAGACACTGGCCTGGTTTGGGAGTGGCTGCGCGGACAGCAGAATAGCGTCAGCATCACAAATGCAAGCGATGGGGATACCGCAGACCTCATTGCCCATTCACCAATACGCGGCTGCAATAGTATGAAATACTCTGTGCTATTGCCCCCGTGCCAACGTGGTAGGTTTGCGTGACAACGCTTGGCCCTCCTGTCGTGCAAACGCCGTTGCTACGGCACACTGTGGAGCACACTGACAGGCTTTTCTCCAGAAATTGCCCGTTGCTGTTTGTCGTGACACCGCAGGGTCCGTTGTTGGTTCCGGCGGATGTGCCTGTGCATGTCGTCATGAATCCGCCTATACCGAGGGGATTCGGTGAGACTGTACCGAACGAGTCCCAGAATTGAAGGACTGCCTGGATAGGCTGCGGAGGGGAGTGTTGGTCATTCACCTGGTAAGTAAAGGATCTGGTTACGCCACAGCCGGTATATGTTGTTCCATTGGATATGAACGTGCATGCTGCTTCATTCGTTGTCGAGTCCGTCCCCGAGACAATGGAAAGGCTCGTAGGAATTTGTACGTAGAAATTCAGCGCGGGACTGGTTTGACCATTAACCTTCACATTAACGGACTGGTTTCCTCCGCTTGCCGAGGCGGAAACGGCGAAACTCGCTTGGATTTGGGTCTTGTTAGCAGAGTTGCAGGTCGCGGTGATCCCAGAACCAGCGGAGATGCTCACGTTGGCGCAAGTTGAGCCAAAGCCATTTCCGTTGAGGGTGACGGCTGTTGTCGCACCTATAGCTCCCTGCGCTGGCGAAAGGCTACTGAGCACGGGCGCGACGGAGACCTGGGCGAAAGCCGATTGGTTGCTTGTGGCGCAGATGGGAGTCATGCTGTCCGAAACGCAAAAGCTGCCTTGCTGGACCATAACACCGTTTAGATATGCATTAATGTATGTTTGCCCGGAACCTACTCCCTGAGTCGCACCAGAGTTATTCACGGTCATTACGGCCGTATTGTCGCTACTCCAAGAACCAGCTTGGAGGGTCTGCGTGCTACCGTAGGAGTCCGTGGCCTGGACGATGAATTGTGCAGTGCAACCGACTAGACAGAAAAGCGAGCTGGGATTAAGGACGAAGTTACTGTACCCGTTGCAGTATGTGCAGTTCATCCCGCAGGTTCCGTTTCTTACGTTGTAAAGGCCCCCGGAGATCACCACTGTTACGAGCTTCTTGCCGTCTGGGGCGTTGCCGTCTCGGCCCGCGGTATCAAATGACGCACTACCCTCGCGGACGCCGGAGGGAATGACCTTGCCGTCGGCGTCCGGCTGCTGCCCCCTGATTAGCATCGCGACATCAATCGTGATCGAAGCTTGTGGGGCGAGATGGACGGGGAAGTGGTACCGACCTGACCCATCGCCATAATACAGGGTGGCGATAATGTCTTGGGGTGTGTCAGTAGGGTTCCAGAGACTGAACATGGAATCATCTCCATCGGCAACGCTCCAGTAGCCGGTGATTGTTCCGATGCTCTCTCCGATGCCTTGAGGCCTGACTTCGAAAACGTACGTGCCAGTCTGGTCCACGCTTCCTGTGGCGAGAATCAGGTCGCCAGAATGGCCGGTATAGGATGTGCGTAAGTTTATTGCACCATCGAAGGATTTCAGACCGGAGGCGTGGAGCGCGGCCTGCAGCTCAACTATCTTTGCCTCAAATGGGCGTAACCGTTGCGTCGGAAGGTCCCGCTCTATTGGTGCAGCGTCCATGCCGCGCGTGTAGTTGAGTCGAAGTGTGACGTCTAGTGGTTTGGCCGTGGTATTGCGCAGAGCCAGGTAGGGAATGAATCTAGTCTCGGCGGGAAAGCCGGGCATCATCATGGGATCGGGTTTGCCGAGCATTATGCCGGCACTGCCTAGGCTGATGCTCTTTGCGGGGGAATCAGTCACATCGTGAGGTCCGAAGGGCATGTTCGCAGAATAACCCTCGCTCTCGTTAGCGAGGCTGCCAGCAACCATGATGGCTCCGTTTGGCCCTTTGTATTCGACGCGAATACCGCCGGTGCGGTTATCATCGTCGGAACCCTCTCGTGAGAACTGTTCCAAGGCAAGTACCTGCGTCGTGTGAGGCGCGAGTTCGACCTGGCGCTCGCCTGAATCTCCAACTTCCCGAGTAATGCGCAGGGTCGCCGTCCTTTGCTGCTCGGTCGTATTACTCAAGCTGATTATGCCATGCACCGCGGAGTCGTGTTTCCACCAAAGGCCTTCGACAACCTTAAGGGTGTTATCCTCCGCCATGGGCATGGGCTCATTGATCATGTAAACGAAGCTGAGGCTGCGTGGTGCATCGATGGCGGCCAGAGTTGCAACCAGATGGCCTGGAGTCGGATATTGATAGACCAATGTTAGGTTGCCAAATTGTGAAATATGCGGCGCAACCGTCTTTGGTGCAACCGCGAGCGCATCGTTAATGTCCACCGTGGCGACACCGGAGATGGGCACCGTAACCGGAGCTAGCGGATACGCTGTGCCATCGGCCATGAAGAGCGTCGGGGAGACCTGGATCGGCGCGACAACCAGAACATTTTTAATTCTGATCGTGGAGATGAAGCCGCCATCGGTGCGCCAGAAGCCGCCTTGAAGTACGTGAACCTCATTCGGCATCGCTGGGGCGGCTATGGCAGCTACAGGTTGCGATTGGTTTCTTGAATTGCGGGCAGATACTGAGGAGAGCGTAACAGCGAAACCGATAAGAACCGTAAACGCAAGGATTAAGAGGGCATCGGCTCGATTGACGCGCATGTAGCCTCCGAGGACAGAGACCTTAGTGTTCGTGATGCGAAGTGCGGGGCCGTATAGTAACCGGTGGGGGTATAAAGCGTGGTACTTATATTGCGAGGAAAGTAATAGAGCAATACAGTGTTTGCAGTATAAATAGAGTTTTCCACCGACGAAGTGCGGAATCTTGTTGATCATTGTTGACTTCCACTGAATTCTTCCCGCACTATCCCGGAACACCTGTCGCGTTCGCGCGACAACGCGCGGCCTTAATGACTGTGTCCTTCCGAGGTGAATCGCAATGAGCAACGCAGAGAAATTCGTACACTCCATTTCAAAAACGAAGTTGAGCACGGCTAATGGGGATAGCCGACGAGGATTTTTCCGGAGAATTGGAGGCGCTGCTGTGGTTGGCGCTGCGAGTGGTGTTGTTGGGATTGGTCCGCTCACGGAGTTAGCGGAGGCGGGCGAAGCGCGGGGAGGCGGTCGGAGACGTGCGCAAGAAGCGTTTCAGATTCGCGAACGGGCGGCTGCTGAGGAACGCGAGATTGCAACTCCAGCGCAGGTGACGAACGGCGACGAGAAGCGTTATCCCAATTTCATTGGGAGCTATTCCAAGGGGTTGCCGCACAACGGGCTCGGAGAGGTGGACAAGGCAGCTTATCAGCAGCTTGTCGATGCCGCGGAGGACGGGCGAGCTGAGGCATTCGAGAATGTGCCGCTGGGCGGCACGGTGAAGCTGGCAAATCCTGTGGCGGGAGTAGCATTTGATTTGGAAGGGACGGATTCCCATCAACTGGCGATTGGGCCGCCGCCGGCGCTGGCGAGCCAGGTGCGTGCGGACGACATGGTGGAGTTGTATTGGATGGCGCTGTGCCGCGATGTGAGTTTTACGGAGTACGGGACGGATGCGTCGACGCAGGCGGCGGCTACGGAGTTGTCGTCGTTGGCAGGCTTTGCCGGACCAAAATCGGGCGGTTCTGTTACTGCGCTAAATCTATTTCACGGATTCACGGCTGAGGATTTGGTGGGGCCTTACGTTTCGCAGTTTTTGTTGAAGCCGTTTAGTTATGGGCAGTATGCGATTAGCGGGCAAATCAGCACTTACGCTGCTGACGTGGATTACCTGACTACTCCCAGCACGTGGCTGGCGGCGCGAAACGGACAGGGCCAGTTTGCCAAGAACGCTTCGGACGCGCAGCCGAGGTTTGTGCGAAATGGGCGCGACCTTGCGGCTTACGTGCACACGGACCAGGCGTTTGAGGCTTTCTACAATGCGGGGATTTGGTTGGGAGCGAATGGCGCACCGGCGAATCCGGGGAACCCGTACTTGAAGCTGACGAAGCAGAGCGGATTTGCGACCTTTGGCGGGCCACATTTCATGTGTTTGCTGGCAGAGGCGGCGGGTCGAGCGCTGAAGGCAGTATGGTACGCGAAATGGTTTGTGCATCGCACGCTGCGGCCGGAAGATTTCGGCGGATTGGTGCACATGACGAAAACCGGGCAAGCGAGCTATCCACTGCATGCTGATGTACTGAACTCGGAAGCGTTATCGCGGACATTTGCGAAGTTTGGATCGTATTTTCATGCGCAGGCTTATCCGGAGGGTTGTCCGCAGCATCCTTCGTATGCGCAGGGGCACGGTTCGATCGCGGGGGCTTGCGCGACGATCTTGAAGGCGGCGTTTGATGGGAGCGCGGCGTTTGCATCGCTGAAGAATGCAGCGATCCAGGTGGCGAGCGCGGACGGGCTTTCGCTGACGGCTTATTCGGGAGCGGATGCGGGGCAGATCACCGTGAACGGCGAAATCAACAAGCTGGCGTCGAATATTGGATTGGCGCGGAATTTTGCGGGCGTGCATTGGCGGACGGACTATTCGGATGGATTGAGGCTGGGTGAGGCCGTAGCGCTGAGCATTCTGGCGGATCAGCGAGAGATGTATGGCGAGGAATTTTCGGGATTTGCGATTCGCCGATTTAATGGCGTGAGCGTTACGGCTTGAACGAAGTGGCTGAGGCTGGCACCTCCTGAGCAACAAATCCTGAACAACGGGGCATCCTAAACGGCTGGGCGAAGGCTCGCGTTGGTACTGCTACGACTTGGGTACCAGGGATTTTGGTGCTGTTGGTCTATCGAAGTGTTTTGGGGCGCGCCCTAACGTTCGAGCGTCCGCTTTTGCGACTTACCTTTTTGGGGCCCGAATGATTTCAGCCATTGTTTTGTTGTTTGCTCTTCCGGCGATAGGGCAGGGGTGTCCGCACGAGGGCGCCGACCACCGGTTGCTCGGTCATGTTGGTTGTCAGATCCAGCGGAAGATGACGATTGAACGCGCGCGGCCTCCGCGTACGATTTGGTCTTTTCACGTATTGAAATTTTCGGTGAAAATTGACCCGAAGCATCCCCACCTGTTGATGGAATGGCCGGCGCGGTCGCAAAGGTTGTGGCGATTCCGCATGGGCTATCGCTGGGACGCCAATGCCAAGGCGTATATCTTTCCCGCGCTTGCGCTGAAGAAGGTGGATCGGCCGATGGCGGAGTATCAGAGGCCCGCAGGACCGCGGAACGTGCTGAAGACCCAAGAGCCGGCCTCAGACGGCCGACGTTACCTCGAGTAAAAAAAGACAAACCACGCGAAATAGAGTAACGCCTCTCGCTTGGGGCGCAGCTGTGCCTGCCGCAGGCGGGCTGCGCTCCTACGGGATTTCCAGCTGAGCCGTTAGTTAACGGATTGGGTGAAAGTTGCGGAGGTGCTGGGGTTGAAGCCGGTGCTGCCGTTGTAGACGGCGGTTATGGCGTGGGAGCCTGCGGCTAGAGCGGAAGTGGTGAAGGCGGCTTTGCCACTGGTTAGGGTTACGGTGGCCAATATTGTGGCGCCATCTTTGAAAGTTGCGGAGCCTGTGGGCGTGCCGGTGGTGGAGGATTTTACGGTGGCGGTGAATGTTACAGCGCTGCCGCCTTTCGAGGGATTCAGCGAGGAAACGACAGCGGTCGAGGTGGCGGCCTTGCTCGTCACAAAATTCAGCACGGCGGAGTTGCCGCCGGTGAAGTTGGCGTCGCCGTTGTAGACGGCGGTGAGGGGATGCGTGCCTACCGTAAGCTTTAGGGTGGCGATCTTCGCGTGGCCGAGGCTGAGCGCGCCGGTGCCAATGATTGTGGTGCCATCCTTGAAGGTGACCGTGCCGGTGGGAGTGCCAGAGGTCGCGGATTTCACCGCGGCGTAGAAGGCAACCGGTTGGCCGAATCTCGAAGCGGACGGCGAGGCCGTGAGGACGATGGAGGTTGCGGCTTTCGTGACCGACTGAGTCAAAATCGGTGAGGTGCTGGCGCCGAAATTTGTGTCGCCGCTATATACGGCGGTGATGGAATGTGATTGTGCGGTGAGCGTTGCGGTGGTGAAGGATGCGGTGTTGCTCGCGAGTGAGACTGTGCCCAGCGTTGCGGTGCCGTCCTTAAAGGTGATTGAGCCGGTTGGAGTTCCTGAAGTGGAGGGGTGAACCGCGGCGGTGAAAGTCACTGACTGGCCGAACGCGGAGGGATTCGCGGATGAGACGAGGGACGTGGAAGTGGGCGCCGAGGAAATGGTGGCGGAGGCTGGGGCGGAATCGGGGCTTTCGCCGGACGCGTTGATGGCGCTGACGACGTAATAGTTCGCGCCGGGGGCTGCGTTGGTGTCAGTGAAGGTATTCGCGGTGAGGATTGGGGGAGGCGCGATGGTGGTGTACGGCCCAGCGGATGTTGTGCTGCGTTTGACGCTGTAGCGCATGGGGCCGGACTGGGCGTCCCAAGTGAGATTGACCTGACCACCGGAAGTGGGAGTCGCGGTTACATTGAGCGGCGCAGTGGGCGCGGTGCGCGCGCGATAGCAGCCTTGAATGAAATAGTAATCGCCGTAGATTAAAGACTTGTCCGTGTCGCCTCCCGGAGCGTTGGAGGTTCCATGCAGGAGGATGCCATCGGTAGCAAGGCGATCACCGAGGTAGGTGGGAGAGGAAAGCGAGGAGAGAATGCTGAGGGCGGCGTTGCGGTATTTGTCATGGTCGGCTTGCGTGGCGACGTAGGTGCTCAGCTCGAGGAGGCCGGCGGCGGCGATTGCGGCGGCGGAAGAATCGCGTGGGGCGGTGCCGCTCTGAGAAAAATCCCAGTAGGGAACGAAGTCGGTGGGCAGATGGAGGATGAAGTAGTCGGCTAGTTGCTGCGCGGTGGTGAGGAAGCGAGGATCCTGGGTGTAGCGGTAGACCATGGTGAAGCCGTAGAGTCCCCAGGCTTGGCCACGCGACCAGGTGGTCTCGGTGCCTGCGCCCTGGTGCGTGAACTTACTAAATACCGTGCCGTCAGGATTGTAGTCCACGACGTGATAGGTGCTGCCATCCAGTGGGCGGACATGATTCTTCATGGTTTGCACGGCGTGGCTGATGGCCATGTCGCGCCAGGCGGGATTGCCGCCATTTTGCGCGGCGAGGAGGAGGAGTTCGAGGTTCATCATGTTGTCGATGATGACCGTGATGTGGCTGTCAAAATTGGGCCAGGATTCGATGACGCCAGCGCCGGGGCGCCAGAGGTTTGTGGCCATAGCGTTCGCTGCAGTTTGGATGACACTCATGGCGGCAGGATCGCGGGTGATTCGATAAGCATTTCCGTAACTGCCGAGGATTTTGAACCCAATGTCGTGGTCTGGGGCGATCACGTCCTGGGCCTGCATGGTGGCGGTCTGGGCTTGCGCGCGGGTAAGCCAGGAGTCGGTCAGATTTTTTTCGTACATGAACCAAAGTTCGCCGGGAAAGAATCCGCTGGTCCAATGATAGGAGGAATCGAGGTTCCACTTGTTGAAGTTGGCTGGATTGGTTTCTTCGGGAAACTGGGACGTATTGGTATAGGCGAGGGTATCGGTTAGCTGGCCTTCCGCCAAGGCTAGAGCTTGGTCGGTGCAGCCGGAGGATTGTGCGTCCACGGTGGGAACGGATGAGTGGATGGCAAGCGCTATGGCGCACAAGAGAGCAATTGCTGCGCAGAGCAGGCTTTTCATTCTTATGTTTGGACTTTCGCGCTCGCTGATGCGAAAGGGCTGGGCGTTAGATCGAGAGCGGGATGTCGATCAGCGGGCGATTTTGCTGGGTGTGGATTATAGCATGAGGTGGACGTGTACAGACTCGAGGCAGTGCCGATAGCTAAGTGTCTTGAAGGCGCTTCACTTACGTTTACGGTCGAACAGGACGATGATCACTGCGGCGACGCCGATTCCGAGAGCCACGAATAGCACAGCGTATCCGTGCTGAGTGAACAGCGAGATGATGTGGCGGCCGTAGGTGGCGCCCAGGAACGCGAATATGGTGTAGCGGATTAGGCGGCCTATGGTCAGCGCGGCCAGGAATTTCGTGCGGGAATACTGCATGGCGCCGGCGGCAATCAAGAAGGGAACTATCGGAAGCGGTGGCGGGAGCATCGCGGGGACGACGATGGCGAGGAATCCCCAGCGTTCAAAAGTGTTCAGAACTTTTTGGACTTTTCGTTTCGAGAAGCGTTTTCCGAGCGCCTCTTTGCCACCCTTGCGCGCTATGCGGTACGTCAGGTAGCCGCCGATGACGGAGCCGAGGGTGGCCATGGTGGCGTAGTAGAACCAGAGCTGCTTGTCGCGCGCGGCGAGGAGGATCGTGGCGACATCCATGCTGCCGGGGAGTGGGACTACGGAATTGTCGAGCAGACCGAGGGGAATAAGGCCAATGCCGCCGAGATGAAGCACCCAAGCCATAACACTGTGAGGCGAGACTGAGGAGAGGGTGGCGAGGGGGTGAGTTCGCATTTGGGAGAGATGCGCGGCGTAGGTTTGATGCAAGGGAGAGGGGATTTTACACAGGGCAGAGACATAGGAATTGACCAAAGATTGCGAGGCTCACAGAGAACTGAAAAAGCGCCCTGCAGCGAAGGCGTGCAAAGGGAACCGCTCCTATGCGCCGGGTAAGGAAATCGAAACGCCGATGACTTCGCTTCGCGAAGACTTGGCGGCGTCTGGGCTTGGGGCATACGATGGCTGCGATTTTTGTGGAGGACATGATGGCTCGGAAAGATAGGTTGACGCGGGTGGCGGTTGGGATTGGCACGGCGATGGGGAAGGCGGATCGCAAGGCGCATCAGGTGGCCGCGGCGGGCTTGATGGCAAAGAAAGAGCTGGAGGATATTGCCAAGCAGGTGGAGGCTTTGAAGCGGCAGTTGCAGAAGACGACGAAACGGTTGAAGGCGGCTTTGCGGTAGAGAGCGGTCGAGAGCGGAGAGAGAACTCGCGCGCGGAATCGCCGCGGACTCCAGTATTTACTTGCGTCTTTATTCCGGTATTTACCTGATTGCTCGAGTGGGGCGTTGCCTCTATACGTGCTACGTGTCTCAATAAGCGAGTGGCCGCGAATTGTTTCTTTAATCCTTGCTGGTGCCGGATTGAAATTTCACGGCGTGCCTGACAAGAAACCCGACCACGCTGGCCTTTAGGATATTTTCCCTTCTTGAGCACCGGAGGCTCGGCGCGCTTTCTGATTCGCATTTTCTAGAGCTGATCAGCACTAGCGCGATGCACCGTTTATTCCTCGTCAAAATTCACAGCTGAAGGAGCCTGTATGCGAAAAGTGTTTTTCCGCGTGCTGCTTGGAAGTTTGTTCGTGTTTGTTCTTGTTCGCATGATTTCGATGGGTCCAGGCACGCGCGTAATCGCGCAAACTGCTTATCCCGATCCTACCAATGAGCACGGTTGCCCAAGTCAAACAGGCGCGGGTGGAGGCGCGGAAGCGATTCCGGCGTTCGTGGGAACAGGAAGTGATGGCTTCAGTCCGAATCAAAGCTTGTGCTTGCCGCAACTGGCTCCGGTTCCGAGTGGCGCGAGCCCGTTGGCATTTATCGTGGGAGGCGGCGAGCCAGCCGACCGTGTCGATTCGCAGGGCACGGTATATGTGGAATCGATTCGCGGGGTGCCGGGCGGCGCTGATTTGTGGCGCTGGAATCAATCGATTGAGGGCGCGCCAAACTCCAACGGGACTTTGCCATTCAAGTATGAAGGGCAGCCGGACAATTGCGGCATTTTCGGGCTGAACGGCGGCGGCTGCGCCAACAACGTGGGGAGTCCCACCAATCTCGGTGTTGCTCCCGGAGGGGGCGATGCGGAGATCGCGGTGAACGCGCCGGACCCAAACAATTCCGCGATTCCGAATCTTGCGTTCACTAGCCTGACGCTCGCGCCGGGCATTACGGCGACGAATTCGCGGAATCGAGGCGATACATTTTTTACTCCGCCGAACGTGGTGGCCGCGCTGGTCCCCGGAGATGATCGTATGTGGAACGATGCGCCGAATGATGTTTCCACCGTTTATATCAGCTACCACGATGTGGCGACTTTCAACATCGAGGTGCAGCGCTCGAATAACGGCGGATTGACCTACCTGGCGGGCGCGGGCGAGGCCCTCGACGCTGCAACTCTTCCCACTGCGGGCAGCCTGGCGCCTACGGACAGCGGAAATACCGCCGCGCAGATCAAAGTGGATCGGAACACGATCTCGTGCCCGAGCAAGGGAAATCTTTATGTCGCGTTTTCGGCGCCGGACAATGTGACCGAGAATACGAATAGCGGACCGCAGCGCAGCGTGTACGTGGCTGTGTCGACGGACGCCGGTCTGAATGCTCCGACCATCACCTTCACCGATCATAAGGTGTACACAAGCCCGGCAGGCTCGCCCGGAGCGATTCACGGCACAAACCAGGTCTTTCCGGCGCTGGCAGTGGACAACTTTGGGTATGTCTATACCGTATGGTCCGACAACCAGAGCGTGTTTCTGTCTTCGTCCTCTGACTTGGGAAGGAGTTGGACGGCTCCGGTGCGCGTTAATGCTGGAACGACCGTAGGGAAATCGAACGTGTTCCCGTGGGTGGCAGCGGACGCGAACGGTCACGTGGTGGTGACTTGGCTTGGTGGGAGTCTCGCGGGCAATTCGAACGATGTCGCCACCATGCAAGCAACGTGTACTGACGGCACGACGAGTTGCTGGGCGCAGTGGAATGTCTACGCAGCGGAGACAGTGAATGGTCACGCGGCGGTGCCGTCGTTCACGGAGCGCACGGCGAGCGACCACGTCATTCATTCTGGAACTATTTGCACCGGCGGAACGGGATGCAGCAACGGGGACAGTCGCGCGCTGGCGGACTTTTTCCAGGTCGCCCTAGACACGCAACACCGCGCGAATATTGCATACGCGGATGACCACCTGGCGAGCCCGCTGTGCTCGCAGCAGAGCCCCGGGCATTGCGCTGACAATGATCCGCAATCGTTCCGCGTGGCTGTGCCTTACTTCACTTATCAGCTCAAGCCGGACAAGAAGATTATTACGACGGGCCTCTGCGCAAAGTAGGCCCGTAGATTTTGCGACGGCCTGGACAGGTGCTTAGGTTTTGATTTTTTCGCCGTCCCAGGTGGTGGCGGCTTTGCGGAAGTAGGACTCGTTGGCCAGGTGGCAGGCCAATGCGGCGTTGTGGCCGAAGACTACGTCCTCGACGTTGGGCTTGCGGGTGCGGACCGCTTCGAAATAGGTCCACATGTGCGGTTTTTGTTCGTCCCAGGAAACACTGTGGAACGTTAGGCCTTGCAGGCCGGGTTCCTTGGCGGGAGCGGGGTCGTGCTCCTTGTGCCATTTCTCTACATATTCCTCGCGCATGGCGCGGGGGAAACCGGAAGAGTAGTAGCTGGGAGATTCGTCCTTGCCGGTTTGCGGATAGTAGGTGATCGCGAACTCGGTGACCTCGAGAATTCCCTTCGAGCCGCTGAAACGATAGATTTCCGGCGACTCGGTGCCGAGGTTGAGGCGGAAGTAGATGGGGATTTCGCCGTATTCGAAAAGAGTTGCGTGGACGTCCGGCATGTTGCGACCGTCTTTCCAGCGCAGGATGCCGCCACTTGAGAGGACGCGCTTGGGCGGCTCGTTAATGCCGAGCATGAACATCATGCCGCTGACGAGATGCACGAGGAGATCGCCGGCAACTCCGGTGCCGTATTCCTTCCAGCAGCGCCAGCGCGCGAAATGCTTCGGAGACATATCGGGATCCCAAGGTTTGTGGGGCGTAGTGCCTTGCCAGGTTTCCCAGTCGAGAGTTTTCGGTGAGAGATCGAAGGGCGGCGGATATTCCCACGCGCCGGTGGGATCGTTGCGGCCCAGGGAGCCTTCGACCATCATGAGGTCACCGATCGTGCCTTGGGCGATGAGTTCCTTGGCTTTGGCGCAGAGGACGGAGCTAACGCGCTGCGAGCCGATTTGGATTACGCGGCCGGTGGCTTTGCCGGCTTTGACCATCTCAAGGCCGTCGGACGGAGAGTGGGACATGGGCTTCTCGCAGTAGATATCTTTTCCGGCGTGGACGGCGTCAACGACGACTTGCTTGTGCCAATGGTCGGGAACGGCGGCAATCAGGCAATCGATTTCTTTGTTATCGAGAAGATCTTTGTAGCGGCGCGTGACAAACAGATTGGGATTGCCGGTAATTTCGCGTGCAAGCGTGTGCCGGCCATCGTAGAGATCGGCGGCGGCGATGCACTCGGCGCCGGGTAGCGCAACGGCGGCGGTGAGTAACCCGGAACCTTGCATGCCGATGCCAATGATGCCAAAGCGGAGACGATCACTGGGAGCGACGCGAGGGTAGCTGGCGGCTTCGAGGCGCGTGTCACGCAGGAAAAATGTGTTCGCCGCGGCGAGAGCGCTGGCCGCGCCGGCGGTTTTCTTCAGGAATTTACGGCGAGAGAAGTCGGTTTTCATTGGGCTCCTGGAAAAATCAAAACGAAAATCCAAAATCGAAAATAGGGCTGAACTCTTACTTGTTGCTCGAAAGGGGCGCAATGTACTTGCGCCCCTACGTCAACGGAGCGGCTGCAGCGCGACTTCCTTGAAAAAGACGATGTCGTTGTCGCTGTGATTTTGCAGGCCCATGTAGCCTTCGTCCGGACGACGGCCACGCTGCGGCTCGAAGTCAAATTTTTTCTCGGGAACGGGCTGGCCCTCCGTGTAGTCGGTGACCTTGATGTCGTTGAGGACGACCACGGTGTGCGGGCCGTCAAGCGTGATGAGCATAGTGTTCCACTCGGGGCCGGGCTTGCCGGGGCGGGCGAGCGGTTTGGTTAGGGAATAGAGCGTGCCAGTCACATGGTAATCGTCTTCCTTGGAATCTTCGGGCTGATTGTCGATTTGGACTTCGTAGCCGTAGTGGACCGGCATCCAGGGCTCGCGCGGCTCAATAGGAATGCGGATGTAGACGCCGGAATTGTCGTTGTGGTCGCGCATCTTGAAGATGACGCGAATGCGGCAGTTGCCAAGCTTGCCGGCGCTCCAGTAGAGCAAGCCCATGCCGCCGTGCGTTTGAATCAGACCGTTCTCGACGGTCATGTTGCCGGGGCCGACGTGTTTCCAGCCAGTAAGATCTTTCCCATTAAAGAGTTGCTGCCACGGTTTTTCAGTTTGCGAGTAGCCGGGAATGGCGAGTACCGCGGCTGCGGTGAGAACTAGAAAAAACAAATTTCGCATAGGCCCCCTTTTACCGGGGACATACTACAAGATTCGAGCGAGCCGTAGGAAAAATCTAGATTCTTGTTGAGCAAGCTACTTCAGTTCACGTATCCAGATGTTGCGGTAGCGGACTGGGTGATTGTGGTCTTGGAGCGATAACGGGAGTTTTTCCGGCGTCGCGGCATAGGGTGGACGCTGCTGATGTCCAGTGGGGCCGGTTAGCTCCACGTTGTCTTGCACCAGCACACCATTGTGAAACGCGGTGATGTGGGCGGGACGAAGGAGTTTGCCGGCGGCGTCAAAGCGTGGGCCGTGGAAAATGATGTCGTAGATCTGCCATTGCCCGGGCGGGCGCGAGGCGTTTACCTGGGGAGGGAATTGGCCGTAGACGGCGGAGGCTTGGCCGTCGGCGTACGTCTTGCTTTCGTACGAGTCGAGGACCTGGACTTCGTAAAGTCCGTGAAGGAAAACGCCGCTGTTGCCGCGGTCCTGGTCTTGACCTTTCGCGGGGCTCGGTTCAGCAAATTCTACGTGCAGTTGGCAGTCGCCGAACGAGTCGCGCGTGTAGAGCTGGCCGGCTTTGGGGACGACCTCGAAGTGGCCGTTTTCTACTTTCCATTTCGCGGGAGTGCCGTCTTTATGCTGCCACTTGGAGAGATCTTTGCCGTCGAAGAGAACCGTGGCATCTGAGGGCGGGCGGCCGGGAGAGTCTTGCGTGCTAGAGGTGCCGGCGTCGATTACCGGCGGGAGAGGGCGATTGCGATCGTGAATTTTGTAGTTGGGGTCGACCTGGGTTTGCGCCAACGCGATGGCGGCCACAAACAACACTAAGCAGGAAACGACGGCAGTTTTTTTCATTGGCATACCTTTATAACGAATTCACCTCATCTTTAATAATCGACCCTGCTAAGCGCCGGCGCGGATGCGCATGCCGTAGAAGGAGCGGTAGACGAAGAAGAAGGAGACGGCAAAGAAGGCGGCGGCGAGAATGTGGGCCAGGCCTTCGCCTTGTGAGGCGGTTAGTTGTACGGCCAATTCCACAGCTAACAGGCCGAAGAGCGTAGTGAATTTGATTACGGGATTCAGCGCGACTGACGAGGTGTCCTTGAAGGGATCGCCAACAGTATCGCCGATTACCGTGGCGTCGTGGAGTGGCGTGCCTTTTTGCTTTAGCTCGACCTCGACGATTTTCTTCGCATTGTCCCAGGCGCCGCCCGCGTTGGCCATGAAGATGGCTTGGTACAAGCCAAAGGTGGCGATGGACATCAGGTAGCCGATGAAGAAAAAGGGCTCGATGAAAGAGAAGGACAGGGTCGCGAAGAAGACGGCGATGAAGATGTTGAGCATGCCCTTCTGAGCGTACTGGGTGCAGATTTCGACTACGCGCTTGCTGTCTGCCACGCTGGCGGCCGCGGCAGTGTCGAGCTTGATGTGGCCCTTGATGAATTCGACGGCACGATAAGCGCCGGTGGTGACGGCTTGCGTGGAAGCTCCGGTGAACCAGTAGATCATGGCGCCGCCGGTGATAAGGCCGAGCACGAAAGGCGCGTGCAGGAGCGAAAGTTTTTCCACGTTCACGGTTAGCCCGTGAGTGAGGGCCATGATGATCGAGAAAATCATCGTAGTGGCGCCGACTACGGCGGTGCCGATTAGCACCGGTTTGGCGGTGGCTTTGAACGTATTGCCGGCGCCGTCGTTGGCTTCGAGGAGAGTTTTGGCGCGTTCGAAGTTCACGTCGATCCCGTAATCCTTTTTCAGCTCGCCGTGAATACCTGGAATTTGCTCGATGAGGGAGAGTTCGTATACGGACTGCGCGTTGTCAGTGACAGGGCCATAAGAGTCGACCGCAATAGTGACTGGGCCCATGCCGAGGAACCCAAAGGCTACAAGGCCGAAGGCAAAGACGGGAGCAGCGATCATGATGCCGCCTAGGCCAAGATTGCTGATGATGTAGCCAACAGACATGAGCGCGACCATGGCCAAGCCGATGTAGTAGGCCGAGAAATTTCCAGCCACGAAGCCGGAGAGGATGCCGAGCGAGGCGCCGCCTTCTTCGGCGGACCTGACCACTTCTCTTACGTGGCGCGATTCCGTGGAGGTGAAGACTTTCACCAGCTCCGGGATGATGGCGCCGGCGAGCGTGCCGCACGAAATAATCGTGGCCAGCTTCCACCATTGCGAGGAGTCGCCGCCCAGCGTTGGGATGATGAGCGATGAGACGACATAGGTGAATGCGATGGAGACGAGTGAGGTGATCCAGACGAGCGACGTCAGGGGAGCTTCGTAGTTCATCTCATCGACGTTGCCGTAGCGAGCCTTCGCGATCAGGCCGTTGATAAAGTAAGCGGCGGCGCTGGCGACAAGCATCACGATGCGCATGACGAAGATCCAGACCAGGAGCTGGACTTGTACGGTGGGACTCTTCACGCCAAGAAGGATGAAGGTGATGAGTGCGACGCCAGTAACGCCGTAGGTCTCGAAGCCGTCCGCGCTGGGGCCGACGGAGTCGCCGGCATTGTCTCCAGTGCAATCGGCGATTACGCCAGGGTTGCGCGCGTCGTCTTCCTTGATCTTGAAGACGATCTTCATAAGATCCGAGCCGATGTCAGCGATTTTGGTGAAGATACCGCCGGCGATGCGCAGTGCAGCCGCGCCGAGGGATTCACCGATGGCGAAGCCGATGAAGCAGGGGCCCGCGTAGTCACCCGGAACGAAAAGAAGAATAAGGAGCATCATGAGCAGCTCGACAGAGATGAGCATCATGCCGATACTCATGCCGGCTTCGAGAGGCGTGTGGTAAATCGGGTAGGGCTTGCCGCGCAGGCTGGCGAAGGCAGTGCGCGAGTTCGCGAAGGTATTGACGCGAATACCGAACCACGCGACGCCGTAGCTTCCGGCGATGCCGACAAGGCTGAAGCCGAGAATGATGGGTAGCGTGACGGCAATGGATTTGCCGGGCACCGGAGCAAGAACGCCGAAGTAGAGCACGATGACAACGGCGATGAAGAGCCATAGAACGATAAGGAATTTGCCTTGCGTGATGAGGTATGTTTTGCAGGTTTCGTAGATTAGCTCCGAGATTTCACGCATGGAGCGATGCACCGGAAGATTTTTCAGCCGGCTGTAGATTACAAGGCCAAAGATCAGGCCGAAGACGCAGAAGAGAATGCCGTAGAGCAGAAGCTTGTGGCCGTCGATACCCAGGAATTGGACCGAACTCAAATCGGGGAGCTTTAGATTGGCTTCGCCGGCGGCTTCCTCGGTTGATTGCGCGAAGGTGCTCGCGGCGGTGAGCGGGGAAGCAATTGCGGCAGCGATGCCGAATTTCGAAAATTTACAAGCTAGTGCCCAGGCAGATGTGAGCCAGGTGCGCATCAACACTCCTCCGTGAAAAGAGAAAAATTTCGAATTAACTGCGTAATTCCCTGGGCCCTTTTCCGGCACACCAGTAAGCCTGGTGATTTTTTCACCGCGCCGGAAGGAGCTTGCCAAACTACAAGAAAGCCCCATTTTCTAGATGGGACCGGAACTTTGAAACCACAGGCGCCGAGCTTCGTTTTCACTGCTGGGGCAGGGACCCTGGATGCTCGACACACGAAGTCGTTGATTTATAACATTTCGCTAATGGCGGGTCAAACCAGGGGATATGATTTGCGGCGCTTCGCTTCGAACGCGAGGGAAACTGCGCTAACCGACACGAATCGCTGCCGGAAGGGTGTGCGACATGGGATTGCCAGCGGTGGTAATATGCGCCATCGTTCCAGGACGGCTAGAACAGGTTCCACGGGGAAATGAGAAGACACGCTAAGTACATTGTGACGCTCGGGAAAATCGCCTCGTTTGCAATGCGCGACGGACAGAAAATCGCCAAAAATGGAGGCGCTGTGGCGGGAATCTTTTAGCGCAGGTCCGTCGAATCGCATGGCATCTCATTTGATCGATTTACATGCAGTCAGATACACGCTCGGAGAGGCGGCTGCTCGGAGAATTGTGGTCGGCTCGCGCACATTTGAGGAGGGGCGCGGTTGAGGAATCATTTCTTCATCACGGGAACGGATGCTGGAGTAGGCAAGACAACGCTCTCGGCGCTGCTGTGCGCGGCGTTGGACGCGGTGTATTGGAAGCCGATTCAGACGGGCACGCTCGAGGGTTCGGACCGCGTGACCGTGATGCGGCTGGCGGGAATCGGCACGGACCGCACGATCGATGAGGTGTACAAATTTGTGCCTCCGGTGTCGCCGGACTTGGCCGCACGGTGGGCGGGGACGGAAATTGATCTCGGGCGCATCAATCTGCCGGGCAGCTTGAATAATGATTGGGTGGTGATTGAGGGTGTTGGCGGAGTTTTGGTGCCGATCAATCAAAAGCAGTTCATGCTGGATATGATGGTGAAATTCAAGCTGCCGGTGATTTTGGCGGCGCGGAGCAGCATCGGCACGGTGAATCACACGCTTTTGACGCTGGCGGCCTTGCACGCGGCGGAGTTGCCCGTGCACGGCGTCGTGTTGATCGGCGACCAGAACCGTGAAAATCGCGAGACCATTGAGCGCTTTGGCCACGTGCGCGTGATTGGTGAGATACCGAGATTGCCGAATTTGCACCGCACGGCGTTGATGCAAGTTTTCATGAGTCATTTCGATCGCGGGGCGTTTTCGCAGTAAAGCAGCAAGCGCACGAGGGAGCAGGTTTCATTGCCCGCACAGCTTGGTGTTTGGAAACAAAGGATCGTAGCATTTGCGGGGACGTTGGGTGCGCCGGGGCTGTTCCTGATTTCGTTCCTCGATTCGTCTTTTTTAACCTTTCCCGTAATCAATGATTTATTGCTGATTCAGCTTTCCATGCGTCAGCCCGCGCGTATGCCGCTGTACGCGAGCATGGCGACCCTGGGCTCGCTGCTCGGGTGTGTCTTGCTTTTTTTACTGGCGCGCAAAGTGGAAGAAGCTGCGTTCCATAAGAGAGTCGGTGCGCGCGGCGCGGCCATTCGGCATTGGGTGGAGCGCAATGGATTTGGCGGGATGCTGGTGGCCGCAATGCTGCCACCGCCGACGCCGTTCAAGTTTTTTGTGCTGGCCGCGGGCGTGTTTGACGTGCCGCTGAGGAGTTTTGCTTCGGCCGTCGGGCTGGCGCGGGTGATTCGATATTTTGGGGTCGGGTATCTAGCGGTGCGGTACGGTGCGAATGCTTTGCCTTATTTGCGGGAGCATAAGTGGCAAGTAGCCCTAGTGCTGTTTGCGGTTGTGGCAGTCAGCTATCTCGCCTCGCGGCTGATTCTGAAAGAGCGAGCGGCGCACGCGACGACAGCGAAGAGTGAAGAAGGACAAAAGTGAAAGAGTTGCGCCGCATCACATCCGGTCATCACACGCTAGTTCGTCCGACAAAACTTTTGCGTTAGCGTCCGTTTCGACAATCGCGATGACAAGCGGGCCGGAGCGGCCTTCGCGTTGTTCGGCGAGGTCGCGTAGTTGAACACGGTAGCCGGTGTTAGTTTTTTCTACGGAGGCTTTCGGGAATTTCGCGGCTGCAAGGAAGCGGCGGACGGATTCGGTCGTGCGCGCGGCATCCAGCGGAGCCGAAGATTGCGGCTTGTACGAAACGACGGCTGCATCAGGATTGAACGAAGAACCCGGTGCCACGCTCAAGTCGAGTTCGTAAAATGCGCGCTCGCTTTCCACCAGCCCGTGCCAATGAAAAGGTGAGTCAGACTCCGCGAACGCTGCAACTCGGCGTGGCAACTCCCCGCGATACGTGCGGGCTTCCATCATGGCGACAGCGTTGCCGTGCAGAACAGCTCGCGCGCCGATGTAACCAAAAACCAATAAGAGAGCGATGATTGCGCCGATTCGTCCGCGCGGCCCTTTCGATTTTGCGCCAATCTCTTCGGTGACCAGGGCAAGCAATTGCGGCAGAAGCGCGCCAGCCAGAAGGATCACCAGAATCCAAAGATCGAAGTGAGCAACCCAGTCCGCGGAGTAGCGCTGCGCCCGGAAAGGCCAGAGGAGCTGGACGCTTTCGTTTTGCGTCAAGTCCATTGCGACGTGAAGCGCGCACGCGGCTAATACAGCAAGAAGAATTGTGGGGAAGCTGGCTGGCTTTGCTTTGCTGCGCGTGGCCAGCGCAACTCCGATGGCGAACCCAAGAGTGAGAACGAGCGTTCCGAGCAAGGAGTGCGTCGCCGTGCGATGCCAATTCAAAAACGCCGATGGGCCAACGCCAGCGCTGATGTAGTCGATGTTTGCGGCGGAGCCCGCGAGGATAGCGGCAATCAGTGTGGCCCACGATGCTCTCGGGAACAGCGCGCGGGTGATGGAGTACGAGGCCAGCCCGTGCGTGAACGCGTCCATCTAATTTTTCGATTGCACGGAAACGTTAGCAACGGGCGAGGTCCTAGGCACAAGAAGCTTCAGAGCGCGCGGGACAATTTTGAATTCGACGGGAAGCCGCGCCAGCGGTTCGCCGTCGATTTGCGCGTAAACAGGATTAGAATCGAGCGGCTCGCACACGATGCTGTGCGTCTTCCAAAAATGTACGCCATCAGTACCGCGCAGCTTGCCCAACCACAAGGTTGGAATATAGCTCAGATACTTCAACCCGCTCCTCGTGGTAAGCCCCATCAGCTCGAACTGGTCGGAGTAGAGATCCGCTTCGGTAGTGATCCGGAAGGGACCGCCGTAGTGCTTGGTCCTCCCAACGACCAGGAGCGAGACGTCCAGTCGTTGGTCGCCAGTCATCACGCGGAAATGCTGGTATTTGTAGCGAAAGACTTCGCGCGCCCCTTGCCACCAATAAGCAAGAATGCCGACCCGAGCTTTTAGATCGAGATCGATAGAGTAAACGATCATGCCGTCCGGGCCCGCGCCGGCGACGCTCAGGAAGTAGCGCTTTTTGTCGGGCTCTTTCAGTGGAGTAGCAAGGCCAAGCGCGATGTCTCGTATCTCTCCATCCACCAATTTTGCGGCCGCGCTGGGAATGTCCCAGGGCAGGCCGAGTTCCTTAGCCAGAACGTTTGCGGTGCCCCCCGGAAGCAAAGCCATCGGAACGCGATGGCCGTTCTGTTGGCCGGCCAGTCCATTCACGACTTCATTCAGCGTGCCATCGCCGCCGCAAGCAATTACAAGCTGACGTCCTTCGATCGTGGCGCGCTCCGCCATTGCCGTGGCATCGCCGGGCGCCGTCGTTTCCTGAAGGTCGGCGTCAATCCCGCCACGCGAGAGAATGCGGCGCGCCTCGTCCAGCATGCGTCGGCGGCCGCTCCCGCCGTTCCCGGCGTTCGGATTATGAATCAGCAAAGCATTACGAAGGTTAGGCTGCATCGACCGTCCCGTGCCGCTCGCTAGCCGCGGCGCGAAACTTCCATTCTATATAATATGATGCGGATTCCAGTGAACGTTCTTCCGAGGGTTTCATGGCCAAGGCGGTAGCCGCCAAACACGAAGTCGAAGAGCTGCGCGACAAGCTGCGGCATCACGAGTATCTCTATTACGTTTTGGATCAGCCGGAGATTTCGGACGCCGCGTATGACCGCTTGATGAAGCGGCTCGAGGAATTGGAGGCCGCGCACCCCGAGTTGATTACGCCGGATTCTCCCACCGTGCGCGTTGGTGGCACGCCGCGCGCGGGATTCCAGACTGTGCAGCACGCGCGGCCCATGCTGAGTCTGGACAATGCGTTTTCTTACGAGACATTGGCGGATTTCGACCGGCGCGTGCGGCAGGGAATCGGGCGCGACAAGATCGAGTACATTGCCGAGCATAAGTTCGATGGGCTGAGCATTTCGCTGCAATACGAAAATGGCGGGCTGGCGCGAGGTGTCACGCGCGGCGACGGGCGAACCGGTGAAGACGTTACGCCGAACGTGAAGACAATCCGCTCGATACCCCTGCGCGTGGATTTGGCTGCGCTGAAGAAGCTGAAGCTGCCACCTCGCTTCGAAGTCCGCGGGGAAGTTTTGATGACGCGCAAGGCGTTTGAAGCCATGAACCGGCAACAGGAGGAAAGCGGCAAGAAAATTTTCGTGAATCCGCGAAACGCGGCGGCCGGTTCGGTGCGCGTGCTCGATCCTTCGATTACCGCGCGGCGGCGTCTGGAATTTTTTGCCTACTACTTGCTCGTCGATGGCGAGGTTCCTTTCGCGAAGCATTCCGACTCCCTGGAGGCATTGAAGCAATTGCGCTTCCGCGCTTCCGAAGATTGGAAACTGTGCGATGGCATCGAAGAAGTTTTCAAGTATTGCGATGCCTGGGAGCCGAAGCGCGAGGACTTGCCGTACGAAATCGATGGCGTGGTCATCAAGGTCAATTCCCTCGGCATTCAGCGCGAATTGGGCTACACGGCAAAAGCCCCGCGGTGGGCGATTGCATACAAATATCCCGCGCGGCAAGAGACTACGGTGGTGAACGACATTCGCGTGCAGGTAGGCCGCACCGGCACGCTAACGCCTGTGGCGGTGCTAGAGCCGGTGCAAGTAGGAGGCGTCACCGTCAGCCGTTCCACCCTGCACAACATGGACGAAATTGACCGCCTGGGCCTGCAGATTGGTGACACCGTCTTGATCGAGCGCGCCGGTGAAGTGATCCCGCACGTCCTGAAAGTGACCAAGGAAGCAGCGAACCGCAAGCCGTTTCGCATGCCAAAGAATTGTCCCGAGTGCGGCAGCGCCATTCACCGCGCGGAAGATGAAGTGGCCTATCGCTGCGTCAACGCGGCCTGCCCCGCAAAACGCAAGGAGTCGCTGCTGCACTTCGCCAGCCGCCACGCCATGGACATCAACGGCTTAGGCGACAAGATCGTGGACCAGCTCGTCGACAAGGGCATGGTAAAAGATATAGCGGATCTATACACGCTAAAGCTCGACGATGTAGCCAACCTCGACCGCATGGGCGACAAGTCCGCGCAGAATCTCCTGGATCAAATCGCCGCCAGCAAAAAACACACGCTAGCCCGCCTAATCTACGCGCTGGGTATTCGCATGGTAGGAGAGCGCACCGGTCAACTCCTAGCCGAACATTTCTCGTCCCTCGATGAGCTCGCGGAAGCAAAAGAAGACCAACTCTTCGAGGTAACCGAAGTAGGTCCGAAAGTAGCCGCCGCCATAGCCGAATTCTTTTCCGAATCCGCCAACCAAAAAATAATCAAGAAGCTAGACAAAGCCGGGGTCCGCCCTACCGCCGAAAAGCGCGTAATGAAAAGCCAAAAATTCGGCGGCAAATCCTTCGTCTTCACCGGCGCGCTAGCCAACCGCTCCCGCGAAGAAGCCGCCCAACTGGTAATGCAACACGGCGCCAAAATCTCCAGCTCCGTAAGCAAGAAAACCGACTACGTAGTAGTAGGCACCGACCCCGGCTCCAAGTACGACAAAGCCAAAGAGCTAGGCGTGCCGGTCCTCAGCGAAGGCGAGTTTGAAAAACTGCTCGGCGTAAAGTAAACGACCGACGATCCTAAATCGACTTCATCTCGTCATCTCGCTTTTGCGTCTGTAGCGCCCGCTTTCTGAAGCCGGCTCCGCTCTGGCCCAAGCCAGCCGCCGCTGCCAAAGATTGACGAACTTACATAAGTCAAAGTCCGTTTTGGCCAAACTCGCCAGGTGACCCCGTTGTCCTCTGCGGCGGGCGGCGGAAACGGAAAGAACAAAGAAAAACAAAAAATAGCTTGCATCTGATGCAGTGTTGTAGTTGACTATAGCACTAGATCGAGTCGCTGTGATCGCACCTACGTACGCCAGCGAAAACCCGGCCCGAAAGTAAAGAAGCTTAAGGAGAATGAAACATGAAATCCCTTCGTTTAATGCTATCCGTCCTTTTCTTGATGTTCCTATCCACCGTGGCTTTCGCACAGTCCGACCCGCAAAAGTCCTTCGACAAACTGAAAACTCTCGCGGGCTCCTGGCAAGGCTCCGCGACAACCGAACCGCCGCAAGACGAAATGCCTGCCGGCACGCTCATGCAACTATCTCTTCGTGTGACTTCCCGGGGAAACGCGCTCGTGCATGAGATGAGAGAAGCGGGGAAGCCCGACGATCCGGCTCATTACGACCATCCAGTTACCATGTTTTATCTAGATGGAGATCGCTTGCTCCTGACGCATTATTGCGACGCCGGAAATCGGCCGCGCATGGTTGCCAGGACGTCGCCGGACGGCAAGACGGTGGAATTTGATTTCATCGACGTGGCCGGGAGCACGGAATACGGACACATGCACCATGCCGTGTTCGCCTTCGACGCGAACCATCACATCGAGGACTGGACCTATATGATGCCTGGGGACAAGCCGGTTCACGCGCACTTCAACCTACAGCGCACAAAATGACGGCAGGTCATCTCTCAGGAGCGATCTGGAAAAACGAATGGACCGTGAGTGGAACGACAGTCAGCCGATTTACCGCCAGCTTCGCGACCGTGTCGTCGCGATGATACTCGACGGCGTGCTCAAAGAAGGCGATCCGCTGCCTTCCGTGCGAAACGTAGCTGCCGAATCCCGGGTCAATCCGCTCACGGTTCTAAAGGGCTATCAACAATTGGTGGACGAGGGACTTGTGGAGACCAGACGAGGCCGCGGCATGTTCATCAATTCCGGCGCACGCAATCTGCTGTTGCAAGGCGAACGCCAGAAATTTCTTGCGGAAGAATGGCCCAGGGTCTACGCAACGATTCAGCGGCTCGGCTTGAAAGCGAAAGAGCTTTTGGATGCCGGCGCATCCCGCCGGTCGTCATCGAAGGCTACAGAGGAAGAGGAGCGTTGACGCCATGGCATGCATAGAAGCACGGGGCCTCCGTAAAGCCTTCGGCACAACCGTCGCTGTGGACGGTGTCGATCTGCGCGTTGAAGAGGGCCGCATCCTCGGACTCATCGGCCCCAACGGCGCCGGCAAGACCACCGCGCTCAACGCGATTCTTGGCCTCACCCCATATCAGGGAGAACTGAAAGTGCTCGGACGCGACCCCTGGACCAACCGCGATCAGCTCATGCGCGATGTGTGCTTCATCGCGGATGTCGCGGTGCTACCGCGCTGGATCAGGGTTTCGCAAGCGCTCGACTACGTCGCCGGCGTGCATCCGCGATTCGATCGCGCGAAGGCCGAAGGCTTTCTCGCCAAGACCACCATCAAGCGCGCCAGCAAGGTCAGGGAATTGTCGAAGGGTATGGTGGCCCAACTCCATCTCGCGCTGGTCATGGCCATCGACGCGAGATTGCTGGTGCTCGATGAGCCGACGCTCGGGCTCGACATTCTCTATCGCAAGCAGTTCTACGATTCGCTGCTGAACGACTATTTCGATCGCAGCCGCACTATCGTCGTGACCACCCATCAAGTGGAAGAGATCCAGGACGTCCTCACGGATCTCATGTTCATCGATCGCGGCCGCATCGTACTCAATTGCAGCATGGAAGAATTCGAATCACGCTACGTGGAAGTGGCGGTGCATCCGGACCATCTCGCCGCAACACGGGCGCTCAAGCCGATGCACGAGCGCCAGGTGTTCGGTCGCACCATCCTGCTGTTCGATCGCGTCGATCGCCAGCAACTCGCCGCGCTCGGTGATGTCCGGACGCCGAGCATAGCCGACTTGTTTGTTGCCGTGCTGGGCAATCAAGGCGGCGCGGCTCAAGGAGCGGCTCGATGACTACTCCATCCAACGCCCTGCCCGGCTCCCCCTTGGAATCGCAGGGAATCGACTCGCAGCGGATCGCACCCGCCGTCATTGCGCCGACTCGGCCGCTGTACTGGTCCGTCCGCCGCGAACTTTGCGAGAACCGTTCCATCTATATCGCCCCGCTTGTCGCCGCCGCCCTCGGGATGCTCGCCTTCGTCCTCAATCTGATTTTTCTGCCGGCCACCCTGCGTGCACTTCCGGGCATGGACCCGGGCCATCAGCAAATGATGATAGCCATGCCGTACGGCCACCTTATCTGGCTGCTTCTTCCTACAGCCTTCATCGTCGGTGTCTTTTACTCGCTTGACGCGCTGCACGGCGAGCGTCGCGATCGCAGCATCCTGTTCTGGAAGTCGCTGCCCGTTTCCGATCTCACTACCGTGCTCTCCAAGGCCAGCATTCCTCTCGTAATTCTGCCGCTCCTCGTTTTCACGATCGCCGTAATCCTTCATTTGGTGATGCTGTTCTTGAGCATCGCACTCCTGCTGCTGCGTGGAGGCACCGCGACGCTGTGGGCACAGTTGCCGCTGTTCCAGATGGAATTGGTGCTCCTCTACGGCTTGGTCGTGCTCGCCCTCTGGCACGCGCCACTCTACGCGTGGCTGCTGCTAGTCTCCGTCTGGGCGCGCCGCGCTACTTTTTTATGGGCCGTCTTACCTCTGCTCGCGATAGGCGTTTTCGAAAAAATTGTGTTCCATACACTGCATTTCGCCAACCTGCTGCAAGACCGCTTGATCGGATTTGCCGCGGACGCTTTCTCTTTCACGACGCCTGATGGCGCCGAGGTTGATCTGCATTTTATTCCGGTGTCGCTACTCACTCCGGGAAAATTCCTGAGCACACCGGGTCTGTGGATCGGACTGATATTCGCCGCGATATTCCTCGCCGCCGCGGTCCGCCTGCGCCGGTATCAAGGACCGATCTGATTCGCATGC
>Ga0073928_10003044_pt1 | contig 27201 bp, 21 predicted proteins | sample PaiPotPPA55metaG_FD_76969 | JGI IMG/M metagenome (GOLD analysis project Ga0073928, IMG submission 76969) | Iron sulfur acid spring bacterial and archeal communities from Banff, Canada, to study Microbial Dark Matter (Phase II) - Paint Pots PPA... ...
AACAGCGTTCCCGCGCAGTCGCACGGGTGTGCTCAACGAGGAAAAACCAAAGACTCGAACAGGTAAAAACAAAATCAAAACACCCTTGACACGGCCGGCGTCGTTAGAGATGACCCACTCCCAGCCAGCGCTTACGTTTTGGGACCACAGGCACTCTCCGGTGATGATAGCCTGTACCCTACGATCATACCCATAATGAAGGATGTGCTTTGATGCTCCATGCTTGGCATGACGTCTCACCAGGAGACGAACTTCCCCGCGATTTCCAAGCGGTGATTGAAATCCCGCTCGGCTCCAATGTGAAGTACGAACTGGACAAACCCAGTGGCCTGCTGAAAGTGGATCGCATCATCCATTCCGCCGTCTTCTATCCGGCGAACTACGGCTTCATTCCCCAGACCTACGCCGAGGACAACGATCCCCTCGACGTGCTCGTGCTCTGTCAGGAGCCCGTTCAGCCTCTCGCGCTAATCAAAGCGCGCGCTATCGGCCTCATGTCTATGATCGATTCCGGCGCCAGCGACGACAAAATCATCGCGGTAGCGACTGGCGACCCGGAGTTTAGCAGCTACATTGAGGCGCGCGATCTTCCCCCGCACCGTTTGCTAGTTCTTCGCCGCTTCTTCCAAGATTACAAATTGCTCGAAGGCAAAAAAGTGGAGGTCGAAGAAATCCGCTCCGCTTATGCGGCGCTGACAGTCATCGAGCGCTCCTTGGCCCGCTACAAAGCCGAGCGCGAACACCTTATAGCCAAAGATGCCCGCAAATAGGTGCAGAAAACACGAGATAGTGCAAAAATACTATTCATCCAGAAACACTAGGGTGTTACGTTTCGTCAACGCCGTAGCTTCGAGTGTGATGCGAAAATAAGAGTCTTTCTCGCGGCAACTGGGTGTGCACACGTAGCTGAGCAACTGGAACAATTAAACAATGACTCTCTTTTGGAAATGGACAATCGCCGTTTTTCTGGCCCTCTTGCTGGCCGCGTTCCTGGTTCTCTGCAAGTTGGCCGGCAGCCCCAAGGACGCTTACGGCATGGTCCGCTATGCCCTGCCCCACATGCACTGCGGCACACTAAAAGTTGGCGACGATGCCCCTGATGCGCGACTCGTTGCGCTCGACGGTTCCGATCGCTTCCACATCCGCGAACGTACCGGCGGCCGCCCGCTGGTCATCATCTTCGGCAGCTACACTTGACCGCCCTTCCGCCGCCACGTCGGTGACGTGGTGCAGATTTACAATGATTATAAGGATCACGCCGACTTCCTCACCGTCTACGTCCGCGAAGCGCATCCCACCGACGAGTGGCAGATGAAGTCCAACGTGAAGGATGACGTCTGCTACGCCCAGCCGAAGACTCTCGCCCAGCGCGTAGCCATCGCCAACGATTTCATCAAACGCTTCCACTATCCCGTCGCCTTCGGCATCGACGACATCAACAACGCCGCCAACGATGCTTACGCCGCCTGGCCCGAGCGCTTCTATATCATCGACGAATCCGGCCGCATCGCCTATCGCGGCGGCATGGGCCCCTTCAATTACAATCCCGATGAAGTCCGCGCCTGGCTAGCCGCCCGCTACGGCTCGGTCAAGCACGATCCGCCTGCGCCTTCACCCACAACATCTTCATCTACCTCGCCCACGACATAATTGAGAGCAAAGTCTTGCAGACGCCTCTTCTCGGGCCATCAGCGTCTGTTGAATCAGACGGAACTTTCGCGATGGCATTCCTGGTTCCGTCGTGCTACAAAGAAGAGAAATCGCGCCGAAAGGTAGATGGATACAGCATGCTTTGGACTGGTCACAATGCCCCGCCGTTGAGAGGATCCCCGGCAAAGTCAGTGGCGCCTGGTTGTTCAAGGGCACTCGTACGCCGGTTTCGGTTGTTTTTGAAAATCTTGAGCATGGAATGACCGTTGACCAAATCATCGAGCAATTCCCCGTCTCTCGTGAGGAGATTAAGGCAATCCTGGAGTTCGCTGCCCGCAGCCTCGACGTGCCCGTCAGTAGTTTCTGAATGCGAGTTTTGCTCGACAACTGCATTGCCAGGGGAATTGCTTCCTCCTTGCGCGGCCATGCCGTAAAGGAATGCAGATCGCAAGGGTGGGATCGGCTGAAGAACGGATAACTGCTTGATGCCGCGGAGGCGGCTGGCTTTGAAGTTTTCCTAACTGCTGACCAAAGCATCCGTTATCATCAAAATCTGGGTCGTCGAAAAATCGCTATCGTCGTGTTGGGAAGTGGCATCTGGGAGTTCCTTCAGCCACATTTGGGCCGAATCAGGACGGCAGTCGAGGCCGCTGAGCCCGGAAGCTTAACGGAGATCTCCATTCCCGAATAGAGTCGTGGTACAGCATTCACCTGCAACCGGTCTCGCGCGCGCCCTCTCGAAACTGGGCTTCTGCTCGAGGGCACATGCCGCTCAACTAATTCGGGTGGGAAAAGTTCGCGTCAACGGTGCGCTTCGCCGCGATCCGGAAACTCCTATCCGCCCCGGACAAGATCGCATCGAAATTGATAATCAGCCAGTTGTCGCCGCCAAGAAAATCTATCTTGTGCTGAACAAGCCTCGCGGCATTGTCACCACCGCGTCTGACGAAAGAGGCCGCGACACCGTCTACTCGCTTCTCAGCGCTGACCTTCCGTGGGTCGCTCCTGTTGGTCGGCTCGACAAGGCAAGCGAGGGCTCACTCCTGCTTACCAACGATTCGGAGTGGGCTGCTCGTGTCACCGCGCCGGAAACGCATCTCGACAAGACCTACCATGTGCAAATTGGAAACATTGCCGACGCGGCCCTGCTCGAAGCTCTCAAGAATGGTGTTCGTACGAAAGAAGGAGACACGCTTGGCGTGAAGGACGCTTCCCTGCTCCGTCAAGGAGAAAAAAATTCTTGGCTGGAAATTATTCTCGATGAAGGTAAGAACCGCCACATCCGCCGCATGCTGGAAACTCTAGGCATCGAGGTCATGCGCCTCATCCGCGTAGCCATTGGCCCGCTCGCACTGGGAGACCTGCCGAAAGCCGGGGTCCGTCGCCTGACATCCGATGAAAAATTCGCGCTAGATCGCGCCATGAAACAAAAGGCTAAAAATGTCATGCCACAATTGTAGGATCGGCCTTCTGAGGTTGGCAGCCGCTACGGCGCACTGTCGCCGAAATCTGTGTTGATCGCTTTCGCGCGCGCTATTTCTTTTTCGGCGCTTGCGGTTTCGGCTCAACAGCCGGCTTCATATCTTCTGCCGCCTTCTCCAGACCCGTCACTACAACCGGGTCTAATTGATACAACGACGGCTCGCCATCGCGCTTCGCAACATAATGATCGCCATCTTTGGCGATGAAAACTTTCTCGATGTTCTTGCCACCATTCGACGTAACCGTCACTTCGAGCGCCGTCGTGGCAAATCCGGAGTCCACGAATTTGCTTGCTGCAAGGTCGCGCACTTTCTCGACAAATGACTCCGCGCCAATTGCGTCGACTTTCTTTCCGTCCGCCGAAAACCAATCCGAGCCGCCTTTGGTCAGAAAATATGCCTTGGGTCCATCGCGCAACTCGATTTTTTCGGGATCGGTGAATCCTAGATCGAACAGCTTTTTGTTCCTGAAATCGTCGACTGCTTTGTCGAGCGCGGTTCCCAAATCGTTCCCCACTTTGTACACGCCTTCAACCGCGCTCGACTTCGCGTAGTAGTCTTCCTTATTCTTGCGGACTTGCAACTCTTCCGTTCCGGAAGCGTCCGTCACTTTGGCGGTTGCCACAACAGTCCCCGAGTTAAACGCGGCGGTTGCCTTCTTCTGGTCATCAGGGGAAGCGCTCGGGTCCATCTTTGCGTCCCCGAGCTTGCGAATCAGTTCTTCCACCTTTGAATCGTCGGCACGCAGCGGCTTGGGCTTCACAATTTGCCACTGGTCTTTGTTTCGCCCGAACTCGATGTCCTGTTTCTTTGCTGTTAGTTCCACGCGGCTGAGTTTGTCTTGCTCGAAGACCAGCAAGCGCTTGTCGCGCAAATCCTTTTCGCTCTTGTCCAGGCTTGTCTTGTTGTAGTTCGCAAGTGTAAAGACCCGTGGATCGCCAGCCAGAGCAACGTACACAGCATTCCCCGACGGGGCGCTGTCCCCGATCAGCAATTTCTGAGTCTTGTTGTCTTTCTCCGTAACGTCTACTTCGACCGCCGGTTGCGCTAGTCCGTAGTCCGCCAAGTTGCCGGCCTTTTCTTCAATCAGCCGCTCCGAAGTCAGCGAAGACAAGGTGGAAAGCATGCTCGAAACTTCATTTTGGTCCGCGCGCAGCGGTTTCGTACCGACAATTTGCCATTTGCCCGCGTCATTCTTCTCGAGCGCCACTTCGTCTCCACTCTTTTTCTTGATGTCAACCTTCGTGATGTCCGCTTGCGTGAGCGTAAGAATTTTAGGAGGCGTGTCTGTGGAAACTTTCACTGCGTTTTCCACGGGCTTGCGGTGATTCGACCAATAGAGAACTCCCGAGAGCGCCGCTAAAACAATCGCGGCCATAAGCAAACCATTCATTTTCATTGGAATTGCCCCGGCATTCTGTGAAGTGCTTTTGCGTCCCGAGAAGCTCTACCTTCTGCGCCACCAGACCGACAATCCCGTGCCAATAACGAGGAGAGGAATCAAAAGCAAACTCGTGATCCCCACCCATCGCACTTGAGCCCGCGTCATGGTCAGCTTGCGGTCTTCGGGCTCTTTTGGCCGGATGGAAATAAGGTCTTCGTCCGACGACAGCCAGTTAATCGTGTTCAGCGCGAGGTCGCGATTCCCGTTGAACGGCAAAAACGAGTTGGCCGTCCATTGTGAGCTGCCTACGACCACGAATCGTCCCTGCGAATTGTCCTTGCCCGTCTTGTACATCCCGGCCGCAGCGATGGTCAACGGTCCTTTTTTGTTTTTTGGGTCGCTGGGATCGATCCTATCCGAATCCAATTTCGCCGTCGACAGACTGCTCTCCGAACTGTCAAACAATTTCTCAACCGTCGTCTTGTCACCGTTTTTCGTGTCCAGCGAACGGGACAACGGGAATCCCGTAGCCGTCCCCTTCATCTCCTTCACGATTGGATGCGTGTCGTATCGCGTCACGAGCGGCACTTGCGGCCCAAGTCCAACCATCTGGCCAACGGGATTGAAATCCAGTATCAAATCTTTGTTCGGTGTTACCCCCCAGCTTACCAGCAAGCTGGTCAGCGCATCGTTCTCGGCGATTTCCTCACGCCCTATTTTCAGCGGGGGATCGAGCAAAATCAGCGCGCGACCTCCATCCTCTACATATTTTTTCAGAGCATCAACTTCGGGCTGCTGATAGTCGCCGCGCGGCCCTCCCACGACAACCACCGTGCAATCGCCTGGCACTTCCGCTTTCTGCAGCAAATCGATCGGTTTCCCTTGATAATCATCCTTGGCGATCAAATCTTTCAATCGCGAATACCCGCTTCGGCTGGAATCGTCGATCTGGTGCTCACCGCTCCCGGTTACAAAGCACACGGTCCGTGCGGTGTTCTTCAGGTCGCGGATAATCGCGCCGGTGAGATCTTCTTCGCTGATGCTTTTTGCCTCATTTTTATTCGCGCCGATCTGCACAATGGCTGTATTCAAATTCTTGAATCCCGCCTTGGTCGCGACCAGTGGCTTCTTATCCGGGTCGACGTATACGACATGAAGCTTAGGCGACAGATTCGCGTACATGTCCAGCTTGTCTTTGGCCGTGCCGAACTGGGAGTCTTGAGCGAAATAGGTGATCGTCGCGTCCTGCTTGAGGCCTTTGACCACCTTGATGGTTTGATCCGAGAGGCTATAGCGCTTGTTCGCGGTCGCGTCGTAAGACTTGTCGTAGCGGTTCGCGAGCACGTTGGCCACGGTCGCGACTGCCAGCGCCACCACAATGTAGAGCGTCGCGTAAGCAACGTACTTCGTTTGTCTGGCCTTCAACAACTCGGTATTCAATTACGACCTCCAGCGCAGCGATTCCATCGAGCGCGCCGTAAGAAATAGGCCCGCAAAAATCAGCGTCACATAATAAATGGCGTCCTTCGAATCCAGTGTTCCTTTGGCGAACGATTCCATGTGAGTGGACACGGATAAGTACGCCAGAACTCGGGCCCAGGTATCGCTGTTGTATTCGCCGATCCATCCGCATACGAAAATCAGCAAACAGACGCCGAATGTCGCGGCCCCGGCGATAATTTGATTCTTCGTCAGCGTGGAGATAAACGTGCCGATCGCCAGCAACGCCGCGCCTTGCAGCAAGAGGCCCAGATAGCTGACGAGGATTGGCTTCCAGTCCGGATGGCTGTAAATGAAAAGAAATGCGACATTCAGTGCGCTCAACAGCAAGAGGCCACAGTAAAGCGTCGTGGCCGCGAGCCATTTTCCGAGAATCACTTCCCCGTCCCGGATCGGGGAGGTCGTGAGAAGCTCGATCGTGCCTGTGCGCTTCTCTTCGGCAAACAAGCGCATGGTGATCAAGGGAATAATAAAAAGCCCAGTGACCGGTATGTTCCCAAAAAGACGGCGGCTGATTTCTTCCGGCATGTTCATGGGAAACATTTCGCCGCGCATCTGCGCTTCCATGCTGAACTGGAGGTACGCCTGTAACAAGCTCCAGAAGAAAAATCCAAATATCAGGGCGCACATCAATAGAAGAATGTAAGCGATTGGCGAAACAAAATAGCTGCGCATCTCTTTGCGCCAGATGAGCCAAACGTTTCTCACTTGCCCGCTCCCGTACCGATGACTTCCGCTTTCGGAGCAGCCTCTTGCGTCCCGGTAAGCTGAAGAAATACTTCCTCGAGGCTGACCGCCGAGGACCGCAGCTCATTCAGATCCCAGCCCGCCTCAACGACTGCGCGTGCAAGATCTCCTCGGACAAAGGCGTTTTTTTGCGTTTCAACTTCAAATGTGGACCGCGTCTGCCGTTTTTCCTTGAAGACCACGCGGCTCACTCCCGAGACTTTTTCAATGCGCGCCTGGACGGTCCTGGCGTCGAGGTCGCCATTGCGGCCGGCCACTTCCACAAGGACCGATTCCGCTCCCCGCGCCCGATTTTGCAGGTTATCGACCGTGTCGGTCGCCACCAGCTTGCCTTTGCTGATGATAATCACTTGCTGACAGGTTTGCTCGACTTCCGGAAGGATATGCGTGCTCAATATAATTGTGTGATCGCCCGCAAGACTTTTGATCAAATCGCGGGTCTCGTTGATTTGTTTGGGGTCCAGGCCTGCCGTTGGCTCGTCCAAAATCAGCACTTCGGGATTGTGAATAATAGCCTGCGCTAGCCCCACGCGTTGCCGGTAGCCTTTCGACAGCTTGCCGAGCTGCTTGTGGCGCACGTCCGCAACGGCGCAGCGCTCAGAAACGTAATCAATCCTTTGCTTTAATTCAGCGCCGCGGAGACCCTTCAAACTCCCCACAAACGAAAGATATTCGTCCGTCATCATTTCCGGATAAAGCGGCGGCGTTTCCGGGAGATACCCAATTCGCTTTTTCACTTCCATCGGCTCTTCCAGCACGTCGAAGCCTGCCACCGTCGCCGTTCCAGCAGTGGGCGGCAGGAAACATGTCAGCATCCGCATCGTGGTGGTTTTGCCCGCGCCATTGGGCCCTAAAAACCCCACGATCTGTCCCTTTTGGATCTCGAAAGAGATGTGGTCGACAGCCGTGTTGCGCGCGTACCTCTTCGTAAGGTCTTTAACTGTGATCATGTATTTTTGTTTCGTGCCGCGAAATGCACAACGTTTCGAACCGCCCCATGGAGATTTAATTCTTCAGTCGTGAAGCCTCATGTTATGAACTCACACGGGCCCCTGTCAACCCTTCCTTCAAAAAAACACTTCTGTTGCCTCTTTAATCTCGCAGCTGGTTACTCAAACTGTTTCCGAAACTCTGCAAACTGCCTCTTCAGATCCGCAACTTCTTGCCGTAAACCGGCAACTTCGCTTTCCAACCCTGCCATCCGCGAGTTTTCCCCTGCCCTGCTGACTACCAACGTTTCCTTCACCGGCGCCGGTTCCCGCACTTCCACGTCACCGGACAATAGATGCACATAACGCGCCTCTTTGTTGCCTGTTTGCCGCGGCAACAACTTCACGAGCGGCGGCTCGCGCTCCATCAAATGTTTCAACGTCGATTGCACGACACCCAAATCCTCAAAAGGATGCATTCTCTCTGCGCGACTGCGCAATTCACCGAGCCTCTGCGGCCCGCGCAACAACAACTCACAAATAATGGCCGTCTCGGGCCGCGTGAAATTGAAAGAGTCAGCAAGACGGTGTTCATATTTCGCCACGCGGCTATCGCCGCTTGCCGACCTGGCTAGTGCCTGTTCGCCCAACGCCCGCAGAGCCCCTCGCACCGCGTCTTCCTCCAGATTCATCAAGGGGTCGCGATTGGATTTCTGGTTGCAGGCATGAACCAGGGCATTCAAGGAAAGTGGATAGTATTCCGGCGTGGTGATTTCCTTCTCCACCAGACAGCCCAGAACCCTCGCCTCAACTTCACTCAGGACAATGTTCACGGCCTGAAAATCATACAGAAATTCACACCACTTCCCAAATTTGTCCATCGAACGAACTTATAGGCCGCGCCTTCTGAGGCCGGCCGCGTTTTGATGTACCATCTCCCCCTATGAAATTTGGAAGCTCGAACGCTGGAGGCCCAACCGTTATGACGCGTAATCAGCGCCGCCTTTTCTTTCTTGCCCTTTTGCTCTCGCTCGTCTCATTTTTTCCTGCAAAGCTTTCCGCGCAAGACGAGGGCGACGCCTGGGGAAAGAAAAAGTCATCGTGGCTTATGCTCACGCCAGGCGAGCGCACGCAAGTTCGGGATTTCTCCGAGGATTACAAAAGCTACCTGAACATCGCGAGATCGGCGCTCGGTTCCACCCGCGAAGTGATCCGCCGCGCGCGCGCCGCCGGTTTCACCGAGTTCAGCAAACCGGATCAAGTGAGGCCAGGTGCGCGCTTGATCATTCCGAATCGCGACCGCAGCGTCATCCTCGCCGTGATTGGCTCTGATCCCATCGTGGATGGCACTCGCGTCGTCGGCACGCATCAGGATAGCCCGCACATCGAATTGAAGGGCCGCCCGATTTATCCTGCTGGGGGATTCGCGCTATTCAAAACGAAATACTACGGCGGAATCAAGAAATATCAGTGGGCCAACATTCCGCTCGCCCTCGTGGGCCGCATCGACACAACCGACGGACGCACTATCGACGTTTCCATCGGGCTGAATGCGGACGAGCCGGTTTTTGTAATCCCCGACAGCGCGCCACATTCGGATGTGGACTTGCGGACGCGCACGTACACCAACGTGCTGCAAGGCGAAGAACTTGATCCCGTCATTGGCAGCATTCCCGGGGAGAAAGAATCCGTCGCCGTGGAAGTCACGCAGCTTCTGACGTCCACTTACAAAATCAAGGAAGAGGATCTTGTGAGCGCGGAGTTGGCTCTGGTTCCCGCGGCGCATCCTGCGGACGTTGGTTTTGATCGCGGCCTGGTCGGCGCGTACGGGCAGGACGATCGGGTTTCTTCCTATTGCGCCGCGCGTGCCATCATCGATCTGAAGGGCACGCCGAAATTCACCGCGCTCGCGTATCTTTCCAACTTCGAGGAAGTTGGCTCCGTGAATAATACCGGAGCAGGCTCGCAATTTTTGAACTCGACGTTTGCGCGGCTCATCGGCGCGCAACGCGGCGCGGCGTACAACGATTTGGATTTGCGGCGTGCGTTGCACAATTCGCAAGTGATTTCCGCCGACGCCAATGACAGCCTAAACCCGCTTTTCCCTTCCACTTCGGAGGCCACAAACGCGGCGCGGCTCGGTTACGGCGTGACCATCAAGCTCTACGGAGAGGGATTCGATCCTCCTTCGGAATACACGGCGAAAATTCGCGGCCTTCTCGACCGCAGCGGCATACCGTGGCAGACCCATACTTATAAAGTGGACGTAGGGGGCGGTGGCACCATTGGCGGATTCATGTCGCGGGAGGACATGGAAGTGATAGATTTCGGCGTGCCGCTGCTTTCGATGCATTCTCCTTTTGAGATGTCTTCGAAAGTGGATGTGTGGAATTTTTATCGGACGATGAGCGTTTTCTACGCGCAGTGAGAGCGGGAAGAGCGGTCCGCCTCGGAAGGCGACCCAGCACGTGGTGATAGCGGGCGATTGATCGGAGAAATGCGAATGCCAATTTTGTGTTCGAGCGGGCGGCGATGAACGCCAATCTCGCCAAAGCCACCGCCGTCGGCGCCCTGGGCGGTTTGTTGTTCGGCTTCGATACCGCGGTTATCTCCGGCACGACCCACGCGCTGACGATTGCATACGGTTTGTCGCCAAAAGCCTTGGGAATTACGGTCGCAATGGCACTTCTTGGGACCATTGTCGGCGCGATGTCCGCCGGAATCCCCGGGCAAAAATGGGGCGGGCGCGAGACGTTGCGCGTGCTCGCCGTTTTTTATGTGATTTCGGCATTGGGTTGCGCCTTCGCGTGGAACTGGCATGCACTCCTTGTAGCTCGATTCATTGGAGGACTTGGCATTGGCGGGTCCTCGGTGCTCGGGCCGGTGTACATCGCGGAACTGGCGCCCGCAAAAACACGTGGGCGTCTGGTCGGCACTTTCCAAATAAATATCGTGATCGGCATTCTGCTCGCTTATTTGTCCAACTATTGCATCGGACGGCTCGGGCTGGGAGCGGCCGAATGGCGCTGGCAGCTTGGGATCGCCGCGGTCCCGGCCGTGCTTTTCCTCGTGCTGCTGTTCGGCATCCCGCCAAGTTCGCGCTGGCTGGTCACGCAGAAACGCGTGGATGAAGCACGCTCCGTCCTCAAGATGATGGGTGCGGACAATCCCGAAGGCGAGCTGAGCGAAATCGTCGACTCGATTCATCTCGAGCGCTTGCAAACTTCCGAGCCGCTCTTTTCCTGGAAGCACCGCTTCCCTCTTTTTCTTGCCATCACGATTGGCATGTTCAACCAACTCTCCGGCATAAACGCCATCCTTTATTACCTGAACGATATTTTTGCTGCAGCCGGATACAGCAAGATGTCGGGCGACTTGCAAGCAGTAGCCGTCGGCGGCATGAATCTGGCTGCGACGCTGCTGGGCATGTCTGTGATCGACAAGCTCGGCCGAAAAACGCTTTTGCTGATCGGATCCGTGGGAACAGCTGCTTGCCTCCTGGGCGTATCCTGGGTGTTCTTTACGAATAGCCACCAGAGTTATCTCCTCGTGTTCCTCGTAGCCTACATTGCTTTCTTCGCCATTTCGCAAGGAGCGGTAATTTGGGTATACATCAGCGAAGTGTTTCCGAACCGCGTGCGTGCCAAGGGGCAAAGCGTGGGCAGCTCTTCGCATTGGATCATGAACGCCATCATTGCTTATACCTTTCCGCAACTCGCACAATCTTCCGGCGCATATCCGTTCGTATTCTTCGGAGCCATGATGGTGCTGCAATTCTTTGTCGTGTTTTTCTTCTATCCGGAGACCAAGGGACACACACTCGAGGAGATGCAGCACCGCTTGGGTATCGAGTGATCCGCCGGCTGAAACCTTAGGACCTAGACATTTGGAAGCGACTCGCACATTTGCGCTTGGTGTGGACATCGGCGGAACGAAAGTGGCCGCAGGTCTTGTCGATGACCAGGGTAGGATACTTTTTCAGACACGTGTGCCGATGCCCTCGCACGGAAGCGCCGCAGAGGGATTCGGCGCAGTGCAATCCGCTATCGAAGCCGTTTTCGCGGCGCAGACGGACGCGCGTACCGGTTTGACGGGAATTGGAATTTGCGCGCCTGGTCCGCTCGATCCTCTCACCGGAGTCATACTCAATCCGCCGAATGTGCCTTGCTGGCGGAATTTTCCGTTGGCGGCGGAAGTGCAGCGCGTGTTTGGATTCTCCGCGCGAGTGGACAATGACGGCAATGCGGCGGCGCTGGCCGAGGCGATCTGGGGCGCCGGAGTTGGCTATCGAAATGTTTTTTACGCGACGCTAGGCACGGGCATTGGAACGGGGATCGTTTTTGATCGGCGGATTTATCACGGGCGCACGGGAAGCGCTGCCGAGGGCGGGCACGTGACCATCGATTATCGCGGACCGCAGTGCGGCTGCGGAAAACGCGGGTGTATCGAGGCGTTGTGCTCGGGCCCGGCAATCGCGCGGCGGGCTCGAGAGCGTCTGGCGGAATTGCATCAGGCCGGATCGCATCACTCTGAGCAACCTCGGGCTGAATCGAAAATGCTCGCTCTGTCCGGCGGAAACGGAGAGGCAATAACCGCCGAGATTGTGGCCGAAGCGTTTCGCCAGAGTGACCCGCTTGCCGCTGAATTGCTCCAGGAGACGGCGGACCTTCTGGCGATTTGGGTTGGGAACATCATCGACCTGCTGGAACCTGATGTGTTCATTTTTGGCGGAGGGGTTGCGCAGCTGATGAGCGGGTTTTTCGGGCGCATTCGCGAACAGTTGCCGAAGTGGTGTGTGAACCAGCTTTGCGCAGAGATGCCGATGGTTCTTGCAAAATATGGAGCGGATGCCGGGATCGCCGGGGCCGCCGCCCTTTGCCGCAGTTGAGAGACCTACGCTTTAGCAGCACCATGCGCATGAGCCGGAAAACTGTTTGGACAGAGCCGCCGGATATTCAACCATAAAGTCAAAACGGCGACGACGAAGAACGAAGCGACCTGCCGAGTGGAACTCGGTACGATCACAACAGCTTAATGAGGCGCATGCCACTCGCTGTGGGTAGTTGATGCCTGCGCCCCGGCGCAAAGCCTTAAAATTCGAACTTCAAGCCTACTTGGCCTTCGCGCCCAGGCAATCTCTGCGAAATCGTGCCAAAACCCACCACCGACTGATTGCCTTGAATGGCCGCTGGGTTGCCGTTATTCAGGAGGTTGAAGAACTCGAAGAGACCTTGAATTCTGAAGCGGTCGCGCACAACCCAAGTCTTGGCGACGCGGAGGTCCATGTTGACGAAAGGTGGAGCAGAGAACGCGTTGCGACCGGTCTGCAGATCGCGACCGTCGAAATTGCCATTGCCATCCTGGTCGATAGGCACTTTGGCTCCCGCTGTGTAGCGGAAGCCGCTTTGGGCGCGGAAAAGGCTGCTGAACTGAATTTTCCAAGGCAATTGCACTAGGCCGTGGAGCTCGAAAGTGTGGCGCAGCGCAAAATCGGAAGGGCCGTTATCGAGTGTCGCTCCATTGTAGAAAATGCCGGCCTTGGGGACGAAGTTCCCGTTGCAAGCGGTGAATGACGCGCTGGCGTTCGTTTTGCTTGGGCAGGTGCTACTTCCAGGGTCGGTTACGACCGGAACGATTCCTCGGAAGCTGTCTGTAGGAAATCCGCCGCCGTTAATTGCGCCGGTGTCAAGATTCGAATTGAGGGCGTCATCATTTTCGGAGACGTAGGCATAACTTCCGCCGAGCGAGTACCGCTTGCTGATGCGCTTCTCGAAGGAGAGGATCCCAGCATTGTATGTGCCGCCATACCACGGACCGAAGCCATTCACCTGCGTGAGTCCCCCGCCGCTATTGGCGATGCGGGCCGCGAAAGGAAGGTTTGTTTCCCGAACACCGAGGATGTTCACGATGTCTTTGTGATAGTAGTCCGCGGACATGACCCAATCGTTGCCGAGTTCGCGTTGAACGCCGAAAGTGTAGCTGCGGGTATAGGGCGTGGCAAAGCTCGGATCGATTGTTACCGGGAAATTGCTGGGCGAGAAAACGTTGAACGAGAGAGCGCCGAACGGACCCCACTCCCAGAAATTGCTGGGCGCACCGATGGCTGCATCGGCAGCGGTCAAATAGTCAATTGGACTGAGACCGGAGAGCTGCTGGACGTTGCCTATGTTTACCACGGAGTTGGTGGGGATGGGAGCGTGGCCGGGAGCAACGACTTTGTTGAGGTGGTCAACTCCGAATTTGGAGCGTTCACCCGGCGATCCCGGGCCAAGGGCATTGGGTGGTATGCAAAAGTCAGGCTGCGTGAGCAACTGCGCGTCAGTCTCCGTCTGCGAGAGACACAAGCCAAAGAGGGCCGGAGCGATGGTTGGTATTCCGGAGAACAGCCGGGGAAATGACAGCGGCTGACTCTCGCGGATATCCGCGCCGCCGAAGCCCGGAACGTCACGAACGAGGCCCAGGCGGAAATGGTCGTAGAAGAGACCAAAGCTGCCGCGCACAACGGTTTTGGGATTGACAGACCATGCGAAACCGATGCGCGGGGAGAAGTTATTTTTCTTATCGAAGGCGGAATCGTAGTCCCAGCGCAGGCCGCCGTTGATCGTCAGATTGTGGGCCACCTTCCAGTCGTCTTGAATCCAAAAGCCGTCGTAGTTGTTGCGCAGATGGATGTCGTTGGCTTGTGGAGTCAGGCCGCCGATATTGAGAAGGAGGAAAAAGCCGGCGTCAACGGGGCCGAACTGCAGATAGTCGGCTTCTGTCGAGAAGAGCTGATTTTGCTGGGCGTTGGCTTCCACGCCATCCACGTGAGTATGTTCAAAGTCCCAGCCGAATTTGATCGTATGACGATTGATCGTCTTGGCCAGATTGGCACCGAAGGTACCGTATTTCTGTTCCAGAGTAGACGGCGTGAACGTAGCGCCGTAGTTGAACTGGCCGAGATCGCCGAAAATGCCGCCGGTGTTGAAGGCGCTGAAGAGGTTGAAGATCGTGTCGGGGCCAGCCTGCGGGTGCGCGGGGCTAGCGAGTGTCGGTTCGTCGCGATACTGGCCGCGGAGGTTCAGGATGAACGGGCTTCCGGAATTGCCAAAGGTGACGACGTCGCTGAAGCCGAGAAGCAAATTGCGGTCGCCGCGATTGGTACGGGTGGACGGAAGACTTGTCGAGGCGGAGAGCGGGTTGGTGCTGTTGACGTGAACGTTGGTGTAGTTCATCTGCTCGGTCAGATGGTGGTTGCCCAAGACCTGATCGAACTTAACGAATGCGCGGGCCTCGCGATCGGTGGTGGGCTCGTTGAAGGTTTCCTCGTTGTTGAGAAGGAATTGCGGGGTGTTAGGCGGAGGAACGAAATTCAGCTGGCGATTTTCGTGGATACCCTCGGCGGAGGCGAACCAGAAAGCTTTGTCCCTGACCATCGCGCCGCCAGCAGCGGCATCGTAATCCCATCGCAAGAGATAGGGCGGCTCGCTCTGCCCTGGAATGCTGGTGGCGGATGTTTGGCCGGAGATGTCGGAACTATCCAGCGCGCTGTTGCGAAAGTACACGGAGGCGAGACCATGGAGGTCGTTGCCGCCTGATTTAGTGATGACGTTGACGACGCCGCCGGAGGAATGGCCAAACTCGGCTTTATACCCGGTGGTAATGACTTGAAACTCGGCGATGGTGTCTTGATTGAATTGTGCCGCAGGCCCGCCGGCCAGTTCGTTCTCATTGGGAAGGCCATCGATAAGGAAGCCGGTATTATTAGCACGCTCGCCCAGGATCGGAGTTGCGTTGTCACTGTTGAGGTCGGCTTGGCGATAGATGGCGACGCCGGGAACGAGTTGAAGCAAGTCAAGGTAGTTTCGGCCGTTGATGGGCATGTTGCCGATGTCTTGCGGGAGAATGGTCGCGCCCGTGGAAGACGAATTCGTCTCAAGCAACGGCAACTCGGCGGAAACATTCACGACTTGATCGACTCGGCCGACTTCGAGCTGGACGTTCAGCGTAAGAGTGCGATTGATGGTGACGTCCAGATTCTTGAGCGAGTTTGTGGCGAATCCGGCGTGAGTCACGGTCAGCTCGTAGACCCCCGCGGGAAGATTTTGAAAAACATAATCGCCAGCCGAATCTGAAGTGGTCGTCCGGCTTGTTCCGATTGTGTCGCCTGAGAGGCGCAGCTCCGCCCCACTGACGGCGAGGCCCTGCTTGTCGGTGACTGTGCCCTGCACGGTAGACGTGGTCTGCGCCAAGAGAAGAGGCGAACCGAGAAAACCAAGCACAAGGAAAATCGCGAAACAGAGCGCTTGATTGCCCCCGAGGTAAAATATTTTCGCGATGGATACTGTTGGCCGTTTCATGAAACTCTCCCCCAAAACTTGAGATGCACAACAATAAGCTTTAGACGTTGGCCTGGGCCAAGCGGATGGGGCAAGACCCAGCTGATAATCGGCACCAGATCGGCATTGCGAAAGAGCGCACCGGTCCGCGTTCACAGAGTTTTGACGGATACCCCGACAATCCGTTTTGGCGAAGTCGAGGTGTCACGTTTCGCGTCTCTCCCGGACATTCCGTCAGTGCGCGCAATTCACCCCGACACGGACTGACTCAGATGTTACACAATGGATGCGCCTGACCGCTGTTAGACGCAACAGATGATGCACAACTCATCAGAGATACTCCGTTGTCCTGACAATATATGGAGACTCATTCTAGATGTCAATCATTCTTGCTGGAGGGAAGCTGCCGCCCGGTAGCAACATGTGTTGCACAAGAAGATTTGCGGACTTGACGTTATTGCAACAAATGTTTCACAACGAACACTCCTGCTCACGATGCTGACGCTTGGGATCACTTAAGATTGAACAATACGCACTAATTCCGCGACTTGATGTGGAGGCCTACGAATTCGCCTGAGATGTACGCGCACACTTCCTGCTTATTGTCTGGCGCGGCAGCGCACCATGCCTTGACCTTGACGCCGGTGAGTTCCTCCGATTGATCTTCCTGCCGGACCGACCAATTCGAAGGCGCTAAGATTTGAAACCGCGAGATGAGATCCCGAAATCTTGTGTCGGCGGCGGAGGCGGAAGCTTCCGGCCAATAACATACGTACTGCGTTGCGGCCTCACTCGAAGCAGATTTTGATGTTGCGTTGACAGCGCACTCCGCTGCACCCGCAAGTTTGATCGTGGCATCCGACGTTCCACCGTTTGTTTTGGCAGCACGCAAATCTTCAAAGGAATTCGCGCGAGCCTCGAAAGCCTTCTTGAGGCCCTGGCACAAATCGTCGCAACCGCCGGCAACGGGTGCTGGCGCGGTTTTCTTGGGTGGACCAGGCGGGCGGTTGACCAGGTAAGGGGACGAGAGCGAACTCATCCAAAGATAGACCTTCGCCGTTCCATCGGTTTGTTTTGTGACTTGCAGATGGAGCGGGCAATGGCCGACGTTCGGTCCCTCGGTGGCCGGGACTTGACACTCCGGAGGACCCGCGTCGACAAAATGGTCGGAAACCGGCGAGTCGATTTTGAATTGCCACGCTGGCTGGAGTATTCGCAGGTCGGCGAGCGTGTTTGCGTACCAGCTTTCTGCCACTGGAAACGGAGTTTGGGCGTAGCACATGTACATCGGCACGTTGTTCGCCCACACTGACATTTGACAGGGCACCTTCGCTCCTCCCATGGAGAGGTCGGAAGAGGCCGGTCTGCTCGTTCGATATTCTCTAAAATCAGTTACGGCCGCGTAGAGAATGTTCTGCAGATTCTGACAGAGCTGGTCTTTGCACTGCGCAAGCGTGGAAACGGGAAGAAGAATCGTCGAGCACAGCAGAGAAAATGCCCGGAGCATCTTTTTGTTCATAGGTAACCGCCAGCTCAGAAATGTATGTGAATCCGACCCGGGCGAGGGAAGAGGAGGGATTGTCCCAACAGGGAAATCGTGCCTGCCGCTGACGATGATGTCAACCCGCAATGTTTGTGTCGTGAGTCCAGAATCGGACTGCGTCTAAGCGAAACCGCCAGTGAGGCCGAGAATTCTGCGTAGTGCGTCCTGGTCGGCGCCGGAACTTGCAAAATCGTCAAACGAACTCTTCGCCGCTTCGATGATATGCCGCCGAATGAAAGGCGCCCCTTCTCTGGCTCCCTGCTCGCTGCTCTTGATACAGCACTCCCATTCGAGAACCGCCCATCCGGGGAAACCATATTGAGCGAGTTTTGAGAAGATGGTTTGAAAATCCACCTGGCCGTCCCCCAGCGAACGAAAACGGCCGGCGCGCAGTAACCAGGGCTGGTATCCGCCGTAGACACCTTGCTTGCCCGAGGGACGGAACTCCGCGTCTTTGACATGGAACATCTTGATGCGGGAGTGATAGAGATCGATGAATTGGAGGTAGTCCAACTGTTGCAGCACAAAATGACTGGGGTCGTAGAGCAGGTTGCAGCGGGGATGCTCGTGCACGTGATCCAAAAACATTTCGAAGGTCGCGCCGTCGTGGAGATCCTCGCCAGGATGAATTTCAAAACAGAGATCGACTCCGGCTTTGTCAAAGGCGTTGAGGATGGGCAGCCAACGTTTCGCGAGTTCATCGAAGGCGGTTTCGATGAGACCCGCCGGGCGTTGCGGCCAGGGATAGATAAAGGGCCACGCCAACGCGCCTGAAAACGTCACGTGCGCTTTCAAGCCGAGGTGCGCTGAGGCTCGCGCCGCGAATTGCAACTGCTCGACGGCCCAGGATTGACGAGCCTTAGGATTGCCGTGGAGATTCTGCGGCGCGAAGCCGTCAAACATGGCATCGTACGCCGGATGGCAGGCGACAAGTTGTCCTTGCAGATGCGTGGAAAGCTCGGAAATGGCGAGGTTGTGGCCAGCAGCGACGGAGGCAATTTCGTCGCAGTAGGCTTTGCTTTCGGCGGCGCGCTTCAAATCAAACAGTCGCGCATCCCAGGAAGGAATTTGCACGGCCGCGTATCCAAGACTTGCCGCCCAGGCACAGATGGCGTCAAACGTATTGAACGGCGAGGCGTCCGAAGCGAACTGTGCGAGGAATATACCTGGGCCCTGAACTGTTTTCATTGGCATGCTCCCATTTGCGCTCGAGCGTCATCCGTTTAGGTGCTTGGCAAATCAGCGAGATTTGCTCTCGCCCGGCTGGGCATTTTAGCGTTAAGAAGGCTTGAATTAGCAAAGATTGTTGCATGCTGCCCAGTTTGTGCTTCCTGGCTTTCGAAAAGACCTTGCTTGGAAATTCAAGATCGCCCTGCCGGGAAAGAGTGTCGCAGTTACTTCGCCCCATCCGACAATCGTCAAAAAAAGACACCTGAAAGGTTCAGACAGACATCCAAGCAGCTGGACGACCGAACGAGTATCCCTGGTACGTAAGAAGTGTGGGAGTGTGCTGGGTTCTGTGATGAGTTGGCCGTTGGCGATTGCACAGCAGAGGCCGCGCGATTTCTTGACGGCGGAGCGTGGCTCCGTTAGCGTCAAAGAGTACGGAGTGCCTTCCACTTCGTGGCGCGCTTTGCGCGCAGAACCCCTGGGCGGGAGACCCTCGTGACCAATGCCATCATCACACTGACTACGGACTACGGTACCGACGACCATCTAGTCGGGACCTTAAAAGGAGTCATTCTAAAGATCAATCCGGAAGTGACCATCGTGGACATCACGCATCACGTGACGCCTTTCGATTTGCTCGATGGAGCGTTGGCCATCGGCGCAGCCTACTCGTACTTTCCTCCGAAGACAATTCATGTCGTGATTGTGGATCCTGGCGTAGGAACGGAACGTCGGCCGTTGCTAGTCAGCGGACAGAATCATTATTTCATTGCGCCTGACAACGGAGTGCTCTCGCTCATTTACGAGCGCGAACCGAATGCGGTTGTACGCCATGCCAATGCGGAACACTATTTTCTCCAACCTCTCAGCAAGACCTTTCACGGACGCGATGTCTTTGCGCCCGTGGCGGCGTGGCTTTCGAAGGGTTGGCAAACGGCGAGCATGGGGGAAGAAATTCAGGATTATAAAAAGATGGCGCTGCCGCGGCCAAAACCTGGGGCGGCGGGCGTCAAAGGCTTGGTACTGAAAATCGATTCATTTGGAAATCTGGTAACGAATTTCCGCGCCGAGGATTTGTCCAGCGAAACGCAGAACGGCGGCGGGTTGAAAATGCAAGTGGGAACCCACGCGGTTAACCGTCTGGTTGATACGTTTGCAAAAGGCAAGGCGGGCGAACCAATTGCGTATTTTGGATCGAGCGGTTATTTGGAAATTGCCATCAACAAGGGAAACGCAGCGCGCACCTTGAGTGTCGGTCGTGGCGCCGCTGTCCTCCTGGCGAACTAACCACCGAAGAACCGAAATCACAAATTGAAGAGGCAAAGCGGTGCGGCACTCCGGCAGCCGATTTAATCACGTTGTGCCTATTCATCTTCTTCCGCGCCCTCAACGAAGTCGAGTAGCTCCTTCGTTTCTCGATAAACCTTCCATGCGATCTCAACAAAAATAAGCGAAGTAAGTACGCAGAAAAAAAATAGGTATGCCCATTCCCGCCGTTTTTGCCGACGTCTGAATGATGATGGGCCCCGCAACACCTGAAATCAAAACTGCGGCCAAGATTACGAAACTCTTTATGAAGGGTGCGGCCTCGACCCCTGCAACTATCTGCTTAATGCTCATAATGCCGATCGTCGAAACCAGTTCCTCGCATTGGACAAGGCGAACCATAAGCTCGAGTGAAGGCGGCCCTAGGCAGCTGCTTGGGCCGGTTGCTTCCGCTTGTGCCAGTAACCCAAGGCCGCGAACAGAAGGACGGCAGGCACGCCGGTCAGTCCGCAAGCGATAAAGAAAATGCCATAGGCGTGAATGAGGCTGTGCGTGGTGCTCAGCCTTTCGACCGCAGCGCCCGAAAACCCTTTCAAGATCTTTCCCAGCCAAGCATACGTCGAACTCAAAAGTGCATACTGTGTGGCCGTGTATCCCAGATTGGTGAGGCTCGACATGTACGCTACAAGCGCAACAGCGGCGAAGCTGAGACTGAAATTGTCACCCGCCATGACGAACGCGAAGAGACGGATGCTCAAGCCCGCGAACGCGAGAGTTGCAAATGTGGCAGTCGCAGCTGCCTGTAAAATGCCTCCGATGATGAGGGCGCGCATGTAGCCAAGCTTCAGCGAACAGTATCCGCCTGCTGCGATGCCTGCAAAAGTTGCGATTAGCCCGATGGAGCCGCGCACCGCTCCGACCGTTTGCTTCGTAAGGCCGAGGTCGTGGTAGTAGGGATTCGCCATCGGGCCCATCATGAAGTCCGGCAACCGGTAGAGGCTGATGGCCGCTAACATCACTAGCGCGAGCCAGCCGTGCGTCCGGAAGAAAGCGATGAACGGTCCCACAATGGCGTCGAAGAAACGGCGCCAAAGCCTCGCTTCGCGCTTTTCATCCAGCACTACACTCGCGCGCCCCGGTTCCTTCGCAAACCAGGTCGCAATCATACCAATGGCCATACACGCACCGTAGATACCGTAGGACATGCGCCAACCCACGGCAGCGGCCACGATGAGGATAAGGGAATCCGTAGTCAGGAGCGCCAGACGGTAGCTGAACTGATAGGCAGACGCGAGAAGTCCTTGTTCATCTCCGTCGTCTGCTGATTCAATTCGCCAAGCATCGACCACAATGTCTTGTGTCGATGAGGCAAACGCGACGATGAGCGCACAAGCGCCAAGCCGGCCGAGTCCCACTTTCGTGCCAGTTGCGCCCATAGCGCAAAGCGCAACACCGACAACGATCTGGGAAAACATCATCCATCCGCGCCGATGGCCAAGCCGCTTAAACAACGGCAAGTCGACGCGATCCATCAAGGGCGCCCACAGAAACTTCAGCGAATAGGCGATGCCTACCCAGGAAAGAAACCCGATCGCCGTCAGCGAGGTGTGTTCATCGCGCAGCCAGTAGCCGAACGTATTGCCGACGAGATAAAAGGGAAGGCCTGAGGAAAACCCCAGCAGCAACATCGCCACCGTTTTAGGCCGCAGGTAATCGGCGATCCGGCGCTTTTGGGGACTCACGCGTTCATTGTCTATTGGAGGTCTCACGAAACTCAACGTTCATACCGCCGAACGTTGTCCATGCTGGCACTCTCACCGGTTTGCTACGGTTCCGCTGCGGCAGCTTTCGGGCTCTTGGCCGTTTTCTCGGCGCTTATGCTGGATTCCACAGCTCGCCCCTCTTCCGGCGCCGGGCGCACGCCCTGGATTTTCACACGCGCAACGCGGCGGCCGTCCATTTCCACGACGGTGAACCGAAACTTTCCGTATTCGAAGCTTTCCCCGCCACGAGGAATAAAACCAAGTTGGTCCAATACAAATCCGCCGACCGTTGCATAAGCTGGATCTTCCGGCAAAGCGATGTTGTACTGCGTATCCAAATCGCGAACGTTCAAGCCCGCGTCGAAAATCACGGCGCCGTCGGCGAGGGTCAGCGGACGCTCCACGACATCGAACTCGTCGTGAATCTCGCCGACCACCTGCTCCATGATGTCTTCCAAAGTCACGAGCCCCAGGATGCTGCCAAACTCGTCCACAACCATGGCCAGGCCGATGTGACGCGTCCGAAGATCGATGAGCAACTCACTCGCGGGCTTCGTTTCCGGCACGATCAGAACTTCGCGCAAGACGCGGCGCAGGTCAAAAGGGGGTGGCGGAAGATTCTCCTCCATCCGCCGCTCGCGATCGAGAAGAATCCACAGCATATCCTTGATATGAACGAAACCAAGAATGTGATCGCCGGAGCCGCGATACACAGGGATTCGCGAGCGCTGCGAAGTGGCGAACACGCGCATCACTTCGTCCAAGCTCGCTTCGACCGGAAGCGTATGCATGTCCGGGCTAGGCACCATGATCTCGCGAACCTGAACTTGTCCGAGTTCGATGGCGCTGACGATGAATTTTTCCTCACCGGGCGCAATCAAGCCCCGCTCGCGGGCCTGCTGGATCTGAATTTGCAGCTCTTCGGTGGAGTGCGCCGAGCCGTGACTTTGCGGCGACAAAATGCCCATGGCTTTTACAATGATGCTCGACAAGTCATCGAGCAGATCGATGGCCCAACGAAATGTGTGTAGAAACCACTGGAACGGCAGAGCGATCAGAAGTGCCACGCGCTCTGCCTTCGCGAGGCTGACCGTCTTTGGCACTAACTCGCCAAGCACCACGTGCATCGCGCTCAGCAAGGCGAAAGCGCAAGCCAACGCAACGGCGTGCGCGAAAAACACTGTTCGCGTGCCCGGAGTCCCGTGCCAGATATGCTGAAACGCCGAAGCGAGAGCGGCTTCGCCGAGTGCGCCAATCGCTAGGCTCGTCAGCGTGATGCCGACTTGCACGCCGGATACGACGCGATGCAAATCCGCCAGCAAACGCTCGACGACGCGTGCCCGCACATCGCCTTTGACCACCAACTGGCGAATGCGGGACAGCCGGACGGCAACGAGAGAGAATTCCGTAGCGGCGAAAAAGCCGTTGAGGACGACGAGCGCCAGCACACCGATCAGCCGCACTGCGAACATAGATTCTCAGGGAACCTCTACCCGCATTGTAGCAGTCTGCACGCGCTGCACGAGACGCGCGTGCCTTCTCTACACACGCGTAATGGTGACAAACACATCTTCTCCGCTGAGTGCGAGCTTGGTGCCGCCGTTCTGTGTTGGACTCATTTCCAGCCGCTCGGCGAGAAGTTCATTGCGAAGGAATGCTTCGTGCGCCGTGATCGCTTCCGAGATGCGCGGCGACGCGGAATAGCTGACAACGATGCGATCGGAGATGTCGAGGTTCAAAACTTTGCGCTGGTCCTGCAGCATGCGATTGAAGTCCCGTGCGAGACCTTCCTGCAGGAGCTCCGGCGTCAGCTTCGTGTCGAGCGCCAGAAAAGTGCCTTGTTCCAGGCTGCACTTGAGGTTTTCCGGGCCTTCAAAGGTAATGACAATTTCTTCCGGGGCGAGCTCGAACACTTGGTCTGCGACCTGAAGCGAATACGTGCCGCCCATGAGAACTTGGCCTGGATCCGCATTCTCCAACGCTTCTCCGATGGCCTTGAGATACCTCCCGGCACGCGGACCAATCTTTTTCGCATCCGGCTTGAGACGCAACTTCACAAGCATCTTCTCGTCATCAATCAAAACGAGGCGCTTAAGGTTGGTTTCTTCCAGAATCTGCCCGACGTAGTCGGAGTTTTCCAGGACGCGCCTGTCGGATTGATCCTTAGGGCGCACGTAAAGCGTGCTCAAGGGCTGGCGAATCTTTACCTTGCTCTGAGTACGAAGACCGAGCGCGAGGTTCTTGATACGGATCACGGCCTCGATGCTGTGCTCGAGCGCCTCGTCGACAAGCGAAGTGTCCACCTGCGGATATGTGGTTAAGTGAACGGACTGCGGCGCCGCTGGGTCGACCGAGCGCACAAGGTTTTGGTAAATATCTTCGGCCAAGAATGGCAGCGCGGGGGCCATCACTCGAGTCACGGTCGTCAGCACGGCGTAGAGAGTTTGATACGCATCGGGCTCACTCTTCCAGAACCTACGGCGCGAGCGGCGCAAATACCAGTTGGAAAATTCTTCGTCAAAAGCCTGGAAGGCTTCCACTAATTTGTAATGCTCATAGTTCTGAAAAGCGCCGTTCGCTTCGCCAACCAGTCGTTGCAGCTTGCTCATAACCCAGCGATCTAATTCGTTGGTGATGGGAAGCGCCGCACCGCCAGGCTTCCAACCGTCGGCGCCGGCATACATCACGAAAAAGCTGTAACAGTTCCAGAAAGTCAGGAGCTTGCGGCGGGCATCGCCATCAATCGTTTGGCCCGAGTTGCCTGCGGGCTTAAGGTCGGGAAAGTTGAGATTCTGCGCGGTCTTCTGCTCCGTATAGATGTAGCGCATCACTTCGGCACCCAGCGCCTCCGCCGCCTCATCAAACGCGATCGAGTTGCCCTTGGACTTGTGCATCTCCTCCCCTCGTGCATCGCGTACAAGCGCGTGACCCAGAAGCGCTTTAAACGGAGCGCGGCCGTCGATCATCGCGCTCATCGCCAGCATCGAATAAAACCAGTTGCGGAACTGCCCCGGAAAACTTTCCAAAACCAAATCCGCCGGAAACCATTTCTCCCAATACGCTTTGTCGGTCGAGTAGCGCATCGTGCTGAACGGCACGATACCCGCGTCCAGCCACGGATTTCCCACATCTTCTGTGCGCTGAGCCAAGCCGCCGCACTTTTCGCAGCGGATTTTGACCGCATCAATGTAAGGCCGGTGCGGAGAATTGCCTTCAAACACGTCCCAACCCTCGACTGCTTTTTCCTTCAACTCTTCCCTGCTTCCGATCACAGTAAAGTGTTTGCAATCACTACAGACCCAGATCGGCAGAGCAAGTCCCCAGAAGCGCTTCTTGGAAATCATCCAGTCGCTCATGTTGCGAAGCCAATCCTGCTCGCGCGCTTCGCCATCCGGTGGAATCCACTTAATAGTGGGCACCGTGCGCTGGATGCGATCCCGCCAATCCATGCGAATGAACCACTCATCAACCGGTCGAAACACCAGCTCTTCTTTGCACCGCCAGCAGTGTGGATAGACGTGCGGATATTTTTCGCGCGCCACGAGCGTGCCCGAAGCCTTTAGCGCTGCAATGATGTCATCAGCCACTTCGTTCGCGTTGCGTTTGGTAAATTGTCCGAATCCGTCCAGGAACACCGAGCTGTCGTCCAGCGGCGCGATGAACGGAATGCCGTTCTCTCTGCCAAGCTCCTGGTCTTCGGCGCCGCAACCGGGCGCGATGTGAACAAGCCCCGTACCTTCCGCTTCGCTGATTTCCTTCCATGCAATCACACGGTGAGCTTCCGCGGCGGTTTTCCCGCCTCCGGTCTTGCCGTAAGGAAAAACGCCGCCCGGTGTCTTCTGCGCAGGAAGTTCGTCAAACGGGCCCTGATAAGTGAGGCCGACAAGCTCCTTGCCCGGAAATTCCTCGACCACCTCGACGCCTCCGCTGCCCTTCAAGATGGTCCGGATCGAAGGCAACTTGTGCGTCTCGTGCTTCCCCTCCACTTGCAAATCCTGCACGCGATCGTGCTCGAAGTTTCCTTTCGCAACATAATAGAGCCAGTCGCCGTGCTTGACCTTGAGATAGGTCATCTCCGGATTGACAGCAACTGCGACGTTCGAGGTCAATGTCCAGGGAGTAGTCGTCCAAATCAAAAGAGCAGTTCGCTCCTGGCCCTTAATCGGAAAACGCACAAACACCGAGGTATGCGTAGTGATGCGGCGCCCCTCAGCCACCTCCATCTGCGACAGCCCCGTTCCGCACCGTCCGCACCACGGCATAACGTCATGCCCGCGATAAATAAAACCTTCCGTGTGACATTTTTTCAAAAAAGACCAGATGGTGTAGTTATTCTCGTCAGAAAAAGTGAAGTAGCTGCCGCCGTACTCGGCCGATCCCAGTTTCCGCACGATTTCACTGGCTCGCGCGGTTTCTGTCCGCCCACTGGGCAGCTTCACCGTGACCACACGATCTCCATCTGTCAAAGCGTCGCGCAAAACAATCAACACCTTGGGATCATCCCAATCGCACCAATAACCCAAGCGAATAGATTGCTCAGTCTGCCGCGCGGCATAAGTCAGCACGCGTTCCTTGCACGCGCGAACGAACTTCTCGATGCCAAATTCACGAATCTCGCGCTTGGTTTTGAGCCCGAGACTCTTTTCGACCTCAACCTCCACCCACAATCCCTGGCAATCGAAACCGTTCTGATAGCGCAACGCGTGCCCTCGCATCGCGTGGTAGCGCTGGTACATATCCTTCAGCGAGCGTCCCCAGGCATGATGCACGCCCATCGGATTATTTGCAGTGATTGGTCCATCCAGGAACGACCACCGTGGGCCGTTGGCGGTTTGTTCTCGCAGCTTCTGGAAAATGCGATTTTCTTCCCAAAAGAGCAAAACTTCGCGCTCCATAGCTGGAAAATCGGGCACTCGTGGCACTGGTTTGTACAAGCTCATAGGCAATATCTTCTTAGATTATCACAGCCGACAAGCGCGCCCGCTCATTGCACCCACTCGGTTGCACCGTCGAAGCGCGTCCACTACACTCAAGTTTTGCTTCTAGCGGCCGGGAGACTGCTTGCGGACCATCCTTCGTTTTCTCATCTGGACAGTTCTACTTACTGTGGTCCTCGCAGGCGCGGTGGCTTGGTGGTTCATCTACCGCCCGCTTCCCCAGCTCGACGGCTCGATTCCTCTCTCCGGCCTGCAAAAAGAAGTCACCGTAGAACGCGACAATTGGGGAGTGCCACACATCCGCGCGGCTTCCCTCGCGGATGCCGTCGAAGCCCAAGGCTATGTGATGGCCCAGGACCGCCTCTGGCAACTCGACTTAATGCGCCGCGCCTCCCGCGGCCAGCTTGCGGAAATTGTCGGCCCGCTAGCGCTGAAATCAGACAAACAATTCCGTACCTTCGGTTTTTCCCGTGCCGCGGACCGCGATTACGCCGCAATGGACCAGGATTCCCG